>Ga0334892_1000902_pt1 | contig 29883 bp, 23 predicted proteins | sample GraSluR3_MG_4_FD_207213 | JGI IMG/M metagenome (GOLD analysis project Ga0334892, IMG submission 207213) | Sludge microbial communities from methane-producing bioreactor in Wageningen University, Netherlands - Granular Sludge_15_04-R3 | ecosystem: Engineered > Bioreactor > Anaerobic >...
GATTGCTGTCCCGGAGTGCGCCCGAAGTCAACTCCTTGGCGAAAGTGCTTGAATCGCCCAATCACATGATCCCACGCAGGAATCGCATCGGACTGCTCGCCGCCGACGAGAATCGCAGCGGCCAGCGTCGGCCAATCCCGCGGGGCAGGAGCGTTGAGCACGAATGGTTCACACAACCCGATGAGTTCATTGCGATCCTTGGGTGCCAGTTCCTTGCACAAGATCGCTCCGCAACCGCGCCGCGTGCGGCCGCCCAACCCACCGAAGTTCACCCAGGCCCAGACTGCCGGCTCAACCTGCGGCCAAAAATCTGTCGGGCACCGGATGATCAATCGAAAGCTTGCCTGCTGGATGCACGAGGCTGGCTCGACTTCAACTGCGGTACGGCCTTTTGCCAACTGCCCCTGAAAGGGAAAGAGCGCGTAGGGAAGTGTGCTATTGTTGAACGGCTGGTTCCAGGCCGGCATCGAGCGGTATCTCCCGGGGTTCTTGTTGTCCATTTCAAAGCGGGCACATTGTTCCGGTTTCCCCGCATTCACGTTCTCCACTAACACCTGCACCCGGCTCGCCCGTTCTGTGGAACCCCAGATGTCCGATTGGGCGGCTCGGAGTTCCCCGAGCGTGGTGTACTGCGCTCCGACTGTTGCCCGCCACCAGAATTCGAGCTGTCCTCGAATTGCCGTCGGCCGGATCGGAAAACTCGGGTCGTTCGTCCGAGGCTCGACTCCGCCGCCGAACATCGGCGTTATCAGTTCGATCTTGAACTCGCGCGAGACCCGGCCCGACTGGGTTACTGCGGGGACCGCGGGACACGGCGGAATTTCATGTGGCTTCGGCACGATCCGGTCCTCTTCGCAGACGGCAAGTCGCTGACGACCGGATCGACCTGGCCGCTCGCCAACTCATGCCATCGTGAATAATTCAGAAATTCGCTCGGAATCTCTCGGGCAACGCGACCCAGAATACCCGCTTCGGAACTGACAATCCAGTTTGGGGTTAGGTTCGCTCGCTCTGGCAATAAGCCCATCGGAAGCGGGGGCGTGCCTCACTGGCGGACACTGACCAACCTGCGGAAATTCCTTGTCTCAATCCGCACCACAACGGCCTGGGAATGATTTTCGACGGCTCAAGGATGAAGTCCGCCATGCTCGTGATTGGTGCCGGTCGAAGCGGTCGCCTGACGACGAGCGAACTTGTCGGAGCCGCCATGGAAGCAGTCTTCCACGACAAGCGATGTCCAGTGAGCCGACAGACTATCTGGATGGCCGAGACGCCGACGGTCCCGACAGAACGGGGCAGCCTCACTATCGTGGGCCATCCGACCCGAGTCTTGCCAAGAAGCCCGGCTGAATGACACTTCGGCCAATTTGTTGACCACAAAGCGTTGTGGTTGAAAAGTTTACGACCCGGGCAACGCCACTCAGCCTTACCCGGGTCAGTCGGGGCGACTGGATTTGAACCAGCGACCTTTTGACCCCCAGTCAAACGCGCTATCCAGACTGCGCCACGCCCCGAGAGCATCGGCGGATGCCACATGGCTTAGTATGACATAACCGATCGAAGACCGCAACGCCCCCCTGGACGATCGCGAGTGGCCGGCCCGACCCGGGTCGTGGGTCAGTCGCGGTTTCGGGCAAGTCGTATCACCAAGCTTACCAGGAAGACAACGATGGCCACGAGTCCGCCCGCGCCCCCCATCCTGATCCAGGCCTTGGAGACCTCTCGGCCGGAGGAGTCGAGCATTCTGCCATCGGCGGTCTCTTCGTAGTCCCAACGGACGCCGCAGTGGGGGCATCGGTCTCCCGCCCCGAGGTGGGCCGGCACCTCCTTGTTGCAGTTGCTGCAAACGTACACTTCGACCTGTTCGGCGGGGACGTGATCGACGGCGGGGGGGCTTCCGTGGGAAATCCCCTCGGGTTCGGGTCGAGAACCGCCTGGAAAGCTGGCGGGGCGATGCGCCCCGGGCATGTAGGGTGCCTTTGGCGAAGGATTGCCCGGAGGCGACATGTGGGGGGGGCCGATGCTCGATTGGTGGGGGATCCCGGCCGATTCGTCCGTAGACGGTCTCGATCCTGCCGGAGGGCTGTTGCCCGCAGATCGCCCCGGCGCGGTCTCTCCCGCCGAGTGGCCGTGGGCCGGGTGCTGTCTTGCTGTGGACTGGGGCGCGCCGTGCATTGGGCCGAAGTGGGGTATTTCGTGCCCGCCGTGCGAAGGGTCCTCGGCGGGGCCCCCGTAATGCGGGGCGTAGATTCCGGGCGGATCGGGCGCCTCGCCGGTGGTTGCGGGTTTGGCATCCCTTCCGGCCCGCTCGCGTACATAGGCTTGGTCGGCTTCGCTGAAAACGCTCAGCGGATAGGAGACCGTGTCGCCGTCCTTTCGGAGAACGACCATGTCGCCGGAGAACTCGATGAACTGGGCCTGGATCGTGTGCCCGTCCAGGTCGGTCCAGGTTCGGATCGGCTCGGGGCCGCGCTGCGGAACGGTCGGTTTCGCGGGCTGGGCGGCTTCGCTTGGCGTCGTTTCGGCCGGGTCTTCGCCTTTGGGCCGCAGTGCGGGAAGGGAATTCGTCGGTGCCAAGGCTTCGGGCGGCGGCGGACGGTCGGGCGTGGACGGCAACCGATGCTCCTGGCCCTTGGCCTTCAATTGCTCGCGCACGTACTCGAGATCGTCGGGAGCCAAACTGGCCACCGGGATGCGTGCCACCCGGCCTCCTCGGGAGAGGATTACGTCGCCGCCATGGATTCGCACGAACGTGGCCCTGAACGGTCGGCCCTGCCCGTCGGTCCAGGTGCGCGCGGCGGGCGCGGCCACGGTTTGGGTCACGAGAAGAACGACAAGGGCAAGAGAAAGAGTGCGGGCACGCATGTTCACCCCCCAAGGTTCTCCCCGACATCAGCGATTGCCGAGATACTGCGATTATAACGAAGGGCGAATTCTTGTCATCGATTTCCCGTCGATTTTGTTGGCTTTCCGCCTGGGACAGAGAGTCTTCGTCAATCGGGGAGCGGTGCGAAGGCAACGCGCCCCAGAAAAGGGGGTGAACCGAGCTATTCGAGGCCCGACAGCAACACCTCGTCCAGAGGGGGCGGTTTCTCCAGGTTCCCTGAGCGAAGGAATACGGCGTAGCCCGAATAGACCTGCTCGAGCAGTTCGACGACCTCGTGGCAGCGGTCGGCTACGTCGTTGACTTCCCAGCGATCGTCGGGCTTGACGAACAGTTCGGGCTTGTCGGCGTGGCGGAGGTACCAGGCCGGCGTGCGAAGGGCCCAAGCATTGTCGCGACCGATGAGGGCCAGTCGATCGCGGATCGATTCGAGGTCTTCCCGCGCCAACGGCATGAGGCTCGATGCGGGGGCGAGGGGAGGCAAGGCGTGGATGCCCCACCAATCCAAGAGCGTGGGCGGCAGATCGGCCGGCTGAACCAGGGCGGGGCTGCGAACCGATTGACCGAGCCCGTCGGGAAAGCGCATCAGCCAGGGTACGTGCGTCAACTCGCCGTGGAGCGCGTCGTCGCAGGGGCCGATCCGCCGGTGTTCACCCAGCGGAAAGCCTCGCGCCGACAGGAGCGTCAACAGGGTGGCGCGGTTCTGCCGGCTCTCGTCGAGAAACTCCAACAGCGCGCCCAGGCACACGTCGAACAGCGACACCTGCCCGGCATAGGCTTGCACGACCCCGAGCAATTCGTCCGGATCGTAATCCTCGTCGAGCATGCGGCAGGGCACTTCGGCCGAGTCGGGCGGGTCGGGATCGTCGGCCTCGGCGTATCGCGAGCGAAACTCCCGCGGCGCGTCCCACCGCGCGCCCATCGCCTTCCAATGGCACCACGCGAAGTAGGGCTGAGGCGCGTTCTCGAGCCACTCGATGAGGCGGGCGAAGCAAGTCGCCAGGTGCGTGTCGTCGACATCGTCGGCGATTACGGCAAACTCGGGCTCGTCGAGCCGGACGATCGAATCGAACGCCCGGGCCAGCGGATGATCGGCGACTGCCGGCTCGTCGGTCAGCAGGGCCGTGGTCACGCCCGCCTCCGACAAGATCGCCGGCAGCGTGGGGAAGGCGTCGGCGGGTCGATTCGCCGCAAGGGGATGCCGTCCTTGCCAGCACGCCCGGCAGAAATCGTCCAGCCGGGGGCTTTCGATCAGGCAGGCGTCGAAGGCGACCGACTCCCAGGCCAGTCGATCGAGCGAGGGAGTCTCGATCCAGGCGTTTCCATAGGCCCCCACGTAGCCCGCGTGGAGGCGGTCCGTTGCCAAGACAATCGCGTTCATGGCTCTGATTGTACCGGCGGACCGGGCGAGGCGCAAGGCTTCCCAAACCGAGCGCCCGGGCGTTGATTGACGGCGGACATCGGCGCGTTACACTGGCGCCTTGCCCGTGCCGAAGCAATCCCTGGCGCCGCGGTCTCTGCGAAGGACTCGAACCATGCGATCCCTGCCTGCGTTGGCCATGCTCGTCCTGTTTCCCCTGGCGGCCGTCGGGGGCGAAAACCTGTTGACCGGCGGCGATTTCGAAAACGGTCTTGCCGGCTGGAACGAGGCGTGGTCGCGGTCGGGGCGGGTCCGCGCCGTTCTCGACACCGAGCAGGTGCACGGAGGCTCGGGGGCCGTTCGCATCGAGCACACGGGATCGCAGGACTGGAGTTTCCAGCAAACCGACGCGCTGGCCGTCAAGCCGGGGGAGATCTGCGAGTTGTCGGCCTGGGTTCGCGTCGAAGGCGAAGGCACCGCCACCCTCGGCGTCATCCTGTACGGCGCCCGGGACGAAGTGATGAGCTGGTCGTTGGGCGGTCGGTCGACCGCGGCCACGTCGGACTGGCGTCGTCTGCGCTCGCGGTTCGTGATTCCGCCGGGCGGCGAGAAGATGCGGCCGCGCCTGATCGGCAACGGACCGGCCAGGGTTTGGCTCGACGACGCCGTTCTGATACGGGAGGGCGAACTCGCGACGATGCGGGCCGGGAACCTCCCCGAAACGCTGTCGGCCGCCACGTCGATGCTCGAAGCCACCTTGCGGACCGCCGACGGGAGCTTTTCGGTGCGCGATCTGCGCACGGGCCAGACGTGGTCGCAGCAGGCGGGCCGGGGGCTGTTCGTGCTCAACGCCGAGGCGGTCGAGCGCGGCTTCGATGTTCGCCTGCTCGCGCCCGACGGCGCCCTGGAGATCGCCGTGGCGATCCGGCTCGAAGCGCGGCGGCCCGAGTTGCTCGTCGAGCTTTCTGCGGAGGGGGAGATGCTCGCGCCGGTCGGCTATCCAGCCCCGTTCGTCACGTCGCCGGGCACGTTCCTCGTGCTGCCGGTCAACGAGGGCATCAGCTATCCGGTCGACGACGAGACGCTCAACCCGATGCACTACTACCTGTACGGCGGGCACGGTCTGTGCATGGGATGGTGGGGCGCGACCGACGGGCGGCGGGGCGTGATGGCGCTGGTCGAGACGCCCGACGACGCGGCCGTGCGCGTGCCCCGGGTCGACGGGAAGCTGTGCCTGGCGCCCGAGTGGGTGGCGCAGCGAGGCGCGTTCGGCCCGGCGCGGCGGATCCGCTACGCCTTTTTCGACGAGGGCGGATACGTGGCTATGTGCAAACGGTACCGCGAATACTCCCGCCAGGCCGGCCTGTTCAAGACGCTGGCCCGGAAACGCGAGGAGAATCCCCACGTCGATCTTCTCGTGGGGGCTGTCAACGTCTGGTGCTGGCGCAAGGACGCCGCGGCCGTGTGCCGCGAGATGCGTTCGTTGGGAATCGAGCGGATTCTCTGGAGCAATCGCTGCGCCCCCGAGCAGCTCGAGGAGCTCAATGCGATGGGCGTGCTCACCAGCCGGTACGACATCTACCAGGACGCGATGAACCCGGCGAACTTCCCGAAGCTTCGGGGCGTGCATCCCGACTGGACCAGCGAGGCATGGCCCGACGACCTGATGCTCGACCGCGACGGCGACTGGGTCCGCGGCTGGCGGGTGAAGGGGAAGGACGGGGAGTGGTATCCGTGCGGCGTGCTGTGCGATCGCCGGGCGGTCGAGTACGCCCGGCGGCGTATCCCACCCGAGCTGGAGACCCATCCCTACCGCTGCCGGTTCATCGACACGACGACGGCCTCGCCCTGGCGGGAGTGCTATCACCCCGACCATCCGATGACCCGGTCGGAGAGTCGCCACTGGAAGATGGAGCTTCTTCGGTACGTCAGCGAGGGGTGCGGGCTGGTCACGGGCAGCGAGACGGGGCACGAGGCGGCCGTGCCCTGGGTCCACTACTTCGAGGGCATGCTGAGCCTCGGCCCCTACCGCGTGCCCGACGCGGGCCGGGCCATGATCGAGCCGTGGCACGAAGTGCCCGAGCGCGTGGCCAAGTTCCAGACGGGGCACGGCTACCGCCTGCCGCTTTGGGAGCTGGTGTACCACGAGTGCGTGGTGGCCCAGTGGTACTGGGGCGACTACAACAACAAGCTGCCCTCCCTGTGGGACCGCCGCGACCTGCTGAACGCCCTCTACGGCACCCCGCCGATGTTCATGTTCAACGACGAGATCTGGCAAAAGCACCGCGACCGGTTCGTCGAGAGCTACCAGACCGCCACGCCGGTCGCCCGGGCGACGGGCTACACCGAGATGCTCTCGCACCGCTGGCTCACCGACGACCGTTCGGTGCAACAGACCCGCTTCGCCAACGGCGTGACGGTGACGGCCAACTTCGGCGACCGGGCGTACGCCATGCCCGACGGCACGGCCCTGGCTCCCTTGTCGCATCGGGTCGAGGGAATCGAACCGTAGCGGGAGGCATACCGAACGCGGCAATCCACGGAAACCATCGAGCGAAGGCCATGCCCATCTCCGACGTGTTTCGACCCCGCATCGGGGCCAAACTGCGGCGCCTCTATGGAGACCGGGCCGAAGGCGTGCTCCGCCGCATCGACGCGTCGGTCGACCGCCACGGTTCGCTGCGCCAGGCCGCCCCGAGGAGCCCCTGGGACGAGCGAACCGTTCTGCTGATCACTTACGGCGACCAGGTCCAAAGCCGGGGGCGGCCGGCGCTGGAGGTGCTCGGCGAGTTTCTCCACGAGTACGGGCTCGACCGGGTGTTCGCCGGGATGCACCTTCTGCCCTTCTTTCCCTATTCGTCGGACGACGGGTTCTCGGTCATCGACTACCGGCAAGTCCGGCCCCCGCTGGGCGACTGGAGCGACGTCGACCGCCTGAGCCACTCGTTCGACCTCATGTTCGATTTCGTCGTGAACCACTGCTCGCAACGGCACGCATGGTTTCAGGCGTACCTGCGCGGCGAAGCGCCGTACGTCGACTTTTTCATCGAGGTCGAACCCGGGACCGATCTGTCGCAAGTGACGCGGCCGCGCAGCTTGCCCCTGTTGACGCCCTTCGAGACGAGCCGGGGGACGAAGCACGTTTGGACCACGTTCAGCGCCGATCAGGTCGACCTCGACTTCTCGAACCCCGACGTGCTGGTCGAGATGCTCGACGTGCTGCTTCTGTACCTCGAGCGCGGCGCCAAGGCGATACGGCTCGATGCGATCGGTTTCTTGTGGAAGCGGATCGGCACCACCTGCATGCACTTGCCCGAGACCCATGCGGTCGTCAAAATCCTGCGCGACCTGGTCGACGACGTGGCGCCGGGCACGGTGCTGCTGACCGAGACGAACGTGCCCCATCACGAGAACGTCGGCTATTTCGGCGAGGGCGACGAGGCCCACGCCGTGTACCAGTTCAGCCTGGCGCCGCTGCTGTTGGACGCCTTTCTCACGGGCGACGCCGAGCCGCTGAGCCGCTGGCTGGCGGGGCTGGAGTTTCCCGGGCCGGGGCTGCGGTTCTTCAACTTCACCGCCTCGCACGACGGCATCGGCGTGCGCCCGCTCGAAGGCCTGGTGTCGCAAGACCGCCTCGACGCCCTGGTCGAGGGCGTGCGCCGGCGGAGCGGGCTGGTCAGCACGCGGCGGCGTCCCGACGGGGTCGACATCCCGTACGAGTTGAACGTAACCTACTTCTCGGCCCTCGACGCGCCCGAGGGGCTGGCCCCCGACGTGCACGCGCGCCGGTTCCTGGCGTCGCAAGGGGTGATGCTGGCGATCCGAGGGGTGCCCGGCGTCTATTTCCACAGCCTGGTGGGCACGCCGAACGATCGGGAGGGCGTCGAGAAGACGGGGCAAAACCGCGCGATCAACCGGCGCAAGTACGACCTCGACGAGCTGCGGCAGATGCTCCGCGACGAGAGCTCCCCCCAGCGCATGGTTTTCGACGGCTACCGGCGGATGCTCGCCGTGCGCACGGCCCAGCCCGCCTTTCACCCCGACGCCGAACAGGTGGTGGTCGACGCGGGCCAGCGATCGGTGATCGCCTTCGCGCGGACAAGCCTGGACGGCCGGCAGCGCATTCTCGTGCTGGCCAACACGGCCGACCGGGCCGTGCGCGTGGCTCTGCCGCCGGTCGGCGACGGAGCTCTCGATCGCGACCTGCTCAGCGGCCGGCCGGTCGGGCGAGGCGACTACGAGCTGGGTGCGTACGAAACCGCCTGGCTGGCCTCCGGGCGGGAAGCGTCGGCTACAGGTCATCCAACCCGGTGAAGTTGGTGATCAACGAGCGGAGCTTCCGCCTCAGCACCGAATAGCTGAAGAACTTCTTGCCCAGCTCGAAGTTGTGGTCGACCACCTCGCGGCGGAACTGCGCGTCGTCGATCACGCGCCGCACCTGGTCGAGCACGTGCCGGGTGAGGAAGCCGTTCATCGTGATGACCTGAAACCCCTTCGGCTCGATGTCGCTGATGAAAATCGAGTAGCGGTTCACGAGCACCGGCTTCCGATAGTAAAAGGCTTCGAGCAGGGCGTTGCCGAATCCCTCGTAAAGGCTCGGGTAGGTGATCAGGTCGGCGTGGGCGTAGACCTCGGCCAGGTTGGCCACCGAGGCCCCGTTGGCCGGCATCGCCGGTTCCGAGACCTCGGCATGCACGAAGCGGAGATCGACGCCCGACTGCTCGGCCAGCTCGATCAGGGCCTCGTGATAGTCCTGCCCTTCGTCGCCCGTCTCGTGCGACACGACCAGCTTGCACTTCGGGTTCTTCAGTTGCGAGACCAGGGCGATGGAGTGCTCGATCCCCTTGCGGGGCACGACGCGCGTGGGTTGCAGCAGCACGACGTCGTCGGGCTGCAGGCCGATCCGCTCGCGGAAGTCCGACTCGACCACCTGCTCGGGTGGGGGGTTCTCGAAGTCGAGCACGTTCGGAACCAGGATCGACGACGCGCCGGTGCGCCACGCCAGATCGTGCTGGGCGAAGCTGTTGATCGTCACGTGCTCGATCGAGGGCAGCGTGGGCGGGAACGACATGTTGAGAAAATCGTCGACCGCGCTGACTGAGAACCTCGCCCGCTCCCAGTAGAAATCGTGGTGATGGGCGATGGTCGGCATCCCCGTCTCCCCGATGAAGTGGGTCAACGCCACACCCAAGGGGATGTGCATGGGAATGCACAGGGCATTCTCGACGATCAGGAATTCAATGCCGAACTTCTCGACGAACTGGTAAAGCGTCGCCTTGAGGTGCTCGGCGATCTCGAGGATCTTCTTGGTCACCTCGGGCGCGCGCGTTCGCGTGCCGAAGGCCCGTTCGTTGATCCAGACGTTGTCGCGGTCGTAGAAATACGCCTCGGGCACCAACATGCTCACGTCGGGGGCCCGGTCGAGCTTGCCCGCGTACCAATAGCTGATGTGCTTGTGGTCCCAAAGGATCTGGGCCCACTTGGCGCTCTCAAGCGACACGCCGTCGGTGCCCGCGAAGCGCGTCGATACGAAGCCGATTTTTTGCGGTTCGGACAAGGGACCTGGGGGTTCTGCTGAGGCAATCGGGTCGGCGGTGGGTGGGAGTGGGGCCGCGGCAGGCAGGGAAGGGATCGGACCGCGCTGCCCCGGAGTCCCCATCCTATACTCATACACCAGAATCGGCCAAGAGGGCAAGCGATTCGTGCCACGGGGCGGAAAAAACGCCGGAAGACCCGCACGACTCCGCGGTCACTTACGCGCGCAGGCGGTCGCCGAGGTCCGTCAGGCTCGTGACGATCAGGTCGGGCGCCAGGCCGTCGACGCGCGGATCGCCCCGGCGCAGGCGCAGGCTTCGCGCGTCGCCGGCGAACAGCGCGGTGCGAAAGCCGGTCTGGGCCGCGGGTAGCACGTCGTTGAGCATGTCGTTGCCCACGTAAACGACCTGGGAAGGCTCGATCGCGCGGCGCGCCAACGCGTCGGCAGCCATCCGGTAGAGATCGGCCCCCGGCTTGGCCCGGCCGTGTCGATAGGAGTAGAACTGCAAGTCCGGCTCGAAGCCCCACGACTCGGGCGGCCCGCCCAGATGAACCGCGAACTGCTCGACCGTGTAGAACTGGGCGTTGCTGACGATCCCCATGACGAAGCCTCGCTCTCGAAGCCTCCGAAGGAACGTCTCGGCCCCCGGCATCGGCCCGACGGGGTTGGCTCGCGCCTCGTACTCGACCGATAGCCGCTCCAACCGGGTCCGATCCCACAGGTTCGCGTCGATCAGCCCCCGGCGGGAGCACTCGGCGAGCACCCCGCGCCAGATCTCGGGCACATCGACTTCCGGGTACTCGATTCCCGACGCTCGGCCCTCGGCATGGGCCGACTCGATGGCCGCGAAGAAGCATTCCAGGGCGGAGCCGACCCACGGGCCCGGCTGGATGCCCAACGCGGCCAGGGCGTCGCCCAGGGCCGACTCGCAGGCCGCCTCTTTGGCGGTTCCCACCTCGCCGCTGCCGCTGATCAAGAGCGTCCCATACAGGTCGAGCAGGACGGCCCGAACCCCGTCCAGCGAGCCGACCGTGGGCTCACATTGCGCGGGGATCGGCAGCAACGCTCGGGCGTGCTTGCGAAAGATGTCGGCGCAGGTCGTCGGCATCGGGATCGAGTATCCTCTCAGGAATCGTTGCCGGTCGCGTTGACCGCGGCGGCCGTGCAGGCGAATTCGAAGCGGACCGCGACCTTTCCGCCCACCGTGGCCTTGGCTTTGAGAAAAAAGGCATTGGCGAGCCGCTCGACCAGGTCGACGTCGATGCGGATCGTCTCGCCCGGACGGACCATCCGCTTGAACCGGACGTCGTTCATCCGGGTGGCGACGGGCATCTCGCCCTCCGCCCGCGCCGACAGATGGTCCGCCAGGAGGATCGCCCCGCACTGCATCGCGGCCTCGCACAGCAGAACGCCGGGGACGAGCGGGCGCCCGGGATAATGGCCGGCGAAAAAATCCTCATCGCCGGTGAAGACCTTGGTGCACACGATCCGCGAGTCGGTCCGCTCGACGATCTCGTCGACCAGCAAGAACGGCTCGCGGTGGGGAATCGCGTCGTAGATGGCTTGTCGGCTCATGAGGTCGCGGCCCTGTCGCTGGGGGGCTGGGAGGCGTTGTTCAGCAGGTAGGCGTCGACGTCGTTAGCCACGATCACGCCGTAGTTGACCGCTCCCAACCAGCCCGACATGATGATCCCCACGCTCCCCGCGTGGTACAACCCGGCGATCTGCTCGGGCAGGCCCCGACTGACGGCCAACCCCTCGAATTTCGTGCCGAAGCTGGCGCCGTCGACGTGCCGCGTGTACCGCTCGAAGGTCACCGGGGTCGAGCAGTCGACCCGGTCGAGCTTCGCGCGCACGTCGGGCACGTACTTCGAGATGGCATCGAGAGTGCTCTCGACCAGGTCGCGCTTGCTCGCCTCGTACTCTTCCCGTGTGAGGCTGGCCCAGTCGTCGTAGTTGGCGTTCGTGCTCGAGACGATGAGCGTGCGGTCGCGCCCGGGCCGGGTCTTGGGATAGTAGAACGAATAGGTGCGGCTGGTGACGTCACGGCTAAGCAAAAGGTCGGTGCGGAAAGCCGGGGCGGTCGAGCTGAACAGCAGGTCGCCGCACGCCTCCTCGTCGACGGTCTCGCCGGGTCGCAAGGCCATGTACACCTGGGTGCTCGAGTTGTTGAGACGCACGGCGCGGGCCTGCTCGGCGAAGTCGGGGTCGAGGTGCTCTTCGCCGACCATGCGGAAGATCGTGCCCTTGAGGTTGGCGTTCGAGACGACCGCCCGGGCGCGGATGCGGCGCCCGTTGACATCGACGGCTTCGACGCGCCGGCCCGCGACGTGGATCCGGTCGACTTCGCAGCGGATTCGCACGTCGACGCCGTTTCGGCGGATCTCTTGCTCCATCAGCCCGATGAGCCGGTCGGTGCCGCCCCGGAAGGTGTAGACTCCCTTCGACATGAAGTTCGAGAAGACGATGCCGTAGGTCAGGGCGGGGTCTTCGAGCGTCGAGCCGTTGGCGTACGTGATCGGCTCCATGAGCAGGCGGACCACGTCATGGCGGCCGGGAAAGAACCGCTCGAACAACTGGCCCGTCGTCGTGGCCTGGTCGTCGTAGAAGTTCATGCTCCGGGCGGTGTCGAAGAACTGCCGGACCGTGGGCTCGGGCACGCCGAACCGCCCGGTGAGCAGCCGGGTGAAGTCGTCGCGGTCGAAGGTGGTCGTGAGCGAGAACATCGGGTTGTCGAAGCGGATGTTCTCGAGTTGCACGATCGAATCGGCGATGGGGCGGCTCCAGTAGCGGCGGCAGCTCTTGACCATGCCGACGGGAAACCCGTGCAGCGAGACGTCGAAGATGTGCCCGCCGGGGCGACGGAACCACGTGGCCAGTCCACCCAGCTTGTAGTGCTGTTCGAGCAGCAGCACCGAGTGGCCGGCCCGCGCCAGCGTATTGGCGGCGGTCAGCCCGCCCAGTCCCGAGCCGATCACCACGACGTCGTACGCGTCTTGCGCACCTTGTAGAAAATCTCTGGGCATCAGCAGTCAACCGCTCGCAGGAAAAGGTCAACACGCACGGACAATCGGCCCCCACTTCCGTTCATTCTTCCCTCTTCCTTCTTCCTTCTTCCTTCAGCAGGTACCGATTCGCCACGGAGATGCCGCTGACGGTCGCCCCAACGATGCCCACGAATCCTTGGTCGGTGCCGCAGAGGAACAGGTTCTTCAGGTGGGTGGTGCCGTCGTAGCGTTTGTCGGGCGCTCCGTAGACGGCCCCGGCGGCACGGCGCGTGTAGTGGCGGATGGTCGTCGGGGTAAACATGTCGTGGTCGACGACCGCGTTGCGGAAGTCGGGCACGAACCGCACCGCCGAGCCGACCATTTGATGATACCAGCGATTCTTCTCCGACCGGTAGGCCCGCTCGTCCAGGGCGGCCCAGCGCCCGTAGTTCGCCAAGGCCGTGATGCGCACCACACCCTCGTCGAGAGGCTCGTCGTAGGCGAAGTTGTTCGGCGAGCAGACCACGCCGCTGCGCAGGTCGGCCAGGTCGTCGGGGCGCTCATAGTGAAACTCGGGGGAATCGTTGAAGAAGACGATCGTCTGGTCGTGCCCCAACGCCGCGGGCTGGGTGTCGAGAATCGAAATCGACTCGATGAACGAAAGGGCGCCGACGGGGGGCGAATCGGGCCGCCCCGCCTCGTCGCAGAGGGCCAGCGTCTCGGGCCAGCCGGCCGACGAGAGGACCGACCGGGTTTCGAGCTCCCGGCCGTCTTCGAGCACGACCTTGTCGACCGCGCCGTTCCGGACGGCGATGCGTCGGACGGCGCCGCGCAGGCGCAACTCGCCGCCGACCGACTTGTACTTGCGCACGAGCCGCTTGAGGATTACGCGCACGCCGGCCGCGGGCCGGGCCAGGCCCTCGAGAAAGATCGAGCGGAACATGATCGAGAACTGCCCCAGTTCCATGTCGTTCTCGCGGGCGCTGCCGTAGTACAACAGGGGGCAGAAGATCATCTCGATCAGCAGCGGGTCGTCCAAGAACCGCTGCACCCATTGGCGCGCCGAGCCCCGCCAGCGCGATTCGGTGAAATGCTCGTAGTCGGCCAGTTCGGCGACCAGCCGGCGCAAGCCGTCGCCCTGCGAGGGAAAGGCCCGCTCCACCTCGGAGGCGAACAGCTCGAAGTCGTTGCTGAAGTCGAGCGCGGTGTCGGGAAAGCGGATCGTCGAGCGGGTCTGGGGCACCAGTTGCAGCTCGTCCCACGCAATCCGCAATTGGCGAAGCACCCGGGCCAAGGGCCCGCGGCGGGCGCCCTTGGGGGTGAAGTTGGTCACGGCGTGCAGGCCGACGTCGTAGTTCCGTCGGTTCTGCCGATAGTAGGAGTTCAATCCGCCGATCGTCGTGTGCTGCTCGAGGATGCAGACGCGGCGGTCGAACATCGCCAGACGGATCCCGGCGGCCAGCCCCGACATTCCCGCGCCAATGATGATCGTGTCGTACATGGCCCTGCCGGCATCCGGGAAAGAGCCGTCACCGTTGGCGAAAGGCTACTTCTTGGGAATGTCCTGCATCCGCGGCTCGAGGTACTTCACCGTGCTGCGCATGCTGATCAGTTCGGGGTAATCCTCCTCGGGGATCTGAACGCGGTATCGTTTGCGCAGCTCCATCACGATATCGAGGAAATCCATGCTGTCGAGCTCGAGTTGATCGCGAAACGCCACCTCCTCGTCGAGATTGCTGAGATCTTCGTCGGGGGCGATGTCGGAGAGAATGTCGACGACCGCTTCCCGGATTTCGGCACCAGTCATGCCCTGCACTCCGTCTATCCTCAAATCCTCTTAACGATCACTACCGAGTTAATGCCGAGCATCCCGAACGAGTTGTTCAGGATGACGTTGACCCGGCCCATCGCGCGCGGCTCGTTGGCGACCAGCCCCGGCAACTCGCACTCGGGATCGGTGCGATCGAGGTTGATCGTGGGGTGGCAAACGCCGTCGGCAAAGGCGGGAAGATTGCCGGCCAATTCCAGGGCCCCGGCCGCGCCCATGGCGTGGCCGATGTAGCTCTTCGTGTTGTTGAAGAGCGTTCGGCCACCGCCGTTCCAGACCCGGCGCAAGGCCAAGCACTCCTGAACGTCGCCCGTGGACGTGCCCGTGGCGTGGGTGTTCACGATGTCGACGTCGTCGGGGCCCAGCCCGGACCGCGCCAGCGCCCGTTCGATGCACTCGGCCTGGCGCACGGGGTCGGGGACGACGAAATCGTGGGCGTCGCTGTTCATCGCGTAACCGACGATCTCGCCGTAGATCCGGGCGCCGCGGGCGCGGGCGTCCGAAAGCCGCTCGAGCGTCATCAGACATCCGCCCTCGGCGACCACGATGCCGTTGCGATCGGCATCGAAAGGCCGCGACGCCTTGGTGGGGTCGTCGTGGCGGGCCAACGCGCCCTGGCTGTGGAAGCTGGCGAAGATGCCGAAGGTGTGGATGCTTTCGGAAACTCCGCCACACAGGGCGAAGTCGCACTCGCCCAAACGCAACATCTGCACGCCCTGAATCAACCCGGCGTTGCCCGCGGCACAGGCGGCCCCCAGCGTGTAATGCGGGCCGGTGATCCCCATGTTCAGCGTGACCTCGCCCGCCGGGTTGTTCGCCACGGTGCGCGGGTTGTGATGGTGCGACCAGAATTGCGTGTCGTAGTCGTAAGCTTTGATCGAGTAGATCTCGTTTTCCGTCTCGACGTTCCCGTGCTCCGTCACGCCGATGTACACCCCCACGCGGGAGCGGTCGACGTTCTCCCAGTCGATCCCCGAATCGTCGACCGCCTCGCGGGCGCAGTAGATGGCCACGCTCCCGGCCCGCGTGCCGCGTCGAACCTCCTTGCGACGCTGATAGCGGAACTCGTCGAACCGGCAGACCCCCGCCACGGTCGGACCGAAATAGCGCACCTCGTACTCGGTGACCCCACTGCGGCCGGCGAGCAGACTCTCGCGGAACTCGGCCAGACCGTTCCCGTTCGGCGCGGTCAGCCCGATCCCCGTAATGACGATTCGCTGGTGATCCGACTGCTCCACCGTATTCCCGCACGCGGCCTGTCAGGTGTCTGTTGGCTTATCCCGAATCCACGAGCCTACCTGTTCTGCCGCAGATTGGCAAGCGGCCGTGCCGCAGACGGGGCCGACCCCGGCAATTCGGATGGCTGTGAGCCGAGTCGCCGCGAAGCCAATTCGTCGGCCAGCCGCCGCATTCCCTCGGCGGTCGATACCTTGGGATGGTAGCCGAAATCGTCGCGGGCTCGCGTAATGTCGAAGTAGTGCGACGTGGCCAGTTGAGCCGCCAGAAACCGGGTCATGGCGGGCTCGCCCTTCCACCCGAACAGGGTGTAGGCCATCTCCATCGCCGCGCCAAGGATCCGCGCCGTCGTCGGCGACATCGACCTGGTCACCGGCGGAAGGCCCGCCAGCGCGAGCAGATTGTCGATCCACTCCCAGCAGTTCACCGGCTCGCCTTGGGTGATGAAGTACGCGCGGCCGGGCACGGGCGAATCGGGACGTAGGGCGTCGGCGGCCTGGACGTGGGCCATCGCGGCATTCTCGACGTAAACCGTGTCGATCTTGTTCTTTCCGTCGCCCACGCGGCACAATCTGCCCGACGTCGCGCGCTGGATCAGGCGAGGGATCAAGTGGCGGTCGCGAACCCCCCAAATAAGGTGTGGCCGCAACGCACAGGTCAACAGGCCGTCGGTCCCGTTGTTGGCCAGGACGTGCTTCTCGGCCAACGCCTTGCTGCGCGGGTAGTTGCCCAACCATTTGTTGGGGTAGGGGACCGACTCGTCGATTCCCTCCTGGCTCGACCCGTCGAACACCACGCTGGGGCTGCTGGCGTAGACCAGGCGTCGCACGCCCTGGGCGAGGCAGCCGTCGACCACGTGGCGGGTCCCAAGCGTGTTCACCGCGTAGTAGTGCTTCCACGACCCGGCGAGCCCGGCCACGCCGCCGACGTGGAAGACCACGTCGACCCCACGGCATGCCGCCACGACCGCCTCGCGGTCGCAGAGATCGCCCAAAACGGTCTCCACCCCCAAGGCGTCGAGTTCGGCGTGCGGTCGGCGGCAGAACGCCCGCACGCCATCGCCCCGCGCGACCAACTGCTCGACGATGTAGAGCCCGAGGAATCCTCCGGCCCCGGTTACCAGCGCATTCACCAGAGCGGACTCGGCTTAAGAGGTGGTGGGACGGGCTCGGCGTCCCAGCGGTGGGATGACTCGCCAATACCGGGCTATTGTGCCATATCGGCGCCACGATCGTAAGGTGCCCGCGGGGAACACGCCTTTCGCGGCCCGCCCGGCACGTGGGCGGGCAGGGGTGCGCCCCTTACGGGGCCGCCGACCCCAGCTTCCGCGCCGCCCAGACGGCCAGCTTCTCGCGGAAGATCTTGGCGTTGTGGCGAACATCCACCGGGAACGCCCGGTGCAACAGGAAATCGTCGATTCGCGCCGTGCGCGGGTTCGCCTTTCCCAACTCCCGCACCTCGGCCAACAGGTTCGCCCGGGACCGGCGCGTTCGGGGCACGCGGTGCTTGAGCGGCTCGATGACGATCACCGGGCGCTGGAGCCCGGGACGTCCCACGCCGACCAGCGCGCTTCGGTACACGTCGGGATGCTGGTTGAACACCGCCTCGCAGGGGACCGTGTACATGGGCCCATCGGGGGTCAACACCCGATGGGCCAACCGGCCGCACATCCAGAACCGCCCCTGCCGATCGAAATACCCCACGTCGCCGACCCGGTGCCACACGTCGGGGCCGTCGACGATCTTCCCCAAGGCGTTCGACTCGGGCCGCGTTACGTAGCGGCGGGTCACGACCGGCCCCCGAACGATTAGTTCGCCGATTTCGCCGGGGGGCAACTCGTCGACGGCATCGAGCGACTCGATGGGCCCTTCGACGATGGAGATGACCTTCCAGTCGATGCGGGGGAATCGGCGCCCCACGCACACTCCCGCGCCCCGCGCCGTCTCGGCCGCCGTCTCGCCAAGCACTTCCGTGGCCCCAATCGACGCCACCGGAAGCGACTCGGTGGCGCCATAAGGCGTGTGCACGTCGCCCTCGGGATGGATGCAACGCTTCATCCGCGCCAGGACGCGTGCCGAGATGGGCGCGCCCGCCGAAAGCACGCGGCGGATCGTCGCAAGCCGGACCCCGCGTTCTTCGCAATACGGGCCGAGGCGGTTGAGGACGGCCGGCGACGCAAACATCTGGGTGACGCGCCAATCGTCGATCGCCTCGACGAGCTTGCGCGGGTCGGCCGTGGCGGGGCGGGAGGGGTCCATGTCGGGAATAACCGCCGTTACGCCCATCGCGCAGTTGAACAGCCCAAACATGGGAAAGGCCGGCAGGTCGACCTCGCCCGGCTCGATCCCGTAGAAATCGCGAATCTCTTCGACCTGGGCGTCGAAGTTGCCGTGGGTGAACAGCACGCCTTTGGGCGGGCCCGTGCTGCCGGTGGTGAAGATGATCGCGGCCGGGTCGCGCGCCGCGGTCCGGGGCAGGTCGCCTCCGGTCGAGGTCCCGCGGAGGCGGTCGAGCGTGCTGCCTCCCCAGAACCAGCGACGGCCCACGGTGACGTGGAAACGCGCCTTCGGGAAGCGGTGCCTGACCAACGCGCGAACGGCCTGGGCCAGGGGAATGGCCACAAAGCCGTCGGGCTCGGCCTCGGCCAGGCACCGGAGCAGATTGCCCCGCCCCATGCCGGGGTCGATGAGAATCATGGCCGCCCCCGACTTGAGCAAGGCGAACACGAGCGAAACGAAGTCGATCCCCGGTCGAACCAACAACGCCAGGCGCATGCCCGGCTCGACGCCCAAATCGCGCAAGCCGCGGGCGATCCGACTGCTGTCGTCATCGAGCTGCTTGAACGTCACGTGCCGATAGCGCCGCTTTCCGGCGGGACCGTAACCCAACGGCTCGATCACGGCCAAGCCGTCGGGCATCTGCCGCGCCCAGGCCGTCAGCCGGGCGGCCACGTTGACCGGTTCGAACGTGCGGGCGGGTTCGGTCACGTTGCGTCGGCTCCCGGGCGTAGCGTCACTGCGGCGGCGCATCGGCCAACGGCCGATTGCCCAGCGCCCGGCGCGCCACCGAGACTTGACCCGCGTGGAGCGCCTCGTGCCAGACGGCCATCTCGAACGCCGATCCCACGTCGCTCATGATGTCGGGAGCCCCCGCAGGCAAGGGCTGCGAGAGATCGGCGTCGCTCATGCCTTCCAGCGCGTCGAGCAGCACGCTGCGCCGCTCCCGCATGAACTCGACGACCTCCGCCGGATCGGGGTAGTCGGCCGGATTCGAGGTGGGGTGCGAGCCCATTCCGAACTTCTCCGGGTACCCGGGTTTCTCGATGGCCCTCTGGGGCGCGACCAGCGAGAGCATGAAATTGTCGACCAGACCGAGGTGTCCGGCAAACCACAGGGCGTGATTCGCCTCGGGGTGGACCTGGTGCGTCCATTGCGCGGGGGTGTGGAACGACGCGAGATAGGCTTCGCTCACTTCCCGCACCTTCTCAAGTTGCCGGGCGATTCGGGATTTCAGCTCCACGGGACGGCCTCCTCAGGATCGACGGTCGCACATTCCGGCCGGTTCCCCGGTTCGAACGGGGCCGGTCTGAGCGAATGGTAAGGGACTCGGATGCGGGAGAACAGGAGGGGCAGCGACCCGTTTGACGTCCCGGCCTGGAAATCGTACAACCTTAGAGAGCGCCTCTCGGATGCGGCGTCCGATGAGGGGCCCCCGCAATGGGGACCTGTGAACCTGGTCAGGGGCGAAAGCCAGCAGCCATAAGCAGTCCGCCTCATGTGCGAAGGGCCTCTCATCGGAGGCCGCCGGGCCCCGCGGTTGCGTCGTGGAATCGTTCGTGGGCTCGGGGGCGCGCGCCGGACGTCGACCGCGTAACTTCTCGACCACGATCGCGTGACATTCGGATGTCCGATTCCTTGTCCAGCTCGTCGGAGTCGCTGTCCAGCTCGTCGGAGTCGCTCGCCGCGCCCCGACGCTACACGGTCATCGCCCGGCGATATCGGCCCCAGTTGTTCGGCGATTTGATCGGGCAAGAGCACGTTGCCAAGGCGCTGACCAACGCGATCACGACCGAGCGGGTGGGCCACGCCTACTTGTTTACCGGGGCGCGCGGCGTGGGAAAGACCTCCGCCGCCCGAATCCTGGCCAAGGCCCTCAACTGCGAGCGTGGCGGGCCCACTCCCAATCCCTGCAACGCGTGCGACGTCTGCCGCAGCATCGGCTCGGGCGACGACGTCGACGTGCTCGAGATCGACGGGGCCAGCAACCGGGGGATCGACGAGATCCGGCAATTGCGGCAGAACGCCAACGTGCGCCCCAGCCGCGCGCGGTTCAAGGTGTACATCATCGACGAAGTGCACATGCTCACGCGCGAGGCGTTCAACGCCTTGCTGAAGACGCTCGAAGAGCCGCCCGGCCACGTGAAATTCATCTTCTGCACCACCGAGCCGACGAAGATTCCGGTGACGATCCTCTCGCGGTGCCAGCGATTCGACTTCGCGGGAATCCGCCGCGAGTCGATCGCCCAAATCCTCGCCCGGATCGTCGGTTCCGAGGGGGTGGCGGCCGACGCCGAGGCCCTCGACGCCATCGCGCGACGCGCCGGCGGATCGATGCGCGACGCCCAGTCGCTGCTCGAGCAGCTTCTCGCCTTCGCTCCCGAGCGGATCACCTTGCGCGACGTCCACGGGATGCTCGGCTCGGCCGGCGAGGAGCGGTTGGCCCGGCTGGTCCGCCTGCTCGGCGATCGCGATGCCGGGGCGGCCCTGGCCGAACTCGACGTGGCGGTGCGCGAGGGGGTCGACCTCGCCCAGTTGCTCGAGCAACTCTTCGGCTACCTTCGCGACTGCATGGCCGCGGCGGTGGGATGTCCGCCCGACGCGTTCCTCTACGCTTCCACGGGCAGCAGCGAGGCGGTGTCCGCGGCCGCCAAAGGTTTGGGCCTGCAAACCATCCTGGCGGCGATGCAGATCCTCGAACAAACCTTGACCCGGCTCCGGTTCAGCACCCAGGTGCGCGTCCTGGCCGAACTGGCCCTCGTGCGAATCGCCAGCCTGGACGATCTGGATGACCTGCGCTCGCTGATCGAGCAACTGCAGGGTGCCGCGGCAACCGAGGCGCGGGGCCCTGCGGTCTCTTCGAGCCGGCCCCAGCCGGCGGCCCCCCGCCAGGTCAAACCACCGCCGCAGCCCGAGGTCGTGCGCAGCCCACCCGAGACCGACCCGCCGGATAACCGTCCCGCGGCCACGATCGCGCTGACCGCAGAGAACGCGGGTGAGCTATGGAGTCAGGCCCTCGCGCGCTTGTCGGGATTGGGTGCGCAGCACGCGAAGGATTACTCGCGTGTAGCAATTTCTGCGCCAAATCGTCTGGTCGTCGGATTCAAACCGGCGTATACTTTGGCGAAGTCGATCTGTGAGCGGCCCGACCAGGTCGCCAAGTTCCAACAGGCGTTGGCCGAGGTGACGGGGGCCCCCGTTGTGGTCGAGTTCGTTGTGCTGGAAGACGAGCCGGACCCGACCCGGCAGGAGTCGACGGCTCCTCGCGTCTCGCCGCAGCAACGGCTCTTGGAGATGTCGCAACACCCGATGATTCGCCGGGCGGGAGAGCTTTTCGGTGCCGTTCCGCTCCGGGTGGACGATCCTCCCGGGCAATCGTGAGATTTCCGAGGGCCGACGCGGTTTCTCGCCACCCCGGGCGCGGCGGCCGCGACCATGGACATCGAGCAATCCGCCCGGTGCGGATAGGAGCAAACCGTGTTCAAAGGACTCAGCAACCTCGGCTCCCTGCTGCGACACGCCCAGGAGATCAGCGGGCGCATGAAGGGGCTCAACGACGAGCTTCGCGCCCGCCGCGCGACCGGTTCGGCCGGCGGCGGCATGGTCGAAGTCGAGCTGAACGGGTTGCTCGAAGTGCTGCGATGCCGCATCGACCCGCAGCTCGTGGCGCAGGGCGACCGCGAAATGATCGAGGAGCTGGTCACCACGGCGCTGAACCAGGCGATCGCCAAGGGCAAGCAACTGCACGTCGAGGCGATGAAGTCGCTGACCGGCGGTCTGGAGGTGCCGGGGCTCGATGCGGCGCTGGGGAACCTCATGGGAGACAGCGCGCCGGACGCGCCTTGACCGGCCGGGGCGACGGCGTCCAACCGTGGAGATTTGCCTGACCGTGCCCGAGCTCACCGAATCGGTTGCCCATCTGATCGATCAATTGGCCCGACTTCCGGGGATCGGCAAGAAGTCGGCCGAGCGCCTGACGTACCACCTGCTTCGGATTCCCGCCGCCGAGGCATTGGCCCTGGCCGAGGCGATTCGCAAGGTCAAGGAGAACATCCGATATTGCCGAATCTGCTACAATTTGGCAGAGGAGGACGAGTGCGCGATCTGCCGAGACCCGAAGCGGCAGCGCGACCTGCTCTGCGTGGTGGAGCAGCCGAGGGACCTGATCGCTCTGGAGCAAACCGGGGTCTATCGAGGGCTGTACCACGTGCTGTTGGGCCGCGTCGCGCCCCTGGAGGGGATCGGGCCGGATCAACTGACCATCGACGCTTTGGTTCGGCGGGTGCGGGAAGGAGGTTTCCGAGAGTTGATCATGGCGACGAATCCCACGCTCGAGGGCGACGGCACGGCGCTGCACGTGTCGAACCGGTTGGCCGATTGCCCGGTCCGTATCACCCGGCTCGCCCGGGGGATCACGACGGGCAGCGTCCTGGAATTTGCCAATAAGGAGGTGCTTTCCGACGCGTTGAGCGGACGCCAGGATTTCTGACCCCGTCGAGCGGCGCGGGAGACTTCGCGCCAGCGAACGATCGCGTGCGAGCGGCTCGACCGAGCGTTTCTCTAACCTGGGCTATTGGCCCCTAAGAACATGCGACTCTCATTCGGTCAAGAACTGCGGTTGGTGCAGAAGCAGATCCTGGCTCCCAGGATGATCCAGTCGATGGAGATTCTCCAACTGCCGATCCTGGCCCTCCAGGAACGCATCGAGCAGGAGATGCAGGAGAACCCGGTCCTGGAGCTGCAGGAAGACGATCCCGACCTTCCCGCCGAGCAGGACGATCGCGAGGCCCCCGATTCGCGCACCGACGAGGAGCGCGAACTGGTCATCGACGAGTCGACCGACAATGAAGACGACTTCGAGCGGCTTCTCAAGCTCGACGAGGAATGGCCCGACCACTTCGAAGAGCACAGCCGGCCCTCCCGCAACCGCGTCGAGGAGGAGGGACAGCGCAAGCACGACGCCATGGCCAACATGGCGGCCCGGCCCCAGTCGCTGCAAGACTACCTGCACGACCAGTTGGGATGGTTCGATCTCTCGCCCGAACTGCGGGCCATGGCCGATCGGATCATCTACAACCTCGATTCGAACGGCTACCTGCAGAGCAGCCTCGAGGATCTGCTCGGCCCGCAAGCCGGCGACGAAGACCTGGCCTTGGCGCGCCGGGCGCTGGAGATCATTCAGCGCCTCGATCCGCCCGGCGTCGCGGCTCGCGACCTTCGCGAGTGCCTTCTGCTGCAATTGACACCGGGAACTCCCTACTACGAACAGTTGTGGACCCTGGTCTCCAGCCATCTGGCCGACATCGAGCAGAACCGGCTCCCCTTGATCGCGCGGCGGACCGGCTACTCGATCGAGCTGATTCAGCAGGCGCTCGAGGAGCTGCGCAAGCTGAACCCGAAGCCCGGCGCCGACTTCAGCGGGGCCCTGGTCCCCACGGTGACCCCCGACGTGTTCGTCGAGCCTCGCGACGACGGCGCCTACGAGGTCCGCGTCGAGGACGGGCGCACCCCGACCTTGTACATCAGCTCCTACTACCGCAAGCTCCTGGCCAGCGGCCAAGCCAACGAAGAAACCCGCGAGTTCATCAAGCGCAAAGTCAACTCGGCCCAGTGGCTGATCGACTCGATCCAGCAGCGGCGAACCACTCTGACCAAGGTCGCTCAGGCGATCGTCGATCACCAGACCGAGTTCCTCAACAAGGGCCCCGAGGCCATCGAGCCCCTGAAGATGCAGCAGATCGCCGACAAGGTGGGAGTCCACGTGACCACGGTCAGCCGGGCTGTCGACGACAAGTGGATCCAGACGCCGCGCGGCATCTTCCCCCTCCGGCGGTTCTTTTGCGGCGGTACGGTCGGCGCCGACGGCGAAGAGGTCGCCTGGGACACGGTTCGTCTCAAGCTTCAGGAAATCGTCGACAGCGAAGACAAGGAGCGGCCGCTCAGCGATGAGGAACTCGTGCAGGAGCTGGCCAAACACGGCGTCAAGGTCGCGCGCCGCACCGTGACCAAGTACCGCAAGGCCATGGACATCCCCAGCTCGCGCCAGCGGCGCCAGTGGAAATCGTCGGAGCCCGGTTGAGCGCCCCCCACCCATCCGACCCGTCGCGCGATCGCGGCCGCGCCTCGGATGGGCTTCAGATCAACGCCAAACCCCGTTTCTGCCGCTCTCTTCTGCGGGCCTGATCGATCTTCTCGAACGCCTCGCGGTAGTCGACCAGACCGCGGAGCTTGAGGTCCGGGTCGCTGGGGTCCTTCGAGTGGACGTGCACCACCCCGACGCCCCCGCAGAGAAACCGCTGCACGACGGTCTGGGTGTTGCTCATGTCTTCGATGGCCAGCAACTCGAGAGCCTCCTCCCGCCTCACCAGAATCCCCTCGCGGCAGTACAAGCGATGCGGGGTCAGTCGGTAGTGAATCGTGCTGCGATGCAACGCGATGGCGCCTTGGTAGATCCACAACACGACGGGCATCAGGAGAATGACGCCCCAGAAGACGGGCGTCGGCAGCCAGCCCGGAATCCAGCCGCTCATCGCCACCCACGCGCCGAGGGCGACGAAAAGGGCCGTGACGAGAACCAGGCCGCCCCAGACGACGTTCATGTCGCGCAGGGCGTAGCGCCCCTCCCAGAGCGTCCCCGATCCGGCGTCCTCCCGTTCGGCCCGCGGCGGAAACGGCCTGCCCGATTCGCCCGACGAGGCCTCGGCCTGCTCACCCGACGGCGCCGCGGCCGGCTCGGCCTTCGCTTCGGCCGGCTCGGGCGGGGCCTCGGCGTCGAGTGGCTCTCCACACACGTGACAGACGGATACGTTCTCTACGACCTCCGCACCGCAACGGCTACACTTCATCGCTTCCGATCCTTTCCGAACAGGCCGCGCAAGAGACTTGCTGCCGGCGATTATAGGAACTCGGCGTCACCTCGTCACTAGTCGGAGGCGAATCCCACGTGGCGCGACCGCGCCGAGGCGGCGACGCTTCGGGTCCGCCCAGACTCGCCTCCTGTACTCGATCACTGGTCGATCCCGCCGACCTCGGATCGTTCGCCTTCTTACAGGGGGCACAATCCCGCCGTAATCGTGGTGAGATTTCGGCCCCCGGCGACGGTCGCCGCCCGACCATCGGGCCCACGTCGAAGCCAGACGGGTCTGCGAAGTGCCCCCCACGAATTCCGCGGCCTTGCGCCAACCCGCCCGGGCAGTGCCGATTCCTGTATACCAACTCTCGGCGTATGGTAACATAGGGGGATAAGGGATGCGCGTCCACAATGAAATGTCCGTATTGTCAATCCGACCACGACCGGGTGATCGACTCGCGGGCCAGCGACGACGGCTGCGCCATTCGCCGCCGGCGCCAGTGCCTGGCGTGCAAGCGGCGCTACACCACGTTCGAGCGGGTCGAACGGGCCTCGATCCGAGTCGTCAAGCGCGACGGAGCCCGCGTCGGCTTCGACCGCAACAAGCTCAAACAAGGCCTGGAGAAGGCCTGCTGGAAAAGGCCGATCTCCGGCGCGAAGCTCGAAGCCATCGTCTCGGCGATCGAGAACGACGTGGAAACCCATTTCGAGAGCGAGGTCGACAGCCGCTACCTGGGCGAACTGGTGATGCGCCATCTTCGCGAGCTCGACCAGGTGGCCTACGTGCGATTCGCCAGCGTCTACCGGCAGTTTCAAGACGCCTACGATTTCGCCGACGAGATCCGCCCCATGCTCTCCGGCCTCCCCGATCGGCCGCCACGGGAGCCCTAGCGCCTCGATGCATCGGGGCCTAAACCCGCCGGGCGACCACGAAGCCGGCCAGCTTCCGGAGCGATTCGCTCGCTTCGGTCTGGGGCGTGCCGGGCAACTCCTCGATCGCGCGCCGGATGTACCGGATCGCCTTCTCCTTGGCGTAGGCGACGGCGTCGGAACGTTCGAGCCAGGGTTTCAGCACGTCGCGATGGTGGTTGCCCGGGCGCGACAGGGCTTCGATCAGCCGGGTCCGGTCGGCCCCGTTCGTCTGGCTGAGCAGACGGATCAGCGGCAGCGTGGGTTTCTGCTTGACCAGGTCGGTCCCCAGCGATTTGCCCATCGTCGTCTCCTCGCCGACCAGGTCGAGCAGGTCGTCGACGATCTGAAAGGCGATTCCCAGGGTGCGGCCGAATCGGGCGTGGGCGTCGCACGTCGCGCGATCGGCGCCGGCGTAATAGGCGCCCAGCCGGCAACTGCACGCGCAGAGGGCCCCGGTCTTGTCGGCGATGATGTCGAGGTACGCGTCCTCGGTGATATCGTAGTTGCCGCGGCTCTCGATCTGCCGAAGCTCTCCCTCGCAGATGGCCTGGCCCGCCTCGCCGATCGCCCGGCAGGCAAACGCGTCGTCGAGCGAACTGGCCAGGCACATCGAGCGCGTGAACAGGTAGTCGCCCAACAGCACGCTGGCCTCGTTGTCGAATCGGACGTTGACGGTCTCGACGTGCCTTCGGAGGGTCGCCTCGTCGAGCACGTCGTCGTGGATGAGCGTGGCCGTGTGGATGATCTCGACCGCGGCGCCCAAGAGCGGGTGTTCGGGGCCGGTCCGACCGCAGGCCTTGCCCGATAGCAGCACCAGGGCGGGGCGCAGCCGCTTGCCGCCCACGTGAAACCCGTGATCGACGAGGCGGTTGACGTAGGGGTGGCGGCTGCGGATCTCCCGGCGAAGCACCCGTTCCACCTCGCCGAGCTCCTCGCGGATGAGCGAGTAGATCCCGTCGAGCGCCTCGGGCGACTGTCCCAGATTCGTGATCCCTTGACTCATGAATGCTTTCCTGACGGGTCACGCCTGCCGGACGAAGTGCCCGCTTCGGCCTCCGGATTTCTCTTCCAGTCGGATTTGCTCGATCACCATCCCGCGATCGGCCGCCTTGCACATGTCGTAAATCGTCAGGGCGGCCGCGCTTACGGCCACGAGGGCTTCCATTTCCACGCCGGTACGCGCGGTGGCTCGTGCCTCGGCCTCGATCGCCACGGTCGTTTCGTCGGGAAACGAAAACGAGATCGCCACGGCGTCGAGGGGCACGACATGGCAAAGCGGGATCCACTCGCCGGTCCGTTTGGCGGCCATGATGCCCGCCAGTCTGGCCACCTCGAGCACATCGCCCTTCGCGATGCGCCGATCTCGGATCATCCGCAGCGTTTCGCCGCGCATACCGACCCGGCCGCTGGCCCGCGCCGTCCGAACGGTTACGTGCTTTTCGCCCACGTCGACCATCCGGCTGGCCCCTTGGGCGTCAAAATGGGTCAGTCGGCTCATGCTCGCTGCGCTGGTTATCGGGAAAGCCCGCTCGCGAAACTTCCATTTTAGTCTACGGTTGACGGTCGTCGAGGGCCAATCGTCCATGGCCCGACCGGCGCGGACGGTTGCCTTGTGCCCCCGGCGTCGTAACCCTCAAGAAGGGATTCGATTTCCACGAGGCGGCTAAGCCACACCCCCTGTTGCAGGTGCTCTCGGATCACCCAGGCCGATTCGAAGTGGCGGGGAATGTCGGGCAGATCGGCCCGGCGATGGTAGACGATCACGTATCGGGAGGCGCCGATCGGTCGATTCCAGTCGCCCGGCCAGCCCTCGAAGGGCACTTCGTTTTCGGCCGCGCTGGGCGAAGCGACGCCGACCGAGTGGGCCTGCCACGGAGCCAGGCTGGGGGCGAACAGGATGGGTGTGCCCTGTCCCCGTCGAACCGCCTCGGCAACCAACGATTCCCGGACCCCGTGGCCCCAGTAGTCGACTTCGAACCCGAGTTTCTCCGCCCCCCACAGGCCGCCCACGAGGAGGTTGTAGTGACTCAGGTGACACGGATGACACGCCACAAGCCCGAACGCCTGCAGGGCGACGAACGATCCCACGATCGCGAGCCGGGCTGCCTGGGGCACGCCTCGCCATCGCCGGTGCTCCACGAGCCATCGGGCCCCGGCGCCGACGGCGACCGCCCACAAGGGCAGCGTCGTCAGGAACAGCCGCACCCCGTCGTAGACCGGCGTGCCCGGCCACGCGAACGTCAGCAGCATGAACGCCAGGGTTGCCACAATGAGCCGAAAGGCGGGGTCGTCGTCGGCCCGCCGCTTGGCCCACAGGCCCGCGCCACCCAGAAGAAGCAGCCCCGCCGGCACGACAACCAGGAACATGACGATCGGATAATGCCAGGGAACCTGGTGGTCGTCCCAGACCCGTCCCAGGTAGAACACGTGAACGGTGAGCCGGTGCGTCGCCGTGCCGAGATACTGTCTCAAGTGGGCCCAGGGGGCGATCCACAGCCAGGGCCAGCCCGCGAAAAAGGTGGCCAGGCCGGTTCCTGCCCAAATCGCAAGCGGCGGCCCCGCGCGGCGGCGCAGCCGCCAGACCATCCACAAGACGATCGGCGGCGCCACGAGGAACCCGTGCATGCGAGTCAGCAGGGCCAGACCCCACACGAACCCCGCCAAGGCATACCAACCGAGGCGCGCGCGTGTGTCGGCCCAGGCAACCGCCAGGATCGAAGCCACACAGAACAGGGCGGTGAACGTGTCCAAGGCCGCCAAATGGCCGTGACCGAAAACCCGCGGCACGAACACCACGGCGGCGGCCGCAACCGTGCCGGCCCACGGCCCGTCGACCCGCACGCTCCACAACCCGACCAGCAGCACCAGAATTGCCAGGGCAACGGCCGGGGCGAACCGGGCCGGCAGAACCGATCCCACCAAGGATTCGTCGGGCGAGAGATCGAACAGATGGTATGCCCAGCCCAACAGCCAGTTGCCCAACGGGGGATGCGCCGGGGGCCCTTCGGGGTCCCAACGGAAGTTCCGGGCGATGTTCCCGGGAGCGAAGAACTGGGGACCCTGGTGTCTCAGCGCGGTCACCAGTTCCTTGCCGACGCCCACGTGGTACCACTCGTCGCAGGTGACGCCCGGGCCCGTGGTCCCGGGGCCAAGCGTGGCCAGCGTCGCGCCCAACGTGAGCACGGCGATCACCACCGGCCCGCCCGCCCGCACCTCCGGTCGACCGAACGCTCGCGATGCCTGTTGCTCGGTTGTCATGAGCCCTATCGTACCCGCGAGATGCCGATAGCGGCAATCCGCGGGGCGCGGGGGGCGCCGGAGCTTGTTTCTTGGCGGCCCCTCAAGAATACTCTAGGATTCCGGTCGCGCTCGTCCGCGTGGCACCCCGCCGCCGCAGCCTGAACAAGGAAGCTTCGCATGATTTGGCGACTGCCTCTCGGCGCTCTCTTGCTGTGTCTTGCCGCCACCCCGCTCGCCTCGGCGGGCGAGGAAATTCAGGTCGGCGGTCTCACGTGCGAATACCTGGTCGATCCCGTGGGAATCGATGTCCTCCACCCCCGACTCAGTTGGCTCCTTTCGGCCTCGGAGCCCGAGCGTCGGGGGCTGGCCCAAACGGCCTACCAAGTGCTCGTCGCCACGAGCGAGGAAACGCTCGCCCGAGGCCAGGGCGACCTCTGGGATTCGGGGCGCGTCGAGTCCGACCAGTCGGTGCACGTCGTCTACGCGGGAAAGCCGCTCGCGTCGCGCCAGCGATGCTACTGGAAGGTCCGCGTCTGGGACAATCAAGGGCACGACTCCGGATGGAGCGAGCCGGCCTTCTGGTCGATGGGCATCCTCAGCCGCAACGAGTGGCAGGCCCAGTGGCTCGGCTATGGGAAGCCGCTGGCCGAACCGACCGACTGGCGCCAGGAGGCGTCGAGCCCCCTCTTCCGGAAGACTTTCGATCTCGAAAAGCCGGTCGAACGGGCCGTGGTGAGCGTTTGCGGGCTGGGATACTACGAGTTGCGGCTCAAC
>Ga0334892_1000916_pt1 | contig 29356 bp, 30 predicted proteins | sample GraSluR3_MG_4_FD_207213 | JGI IMG/M metagenome (GOLD analysis project Ga0334892, IMG submission 207213) | Sludge microbial communities from methane-producing bioreactor in Wageningen University, Netherlands - Granular Sludge_15_04-R3 | ecosystem: Engineered > Bioreactor > Anaerobic >...
AATCAATATTGCCTATTTGGCGGTACCTTAAGAGAACAAAAAAAGCTTGTCCGTTTTTACCAACAACTAAAAGGTGATAATTTCGAAACTAAAATTACCCCGCTTTCCCCTCATTTGGCCAATTTTCTCTGGAACCGCCTTCATACCTTGCCGGTCGAGACTCTTACCGGACCAACTGATGTTTACTTGTCTTCCGACTGGGCCCAAGCCCCAACTAAAAAAGCCAAAACCATAACCATTGTTTATGATCTTATTCCTTGGTTATATCCGGAAACTCTCCACCCAAGAATCATAAACACTCACCAAAAACGAATGGCTTGGATCAAAAAAGAGGTTAATCGGGTTGTTGTCATTTCAGAAAACACCAAAAAAGATTTAAATAAAACCATTGGTATTAGTAAAGAAAAAATTATCGTGGCTTATCCGGGTCTTGACAGAACCAAGTTTTTCCCTCAAAGCAAAGAAAAAATTGCTCAGATTAAGAAAAAATACCAGCTTAAAAACTATATTTTAGGCTTGGGAACCCAAGAACCAAGAAAAAATTTTGTTCAAGTAATTGAAGCCTTTAATAATTTAGAAAAAAACAATCGGCAGCTGGCTATTGTCGGCAAATACGGTTGGGGAAGTAAAATAAAAAAACTCAAAAACTCAAAAACTCAAAAACTCAAAATTTTGGGCTATGTTCCTGATCAAGACTTGGCCCCCCTTTATTCCGGCGCCCAAGCCTTTGTTTACCCGTCTTTGTATGAGGGGTTTGGTATGCCCATAGTGGAAGCTCAAGCCTGCGGTTGCCCGGTTATTACCAGCAACACCTCGTCAATGCCGGAAGCGGCTGGCGAGGGGGCAGTTTTAGTTAACCCTAATAATACTGGCGAAATTGTTCGGGCCCTGGAAAAAATTATTAATAACCGGTCTTTTCGGAAAAACCTTATTAAAAAAGGTGAGAAAAACGCCAATCAATTCTCCTGGAAAAAAACTGCCCAAAAAATCTTGAGGACAATAGAATCATCCCAGCCTTGATAGATCCCGGATCTATCAGAAAAAAATTAATGTTAAAATATTACTTATGAGAGATCGATCCGGCAAAAAGCTAACCTCTAGTGAAATTGTTGGCAAAATAAGGGGCCGAATCGGCGCTATTGGTCTTGACTTCGGGCTTATGGTCTTGCGCTGGGTTGGTCGCGTTCCTTCTCATACTATTAGAAAAACTATTTACCGTCTGGCCGGGATTAAAATTGGCTCCGGCTCCACTATTCATATGTGGGCGAACTTTTTTCAGCCTAAAAATATTACCATCGGCCAGGGGACCATTGTTGGCGACCACGTTTTTTTAGATGGCCGAGCCAAACTTACTATCGGCAGTCACGTTGCCATCGCCTCATCAGTTTTAATTTATAATTCTGAACACAATGTTCACTCTGATAATTTTGACCCAATTGAAGAACCGGTGGAAATCGACGATTATGTTTTTATTGGCGCCCGGGCGATTATCTTGCCGGGGGTGAAAGTTGGTAGGGGGGCGGTAGTGGCCGCCGGAGCCGTGGTTACTAAAGATGTTGCCGAAATGACGATTGTCGGTGGCGTTCCGGCTAAAATTATTGGTCAAAGAAAATTAGCAAATCTAAATTATCGACTAGGTCGAGCCCGGCTTTTTCAATAACAATGACTTTTTTTTTGGCTGATTCTAAAAAAAAATTAAAACGCCTTTTTGCCTCTAGGGTTATTCGTAGTTACCTGGTTTTAATGGGGGTGTTTTTAGGCTATTTGCTTTTACCCTCTTTGGCCGTTCCTCAAATAGGAGAGAGGTTTCCCTCCGAGACCGGCTTTACTTCCGACCTTCTTGGCCCACCAGTCGGCACCTATTTTACTAATCTGGAAAAAGACGAGGTTGTTGATTTCTATTTAGACAACTATTCTCGATCCTCCTTTCTTAATCTGCCTTTGCCGGCCAGAGTAATTGAGCATCAGCCAGAATATGCCAGTGAAATCATTAACGATATGCACACCGCCAAAAACACCAGTTTTTTAGTGGAAATTAACCAGCCTTTTAGAGAATCGCTTATTATTAAGGGCTATGGGGAGGTCAGTCAAGAAAGCCGGGAGGAAAAGAGCGAAAAACAAATAAAAAAGTTTAGTCCTCGAGAAGGGGAGTCTTATTTTCTAATGATTACTCCTTACCAAATTAAACCCTCCTTTTGGCAAAAGTTTATTTCTTGGTTGATTTATCTGATTATTATTCCGTTGGTGTTAACCTTTTTCTGGCAAAGACTAAAAGAAGGAGGAGGGGCAATTGAAAAAATCTTTAAGAAAAATAATCGCCAACCAAACAAACAAAAATAATTACCCTAATTATTCTAATTTCTAATTAGCCTAAGGAAAACCCAATGACCAATAACCAAGCAGCAATTATTAATCGTTTTGGGGTTTGGTTAATCGGTATTTGGGGCTTCATTAGATCAATTAGAGTAATTAGGTTAATTAGAACAATTCTATGAAACTTTCTATCATCATCATCTCCTACAATACCAAAGAATTACTAGAACAATGTTTAGAATCTATTGTCAACAGCTTGGGGGATGGGCGCGGGCTAAAGCCCGCTACTGCCAAAAAAAGAGGCTTATCCATGTCTGATATTGAAATCATTATTGTTGATAATAACTCAACTGATGGCACCCAAGAGTACTTGAGTAAGCTCAAAACTCACCCGCCTAAACTTACCACTCGCCTTCCGGGTACTATTCGTACACGGCTCGTGGAGCGTGATTGGCGGGTTGCCAAAGGCAAAAATTCCAAAAAACAAACAACCTCCAAATCTCAAACAAATTCTAAATTTCAAACCAGCTCCAAATTACCAATACCAAACCTAAAAGTTATTTTGAATAAAGAAAATGCCGGGTTTGCCAGGGCGGTTAATCAAGGGATTAAAAAAGCGACCGGAAAATATTTTCTTCTTTTAAATTCCGATATCAGGGTTTTGCCCGGATCAATTGAAAAACTCATAGAATTGACGGATAAAAAGAAAGACGCCGGTTTGGTGGCGCCAAAATTGCTTAACAAAGATGGCAAAACCTCGCAGGCCTCTTGTTATAATTTACCTACCGTTGGTCGGGCGATCCAACAGTTTTGGTTTAAAAAGTCTGGAGCCTTTGAAAAGCTTTTGCCCAGAGGCGGCCAGCCAACTTCAGTTGAGGCGGTAGTTGGAGCGGCAATGCTAATTCCCAAAACCACCACCGATTTGATTGGCTTACTTGATGAAAAGTTTTTTATGTATTATGAAGATTTGGACTTTTGTCGAAAAATAAAAAAAGCCGGCTTAAAAGTTTACTACCTTCCTCAGGCCAAAATGATTCATCATCATGGCGCCAGCGGCCAAAGAGAACCCCAAAGGGTTAATCGCTATCTGGTAGAAAGTAGTCGAAAATATCATGGCCCAATAAAGAACAGATTAATTAATTTCCTTATTAGGGCCTCTTTTTATCAGGGGCTAATTCCTTTATTAATCGTAATTATTGGTCTTTTGGGTTATGCTATTTTTCCCTTGTTAAAGTTTGAATTTTTTGCCTCTCACGATGGTTTTTTTCACCTGATTAGATTAGCTGAATTTGATAAGGCCATTAGGGGCGGGCAAATACCGCCTCGTTGGGCGCCGGGCTTGGCCGGGGGCTTAGGGGCGCCAGTTTTTAATTATTTTTATCCTTTAAGTTATTATTTGGCTGAAGTGCTTCATCTGGTTGGTTTTTCTTTGGCTTCCTCGGTTCGGCTTCTTTTTGTCTTGGGTTTTGTTGGTGGTTTTTCTCTAGCCTTTTTGTTTCTAAAAAGGCATTTTGCTTACTTTGCCAGCTTTTTAGGAGCCTTTTTTTATGTTTTTTCCCCCTATACTTTTACCAACATTTATGTTCGGGGTAATTTGCCTGAATTTTTGGCGCTGATGATTTTGCCGGGAGTTTTTTATTTTGCTGAGGAGATTGTTTTTAAAAAACGCCCTTCCCCAATGCTGGTTTTTTTCTTTTCTTCATTATTGGCCTTTTTTGTTATGGCCCACAACATTGTCTCTTTTTGGGGAGTGATTTGGCTTTCCCTTTATTTGTTATTAACGGCCGGTAAAAGGGTTGTTAAGATAATCGGGCCTTTTTTATTGGGGCTGGGATTGTCGGCTTTTTTTTGGTTTCCGGCACTCTTGGAAACCCAGCTAGTTCATCTGTCAAAAGAGACAGTTTTTAATTGGTGGGATCATTTTCCGACCATTAGCCAATTGGTTTATTCCCCTTGGGATTATGGCGTTTCTTTGCCTGGGCCAGGGGACACGATGTCTTTTCAGATTGGCCTACCCCATCTTTTCTTATTTTTATCGGCCCTGGCCTTGGCGATAATTTGCTCTGTTAAAAAGAAAATTAAGCTTTTTTTAACCAAACCGGCCCCTCTTTGGTTGTTTTTTGCCTCTTCTTTGGGGTTTATTTTTTTAATGAATCATCGATCAGCCTTCTTGTGGCAAATAGTACCCTTTTTGTCTCGAGTTCAATTTCCTTGGCGATTTTTAGGTTTTCTTAACTTTGCCTTTATTTTTCCCATTACTTTTCTCTTTAATGGGATTTTAGCGACCAAGAAAAAGGCCTGGGTTAACTTGACTGTTTTGCTATTTTTAGCCGCTTCTTTTGGTTGTTATTACTCTTTTCCTAAAATTAGCCAGGCTCTTTCTGAAGAAAAAGTTTTAACTTCGCAAGAGGCGACCGAAACCACCACTAACGCCAACGAAATTTTGCCCATTTGGGCGCCAACCGACTATTATCGTTATGATTTTAGCCAGGCCCTTTCCTGCCAAGACTTTTCCTGTCAAGCCTTAGTAAGGTTGGAAAAAGAAACCGAAGTTGTTTTTGCCAAATTTTATTTTCCTTCTTGGCAAAGCAATATTGGCCAAACTTTTGCCCAAGGGGAAACGGGCCTATTAGCGCTGGTTTTGCCCGAAGGAGAGCACAATATTCAGATTCGTTGGCAAGAAACTAAAATTGCCCAAATCGCCAATAATATTAGCTTGTTTTCTCTTTTGACAGCAATTGGTTATTGCTTTTGGTTAAAGAATGAGAAAAATAAAAACTCAAATTAAAAAACTTGACCCGACTAATTTAAAAACGGTTTTTTTTGTCTCTTTGCTTTGGCGTTTTGGCGTTTTTTTGGTCGCTTTTTTGGGCTATTTTTTATTAGTTGAAAAATATGTCCCCTCTTCATTTATTGATTTTCCCTGGAATAAGAACTTTTTGTTTTGGTCATGGGCCAATTTTGACGCCGAACATTTTTTTCATATTGCTGAATTTGGTTATGGTTATAGTCAGGGCTTGCCCACATTTTCTTTTTTCCCACTCTATCCGTTAATGTTAAGATTTCTGAACAAAATTTTTTCTGATTATTTTCTTGCCGGGCAAATAATTATTTTTGTTTTTTTGCCCTTAACGATTTACTTTTTTAATCGTCTTTTGAAAAAAGAGGGGATAGTGAACAAAAAAATTTGGCTTATTAATCTATTGTTTTTATTTTCTCCGGGGGCAGTTTTTTTAAATGCTTTTTATACTGAATTACCGTTTTTATTTTTTACTATTACCAGCCTATTTTTTCTTAAAGAGAAAAAATATTGGTCCTCGGCCTTGTTGGGCTTGTTGGCCTCGGCAACTCGGGTGGTCGGTATTTTTATTGCTCCGGCTATTTTTTGGGTTCTTTTACAAGATAAAAAAATCTCCTGGTTTAGGAAAATCTTTTTCTCTGGCTTATCTACCCTAGGTTTAGTTTTTTATAGTTTATTTTTAGGAATTCGTTTTGGTAATCCGCTTCTTTTTGGTTTGTCTCATCAGGCCTGGGGGAAAGCCCAATTTGTTTCTCCTTTTAAAACCCTAGCTAATTATTTGTCGACTATTTTTTCTCCACCTCCGAATCTTTCTTGGCTTAATTATTACACCGTTTTGATCGAATTTTTTATTACCTTAGCGGCTTTGATTAGTTTTGTCTATTTATGGAACCGGGCCCTTAAAGATAAAAAAGCAAAGCCGGTATTGGCTTTTTCCACTCTGGCCTTTATTTTACCCTTCTTAACCGGATCGCTAGGAACGATGCCTCGCTATTTGTTAACCTTTTTAGCTCTTTTCCCTTTTTGGGCCAATATTTTTGTTAAAATAAAACCGCGGGTTCGTTTTATCTTGCTGGGAATAATATTTTTGGTCTTTTCCTCAGGGATAATTTTGTTTACTAGAGGCTATTGGTGGGGGTAAAAACAATTAACAATTAACAATTAAAAATTAAAAGTCAAAAGTTGCTGGTCACTGATTACCGTTTACTATTTACTAAGTATGGATTACTTAAAAAAGATGAAGTCCATTTTTAAATCCCCCACTTTTTATTTAATTCTGATTTTGTGTTTAGCGGCTTTTTTGCGGTTTTCTGCTCTTGATCGGGTGCCCCCATCTTTAAATTGGGACGAAACGGCAATTGCTTATAATGCTTATTCTATTCTCCAAACCGGTAAAGATGAATGGGGAAAATCATGGCCACTGTTGGGTTTTGAGTCCTTTGGGGAGTATAAACTGCCGGTATTTATCTATGCCACCATTCCCGGAGTAGGCCTGTTTGGCTTAACCGAACTTGGAGCTCGTTTTATGCCGGCTCTATTTGGGGTTATTGGGGTTGGTCTTACTTATCTCTTTGTCAAGGAACTTTTCAAGAACAAAAATTTAGCTCTGCTTTCAGCCTTTATTTTAGCCATTGACATTTGGCACCTGCAAATTACTCGAGCTGCCTTTGAGGCCGGTTTGGCTCAATTATTGATCTTGGCTTCTATCTTGTTTCTTTATCAAGCCAAAAAAAAGCCCTTCTTTTTACCGATTTCGGTTTTTTTAGCCTGTTTATCGGTTTACACCTACAATTCTTCTCGCCTTTTTGTGCCAATTTTTTTCTTAGCTGTTTTTATTTTTGATCGAAAGCTATTTTTAAAAAACATTAAGGCTCTTATTTTAGCTGGATTGGTAGCTATTGTTTTTGCCCTTCCTTTAATTATTAATTTTAATACACCCGTTATTCAGGGCCGTTATGATTTAATTAGCATTCAGGGTGATCCCGGTTTTGTTTTGCGCATTAACGATGCTCGAGGACGGCTTTGGGCAAGGGGTTGGCCCGATTCTCTGGCCCGGCTAATTCATAATAAGGGCACCCATTACGCTTGGGTGTTTGGCAAAAACTATCTGGCTCATTTTTCTCCCAATTTTTTATTTTTTACCGGGGCCGAACATACCCAACAAAGCATCCCTGGTTTTGGTCAGTTTATGATTGTTTTTGCTCCTGCTCTTGTTTGGGGCATTTACCTTTTGGGTAAAAAATTAGTTCGGGAAAAGTCTTTGGCCGCCTTCTTGTTATTTACTCAAATTTTGGTTTCTCCGGTGGCCGCCGCTACCACCATGAACTCTATTCCTCACGCCCTAAGAACCTTTTGCGCCCTTCCGGCTTGGCAGATAATTATCGCCTATGGTTTATGGGACTGCTGGCAAAGAGTTAAAAAAACTAAGCTTAAAACAGCCGCCTTGGGGCTTTTCTTTTTCCTCTTAAGTCTTAATTTTGGCTACTACCTAAGGCAATATTACCTTGTTTATCCTGTCAGTCGAGCCAAAGATTGGCAATACGGCCATAAAGAGGCGGTAACTTTTGTTTGGGAAAACAAAGACGATTATGACAAGGTGTTTTTTACTCGCCACTATGGCGAGCCCTACATTTTTTTCTTGTTCAATTCTAATTATTCTCCCCAGGAATATCAGCAAGTGGAAAAAGTTCGAGCCAAAAGGTATGGTTGGGTTTGGGTAGACAAGTTTGACAAATTTTATTTTCCTGATTTTTCCGACCCGGGCGATTCGGTTAAAGAAATTGCCAAGAGGGAGGAGGGGAAACTGCTTTTTGTCGGCAAGCCGGGCGATGTCCCCGACGATTGGGTAATTAAAACAATTTATTTTCCCGACAAGACTAAGGCATTTGAAATCGGTTTTACCGAATAATGTATATTATTAGTAACTTATGATTAAACTTTCGGTGGCGCTGGCAACCTACAATGAAGAAAAAAATCTTGCCTCTTGTCTTGAGGCAGTTGGGGATTGGGTAGATGAAATTGTTGTTGTTGATGGTGAATCTATCGATAAAACTTGCCAAATTGCCAAAGAATATGGCGCCAAAGTTATTAAAACCACCAACAAACCCATTTTCCATATTAATAAACAAATGGCCATTGATGCCTGTCGGGGCGAATGGGTTTTACAGCTTGATGCCGATGAAATCGTTGACCAGGACCTAAAAGAGGCGGTTTTGGCCATAGTTGAAAAGGGGAGTAGGGATGATGCTTTTTCTGTTAGAAGGAAAAATTTTTTCTTGGGCCGTTGGTTGTCTAAGGGGGGTCAATATCCAGACGCAGTGATTAGATTTTTTAAAAAGGGTCAGGCGTATTTGCCTTGCCGGTCGGTTCATGAGCAAATGGAAGTTCCTTCCGGTAAAATTGGCCAACTGTCCGGTCATTTACTTCACTATCCCTACCCTGATTTTAGCGAATATTTAGTCAAGTTTAACCGCTACACCCAATTGACGGCCCAAGAATATCTAAATAATCCGAAAATAAAACCAAATGTTTGGCGCTACACTCTAATAGAGGTAAAAGCTATGGTCGAATTTTTGTCTCGTTACTTAAGACATAAGGGCTTTCTTGATGGTTTTCCTGGTTTGGTTTTTGCTCTTTTTTCTGCCCTTCACTATCCGGTGGCTTTCATTAAGTATTGGGAAATAAAAAATAAACCAAATCAATAAAATGGCAAAGATTTCAGTTGCGATTGATATTTCTCCTCTTAAAAACGCTAATCGCTTCCGCGGGGTCGGTTTTTATACCAAAAACTTAGTCGATAATTTACAAGAATTAATTAAAAAAGACAAAAAATATTCCCAATTTAAAATAACATTAATTGATGAACAATTTAACAATTCAGCAATTCAACAATTTTCTCTTCTTCATTATCCTTATTTTGACATTTTTTTTCCCACTCTTCCCAAAAAAATAAAACCAACCGTAGTTACTGTTCACGACCTTACCCCTCTGGTCTTTCCCAAGCACCATCCTGCCGGAATTAGGGGAAAAATAAATTGGACTAAACAGAAAAAAAGACTCCAGCAAGTGGAGGCCATTATTACCGATTCCCAAAATTCTAAAGAAGACATTATCGGCTTGGTTGGTTATCCGGCAGAGCAGGTTTTTGTTGTTCATCTTGGGGTAGGAAAAAATTTTAGAAAAATAAAAAGCGGAAAAACTAAGCTGGCCATTAAAAATAAATATTGTCTGCCGGAAAGATTTATCTTTTATGTTGGCGATGTTAACTGGAATAAAAATATTCCCGGCCTGGTTAAAGCCTGTCGGCGGGCCGGTGCTCCTTTGGTAATTGCCGGCAAACAAGCCATTAGCCAGGACTATGATCGGGATCATCCGGAAAACCAGGATTTAGTTTGGTTGCAAAAAGAGGCCCAAAAAGATTCTAACGTCCGCTTATTAGGTTTTGTCGCCGATGAAGATTTACCGGTGCTTTATAATCTAGCCACGGTCTATTGCCAGCCCTCTTTTTATGAAGGCTTTGGTATGACGGTAGTTGAAGCCATGGCCTGTGGTTGTCCGGTAATTTCCTCAAATCAGGGTTCTTTACCAGAAATTGGCGGCCAGGCCGTTCTTTATTTTGATCCACATCAAGACGGTTCTCTGGTTCAAGCTCTTGAAACCATTCTTGAAGATGGGGATTTGGCTCTTGAGCTTTCTAAAAGAGGCCTGCTTCAGGCTAAAAAATTCTCTTGGTCAAAATGTGCCCGAGAGACGCTGATGGTTTATCGAGAAATTTTGCCTGGCTAATTTTCCTCAATAACCCCTCTTGGCATTTTAGTTTTTGTTATGGTATGCTATCAAATAGCCAAAAATAAGAATGAAGAACGTTGGTCAAGCACTAGGACTAGACAAACTATTAATCGACGAGATTATTCATTTCTCTTTTGCTCTGATAATCGGATTTGTTTTGGCAGCTATTTTTTCTTCCTACTGGTTAGTATTTTTTTCTCTTTTAATGGGTTTTTTTATTGATGTTGACCATTTGGCTGACTATATATATTGTTTTTTTAAAAACAAACAAACAGTTAATAAAAAAGATTGGTTTAATCCTATTTTTCATCTTAAAAGCTTTTTTGACCCCCACGCCTATGTTAAAAAAAATCAAAAAGTAATTGTTCCTTTTCACGGTTGGGAATTGGTACCTTTATTCTGGTTGGGATTGCGCCTTTTGGGGCAGAAGTGGGCTCTTCCTGGCTTGGAGTGGACTAGTTTGGCCTATGCTGCCCATTTACTTTGGGACCAGCTGGTTTGTGCCGGTAATTGGCGCTCCTATTTCCTAATTCATCGTCTGCTTAATCGTTTCTCTTATCAAGCTTATTGTTAGATCCCGGATCTAGCAGGCACGGAGAAATAAGAATCTTGCTAGAGCTATAGGAAAATTACCCTAAAACTGTTGTCAGATCCGGGATCTAACAAGATATTTTTCTTCCTCGTTTTTATATTTTTCTAAGTCTTTTTGATATTGGGCTTGGCCTTTTAAGTAGTTTTCATATTCTTCTTGTGAGACCACCTCCAAAACCCTTTTGGGATTTGCCCTTATAAGGGTTTTTTTGCCAAAATAAGCTGGAAGAGAACTGAAAGGATAGCTAAATATTTCCTGATATTTTTTGACTAATCCGTTGGTATAGGGGTGAAGATGATGATAAACAGTAAGGTGAATAAGATCCTCATCTGTTTTAACTAGCCGAGAACAAAAATTAGATTGATAAAGACTGCCTCGACGATTTTTTTCTTGGTTATAAATGTGACTAAAAGAAGACAGGACTTGCTTCATAAAAAGGCTGATCCCATTATCAACTAATTGTTCTAAGGTAAAATGAAAATGATTATCAACACCACAGAAGCTGATAATATCAACTAAAAAGTCATTTTTTTCGGATAAATTTTTTATTGTAAAAATTCTCTCAGGGATAGAAAGCCGATTGTAGAGGCCGGAGAAGCTTATCGGCGGGTTTTGATTTTGATAATAATTGACTATTTCGATGAATAAATTTTTCTCTTGCCAAGACTGGAAAATTTTTAAATTGTCGATGGAATGAAGATAAATGTGATAAAAGTGGTTTGTTTCTAGAGGAATTTTTCTTGTTGGCATAGATTATTCTTATCAGATCCGGGATCTGACAATAGTTTTAGGCTGGGTTTCCTATAGTTTTAATAAAAGCTTTTTAATTTCTTCGTCTTGGGGATTAATTTTTAGGGCCGCTTCCAAATACTTCTTTGCTTCTTCCAGTTGGCCCAAATTGTAATAAATTAAGCCCAGATTCCGATAAATATGAGGCACTTGGGGATTAATTTCTAAAAGTTTAAGAGCCGATTCTTTAGCTTTTTCAAATTCCCCTATTTCAAAATAAATTGCCGCCATGTTTTGGTGGGTTTGCCAAATGTTGGGGTTAATTTGGGCTGCTTTTTGATAATTTTCCAAGGCTTTTTCCCAATCGCCATTTTGCTGGTAAATATTAGCCAAATTATGATAAGCATCGGCATAGCGGGGATTAAGGGTAATAGCAATTTTAAATTCTTCAATGGCTCGATCAAAATCGCCCCGCCTGGCCCAAAGGTCACCCAAATTATTATGGTTTTGAGGGCTATTGGGTGAGGTTTTAGCCGCTGCCAACCATAAGCTATCTTGGTTTTTCCAGTCGACATTGCGAACAATGGTTCTTGCCCCTAGGCTAATAACCAACAAAGAAACGGTTAATACTCCTAGTGGTTTTAGGCTCTCTTTTTTAAATAGTTTGGCCAGATAAAAACTAACCATCACCACCAGACCGGCAGTGCCTAAATAGATGTAGCGTTCGGCCACCACCCAAGAGACTCCAAATGGAGAAAGGACGGGTGCCAAAGACAACAAAAACCAAGCTGGCCAAAAAGACAATCGGCGGTTTTTAGAAAAAAATAGATAGATCGAAAAAAATAATAACGCCAAGAAAATAACAACCAGAAAAGCAAATTCTGACCCTGAAAAGACGGTTTCGGAATGATAAAGGGTTAAATCTTGCGGCCAGAAGAACAGTCTAACATAAGAAGCAATAGCAATCGGCAGTTTTAAAAAAAAGCTTGGTGTTTGAGAGGTGTCTTGATAGTAGCTGGTTTCCAGGTCGGATAATCTTTCCGGCACCTTAGTTAAATAAAAACCAATCCAAGCAAAACCAATCAAAAAGGGGATAGCAAGCTTTTGCCAAGACTTATCTTTGCCGAAATCTTGCCAATGGGTTATTACTAGAGCCAAAAGCAAGAAGGGAAAAGCCATCGCTTTTTCAGAAGAACCTAGGGCTAACAAAAAAGCAGCTAGGCAAAACCAGTAGTATTTTTGGTTTTTAAAAGATAGTAAATAAAAAACGGTGGCCCAAATTAAAAGAGCGGCGTATTGGCTGTAGCCGCCGCCGGAGATCCAGGTTACTGATTCGACTAAAAGAGGGTGAACAGCAAAGATCAGGGCGGCAATTGTCCCCACTGTTTTGTTAATTAATAAAGACACCAGAACCAACAACCCGGCTATCGCTAATAGGTGAGAGATTAAGTTTATGGTTCGGAAGGCAATGGGACTGCGACCAAAAATAAGATTGGTTAGAAAATAGAGAAAGGGGCGAAAAACCACCGGAAAGCTTTGGGCAACATAATTTAGACTGTTTAAATCCTGGTTTTGGTCAATGGCGGCAATGTCATCAGAAAGAAATTCGTTATTCAAACCGTTAGCGTAAACGCCGATCACTAGAAAAAGAAGCAAAAGTAATAAGCCTAAGTTGTCTTGAAAAAACCTTTTTAGGCTAAATCGATTAATTTTGGTCAACAACGATTGATCGTTTTTAATTTGTGAGTCCAAAAACTTTTTTAATTTTTCTGGTCGCCAGATTTTGGCCAAATATTCTTCCAGGTCTTTTTTTTTAACCTCTAGATCTTGGGCAATTTCAGCCAAAGATCTATCTCTAAGATTTTCTTTGAGATATTTTTTTTGTTTTTTATTTAGGCTCATCTTAAAAACCATTATCTAAAAAAAATTACTAAATTTCAATTCAAATTAGAATATAAGTTATAATAATTAGTAAACAATGGCCCAAAAGATATTTGAAAACAACAGCCTGGTTTCAATCATTGTTCCCATTTTTAGCCAAGAAAAAACCATCCGGCAAGATTTGATCAGGATAAACAGGGCCATGAGCGCTACCCGGTTTGATTATGAAATAATTGCTGTTGTTGATGGCAAAGAAAAAGATGGTTCGTTTACCGAAGCCCAAAAACTAAATTTACCCAAAGTTAAGGTGGTTGGTTATCCGAAAAACCAGGGTAAGGGCTATGCGGTTCGTTATGGTATGGCTCGATCTTCTGGGGATAAAATTGCCTTTATTGACGCCGGCATGGACATCGACCCCAACGGTATTTCGATGATTTTAGAACATATGGAATGGTATCAGGCTGATATTATTGTTGGTTCCAAAAGACATCTGGCTTCCAAAGTGGATTACCCCTTAACGCGAAAAATAATGAGCCGGGTTTACCACCGCTTAGTTTGGCTTCTTTTCGGGTTTAGGGTTTCCGATACTCAAGCGGGCTTAAAAGTTTTTCGCCGACCGGTTTTAAAAAAAGTTTTGCCCCGAATGCTGATTAAAAAATTCGCCTTTGATGTTGAGCTTTTGGCTATTGCCAAATCTTTGGGTTTTGACAAGATTTATGAGGCGCCAATTAAACTGGACCGAAAGCGTTTTGAATTTTCTTCGACGGTTGAATTTAAAACGGCCTTTGAAATGCTTTGGAGTACTTTGGCTATTTTTTATCGCCTAAAAATTTTACACTATTACGACAATAAAAATTGGCGAGCCTGGCCCAAAGACCCAAAATTAAAAATTAATTAACCTTGATGCTTTGATAGATCCCGGATCTGACAGAACAAAATATGTTTTTTTCCATTATTATCCCTTGTCCAAAAATTAGTCCTGGTCTTGAAAAAGAGACCATTCCGGCAATTTTAAAACAAGAAGGAATTTTAGAAATAGTAATTGTTCCCGACAAAAAAACTAGGAAAATTTTTCCCAAAACCAAGATTTTACCCCTAGAGGGGTCGCCAGCTCAAAAAAGAAATCATGGTTTAAAAAAGGCCAGAGGAGAAGTGATTGTTTTTATTGATGATGATGCCTATCCAGATAAAAATTGGCTAAAAAATATTGCCCTAAATTTTAAAAAAAGCCCTAAAATTGCCGGTGTTGGCGGTCCGGGCTTAACTCCGCCCCAAGATCCGTTTTTGGCTAAAGTTTCCGGCTGGTTTTGGGCCTCGCCCTTTGGTTCGGGTGGCGCCGGTCAATATCGAAACTGGCCTCAAAAGAAAAGATTGGTTGATGATTACCCAACTTTTAATTTGGCGATTAAAAAGTCCGCCCTTAATGAAATCGGCGGCTTTTCTTGTCAATTTTGGCCCGGGGAAGATACCAAGCTTTGTTTGGACCTGGTTTACCAGTTGGGCAAAAAAATTATTTATGACCCCAGGGTAATGGTTTTTCATCATCGCCGAAAAATTTTCTTGCCCCACCTAAAACAACTGGGTCGCTATGGCTATCATCGGGGCTTATTTGTTAAGCTTTTTCCCAAAACCTCAAGGCGCTTGGGCTATTTCTTGCCGGCTCTTTTTACTCTTGGCCTATTGTTGGGGCCGGCAACTTATTTTTTACTTTCCTCTTTGGGGCCAACAACTCTGGCTAATCTTTTTAAAAATATTCTTTTGGTCGGTTTTGGCTTATATTTTTTGCTTTTGTTTCTTAACAGTCTTTGGGTTTTGAAAAAATCAAAAAATGTCGCCATTTCCTTTCTGCTTTTAATAGTTGTTCCCGTCAGCCACATTTATTATGGTTTTATGTTTTTATTTGGCCTATTATCTTCTCTGATAGATCCCGGATCTATCAGAGAAGAAGACTGTTATACTAAAGTTTAATGAAAATTGCTATTTGCTATCCCCCAATAGAATCAGAAAAAGGCCGACCCTTACTATCCCAAAATCGCCAATTTCAGTGGTTTTCCTCATCTTTGGCCGCCTATTCTATTTATCCGGTGGTGATGGCGCAGGCGGCTACTCTACTTTCTCAAAATGGCCATCAGGTGGCTTGGCTGGATGGTATTGCCAAGAAATGGGCCAAAGATAAGTTTTTTCAAGAATTGAAATCTTTTGGGCCTGATCTGGCTGTTATAGAAACCAAAACTCCGGTAATTAAACTTCATTGGGAAATAATAAGACAATTAAAAGTTAAAAATTCAAAATTGAAAATTATTCTGGTCGGTGACCACGTTTCGGCCCTTCCCCAAGAATCGCTAGAAAATTGCCCGGTTGATTATATTCTAATCGGCGGTGATTACGATTTTTCTCTTCTCAATTTGGCCCAACACCTAGAAAAGAAAACTAAATTAGCCGGTGGAGTTTGGCTTCGTGACGATAATAAGATTAAAAACAGTGGCCCTTTAAACTTAAATCATAATTTAGAAAAATTGCCCTTGATTGATCGAGAATTAACTTGTTGGCAGGATTATGCTTATAAAAATAGTAACTTTTATCGGGCGCCTGGGGCCTATACCATGTTTGCCCGGGACTGCTGGTGGGGCAAGTGTTCTTTCTGTTCTTGGGCCCATAATTTATACCCCCCCCAAAGTTATCGGACAATATCACCAAAAAAAGCTTTTCAAGAAGTTAAACACCTAGTTGACCACTACCAAGTCAAAGAAATTATGGATGATTCCGGCACTTTTCCTAAAAAGGCTTGGTTGAGGGAATTTGCCGCTCTCTTAATAAAATCAGGCTTAAACAAGAAAGTAAAAATTAATTGTAATTTGAGGTTTAATAGCGACTTAAAAGAAGAAGATTATCAGCTTATGGCCAGGGCCGGTTTTCGCTTTTTATTATTTGGGCTAGAATCGGCCAATCAAAAAACGCTAGACAAAATTAATAAAAACTTAAAAGTTGATCAAGTTGAAGAAACCCTTGCTTGGGCGATTCGGGCCGGTTTAATGCCTCACGTTACTGTAATGGTTGGTTATCCTTGGGAAAGCGAGAAAGACATTAAGAACACGATCAGTTTTGTTAAAAAACTTTTTCAAAAGGGGCTCATTTTCACCATGCAGGCAACGCTGGTAATTCCTTACCCTGGGACACCGTTATTTACCCAAGTCAAGAAAAAGGGCTGGTTAAAAACTCAAAAGTGGGCCGATTATGATATGAGAAAGGCCATTCTTAGAACAAAAGTTTCTGAAAAAAAGCTAAAAGCCCATATTCAATCTCTTTATGCTTCTTTTGCCACCCCCACCTTTGTTTTTCGGACTCTAAAATCAATCCGGGGGATTGATGATATTAAATATATTACTTTTCAAGGGTTAAAATTTATCGCTAAAAAACTCGATTTTAAAAAATGACCAATAGTTTAGTTCAAGATTTAAGAATTGATGAAGGGATTCACTTTAGCCTTTCCCTGTTGGTCGGAATGGTTTGTTTTTTTATTTTTAATAATCCTTGGTTAATTATTGTTGCCCTAGTAACTGGTTTTTTTATTGATATTGATCACTTTTTTGATTATTTTGCCTATTTTGGCTGGTCGGGTTTTAAAAATTTAAAAAACTTCTTCCAAGTTAAAACCTATCTTGATCCTAGGGGCAAGGTTTATGCTATTCTTCACGGTTTTGAATATGTGCCCCTTTTTTGGCTTTTGGGTCACCTAATCGGCGTTGAGGGGCTTTCCTGGGCTCTCTCTTTAAGTTATCTTTTTCATCTTCTGTGGGACAATTTTTCCTTGAGAAATCACCACCCCTTAGCCTACTTTATAACTTATAGGGCCATTAACAATTTCGATATTGGCCTGTTTCATTATCATGAAAAAAAATAATTTTCCCCTGGTTTCAGTAGTTATTACCACCAAAAACGAGGAAGTTAATATTGGCAATTGCCTAAGATCTATTAAGGCCCAAATCTACCCCCAGGGAAAAATAGAAATAATTGTTGTTGACAATAATTCAATAGATAAAACCAAAGAAATTGCCCAAAAATACACTAAAAAAATTTATAATCAAGGGCCAGAGCGATCGGTCCAAAGAAATCTTGGCGCTAAAACTGCCAAGGGGGAGTGGCTGTTATTTTTAGACGCCGATATGATTTTGTCTTCTACAGTAATTAAAAAGGGGGTAGAAAAGGGCCAAAGCGAAAAACTAGTCGCCTTATATATTCCCGAGCTGGTTTTAGGCTCTTCTTTTTGGTGCCGGGCGCGCCGTTTGGAACGGTCTTTTTACGATGGCACTCCGATTGACGCTGTTCGGTTAATCAGAGCCGATATTTTTCAAAAAACCGGCGGTTTTGATACCAGCCTTACCGGCCCGGAAGACTGGGACCTGAACAAAAAAATAAAAAAATTGGGCAAGGTGGAAATGGTTGATAATTATAGTTTTTCTTTAATAAATAGAAAGTTAAATAAGTTTAACTATCAAGAAAATAATTTGGTCAACAGGCTGGTTGATCTTAGCGAAAAAGGTATGCTTTATCATAATGAAGTAAATTTTAACCTTAAAAAATATTTGGCCAAAAAGGCTTATTATTCGGTTAATTTTGATCAATATCTTAAAAAATGGGGAAAAGACGACTCCGATATTAAAAAGCAGTTGGGCTTTTTTTATCGCTACTTTCAGGTTTTTATTGAAAGGGGAGGGTGGAAAAAAATTGGCCGTTTTCCCGGAGCAATGGCGGGAGTTTTTATTTTAAAATTTTTAGTTGGCATAAATTACCTAAAGCAAAGACTACTATTATGACTACTATTGTTCAAGTGGCTCATATTACCAGGATTCCTGGGCCAGTCCAGTCTTTGGGCCGCTTTTTAAAGCAAAAAAAAGAAATTACCTGCTATCAGATTCTTCACCCCCTAGATAACAGCTTGTTTTATTCGGCCCTGGTGAAAAAGGATAAAGAAATTGTCAAAAAGAAAAGGATTGCTTTGGGGCCAAAGAAATATTTTATCTCTTTTTTCTTAACCCTGAAATGGCTAAAAAAATTACCCAAAAAAATTGATTTGGCAATTGGCATGAATTGTTTTGATACCCTGGCTCTTTTAACAGCCAAAAAGTTAAAGCTTAAAAAAATTGACCAAATAGTTTTTTTCAATACTGATTTTTCGCGAAAACGCTTCACTAATACTCTTCTTAATCGCCTCTATATTAATATTGATAAATTTGCTGCTAAATCGGCCGACTTTCTTTGTTGCAACACCAAAAGAACAATTAAAGCTCGAATCAAAGAGGGGATAGGCAAAGAAAAAATTATTTATACCCCCAATGGGGTTTTTTTAAAAGAAATCGGCCCGATTAAAAAGAATAAAACTTATCAGCCGCAATTGGTTTATGTTGGCCACTTGGCCGCCGGTCACGATTTGCCCCAGGCCATTAGGGCTTTAAAAAATACTAAACTAAAACTAATTATTATTGGCTCCGGTCCTGAGGAAAATAGCCTAAAATTACTGGTGAAAAAACAAAAGCTAGAAAAACAGGTTTCTTTTCTTGGTTTTATGGATCACCAAAAAGTCATCAATTTTTTAAAAAATTTCTCTGGTTTTGGCTTGGCTCCCTACTCCAAAAATCATGACTGGACTTATTATGCCGATCCGGTCAAAATAAAAGAGTATTTAGCCTGCTTAGTGCCGCCAATTACCACCGATACTACCGAAATTAGCCAAATAATAAAAAAGAACAACTTGGGTTTTGTTTATCAAAAAAGCCTCAAAAAAGTATTTCAAAAAATTGCTTCACTCGAAAATAGACAATATCAAAAAATTGTTGAAAGCATTGAAAAACACCAAAAAGACTTTGATTATCAAAAAATATATTTGTCAATAGTTTTTGTTATAAATAGAAGGAACAATGAATAAAAAAGTTTTGGTTACCGGAGGAGCCGGCTTTATTGGTTCGCATGTGGCTGAGGAATTGGTTAGTTTGGACAAAAAAGTAATTATTTTAGATGACTTAAGCGGTGGTTCAATTAAAAATATTCCTCGAGGGGCAAAGTTTATTAACGGATCAATTTTAGACACCGATCTTCTAGATAAAATTTTTTTTAAAAATAAAATTTCTTGCATTTACCATTTGGCCGCCTATGCAGCCGAGGGCTTAAGTCATTTTATTAAAAAATTTAATTATGAAAATAATTTAATTGGCAGTATTAATCTGATTAATCGAGCAGTTAATTTTAAGGTTTCTTCATTTGTTTTTACCTCTTCAATTGCCGTTTATGGCAACCAAAAACCACCCTTTAAAGAAACCATGGCCCCAAACCCGGCCGATTCTTATGGAATTGCCAAGCTTGCCGTCGAAAAAGAATTGGAGATATCAAAGAAAATGTTCGGCTTGGATTATGTTATTTTTAGACCCCACAACGTTTATGGTGAAAGACAAAACATTGGTGACAAGTATCGCAACGTTATCGGTATTTTTATGAATCAGGCCCTGAAAGGACAGCCCCTAACAATTTTTGGTGATGGCCAACAAACCAGAGCCTTCACTTATATAAAAGATATTTCTTTGGCTATAGCCAAGGCCGGCTTAACCAGGCCTTGTTTTAATCAAATTTTCAATATTGGCTCGGATAATGTTTATTCTATTAATCAAGTTGCCTCTTTGGTTTCTGCTAATTGGGGTCAAATCAAGCCAGTTATTAAATACTTACCGGCTAGAAAAGAAAGTAAAAACGCTTTTTCTAAGCATGAAAAAATAAAAAAATATTTAGGAGCCTACCTTAAAGAAACAAGCCTTAGGGAGGGAATAAAAAAAATGTCCACTTGGGCTAAAAATATTGGACCCCAAAAAACTCAAAAATTTACCCAAATTGAAATAAAAAAAAACTTGCCTTCTTCTTGGAGGGAAAATTTTAAAGAAAAAAACAAATAATGAAACCTAAAATTTCGTTAATTGTTCTTAATTGGAATGGTAGGTCTTGGTTAAAAAATTGTTTTACCTCGATTTACCAACAAGATTTTAAAAATTTTGAGGTCATTTTGGTTGATAATAACTCAACTGACGGTTCCGCTAATTATACTAGGAAATTCTGGCCAAAGGTAAAAATTTTAGCCTTAGAAAAAAATCTTGGCTATGTTGGGGCAAACAATTTGGCCGCCCAAAGGGCCCAAGGAGAATATCTTCTTTTTCTTAATAACGATACCAAAATTCAATCGGGGTTTTTAAAATCCTTATCAAAAAATTCCCAAACTGAAAAAATCTTAGCTCCTATGGCCTTTGGCTACCAAGGAGAAAAAATTTTTCCTGAAAATAAGCCATATTTGGGTTTAGACCATTTTGGTTATCCCATTTTTTCTCCTTCTCCCTTTTACGCTGATGGATCAGCTCTTTTTATTGCCAAAAAAGTTTTTAATAAGCTCGGCGGTTTTGATGAAGATTATTTTATTTTTCAAGAGGATGTTGACCTTTGCTGGCGGGCTTGGCTATTTGGCTTTAGAATCTTTCCCGTTCCCAAGGCTAAAATATACCACGCCGCCGGAGGAACACTAGAGGGGTCAAAAATAAAGCCCGATCAACGTCACCAAACATCTACTTTTAGGCGCTTCCTAACAGAGAAAAACGCCTTATCTAATTTATTAAAAAATTATGGTTTTTTTAGTTTAATTCGTTTCTTGCCGATATTTTTAATGATTGGCTGGGGAGAAGCTCTTTTGTATTGTTTAACTGGTCAATTCCGGGCCGCTGAGGCAATTATTAAAGCCCATTGGTGGAACTTAGCTAATTTTAAAAAAACTCTTAAAAAAAGGGCTAATATTCAAAAAAACAGAACAATAAGCGAAAAAGAAATGTTAAAATTTTTCTCAAGAGGTAGTGGCAAATGGTCAACCTTTAAAAAAATTGGTATTCCCAATGTCAAATAAATATACGTTCAACCCTTCTCTTTGGGGAACCCATCAAGTTATTCTTTCTTTGCTGGGCAAAGGCGATCAGATTTTAGATGTTGGTTGTGCTTCCGGCTATTTGGCTAGTCAGGATAAACAAAAAAATCTCTTTTGGGGAATAGAAATAGACTCTGATCAAGCCAAACAGGCTCGGCAAAGCGGGCATTATCAAAAAGTGGTTAATAAAGACTTGACCGCGATTAATAAAAAAGATTTTTCGAGTAAAAAGTTTGACATTATTATCGCCGCTGATATTTTAGAACACTTAATTAATCCCCAAGAGGCCCTAACTTTTTTAAATAAAAAATTTTTAAAAAAAGAGGGGAAAATTATTATTTCCCTTCCTAATGTTGCCCACTTAACCATTAGAATAGGCTTGTTGGTGGGTAGATTTTCTCCTCAAGAAACGGGCATTTTAGATAAAACCCATCTTCATTTTTATACTCTAAAAACGGCTCAAAAACTAATCAAAGACAGCGGTCTAAAGATAGAAAAAACCCGTTTTTCTTCTAATCGGTTAGGCTGGTTAATTAACAAATTGCCATTTTTGGGCCCCCTGCTTGGTTTTAATTTAATTTTTCTATGCACCAAGAAATAAAAATTTTAGTCAATGGTGTTAGTTTGGAAAATGCTAATCTGGTTCCTCTTTTGACCAAGATTGCCCATTGGCAAAAAACTAACCCCCAAACAAAAATTACCATCTTGGGAACCGATCAGTTAAAAACCCAAATTGACAATTTAAAAATTATTAAAAAACCTTATCGATTTATTAAAATAAAGAAAGCGGGGGTAATTGACAGTAGGATTGGCCTCATCTTTACCGGTTTAAAAAGAAATTTTTGGTTAATAAAAAATTACCAAAAGTTTGCCGATTTTGATGTTGTCTATTCTATTTCTTCGGTTTTAGACTTGGTTATTTTTCCTTATTTTTTAAAAAAGAAAAATCCTAAAATTATTTGGGCAACCAATTTTGATAATTTGGTACCCATATCTGATCCGGGCAATAAACTGGTTCGTTTCTTGGCTTGGGTTTTTTTCCAAATTAGCCTAAAACTAATAAAAAAAGCCGATATTATTTTTACCATTTCTCCCGAACTAGTTTCCTTTTTAACTAAAAAGGGGCTTAATAAAGAAAAGATTATTCTAAGCTCCTACGGGGTGGAGGCCGATTTAATTAAAAAAACCAAAAGAGGAGGGAACTATCTTTTTGATGCCTTATTTGTTGGTCGAATTAACGAAACCAAAGGAATCTATGACATGCTTGAGGTTTTGTCTTTGGTCAAAAAGATTTATCCCAACTTTAAGCTAGCTATTATGGGTCGGGGAATAGGCAAAACAGAAAAAAAATATCGACAAACCATTAAAGAAAAAGGTTTGGCCAAAAATATTGTTTTTTTAGGTTTTCAAACTGGAGCCCAAAAATTTGCTACTTTTCAAAAAAGCCGCTGTTTTTGGTTTTTAAGTAAAAGCGAAAGTGAAAGCTTTGGTATTGCCCTAATGGAGGCAGTAGCTTGCGGTTTGCCGGCCTTTACTTACGATTTACCAATTTATGACCGTCTTTATTTCAAGATAGGTGAAAACCACGGCTTACAGCCGTGGATGAAACCGATATCAATCGCTCACCCGCCTGTGGCGGGTGAACAGAGCGAAACGCGAGGACCACGGGCAAAGCCTGTGGGAATCTATAAAAACGGGGAAATTATTTCTTCACCCAAGGGCGATTATCGGTCGGTAGCCAAAGGGGTTTTGGCTCTTTTCAAAAAAGGTAATTTTTCTAACCAGGCCGGCAAAAAATTGCTTGGCCATTACAGCTGGGATCGGGTAGCTAAAAGAGAATTAGAGGAAATTCAAAAACAAGTTTCTAATTAAAATATCTTATAGTTTGAAAAATTTAAAATAATGTTATATAATAAAGCCCAGATTTTAGAACAATAGCGTTCTAAAAAGAAGCTTTTTGCACTTTGTCAAAGGGAGGGGAAATGCGTTCTCGAACTGATCCCTTGGTGAAAGAAGGTGTACGGGTTTATACAAGCCTAAAGGAGGATCTCTATGGCCGAATAGTTCTGAAAGTCAGGGATTATAACGAGGAGGTACTGGCTTTCGTGATCGTTGCTATCGCTCTCATAAGCAACGAGGTCGAGACCTTTATCGTTTTTCAGGATTCGGTTCAGAATCGAAGCCAAATGATTTTTTTGCCTCCGCAGGAGAAGTTGAAAAGAGACTGGTACAACAGACGTTGGGATTGGTATGTTCTTCCCCCTAGCGTTGAGCAGGTTTTTGCCTGTCTCGTTCGAGGCCCTTTGCCTTTACAGGTAGCCGCCTTTTTGGAGAAAATCCAAAAACTACTTCCCAACGCTGATGAGATTGTTGTCAGACGAGGGTACGAAATCAAGAGGAAGGAGTCCAGCCGGAGGCCTGGTAACACCAGAGGCTTTTCTTATCGATGGCGATAGGAAAAAGCTTTTGACGTGTCTAGTCATTATCTCGGGGAAGGTTTGCCCAAAAAAACAATGATGTTTTATTTGTGGCCTATAGCCTTCCCCTTTCCTTTAAAAAAACAAACATTATTAATTTAATAAACCCTTAAAAACGTTATGGGTTGGAAAGAATACTATCAAACCTGTCCGGAGTCTTTTTGCGCTCGTTTTGGCCACGGCCTATTAAAAAGAATACTTGAAGAATCGCCCCAATCCCCCTTGTCGCAAAAACAATCTCTAAGGTTGGTTTTGGGCGGCTTTTCTCCCAATAGCCCGACCGCCGCCGCCTTTATTAACTATTGTGCTGAATTCCGCCCCGATCGAGAAGATGAAGTTTATTTGCTTGATTTTAATCGCCAGCCCTTCAGAGCGGCCCATTTACCTCCGCTGCCAAAAGAAAAATCTCTTTACCGGGTTCAAGCGGATTTAACCAAAATGCCCTTTGCCGACCAGAGCCTTGATTTAATTTTTCTTGATAGCACCAGCACCTTTATGTCTGACGACCAACTACATCAATTCGATCAAGAAGCGGCCCGAACCCTGACCGAGACTGGCCTGGTAATTAGCTTTTTTCCTGAACCGTTTCTGGCTTTTTTGCCAACCCTGCATCAGATTCGCTCTTGCGCTGTTAATCGCACCCGGGTTTATTGCCGAACAGCCAAGGACTATTTGGACGGATTAAAACAACTCAAATTAATTTGGCACTTACAAGACGGCGCTCACAATGCCCTGGTTTTAAGCAAAAAGAGTAGTCATTACGAAAAATTTTCCGGAAACCCTTATTCCTTAGAAGCCGTTAACGCCAACCCCTAAACCTGCTAGATCCCGGATCTGACAAGAAAATCGACCAGCCTGGAAACGCTGTGTCTTAGGCGCCAGTTTTTGATCTCGATTTTGGCAATATCGGCCACCAGGGTTTGATATCGGCTCTTTTTATTAGGATAAATCGGAAAAGAATTCTCCAAGGCATAAAACCCTAAAACTTTTTTTAGCTGTTTTTGATCTAATTTTTCAAAGTCTGGCATAACCACCAGGTCAAAAGGGTTATTCACTTTCAAATATTGGCCAAAAACTCTAATATAGTCGTCTTGAGAAAACTTGTGGTTTTCATTGGCCACCGACATAATATTAGTAAAGAGAATTTTTTTGGCCCGGCTTTTTTTATAAGCGGTAATTATTCCTTTTGGTAAAAAGTTGACCAAGACCGAGCCATACATACTACCCGGGCAAATAATAATCGTTTCAGCCTCGATAATGGCCTTAATGGCCTCGGGGTTAGCTCTGGCTTCAGGTTCTAGCCAAATTTTTTCTACCTGATCGGAGGACATCCGTAAATCGTCTAAGAAGTGTTCCCCCCGGTACTTTTTACCAGAAATTGTTTGAAAACAAATATTGGCTGGAGTTAGGGAAACCGGGATGACTTTTCCGGCTAATTTTGCTCCGGTTAGGGAAGTAAATAGTTCATCAACGGCCGATAAACTACCGGCCTTTTCGGCTAAAAAATAAAAAAAAGTATTGCCAAAATTTTGCCCTCGGCCATTTCTGTAAGTTAATATTTCCTGCCAAAGACGTTTTTGCCGGCCATCATCCCACAAAGAAATTAGCGAGCGCCAATAATCAGAAAAAGCCAGAATTTGGCCTCGTTCATCGGTCCGCAATCGGCCGGTATCACCGCCGGAATCAAAGGTAGTCACAATAGAGGCAATATTGGTAAATCCAGCTCGAACCAGGGCTTGGTTAATAATCGGCATTCCGGTGCCGCCGCCGATAGTACAAATTTTGCCCTCTTTGACCATTATTGATTAGAATAGCATAATTATCTTAACTTAACGAAAAAATATTTCTTGTTAAAATTTATTTGCTAAAAAAAGACAAGGAAAGAGCATGACAATTGACAACTGTCTTACACATTGTTATTATGTAAAGTAATTACAACAAATGTAAAGAATATGCAGCAAATACAAAGCCTAATCAGTCCAAAATATCAAACCGTTATTCCGGCCAAAATTCGCCAAAGGCTTAACTTAAAAGCTGGCGACAAACTTATTTGGAAAGTAATTAAAACTGGGAATCAACCCAAAATTATTGCCGAACCGGAACCTAAAAATTGGGCCAAATACACTCGCGGACTAGGCAAAAATATTTGGCAAAGAACCAATATCGACAAGTATATCGAAAACCTGCGCTCAGAATGGTCAAAATAAAAAAACTTCAAAAGGACCTTCTCTCCTTTAAAAAGATTGGCCTTGATTCGATGGTTTTTATTTATCAGTTTTCCGATCATCCTCAATATGGCCAATTAACCAATGTGGTTATGGAGCTTTTGGGAAAGAAAAAAATTAAAGCGGTTACTTCTGCCATTACTATAATCGAAGCCTTTGTTAAGCCAGAAAAAGAGAGCGATTTGGCAATATTAAATGAATATGAAAATGTTTTTCAACATCTGCCAAGCTTAGAGATTTTACCTATTGATTGGCCCTTGTCTCGTTTAACAGCCAGACTAAGAGCCCAATACCCAACTATTAGAATTCCTGACGCAGTTCAAATTTCTGCCGCGCTTTTCAAAGAATGTTCGGCTTTTTTAACCAACGACAATAAGCTCAAAAAAGTAAAAGAAATCAAGGTTATTACTCTAAAAGATTATCTTTAAAAAATAACCCTCCCGGTATCAAAATACCACAATCTTTTCTGTCTTTCTTTTGGTAAACCCCTAAGCAGTTTGCCCATTTCTAACCGATCAAAAACGCTACTGCCAATTAGGGCCACTTCTTTATCGGAAAAAGTTAAAACTTCGTCTATTTTGGGAAGCAGGCCATCTTTGGCTAATTTTTTCAAGCCAAGACTAAAATTGACTTCAGTCTGAGGAGCGACAGTAGAAAAAAATCTTCTTAACCTTAACAACGATCGATCATTAATTATCGGCGGGTAGCTAAGGCTTTTTTGATCGAAAATTCCAGGGAAAAAATTATCGGCCGTTTTTATCCGCAGACTCCAAAGAGTTAACTCAGTTGATCTTTGGGCAATTCTGGCTAAAGCTAACAAAGCAGAAAAGTTAGCCCCATCTTTTAAAGAAAAAGACAAGACCGTTCCATCTAGGTCGCAAAAGGTGTGAATTGGTCGATTAAGAGTAAACGGCGGCCAAGAAAGCGCCTCGCCTAATTTTTCTACCGAGCAAATATTACCGGGGTTTTCCGTTACATCCCGTAGTTTGTCCAGATGCCGCTCAACAAGAATTTCTCTAACCACCCTATAATTATACCAAATGTTTTTGTTTGTATTGGGAATGGCGCAAGCTAAAGCTTGCTACTCCCTAAAGTTTAACTTGTCCCCCTATTTGGACTAGCGGGCTTTAGCCCGCGCCTCTTCTCCTCCCCGTCATCCTGAGGCCGAAGCCGAAGGATCCCGTCCGAGAATTCTCTCCAGATTCTTCGGGAGTACCCTCAGAATGACGGGGAAAGTGGTGTCATCCTGAGGCCATTTCTTTCCCGTCATCCTGAGGCCGCCCCTCTCTTTTTCGTCATCCTGAGGTCGCCTCAAGCGACCGAAGGATCTCGTCCAGTTAAATTACTTATTACTTATTACGAATTACGGATTACCGTTTTCTTGCTAACCAACCCCCCAAAGTGCTACATTAGAAACCAATGAAAAGAACCATATCCCTCGCCTTAGTCGTTTTTTTAAAACTTTTTGTATTTTATGAACCAAGCCAAGAATTTTATTAAAACACTGGTCTGGTTGGTTTTGGTTAGCGCTATCGGCCTCTACCTAATGCAGGCGGCCGGCCTGGTTAACCTTATGCCCATCAAAACCGTTATTACCGCTCTGGCCGTTTCCACCGTTGTCTTTTCCATTTTTTTACTCGAACAGGGCCTGCCTGTCATTAATCGGGGCCTAATAAAGGCCGGCTTGGCCCAAAACACCATTGAAGAATACCTGGTTTGGCCCGCTCTGGTGGCCCTAGAAAGCCTAATAGTCTATTTATTAATCATTATCCCGACTGAGTACCTATTAACCGAAAGATGGTTAATATTGACCAGAATTACCGCCGACCAAAAAACCTATCTTTTATTAGCCGTTTTTTTACTAATCTTTTTAGCAAACTATTTTTTCCGGGGGGTTGTCCGCCTGGGTCGTCGAGGCTGGCAGGTAATTATCTTAGTTTTTATCTGCCTGCTTTGGGGCAACAAAAATTACCTTCAATATTACAACCGGCTTCAAGAATTTCCTAGAATTTATAGTCTATCTTCCGATTGGTCGATTGTCGGCAAACAAATTACCATTACCGGCAAAAACTTTGGTCCCGTCTGGCAAAAGGGAAAAGTGGCGGTTGATGATTTTGAAATGCAAATTGTCGATTGGTCGGAAGAAGAGATTATCGCCGAACAGCCCCATCCACCGGAATATTTTTCGGGCCAAATGACGGTCAAAAACTGGCGGGGCAATACTAGCAATGGAGTTGCCTTTGAGGTGCGCGATCCGGGAGAACTAAATAATTAAAAGAATAATACCCTAATTGGAGTAGCGGAGCCTGTTCCGCGCTAAACTCTGGCGCAAGCTAAAGCTTGCTACTTCAAAAAAACACTGGACTAGCGGGCTTTCCGCCAGAGGCGGACAAGCACTCCGCGCCTCTTCTCCTTTTCGAAAAGGGATTCTTCGGGAGTACCCTCAGAATGACGGAGGGGGTAGTGTCATCCTGAGGCCGAAGGCCGAAGGATCTCATCCTTGATTGCCTTCCTGGTCGGGACTCAGGATCTGTTTCCAATTACTGTTTACGATTTCTGAAAAACTTGACAAATAAGCAATACTTTACTAAAGTATAATTGAGTTAACCAAAATTAACTAAAGTTTACTTAAAAATACTACAATTGAACAAATTTAACAAATAAAACAATGCTCCAACCAAAAGTCTATACACCAGAACAAGTGGCTGAAATTCTTCAGCTTAACAAGAGCACAGTTTATAAATTAATAAACCGGGGGGAAATTATGGCCAAAAAGGTTGGTCGAGTCTATCGGATTCCCAAGCAATCTTTATCTTTTGTTTTTACTGGTTTAGATAAAGATCTCTTAGAACTTCAAGAAGAAGATAAAAAAAACTTGAAAAAGGTAAAAAAAACTATTAGGGATGTTCGTAAGGAATTATGGCAAAAAACCTCGTCTTTTTAGATGCCGATGTTTTGATTTCTTCTCTTTACTCCTCGAAAGGCGCTTCTTACGAAATCGTTAGAAACCCCAAAATCAAAAAAATCACTTCCATTGCGGTTCAAGAAGAAGTTCTTGGAGTTATCGAAAGAAAATTTAAAATTAACACTAAAAAGACCAAATTAGGATTTAAAAATTGTCCAATTAAATCTTTAGGAATTAATAAACAAGAAATTCTTAAGAAATATTCGGGTTATGTTGTTCATCAAATGGACTCACATGTTATTGCTGGTGCTCACATTTTAAGGGCCAATTTTTTACTAACCTTTAACACCAAACATTTTTTGGTTGATAAGATTAAAAATAACTTAGGAATAATTGTTTTAGAGCCGGGGTTTTTTCTTCAATATCTTCGAAGCAGAAGAGGATCATAAATCAAAGACCCCCCCCTCTCATCTTAAACCATTTTTTCTTTTGTCATCCTGAGGGCGCCCCTCTCTTTTTCGTCATCCTGAGGTCGCCTCAAGCGACCGAAGGATCCCGTCCGAGAATCCTCTCCAGGTTCTTCGGGAGTACCCTCAGAATGACGGGGAAAGTGGTGTCATCCTGAGGCCGCCCCTCTCTTTTTCGTCATCCTGAGGTCGCCTCAAGCGACCGAAGGATCCCGTCCAGTTAAATTACTTATT
>Ga0334892_1000919_pt1 | contig 29268 bp, 14 predicted proteins | sample GraSluR3_MG_4_FD_207213 | JGI IMG/M metagenome (GOLD analysis project Ga0334892, IMG submission 207213) | Sludge microbial communities from methane-producing bioreactor in Wageningen University, Netherlands - Granular Sludge_15_04-R3 | ecosystem: Engineered > Bioreactor > Anaerobic >...
TCGAGAATCGCCTGGCGTTTGTCGCGATCGACAACGGGGGGTCTTTCTACATCCGACATGGGGGCCCTAGTAAAGGCGGTGGTGTGGACGGGCGCGTCCGTCCAGCTATTTTTTCACGCGGGTGCCCGGAAGTCAAGCCTCACTCGGCGGCACGAACCGCCGATCGGAAAGTGAGTCGCCCGAGCGCCGGATAGCCGGATACTCGGCGGGGCGCACGACCCGGGTCAATTGTAGTCCCAACTGGTAGAACCACGCCCCCATCGGGCTGAGATGCCGCGCCTCGGCCCGGACTGCTGGCAGACATGCCCGTTCTTTCGTAAAATCGACTTCGGGGGCGATGCAATCGCAAGCGAATGCCTGCTGACCGTGAGCCTCACCGAACCCATTGCATTCCCGGAGCGCGGGAAGCCCGAACTGTGCTACAAGCTCGTCGCCGGCATCGTCGAACTCGCACGAAGCCGGCCCACCACGGATCGCACCCGTCAACGCGGCGTGTCGGTGCGACGTCCTCATCCGGCCGACGATGCCGACCTCTTTTTCTGATTCCGCCTTGCGCGACGGCCCTTCCGCAGCAGTCGCCATCAACCCCGCGGTCCGGAAAACGAGAAGAACGGTCGCGACCCGATCGGTTCCCCGATGATGGGCGGGCCGTGCGCCGGGGCCGCCTTACTTCTGAGCGGACGGTTCGAGAATCTCCGCCGACTTCGCGCGGAAGCGTTCGAGCCACTGCCTCTTGATCGCGCCGGCCAGCCCGTCGGCTTCGGTGATTTCGTCGGGGCCCTTGCCCCAATAGAACGAGATCCAGCCGTCGGCGATCTCGCGGGAGCGGTCGATGAACTCGCACAACTCGTCCGTGCCGCACTTCAAGGGGAACATCTCCTCGACGACCAGCGGCTTGCCCACGCCATAGACGGCCAGGGCCGCCAGGGCCTTGTCGACTTTGCCTCGCTCGGGATAGAAGTGGACGCTGACGAAATCGAGGTTCGCCCCGACCTCGCTCGAGTAGAACAGCGGCTTGGCCTTGGGGAACACGTGGGCCCAGGGGATGACGCCCACGGTCACCATGTGGCGGTCGTCGTGCTTGCGGATCGCGCCCGTGAGCTTGTCGACCCAGGCTTTGGCGACCTGCTCGCGCGTGCGCCCGGCCAGGTCGAGGCTGATCCGCTGCACGAAGTGCTTGCCGCCCAATTCGCCCGTCAGCCACTCGGTCTCTTTCTCCTTGCCCGGCAGGATGGGCTCGTTCATCAGGTCGTAGCAGAAGATCGCGTCGCTCGGGGCGCAGGTCGCGGCCACCGCCTCCCAGAAGCGGGCCTGAACGTCCCATCGCTCGGCCTCGCTCAGGGCGTCGTACCAGGCGGGCACGTCGTCTTTGTGGTAGCAGCCCAGCCCGGTCACGTCGAGGTACAGCCCGGTCTGCTCGGCCAGGCCGACGAGGCGCCGAAGCTGCTCGAGGGCCGATTTGTCGGGCTGCTCGGGCGTCTTCATGAACCGGCCGGTCTGAAGGTGAATGCGGACCACGTTCGCGCCGAGTTCCTTCATCTCCCGAAAGTCTTCGACCACGGTGGGCCAGTGTTCGAGCCAGTAGTCTTCGAGCAGGCGCCCCGCCTCGTCGTGGTCGTAGTTGAATCCCCAGGCGACGAACCGTTCGCCCGACGGAACCCGCACGAAATGGGTGCCGTCGTCGCTGGGGCGGATTCGCTCCAGGGGCGCCGAGGTCGCGGGCTTTGGGGCGGGGGCGTCGTCCTCGACCACGACCTGAAGGTGGTCCATGCCGACTTCGCCCCGATCGTTCTTGCGCTCGACCGAGACGATGTAGCGGCCGGGTCGAGCGTAACGGTGCGTGGTGACGGCGTACCCGTCCTTGGCCCGGGCCTCGGCGCCGCCGTCCGACTGGGTCTCGACGGCCGGGCTGCCGTCGCCGAAATCCCAGGTCTCGTGCCCCTCGTCGGGCCGGACGCGAAAGGTCCGCACCTTGAACGTCACCTCGTCGCCCGGGCGGATGCCGAACGTGGGCCAGTAGGCGGCGTGAACGCGGGGAGCCTGCCGGTCGGGCCACTGCCGGTCGACGATCTGGACCAGGGCGAAATCGCAGTCGACGCGTCCCTCGTCGTCGGTGATTTCGAGGATCTCGCTGTACGTGCCCGCCCGATCGTAGCGGTGCTCGACCGTGGCCCCCTGGGCCGTGGTGCCGTCGGTAAGCTTCCACCGGTAGCTTGCGATGTGCTCGGGGCCCCGCGCGCTCCACGACCGGGTGCCGTCGAGGGTGACCGGGTCGCCGGCCCAGGCGAGTTGATGGGGCCGGGCCACGGCCTGGAGCTTTGTGCCGTGGGCCGCGTGGTACGCCTGCCAGAGGAAGGCGTATCCTTCGGCAATGCCGTACTTGCCGCTCGGCTGGGGCGCCACGATGTCGAAGTGCAGGTGCGACCACCCGCCGCTGGCCCCTTCCTTGCCGAGCACGCCGATCTTCTGCCCCTGGCGCACCTCGGCGCCGGGCTGCACGGCCGGATCGATCGAGTCGAGATGGCTGTAGCGATAGTACCAGCCGCGGGCGTCCTGGACGTAGATCACGTCGTAGCGCGGCTTGACCAGGGCGGGATAGTCGGCCGGCTCGAGCAGTTCGCCGCGGGCCGAGACGACCCGGCCGTCGGTGGCCGCCAGCACGTCGACCATCCGTTCGGCCCCGCCCATATCCAGCCCCCAATGATAGTAGATCGACTTCTTGGCGACCTGCTCGCCGTCGCCGATCTCATTGGCCATGAGGGTGTAGCCGGCGAACCACTTCTGGTTGACGGGGTAGGCGAACGTGCCCGGGCGAATCCAGGGCGATCGGGCCGGCCACAGGCGCAGGCGCACGTCGGCGTCGAGTCCCCAGTGGTCGCCGTGCTCGAGGTATCCCTTGGTGATGGGGCAGTCGATCTGGACGCTGCCGACGGTCACCGGCAGGTGATAGGTGGCCGACGGGAGCACGACGCGCCGGCCGTTGACCTCGACGGTGGCGAGGGCCCGGCGCACCGCGTTGCGGAGGCCGTCGCGCCGCTCCTCGAGGTCGATGAGCTTGACGGTCGCTTGCGAGCCGTCGCACAGGGTGACCGTGGCCTCTTCGCCGATGCGAAGGTCGACGGCCCGCAGCAGCGGTTCGATCGCCGGGCGCTCGGTCTGCTCGGCGTGCCCGGCCTTCGGTGGGGCCACCACATAGAGCAGGATCACCCCGGCGACGGTAAGGATGGTCGGCCGTTGTCGCGTCACGGCGATTTTCTCCCATGGCAAGGATCGGGCGGCACGTCGAATCGTTGTGCCTCGAAGTCGAAACGGTGGCGATGTCTTGGGTTCTGATCTTCCGGACGGCGCTAGGGCGATTCTCGTGGAGCCTGCTCCGGCGGCGACTTGACCAGCGGGTCGCCCACCTCCCGCTGCCAAGCCTCGAGCCGGGCGCGAAGCTCCGCCATGAGCGTCGCGCGGCAGGGCCCCGAGGCCAGATCGTTTAGTTCGTCGGGATCGGCCGCCAGGTCGAAAAGCTGGTGCTTGCCGATCTGAGGATAGTGGACGAGCTTCCAGCGATCGGTGCGGATCATCCGCTGCACGTCGCCGAAGTGGCCGAACACGCAAGGATGGACCGAATCGGCCTCGCCCTGCAGCACGGGCGCGAGGCTCTTACCCTGGACCGTCGCGGGGACCTCGACGCCCACGAGGTCGCACACGGTCGGATACAGGTCGCGGAGATAGCACAAGGCGTCGACGCGGCGGCCTCGGGGAATGCCGGGCCCGCGCATGACGAGCGGCGTTCCCACGGTGTGGTCGTACATGTTCTGCTTGCCGCGCAGGCCGTGGCTTCCCATGGCCAGCCCGTGGTCGCTGGTGAAGATGACGATGGTGCGGTCGGCCTGGCCGCCGGCTTCGAGGGCCGCGAGGATCCGGCCGAGATGCTCGTCCATGTGCTCGATGACGGCGTAGTAGACGGCCAGGTCGGCGCGCACGTCTTCGGGGGTGCGCGGCCAGGGCAGCAGCTTCTCGTCGCGCCCCTCGAAGTTGCCGTGATCGAAGGGATGGCGCGGCGCGAAGTTCGGCGGCAGGGGAATCGCGGCGGGATCGTACTTGCCTTCGTACCCCGGCGGCATGAGCAGCGGGTCGTGGGGCGCCGTGAAGTTGACGTGCAGGAAGAACGGCTTGTCGGGCTGGCGCGCGATCAGCTCGATGGCCGCGTCGGCGAACTGCTTGCTGATGTTGGGGGTCAGGCCGACGCCCTTTTCGGGAAACTTGCGGCCCTCGTCGTCCTGGAAGACCCAGCCCCGATACCCGGTGACGGGCCGGCCGTGATGGTCGACCTGATCGACCCACCACTTGGCGCCGCCCGAGGCGAACAGGCCCCGGCTCTCTTCATAGCCTTGGGTGGTGGGGCGGCCGTCGTTCATCCACTTGCCCACGTACCAGGCGTGGTAGCCCGCCCGGCGCATGCAATCGGCCCAGCGGACCAGTTCGGGCCGGATCCGCCCGCCGGCGCGCACGCCGTTGCGAAAGCCGTCGCAGCCGGTCATGATCTCGGCCCGGCTGGGCGTGCAGATCGGATTGGGGGCGATCGCGCGAGTCCAGGCCGTGCCCTCGCGGACCAGGGCGTCGAGATGCGGCGTGCGGACGATCGGGTTGCCCAGGGCTCCGATCGTATCGGGCCGTTGGTCGTCGCTGACCACCAGGAGCACGTTCGGCGGGCGTTTCGAGGGCGGCTCGGCGGCCCGCGCCCACGGGCCCGCCGCCCACGCGAGAGCCAGAAACTGCGCAACGCCGACCAGTGCCGGCCGACACCGCATGGAGTCGCTCATCGCTTGCACCTCGATTGGTTCGTCGAACCGTTTCGCCACGCGGCTCTATCCTACCCGCGCGCTGGAACGGGTGCAAATTCGATCCAATCGTCGCGAGGCAACGGGCCGCTGCGATCGGAATGCTCTTTTCGGCGGGGTGGGCCGGGATGACCTAGGGTTGAGGTGGAAAGAAACCGCCGCGTTGCCAGCCGGAGGAGCCGTGGACCGCACCGAGAGTCTGCCGCAACGAACCACGGGGCTTCTCGGGAGCTGCGAGGCATGCTCCCGGCCGCTCCCGCTGCGCCTGCCCGAGGCGGGCGAACCGAGCCTCGAGTGGGAGTGCGTCGGTTGCGGCGCCCGATATCGGGGCGTCTTGCTCGACGACTGGCCTTCCGAGTTCCTCGAAAACGTCCGCCGCGCGGGATCGCCGCCGGTCGAGGCCGACCCGGCGACCGAGCTCGACCCGTCGATCGGGCGTGAAGCCGCGCTGCCCGGCGAATGGCCCGGCGCGAGCGCCGACGTCGCGTCGAAGCATCCCCCCATCCGCTGTGATCTGCACACGCCGCTCACTCGGCGCCTCGACGCCGAGATCATCCGGGGCGTCAATCTCCACGTGTATCCCAGCCGGCGCCCCTTTGCCGCGGTCGTCGCAACCCACGGGGCGCGGCTGTACGATCGAGCCGTGCTCGACCGCATGCTCCGGGTGATCGACCAGTCGTCGCGGCACCTGCAGAGGATCTTCGCTTCGCTCCACACGGGCCGCATCGCCGAGATCGAACTGGCCGAAGCGATCTGCCGGCAGAGCCTGACGGGGTTGGCCGAAGATCGGGACCTGTTCGTCTACCTCAGCATCACGCCCTCGGCGGGAGAGTATCCCAGCCGGCACGGTTTGCACGTGGCCATGTTGGCGACCGCGATGGGGGTCGCGCTGGGGTGGGACCGGAGCACGCTGGTGGACCTGGGAGTCGGATGCCTCCTGCACGACGTGGGAATGCTCTTCGTCGACCGGGAGGTCTGCCAGGCCAGGCGAATCCTCTCGGCGCCCGATTATGCCGAGATCGTCAAACACCCGGTGTTGACCATGCGGGCGCTCGAACGCTACGCGGGGGAGATCTCGGCAGCCGCCCAGTTCGTCGCCTACCAGCTCCACGAGCGGTGCAACGGACGAGGCTACCCGCGCGGCTACGCGAGCGACCGGATTCACGACCTGGCCAAGGTCGCCGCCGTGGCCGACGTGTACGTGGCCCTGGTCACGTCCGGGCGCAACCGGCCCCGGATGATTCCCTACCGCGCCATCGAGAAGCTGCTCGACGACACCCGGGCGGGTTTCTTCGAGCCGAGCGTCGTGCGCGCGCTGCTGACGACGACCTCGTTGTTTCCCGTGGGCTCGCACGTCGCCATGAACGACGGGCGCGTGGGCCGGGTGGTGCGCGCCGCGGGCGACTGCTACGATCGCCCCATCGTCGAGATCTGGAGGGCCCGAGAGCCCCACGCGGAGCGATGCGTGGTCGATCTGGGCCGGGAGCCCGGGCTGCGGATCGCCGGCACCTTGCCCGGGCCGCCCTCGTAGCCCGTTCGAGGCAGCCCGCCTCGGCCCGAGGCATGGCACTTCTTCCGGCCGACACGCCGCGCGGCGCCGCGGTTGGCCGCCGTCTCCTCCGGCCCGCGCTCAGAGATCGGGGCTGGCGATCTTACCGTCGGCGATGCCCGACAGGGCCTGGTAGACCTGCTGATCGGTTTCGAGCGCGATGCGGTGGACGGCCCCGTCGGCGAAGCACGATTGCACGATGCCCGGATGCCTGCTGCTGAACCGGTACCACCCGTCGCCGCGCAGCCCCCAGGCGGTGCCCAGGGCGCCGCAGCCGGCCCAGGCGAACGCATAAGGTCCGTCGTCGTTGCCCTCGCCCTTCCCACCGTCGTTTTCGGCAAACAGCATCGTGTTGCTCGACCCGTCGACGATGTCTCGAAAGCCGAGCTTCGAGCGATTGCCGAACACGCCGCGCCAGCGGTCCCAGTCGGGCGCCCCGGTGAAGCCGGCGGCCCCGGCCACGCCCACATAGTTCGTGCGCCCGAGCACGTTGTTGGTCGCCGGATCGGAGAACTTGCCCCCCGACTCGACCACCTGGCTCTGGGCAACGTCGTAAAACAGATGCAGGGCAACCAGCGTGTTGGGCCGATCATACGGATGATCGGACGGGCAGAGAAACGAGCCGATGCGCTGCTGGGCAATCTCCCAGCCCCGGTCGCGGTTCCAGAACGGCACGCCGAGCCGGTCGACGTCGAACAACGAGACGTTGCCGTGGTCGGCGGCGTCGGCGTCCATCGCCTCGTGGACGGGGGCCAACTCGTGGTAGGGCAGAACAAAGGCCAGCACACTGACGAACTGCCCGGTCCAAGGCGGAACGGGCCCCTGGGGGAGCGGCCCCGAATAGCCGGGCGGAAAGCGGCGATGGACGTCGTGGAAATGATGGGTGGCCAGCCCAAGCTGCTTGAGGCGGTTGCTGCACTGCGACCGCCGCGCCGCCTCCCGCGCCATCTGCACCGCCGGCAAAAGCAGGGCGATCAAGATCCCGATGATGGCGATGACCACCAACAGCTCGACCAGCGTCAAACCGCGACGGCGTCGCCTGCTCATGTTCCGCGTGCCTCCGGAGCGCGGGCGAACGTGCTCCGCAAAGAATCCGACCGCTCGCGGAAAACGGGTCGCCCGACCGATCCCATGCTCCTCCATTCTACTCCGCCGGCTGCGCGAAGGCGCCCCATTCCTGCCCGCCCGCCATTCCAAGCTCGGCGGGCAGCGACGCGGGCCAATCGCCGCGGAGCACGACATTGCGAACCCGGGCCGTGGTCCGGCCGCGGTCGTGGAACAGGCCGAACAAACGCCGGTTCGCCGGTTCGAGGACGTATCGGCAAATCTCGACGCCGCCGACACGCAATATGACCGCGCCGCCGGTCAGGCTCACCTGCATCGCGTTCCACTGGCCGGGCTCCAGCGGCAAGGGCCTGGGGCCGCGCTGCGCTTCGGCAAGCAGAAGGCCGTTGTCGGCCGGCAGGCCGCCCGCCGGCTCGCGCCGGTCGTCGGTGATCCAATGCAGCCGGACGCCCTCGGGCTCGATGAGGAAGGCGACCCGGTCGACGGCCGGATGGACCGCGCTGCGCCCCGGCTCGTAAAAAAACTCGTACGACACCGTTTCGCCCTCGCCGAGAGGCCGATGGTACGCGAGCCAACTTTGCACGGGGCCGGGCAATTCGCTCTGCTCGGGCGCGCCGAGAATCACGCCGTCGCGCGCCGACCATTCGTACGCGCGCGCCCGCGACACCGACCGGGCCGCGTCGGGCGAGGCGACCTCGGTCGCGCTGAGCCGCTTGGGCAAGTGCCCCCCGTGGAACCCGAAGGTGTCGAAGTGCAGGGCGGTCCACCCGTCGAGCCGGTCGGCCTCGCAGAGGCGGACCTCGCGCGGGATTTCGGGCCGACCCGTGATTTGCAGGTTCCGCCACGACGTGGTGCGGTCGCCCCGGGCAACCAAGGCAAACCAGGGGCTCGCCGGGCTCGGATCGGGGTCCTCGTAGACCAACTCCCCGTTGGCGAGGTACCGCACGGCCTCGGGTCGGACCTCGATCGAAAGCGCGTTATACCGATCCGTCTGAAACGCCACGCGCTCGCAGGCGAGCCCGTCGTGTTCGCCGACCGACCATACCCGGGGTTTTTCGGTGGGGTTCAGGGCCTCGAAGCCGAGTCCGCCGTAGGCGGCCGCCGCGTCGGCGAAGTTGCCCGAATAGCCCTCGACCGCGATCTCGAACGTGCCCGTCAGGGGATAGCGGAAATAGAGGAAGCTCTGCTCGGGTCCGCAGAGGTGGTGGATCGCGCCGTCGCGGACCGTCCACCAGGCCGGCGTGGGGCCCCTTTCGTTGGTCGAGGCCCGCTGATGGCCCGCGGGCTGCCACCACGCGAGCCCGGGGCCGTCATCCGGCCCGGGCGGATCGGCCTCGGACGACGGGCGAAGGGTATGAAGGTCGCGGGCCAGATGGGTCTGGAAGGCGAAGTCGCGCAGCCGCTGCGACTGGTCCAGAAGCGCCCGCGCCAGTTCTTCCCCCACCTCCCGAAGTCCGTCGTCGCGCAGGCACGCCCGGGCCATCAGGTAATGGTGCCATTGCACGAGGCGCCGGTGCCCCGGCTCGGTCGCCAGGTAGTGCGTCAAATCGGCCAGGACCGCGTCGACGTGGGGCCGGGCCGCGTCGCGCTTTCCCAAGGCGATGCGAACCAGCACGAGAACCTGCTCTGCCCCTTCGAATCGCTGATCGGCCGCCCATTGCAGCTCGGCCTCGAGCTCGCCGAGCTTGCCGGCCCGGGAGGCGGCGCGGATCAGCAGCTCGGTGAAGCTGACCACGCCGTCGTCCGTGCCATCGGGTGGATCGAACCCGAGAAACACGGCCGGGGGAGATTGGGTTGGGGTGAAATAGGCCAACTGGAGGACCCGGCGCGGCTCTTCGTTCGGCAGCAGCCACGCCTTGAGCAGGTGGTACTGCTCGGCGTCGGGCATCGACTCCATCCACCGCAGGATGGGGGCGACCAGCAGCGAAGGGCTTTGTCCCCGACCGAACACGTGGGGCCGGCTCACGAAATCGCCGAGCACGGTGAGTGCGTCGCCGACCCGGCCGGCGCGCGCCAACGCGAGCCCGGCCTCCATGATCCGCATCTTCTCGACCCGGCTGCTGTTGGCCCGCACCAGCGTGTTGCCGTTGGCGGCCCGGTAGGCGTACAACTGCCGGACGGCTTCGTCGACGTCGCCCCGCTCGAAGGCGGTCGTGGTCAGCGCCATGCGCAGGCTGGCCGCGAGCCGGTCGCCCGACAGCGCGGCGAGATTCGCGGCGGCCCGCTCGAACACCGGGGCCGCCGCCTCGCTCGTGGCGGGCTCGCCAAGCGCCGGGATCAAGCCGTGGCAGGCCAGGCGCGCCGTGGCGTACGCCGGATCGTCTTTCAGCCGGGCCGACAGCCAAGCCATCGCCTCGCCGGCGCGCTGGGCATCGCGGCACGCCACGGCAAGCTGCAAGGCGAGCACGCGGGCCGGAAGCTGCGCCAGGGGCGACGCATGCCTGACCGCGATGTGGCGGCGCAAATCGTCGATTTGCCCCGACGCGATCGCCGCCTCGACCATCCGCCGGCCCACGCTGTGGGGCTCGGTCCAGTTCGACTCGCTGAGCCGCCGCGGATAAAGCAGGATCTCGCCGGGCGAACGTTCGGGAAAGACCACGCCGCGCAAGGTGGCGTAAATGGCCTCGGGGGCGATTCCGCTTCGTCGCCAGAGATCGCACATCTCGGCGATTGCCTCCTCCACCGACGGCGGCTCATCCGGCCGGTTGACTCCCGAGGCCGGAAGGAAGGGGCCGCTCGAAACGACCACCGGTCGGGCCGCCGCGTTTCGATCGAGGCGGATGCTCCCGGCAACGAAAGTCGCCCCGGAGGACATCGACCCGTCGACGAGCCACGTCGTGGGGAGCGGCAACGTGTCGGGTCGCGGCTCGCCGCCCGCGAGGCTCTCGCGAACGCACTCGAGCGACAACTCGGTCAAGCCCCGGGCGAGGCAGAGTCTCGCGAGCGTGACGGCCTCGGCAAACGTTTCGGGTGAGACGGCCCGGCCCGCGGCGGGCTGCGATCGGTCCGGGCCGCGACCGAGCAGGGCCGCGAGCAGCTCCCTCCACGCGGCTTCGGCCGCCTCGCGGTCGCCCCGTTCGAGGGCCAGTTGGCCCTGCTCCCGCAACATGGCGATCGGCACCCTTCGATCCGCCTCATGCCAGGCCGCTTCGAGGGCTCGGCCGGCCAGCTTCCGGCCGAAGGGGCGCAGATCGTCATCCCGCAGGCAATCTCGAGCGACGAGCCACAGCCCGACTTGCCCCGGCCGATCGTCCTCCGCCAACGCGACGAGTCGCTCGACCGCCTGCCGCTTCGATTCGGCCGTGCCCGACGCCATGTCGAGAATCGTCGCGGCCACCGCCACGGAAAGGTCGTCGGGCCAGGTCGACCTCCACCGGTCGACGGTGCGGCGGGCCGAGGCGAGCAAACCGGGATCGATCGCCACGGCCTTCAACGCGCCGGCCACGGGACTGCCAATCCTCGTCCCCGCAATCTCCTGCGACGTGGCGAAGATCGCCAGATCGAGCGCGGGCCGACCGGCCGGACGCGAGTCGGGCCGCTCGAATGCCGACAGATTTCGGAGGATCGCCTCGGGATCGAGCCCGGCTTGAAATCGCTCGATCGACGCGCCGACCCGGCGGGCCAGCAACGGGGCCAACGCGCCCGGAGGGGGTTCCGCGGCCAGGCGATCGCCCAACTCGCGGCACAACGCCAGCGCCTCGAAAGGCATGCCCATCTCGTGCAGTTGCTCGCCGACGGTCGTGCCCAATGCGACCGCCTCGATGGGCGACTCGGCCGTGCCCGGCGCGGCGAGGCGGCGATTCCACTCGTCCAGCAGCAGGTCGCGGGCATCGGCGGCGCGGCCCGTCATGCGATAGAGCGACAGCAGGCGCAGGAACACGGGGCTCTCAAGTCGGTCGCCCCGGCCGGCCTCCTGCCGCACGGCCTGCTCGTAAACCCCCACCACCCACGGGCGCAGTCCGGGATAGTGCTCGAGGCGCTCGGTCAGCGCCAGCAATCGGTTCGGGGCGATGCCGCGGATCTCGCCCGTGCACAACGATTCGAGAATCGGGATCGTCCTCTCCGGGCTCTTCGATGCCAGGTAGCAGTCGACCAGGTCGGTCATCAGCTCGATCGAGTTGGGCGAGCGACGCCATTGGGCCTCGGTGGCGGCGGTCAACTCGTCGAGCTTGCCAGCGGCGGCCAGCACCTGCAGGGCCCGGGCGCGCGGGTCGTCGCGCCGGCCCGATCGGTCGATCCGGGAACGGGGTTGCCGGAGGATCTGGCGCGCCACTTCGAGAGCCCGATCCGTCTGGTTCCCGCCGGCCAACTCGGCAAGGATCGCGCCCAGGTTGTCGGGGGTGCTGGTTCGCTGGGCGCGGCGGAGCACGGCGTCGGCCATCTCGGCCATGCCCAACTCCCGCATCTTGCCGGCCAGGTCGAGTTGTTCGGCGACGGGCAGCGTCACGCCGAACAGGCGCTCGGCCGCTTGGCGGGCTCGATCCGAATCGCCCACGCGCTCGGCCAGACGCAAGGCGGCGCGCTCGCGGCGGATGAGAGTATCCTGGTCGAGCGGCTCGATTTCGTCGAAGGTCGCCAGGGCGGCCCGCGAATCGCCCCGGCGCAGGCGGAGGTCGGCCAGATCGAGCAACAGCCCCGTGTTGCGCCCGCCCAGCGCCACGGCCTGTTCGAGATACCGCGCCGACGCCTCCCAATCGTCACTCCACGCCCGCAGATAGCTCAGGGCCAACAGCGCGCGCCGCCGGGTAGCGGAAGTCGAGCGCGGCGAGCCGCCGACTCCATCCTCCATGATGGCTTCGGCGATCCCGAGCCGATCGACGCGATCCTCGAACCAGCTCAGAAGCTGCGGAAGCCGCTCGTCTTCGCGGCAGATCTCGAACAGGCTCCGCAGCAAAACGATCGCGCCCTCGTCGTAAATCTCGTTGGGAGTCGGATAGCTGATCTGAATCGGTTTCGACTCGCGGCGCTCGTGCAGGAACTCGATGAACCGGGGCGAATCCGCCGCAAGCCGGGCCGTGCGCCGCGACGCCAAATGCTCGTTCTGGATCGCTCGCAAATACCCCTCGAACAGGCCCACCGCCTCATCGTGCCTCCCGCGGTCGGCCAGGGCGACCATGACCGGCAGCAGCGACCGGGAAAGCACCGACGCCGAATCGACCTGGGCGGCGCTCCAGGTGTCGGCCCGCTCCAGCGCATCCAAGAGGATCCGCAGGCCCTCGACGTCGTTGCGCGCCGTGGCAAGACCGGTCAACGCGAGCGCTTCGCCGGCGTTCTGGGCCGAGCGGATCGCCTCGGCATAGACGGCGTCGGCCTCATCGCGACGGCCCGCGCGCTCGAGCTCGACCAGCAGATTCTCGACGATCGCGGGCCCAACGGGCCCCGAGCCGCTTTGCACCGCGTCGCGATAGCAGGCAACCACGTGGTCCAGCTCGTCGTCGCCGAGCGGCGCGACCGAGGCGGCCCCCGCCGGCCCCCGCCGCCACCGGAGCGATTCGAGGTAGACGAGCCTCCCCTGCGGGTCGCCGGCCCGCGCCAGTTGCCTGGCCGTCTCGCTCGCGCGGTCCGGCTCGTTGCGCACCAGGTGATAGGCGAAGGCGTCCCAGAGCGCCCGGGCGTCGCGGGGTTGCGCGTCGTCGATCGCGAATCGGGCGGCAAGCGACGGCTCGGCGCCTTCCTGCCGCGCCAGGGCCAGCAACCAGGCGATCGACGCGATGCGGGCCTGGCCGAAGTCGGGGGGCATCCACGGCCGGGTGTATCGGCCCCGGTCGGAGTCGTCCGACGGCGCAAGGCCCGCGGCCCTGCGGATCGACTCGACGGCCTGAAGCCGCGCGAGGGCCGCGCCCTGCCGCGCTGCGTCGGAGGCCTCGGGCGCGGCGGCCGCGCTGGCCGTGTCGTCGGGGATCGCCAGCGCGAGGATTTGCTCGAACGAACGCCGGGCCCCGGGCGAATCGTCCCTGCTCGCCAGGACGACCCCTCGACGGTAGAGCAGCTCCCAGTCGTCGCCGTGCCCTCGCATCGCCCGATCGAGCACCGCCAGCGCGGCATCGTGCCGCCCGTACGCGAGCAGATCGTCGAGCGACTCGAGCAGGCGTCGCGGATCGCCCCGGTCGAGCAGCGACTCGGCGAGGACGGTCTCGGCCCTTTCGGGCTTTCCCCACTCGAGGTAGAGCTGGGCCAGACGTTGTCTTTCCCGCGGATCGGGGTCGATCTGCGCCAGGCGCGCCTGGTAGTCGGCCGCGGCTTCGAGATCGCCCTGCCGCTCGGCCAGGGCCGAGAGTTCTCGCAGCAGCCGGGCGTCGAGAGCGTTCGCCCCGAGCAGCGATTCCAACTCCTTTCTCGCCGAGGCCAGGTCGTGGCTTTCGAGATGGGCTCGGGCGATGAGGAACGTTGCCTCGCGCGGGTTTTCCTCCCCGCGCCGCGCCGCGTCGAGGCGATCGAGCAACCGGTCGAACTGGCCCATGCGGAGGTGCAGCTCGGCAAGGCGGGAGACGAGCGTCAGCTTGTCGTCCAAGTCGTTCGACTTCGGCAGGGCCTGCCAGTAGATCTCGACGGCCTCGGCCGACTTGAATTGGCGGGCCAGCGTATCGCCCAACACGAGCAGCGGCTCGATGCCCTCGGCGGCCAGGCGCGTCGATTGGCGCAGGGCCTCGATCGCCTCGTCGTCGCGCCCGAGGCGGAAGCACAGTTCGGCAAACGCCTGGTAGTGCTTGGGGTTTCCCGGCGCGGCCGCGATGAGTTCCCGTCCCGCGGCCAGGGCCTCGTCGGCCCGGCCCAGGCGGGCCTCGATTCCCGCCAACTCGGTCAGATAGTGCGTGCGCAGCGAGCGGTCTTGCTCGGCCAGCCGCCGGTAGGCTTGGGCCGCCTCGGCCAGGCTGCCGGCCCGCTCGTAGATCGTCGCGGCCAACTGCCAGGTCGCGACCGAGGTCTCGTCGAGCGCGACGGCCTCGCGGATCGCGCGCATGGCCTCGGGGATTCTCGAAGCGGCTTCGCAGTACCGCGCCAGCCGCCGCCAACCCTCGGCCGTGGCGCCGTCGCCCGACTGCAACCGGGCCGCGAGACGGTCGATCTCGGCGGCAAGCCGTCCCGCCGCCAGGAGCACGGCGATCCGCCGATCGAGCGCCCGATCGCGCTGGCGATCGTCGAGGGCCAGCGCGTCAGTCGCGTCGAGCCGCGCCAGCGCCTCGTCGTAGCGACGATCGTCGGCGAGCCGGCTCGCGTATTCGAGGCTCGTTTCGAAGTCGCGAGGGGCCAGCTCGCATGCGCGGCCGGCCGCCTCGGCCGCCTCGCGGACGTAGCCGTATCGCGAAAGCAGCTCCGACAGGCGCTTGAGGTTCTCGGTATTGCGGCGGTCGCCCTCGGCCATCGACCGCCACGCGGCCAAGGCGTCGTCGCCGCGCCCCACCGCGTGGAGGAACCGGCCCAGGTATTCGCGGTACTGGGGCCGGTCGGGAGCCACCTCGACCGCCCGCTTGTAGAGAGCCAGGGGCTCGTCGGTCATCCCGGCCTGGCGCAGCAGATCGGCGACCCGGACCGCCGCGTCAGGGTCGTCGGGCCTGGCCCGCACCAGACGCATCCACACCTCGGCCGCCTCGCGCCGGCGCCCGGCCTCGTCGCGCGACGGATCCTGGAGGATGAGCAATCCCCATCGGCCAAGGTGATCGGGGTCGTTCGGGGCCAAGGCGTCGAGCTCGGCACACTGGGCGATTGCCTCGGAGTACCGCTGCCGATCGGCGAGATGGTCGATCAGGGCCGCGCGCAGGTCTTGGCGGCTCGGCGCGAGTCGGACGGCCCGTTCGAGCCAGCCGCGCGACTCTTCGGAGCGGCCGAGAGCGTCGAGGATGCGGGCAAGTCGGGTCATGGCCTCGACGTCGTCGGGGTGGTCGGCCAGCCACTGCCGGTAGTGATCGGCCAGCCCCGAACGATCGCCCTCCGAGAGAAAGACCTCCTCGATCCGCCCGCGGACTTGTTGGAAGGGCCAGCTCCCCGGCTGGAGCGCGTCGAGAAGCCTCGCGAAATCGTCGAGCGCTTCCTGCTTGCGCCCGAGGCGCCGTTTCACGTCGGCCGCCTCGACGGCGTACCGGACGCGCGCGCTCGGGTCGCCAGCCGCCGACTCGGCCAGGGCTTCGTACCGGCGCAGGGCCTCGGCGTATTGCCCCTCGTGGGCCAGGGTTTGGGCGATTTGCTCCTGGACTTCGAGGTCGTCGGGAAAGAGCGATTCGAGCCGATTCCAGACCGCCAATGCCCGTTCGTGGCGGTGCATCCGCTGATAAAGCCCGCCCAGGGTCTGCAACAGTTCGAGCAGGTCGGCGGGCGCGGGCTTGCGCTCGACGGCCCGCTCGAAGGCCTCGGCCGCCTGCTCGAGCCGCCCCGCCCGATAGAGCGACTGCCCAAGGTAGTACGGCGCCAGCGGATTCCGCGGATCGAGCCGCTCGACTTGCTCGAGCGCGTCGGCGGCCTCGGCGTCGCGGCCTCGCTTGTCGTCGATCAGCGCGACGAGCATCCAGGCGGTCGCGTCCTCGGGATCGCCGGCGATTCGCGACCGGTAGCGATCGACCCACTCGTCGAGGGTTCCGCGGTCGGCGTGATGGGCGTAGACCCGGTCGAAGGCGGTGCCCCGTCGCGGGTTTCGCTCGACGATCTGAAGATACCGCTCGACCACGGCGTCTTGCGCGCTCTCGGAGCACCATGCGGCCGCCGGGCCAAGCACGCAGCTTGCAGCGAGAAGTGGCGCAAGGGAAACCATCGAAACACGGCGTGGCATATCGGTCGGACTCATCTCTGCTCGCTGCGGGGAACGCTCGAGAAGGCTCCACGGTCGGCTTAGCGGCGCGCCGTGGAAACAGGGGCGCTGGCTCCGAGCATCGCTTCGGCGCAGAATCCGCGAGAACGGCTGGCGCGCGGATCCGGCCCGCTATTCTCGGGTCCCTACGGCTGTCCCTCCGCGGAGGCGGGGCTCGTGGGGTGGATCAGTTCGAAATAACGGCGGATGGTCTCGCGATGGCCCAGGGGCAGAGGCTCGCTTTCGAGAACCGCCTCCGACATCTTCTGGTATTCCTGATAGACGTCGCGGTAGCCTCGCGCGGCGTCTTCGTGCTGTCCTGCCGCGCGGACCGCCTCTTTCTCCGAGGGGCCTTCGCCGTGGGTGCCCGTGATCTCTTGACGCTGGCGCTGGGCATCGAGCGGCGGAGTCGTCGGGTCGCCGAAGGGCTTGTTGCTCGGCGCGACGCCCCACGAGTCGCCCGGCTGGTCGGATTTCTCCTTGTTGTTGCCGCCGTTGGCGCCGTCGCGACATCGCGTTTTCGCGGCGGCCAACTCGGCGAGCTGGGCCTGCAGGCGCGCGCCGATCTTCTTGCGCGTGGCTTGCTGGCGGCTCACGCTTGCCATCTTGTCGGCGCCCGAGGCGATCTGCACGTCGTCTTGCTGATCGAGCCCCTCGGCCATTTCCGAGGCGGCTTCGATGAGCTTCTCGGGGCCCGCCTCCATGGTCTCGGCGAGCTCGTGGAGCTTCTCGGCGAGCGTCTGGGCTTCTTTCGGGCTGATCTTCGAGGGATCGACCCGGTCGAGCTGTTCGGCGGCCCGGTCGTACTTCTCGTCGCGGAGCGATTTCGAGGCATCTTTCAACTCCTGGGCGGGCGCCAGGGCCTCGGCCAGTTGCTTGAGCTTGGCGTCCATGGCCTTCAGGTCGTATTCGGCGAGCAAGCCCGCGATGGCCGCCTCCATCTTCGAGAGCTTTTCGAGGGCGTCGCGCTCGTCGACTCCCGGCTCTTTCATCTCGCCCACCAGTTCGCCCAACTCGTCGAGCAGCGATCGAAACGCTTCTTCTCCTTCGGCAAGCCGCTCGATCCGTTCGATCATGCTCCGTTCGAGGTGCTCGGCTTCGGCGACGATCTGGGGTAGAGCCACCGGCACGGCGGCCTTGGCCCGATCGACTCCGTTGGGGACGGCGACCAGCGCGACCACGACGGCAAAGGCGGCGCCGGCGTGCACGACCGATCGAGGCACATTCACCGGGGCCGCGGTGCGGGCGTCGACCCGTTCGAGATGCGCCAGGGCATCGGCGATCTGGAGGTGGTGAAACACGCCGGCATGGGGATCGTCGAGAAAGCGCAGGGCCGTGCCCGTGCGGTCCTTCAGCCGGTAATGGCGATCGACGGCCGCGGCCGCATCGTGCCAGCCTGGTTGGGCGACGAGCCCGGCCAGCAGGCCCAACCCGAGCCCGGCCAGCGGAAACAGCAGCGTGATCCCGCTTGAGAACCCCAACCCGAACAGCCGGGCGACCGCCGGCAGAATCGCCAGGCACGACCCGGCAAACAATCCCAAAGCCCCGGCCCGCAATGCCCGCTGCCAACCTTGCCGCGTGCGGACCGGCCTCAAATGCTGGTAGACGCCTCTCTTCACGTTGGGATTCTCGCTGGAGGGTGGGGCTCGGGCAGGAATGTCGTGGGGCAGTGGCGGGTTCGCTACAATGGCGTGGCTACCGTCCATTCTAACCGGACGAAGCGGGGGCGGGAACCACGGTCCTTCGCAGCAGCGCGAGGTCGATGCGCCGGAGGAACACATCGCCCACGAACACCAGCGCCGTCGCGATCAGCAGATAAGGCCAAAGCGGCACGGCCCGGGCGGCAGCGGCCGGCCCCGACGCGAACGGCTCCTCTGGATCGGGGGAATAGCTCCCCCCCGTCGCCAAAGCGACCTCGCGCAACAGGTCGTGATTCGTGGGCCGAAGCCGAAGCTCGTCGGGATACCCGACCACGAGGCCCCGCGATTGATGAAAGGTCTCCCCCCCATCCGAACGCTGCGATAGTTCGAGATGGTACGTGCCCGGCCGGGGGGCGTCGAACTCCACCCGATAGCGGCCCGGTGCGGTCTGAGGCATGCGCAGCTTGCGCACGCCCAAGCCCGGGTCGATCACGTTCAACTCGGTTTCGGCCAGGTTCAGAAACCCTCCCGACGGATCGACCGCATCGAGCGACACTTCGACCGTGCGACCCCGTCGCTCGACGTGGACAAAGATGCCCTTCGCTTCGCTCTTGCGCATGGCGTGGCGGATGACCTGCGCCCAGAAACGCCCGAACTCGGGCCAGGTCAGCCATTCGGCGGCCCAGCGGCTCGAGGCATCGGAGGTAAACGCCACGGTGACGGCCAATCCGTAGCGCCACCACACCAGCAACGGGTCGCCCGACTCGGTCGCCAGGATCACCTCGCTGGTCGGCTTGGCCTCGGTCTTCACGTATCCCAGCAGGAAGGGCGCCGAGGCCAGGTCGACCTCGTTGAGCACGGCGCTTGGGCGAACCACCTGGGGCACGAAAGGCTGCTCCTGGAGGGCCGCCTTGCCGGCCGTGATCGTCTCCTTGGCAAACACCTGGGGAATCGACTGGGGATTGTCGCAGAAGTAGTAACGGCCGTTTCCGATCTGGGCGATCGTCTCGAGCAGCTTGCGATCGGCGCCCTCGCCGACCGCCACGGTCGAGACCGTGATCTGGGCCGAAGCCATGCGCGCAGCGATCGACTCGAAGTCGCCGGGGGCCGAGATCCCGTCGGTCAACACGATGGCGTGCTTCAGCCTGGCCACGGCCGAGTCGAGGGCCTCGAAGGCATCTTCCATGGCCGGGTAGAGGTTCGTGCCGCCGCTGGGCTCGATCGTGCGGATTCGGTCGATGATCGCGTGCTTGCGCGACGCGCTCTCGATCGGGCTGACCCAGTAGCTGCCCGCGTCGAAGGCGATCACGCCGATCTGATCCTTGGGGCCGAGCAGCTCGACCGTGCCTCGGGCGGCCTCTTTGACCAACTCGAGCTTGATGCCTCCCATCGACCCCGACTTGTCGATGACGAGCACCATGGCGAGGCTCGGCTTCTCCTTCTCCTTTTCGAAGTCGCAACGCAGGGGCAGCACCTCTTCGAGCACGGTCTTGTAGTAGCCGCCCAGGCCGAACGACTGGTCGCCGCCGAGCATGAGCAGTCCGCCACCCAGGTCTTGGACGTACGAGCGGATGACCTCCATCTGCCGCACGGTCAAGGCCGTGGCGGGCACGTTGGCCAGGATCACCGCGTCGTAACTCTGAAGCGCCGAGAGCGAGTCGGGCACGCCGTCGCCCGGGCGCACGTCGGCCTCGATGTCCTGCTCGCGGAGCCCCCAGACCAGCTCGCGCGTGGCCTGCGGGTTGCCGGCGATCAGCAGCACCCGGGGCTTGCCCGTCGCGAACACCAGCCCCGTGGCCGTGTTGTTGTCGACCAACGTGTCGTCGAAACCGCGGATCCGCGCGGTCAGCTCGACGAGTCGCTCGTCTTCGACGGTCTGGCGGAAGCGGAACCGGTTCTCCCCCGGCTCGACGGTCTGCCGGCTGCTCTCCACGCGATGGGGGCCGCGGAAGATCTCGATCGTGCCCTCGCCGTCGCGGTTCGAGTCGATCGCGACCTCGACTTCGAAGGGCTCGCCCTGGCGCACCTGGGCGGGCACCTCGACGGCCGACACCTGCACCTCGGGATCGTCCCGAACGGCCAAAGGCACGGTCGAGATCGGCACTCCTGCCCCCAGCGCCGCCTGAAGCAGGTCGCCCTCGGTCTGGTTTCCGTCGCTCAGCACGACGAGGTGGGGCACGTAAAAGGGAGGAATCGCCGCGGCCGCCACCTCGACGGCCGCCGCCAGGTTGGTCGCCTCGGCTCCGTCGTCCAGGTCGAGCGAGTCGGGCGGGTCGGAGGCGATCGGGCCCGGTCGTTCGGCAAACGCCACGAAGGCCGTCTTGTGGCTGCCGGCGTGCTCTTGCGCCCGCCGGAGGTACGCCAACGCCGCGGCGCGCGACGCGCGCCCGACGCTCAGGCTGGCGTCGACCACGAACACCACGAACTTGCGCGACGTGGGCACCAGTAGCGTCAGATCGGCCAGCGCCAGCACGAGCAGCACGACGATCAGCGACCGAAGCACCAACGACGCGACCCGCTGCCGGTACGGAAAGTCGACCAGGCTGCGGCGGAAGTAGTAGAACACCAGGGGCAGGGCCGCCAGGGCGACCAGCAGCCAGGGACGCGTCAGCTCGAGTTGCAACCATGCCTCAGGCATCGCAAAGCCGTGGATCGCGGGTCGTGGGCAGGGGACGGTGCTCCGGCATCTCAGCTAATCCAGCGCCGCTGATACAGCAGCCATTCGAGGGCCGACACGATCAGGGCGCCCGCGACCAAGTAGAACCACATCGGTCGCACCCACGCGCCGGCGACTCGCGCCTCGGCCCGGGGCGTTCGCTCGGGGGCCGATCGCAGGTCGCTCTCGTCGGGCGAGGTCAGATTGCAGGCCAGTTGCAGCGTCGGCCCGTCGGCCTCTTGCCGGCCGGCCCCGCCGGGCTCCCGTCGCTCGATGGTCCACACGCCGCATCGGTCGAGCGGGCCAATCGTCGTCGTGCCGAGCGACGCCGGCACGGGGCGGACCGATCCGTCCGGAGCGCGCAGCACGAGCGGCGCGACCGCTGGGTCGCCGGCGCTCGCCGCCATCGCGAGCGGCCCCAGATCGACCTCGACCGTGCTTCCCGCGGCGACCGCCTCGCGAAGCTCTCCTTGGACCCCCTGAAACCAGGCCACGGCATTGGTCATCATGATCGGAAACGCCGTGCGAAGCGGCAGGTCGCCCTGGCTCAGGTCGGCCGACAGCACGAGCACGTTTCCCTCGGGCCGCTCAATCGCCGCGTAGATCGGCTCTCCCCCGACCGAAGAGGCCAGGGCTCGATGCTCGGCCGTGAAATCGAGCTTCCGAGCCCCGGGCATGAGCAGGTTGTCGAGCCTCACGTGGGTCATGAGCGGCGAGTCGGCGTCCTGCTCGGTGACGATCGGACTTTCGAGGGCCTCGCCCACGTTCCACAAGTCGCACGCGTCGATCGGATCGATCACCAGGACATTTCCCGGCGGCAGGGCGGTGGGAACCCTGCGATGGAACACCGCGATGCTCCCGGCCGGCAACCGTTCGGGCGCCCGGGTCGACACGGTCAGGTCGATGATCGAACTCGCCCGGAACACCCCCTCGAGAAACACATTGCCCTCGCTGACCAGGACGACGGGCTGTCGTTTTCGCTCGGGCAGCAGGGCCACGGCCCGGTTGTCGACCGGCAGCGCGTCGTCGACGTCGAGTTGGGCGATGAGTCGGCCCCCTCGGATTGCCGTCTGCTCGATGACCTTGGTCCACGGCCGGCCGGGTTCGAGTTCCAGCGGCACCACGTCGACCAGGTCGTCGTCCAATTCGAACTCCAGCCGGCAAGCGACGGGTCGCCGGCCGAAGTTCGTGACCTCGACGAGAATCTGGTACCCGATCGGATCGAGCAGGCTCCGCCGTGCCTGGAACCGGGTGATGGCCACGTTGTCGGCGGGACCGCCGATGCCGCTCCACTCGATGTCGCCGGCGTCGGCCAACGCGTCGGCCCCCGGAAAACAGCCGTCGCTCAGCACGATGAGCCGGGCCCCCGGGTGGTCGCCCAGCACCCGGCGAGCCAGCCGGACGGCCTCGGGCAATTCGCCTGGGGCCTCGGCGACGCGCAGGCCGTCCAGCGCCCTGCGCAAGCTGCGCTGATGACTCGTCAGGCCGCACGCCACGCGCGCGGTGCTCCCGGCCTCGACGATCGCCATCTCGTCCCATTCCCGCATCGAAGCGATCAGGTTTCGCCCGTCGGCCTGGGCTCGGGCGAACCGCGTGGGCGCGACGTCGGTGGCGCCCATGCTGGCCGAGACGTCGACGACGAGCACGATGCGGCGAGCCTCCCGCTTCTGCCAGGGCGGGGAGGGATCGCAGAGCGCCCCCACCACAAGGGCCAGAAACAGCAACTGCACGAGCAGCGACACCAGGTGGCGAAGCCGTTGCCAGATCGCCCGGGGCCGCTTCTCCTCAAAGACCTGGTCCCAGAACATGACCGTCGGGACGGGAACGCGACGAAGCCGGGTCTTCACGAGGTAGAAGACCACGATCGGGATCGCCAGCAGCCCCCAGAGCAGCCCGGTAAGGTTACCCAATTCCATCGCGGGAAAAACACCCTTCGGCGGTTCGGTCTGAGGCGGCTCCGATCGGTTCGCTCCCGCCCGCCCGGGTCGGCAGACGGCCACAATCCCCACTCCATTCTGTGGGCAAGGCCGACGAAATGTCAAAGCGCCCCCTTCGCGACGGACTCGCCGCACCGCCCGTCCGGAGGATCATCCGCGCCCAGAGCCGACGCCCTCCGGTGGACCAGGTTTGCCACGTTCGCGCAGAAAAGGTATTATCGCAGAAGATCCAGTTGAAAATCGGCATGCTTCCCCCAGACCGAGAAGGGCGATCGAGCGATGCCACGAAAGCCGGAACGGAACGTGGAAAGGCCGCCCGCAACGGCCGTGACCGCGGCGGGCATGCGCATTCTGCGCTTGCTGGTGGGCACCCCGCCCAAGACGGTCGCCGAGCTGATCGACGCCACCCAGGTCACGCGAACCGCCGTGACCGAACAGCTCAACGAGCTCGTGGCGGCGGGATTCGTCGAGCGCACGGTCGAACGCCTGCCGGGCCGGGGCCGCCCGCGGCATCTCTACGGCGCCACCGACGACGCCCTGGCGCTGCTGTTCGCCTGCAGCCCGCAGTTGCTTGTGCCCGCCATCTGGCAGGCGATCGTCGACGTGGGCGGAAGCGAACTCAAACGCAAGGTGCTCCAGCGCGTCAGCCGTCGGCTGGCAAGCCGCTACAAGCGGCAAATCAGCGCGAAAACCCCCCAAACGCGATTGGCCCGCATGGCCGAGCTGATCCGCGAGGAGGGCGGTCTGGTCGAGATCGAGAAGGATCGGCGCGGCCGGTTGACCATGATCAAGCGAAGTTGCCCGTTCCTCAGCATGTCGGACGAATCGCGTTCGGTCTGTTGCATCGATCAGGAGGTGCTGAGCATGGTCGTCGGAGCCCCGGTCGTGCGAATCGCCGACCGGCAGAAGGGCGACCCGTGCTGCTGCTTCGCGATCGACTTGTGCAACGGAAGGTAAGTCCCTTTCGCCCGCCCGAAAGGGGCGACTCCGACCGCGCTTTGCCCGAGAGGCATGTCCCGCCCCGCATCCACCCACCAGCCGACGCCGTTTCCATGTCCCGTCTTCTTTCGTTTCGCCGTGCATTCCCACGCTTGTTCGCCGCGGGCCTCGTCGCGCTCGGCGCGGCCGCCGTCGCGGCGCTGCTGCTGGCGGCCGATTGGTGGCTCTGCCTGCCCGACGAGGCAGCCCAATCGGCCACCTACGTCGGGCGCAAAGTCTGCGCCGAGTGCCACGAAAAGGAGCTGGACGACTGGACGGGCTCCGACCACGACCTGGCCATGGACCACGCCACGGCCGAGAGCGTCCTGGGCGACTTCGACGACTGCGAGTTCGCCCACATCGCCATCGACGACGTGGCCCGGCTCAGCGACGCCGAAGTGAAGACGGTCATCGCGCAGGTCGACCTGGCCCAATGGGCGCTGGCCCTTCACGACCTGGCCGAGCCCGCCGAAACCAAGATCCTGGCCAACTGGCCCGAGGCCGAGAAGACGCGGCTCGAGCAAGCCCGGGCGTGGCTCGAGGCGGTGCGCCCGTGCGACGTGACCGACGCCCATCGCGAAATCGGCGACGCCATGCGGCGATTGAAGGCCGAAGGCAAGATCGCCGCCGACTTCGCCGTCACCTCGAAGATGTTCCGCCGCGACGGCAAGTTCTACGTGACCACCGACAACCGCGACGGGCAGATGGAGACCTTCGAGGTCAAGTACACCTTCGGAGTGCGCCCGCTCCAACAGTACCTGGTCGAGTTCCCCGACGGTCGCGTGCAGTGCTTGCCCACGGCCTGGGACACCGAGGAGAAACGCTGGTTCCATCTCTACCCCAAGGAGCCGATCCCCCACGACGACGTGCTCCACTGGACGGGCCCGCTCCAGAACTGGAACTACATGTGCGCCGATTGCCACTCGACGAACCTCCAGAAGAACTACCGCCTGGCCGACGACACCTATCACACGACCTGGTCGGAGATCAACGTCAGTTGCGAGACCTGCCACGGCCCGGGCAGCCTGCACGTCGAGCTGGCCAACCAGTGGGGCTTCTTCTGGGACCGGCGCCACGGGTACGGCCTGCCCCGACTGAAGTCGGAAGACTCCCGCGTCGAGATCGAGACCTGCGCCCCCTGCCACTCGCGACGGCGGATCGTCTACCCGGGCCATCGGCCCGGCGCGAAGTTCCTCGACCACTACCTGCCCGAGATCCTCGACAACGAACTCTACTACGCCGACGGGCAGGTCCTCGAGGAGGACTATGTGTACGGATCGTTCATCCAGAGCCTGATGTACGCGCAGGGGGTGCGCTGCACCGACTGCCACGATCCGCACTCGATGCGGCTGAAGTTCGAAGACCCCAAGTCGCCCCGGCCCGACGTGCCCGACAACCGGCTTTGCGGCCAGTGCCACCTGCCGGCCCAATACGACACGGTGACGCACCATCATCACCCCGACGACTCGCAGCCCGGCACGCGGTGCGTCGAGTGCCACATGCCCGAGACGAAATACATGGTGGTCGATCCGCGCCGCGACCACAGCCTGCGCGTGCCGCGCCCCGATCTGACCGTGTCGCTGGGCATCCCCAACGCCTGCAACCTCTGCCACAACGACGCCTCGAAGGGCGAGAACGCGGCCTGGGCCGCCGAACAGGTGGTCGCCTGGTACGGCGAGCCCAAGGGACCGCCCCACTTCGCCCACGCGCTGGCCGCCGGGCGCGAGGGAAAACCCGAAGGGGCCCGCCTGCTGGCCGACGTCGCCCGGCGCAGGGACCATCGCCCCATGATTCGGGCCAGCGCCATCTCGCTGCTTTCGCACTACCAGACCGGCGAGGCCCAGTTTCGCGCCATCGACGGCCTGAAGGACCCCGACGAGCTGGTCCGGGCGACCTCGGTGCGAAGCCTTCAATACCTCCCCCTGCCCGACCTGCACGACCGCCTGGCGCCGATGCTGGACGATCCGGTCCGCGCGGTCCGCGTCGAGGCGGCCCGAATGCTCTCCGCGGTTCCGCGCCGGGCCTTTTCCCAGAAGGACGCCGACGCCTTCGACGCGGCCCTGGCCGAGCACCTGGAGGGCCAGGAGGCCGTCAACGATCAGCCCGCCGCCCACCTGAACCTCGGCGTGATCTACACTAACCTCGGCGAGCTCGAGCTCGCCGAAAAAGCCTACCGCCAGGCCCTCGCGATGAACCCCCGCTTCGTGCCGGCGCGCATCAACCTGGCCATGCTCCACGACCAGCAGGGCAACAAGGCCGAGGCCGAATCGCAGTTCCGCAAGGCGATCGAATTCGAGCCCGACCTGGCCGAGGCCCACTACTCGCTCGGGCTGCTGCTGGCCGAAGACGATTCGCGGCTCGATGCGGCGAGCGAGTTCCTGGGCCGTGCCGCCCGGCTCGCGCCCGAGAATGCCCGCATCCACTACAACTACGGCCTGGCCCTGCAGAGACTCGGCCGGGCCGATCCGGCCGAGCAGGCCCTCAAGACGGCCGTCCGCCTCGCGCCCGGCAGCACCGACTACCTGCACGCCCTGGCCATCCTCTACACCCAACAAATGCGATGGGGCGAAGCAAAGGCCGTCGCCGCCGAGCTGCAGCGGCTCGAGCCGGGCAACCGCAACTGGCTGCTGCTACAGCGGCACATCGAGGCCCAATCGGCCCGCGCGGCCGACCCCGCCGCCGACTGAGACGCCGTGGCTGCTTGCCATCGCCCGATCATGGGAACGGGCGCGGAAGCCGGGGACGGAGAACGCCGTTCTATTCCGTGGCGCCGGGAAGATCGAAGACCGTCACTTCGACGTCGTCGATGACGATCGAAGCCTCGTCCTCGCCGAAATAAGAGTACGGCCGGAACCGCGATTGCCTCGCCTCGCAAAAGTAATACAATGTAATATTTACCACGATCCTCCGTACTCCCGTTCCGATTCGGCCATGACCACGAAAAAAGAGGAAACCATCACCTTCAAGGTCGATGAGTCGCTGGGCGAGCAGCTTCGAGCCATGCCCAACCGCTCGGAATTCATCCGGTCGGCGGTCCAGGCCGCGTTGGACAGAACGTGCCCCCTATGTCGGGGGACCGGCACCTTGACCCCCGACCAGCGCAAGCATTGGGCCGCGTTCTCCCAAACCCACTGCATCGAACAGTGTGCCCGCTGCCACGCGACGCACGTCGTTTGCCTGGCGGCAAATCACGGGCACGGGTAACGGTGACCCTCGGGCCGCGGTGATGCGGCAGGCAAGACGATGGAGTGGTGGAACGATGGAGTGGTGGAATTTCGACACAGATGGCGCCCATTGTTCCACCACTCCACCACTCCACCCTTCCACAACATGCACGCACCGCGCGTAGCAATGACAGCCTAAGACGCTATCCCCCCCGACAGCGACGAGGAACCCTTGGATGTGGCACCCCGGCTTATTGGTCGTCTACTGCGTGTTGATCCTCCTGGCCTCGTTGGCCGGGGGATGGATTCCCATGCTGGTTCGGCTGACCCATCAGCGACTGCAATTGGCCTCCAGCCTTGTGGCCGGGGTCATGCTGGGCGTCGGCCTGCTGCACCTGCTGCCCCACGCGCTGATCGAGGCCCCCGGCGCGGTGGACCGCGTGCTCGGCTGGGTGCTGGTGGGGTTTCTCGTGATGTTTTTCATCGAGCGGTTCTTCTGCTTCCACCACCACGACGTTCCCGTCCAGGACGCTGCCGCCGCGGCGGTCCACGATGCCGACGGCGAACGCCACGAAGTGCAAGGCTGCGTCCACCCGCACCACGACGCCCACCGCCTCGCCTGGAGCGGGGCGGCCGTCGGCCTGACGCTGCACACGGTCATCAACGGAATCGCCCTGGCCGCCAGCGTCGAGGTCGAAGCCCGGGGCGGCCACGTGGCCGCGCTGGCCGGATTGGGCACTTTCCTGGTAATCTTCCTCCACAAGCCCTTCGATGCGATGACCATCTGCACCTTGATGACCGTGGGCGGATGGTCGGCGGCGGCCCGCCACTTGGTCAACGGACTGTTCGCGCTGATGATCCCCGTCGGGGTGGCCCTGTTCCACCTCGGTTTGGGCCACGCCCACGGCAGCCATGTCGTGGCCTACGCCCTGGCCTTCTCGGCGGGAACGTTCCTGTGCATCGCGACCAGCGATCTGCTGCCCGAGCTGCAGTTCCACCGCCACGATCGGGTTCCCCTGTCGATCGCCCTACTGCTGGGGCTCTCGGTCGCCTGGGCGATCGGGATCATCGAAACGAGGGGCCACGGCCACGGGGGACACGCCCACCCGGCCGCGACCGACCCCCACGATCATGAGCACGACCACGATCATGACCATTGAATTGCCAGACCGATGCACGCATTTTGTGGGGCACGTTTCCAACGTGCATTGGGGTTGTTGGCACGCTGGAAACGTCCCCCACGTCGGGCCGGTTCCCACGACGGTTCGTCGCGCCACGTTGCGAAGTCGCTTGCCTTCGAGGGCCGGCTTCCTACACTGAGAGAAGGAGGCCGCCGCCACTCCGCCCGCAAATCTCCCATCCCACGGGCCTGGGTTCCCACGATTCCCGAGCATCGACCATGAGTCTTCCGCGCATTGCGACCCCCTGCGAAAAACGGGTAACCTGCACGCTTACCGACGCCATCGAAGCCGTGGTCGACGAGTTCTCGCTCTGCCACGACTGGGACGAGCGCTACGAGCTGCTCATCGAGATGGGAAACGAACTGCCCGGCCTGCCCGAGGAACTCCAGGTCGAAGAGAATCAGGTCGAGGGTTGCATGAGCACGGTGTGGATGGTCGCCGAGTATCACCCCGGCGACCCGCCGGCGATCACCATCGAGGCCGACAGCGATTCGCTCATCGTCCGCGGGCTGATCGCGGTGCTGTTGAGCGTCTATTCGGGCCGCAGTCCGCAAGAGATTCTCGGCTGCGACATCCACTGCCTGTTCGAGCGGCTCGAGCTTGACAAACACCTTAGCACGCAGCGCCGCAACGGCCTGAATGCGATGATCAAGCGCGTGCACGCCCTCGCGGCCGCCCACGCCGATTGATCGGGTCGAAAATCCGGCAAGGAGCCATCCGGACCCGCTCGGCCTGCTCTTCGGGCTACTCGACGCCAAGCGCCTCTTGCAGCAGGCCTACGTCGATCGCGCCCACCGCGATGTCCCGCTCGACGGCCTGGGCCGCGGCGAGGCCGGCGGCTCGCCCGAGCTGGATCATCGTGCGCGACAGGCGGCAACTCGAGGCGGCCACGTGGCTGAAACTCGCTCCGCGGCAGGCGACGAGCAGGTTCTCGGAGCCCTTGGGGATCAGGCAACGATAAGGGATGCCGTACGGGCCTTTCAATTCGCCGTGCACGCGGCGGCCGCCCGCGCCGTGGACGTCCATCGAATGATCGGCGACCGCGATCGCGTCGGGGTGGTCCTGACCCGCCAGGCCGGCCAGCAGATCCTGCTGCCTGAGCACGTACTCGCCCACGACCCGGTAGCTTTCGCGAATGCCCAGCATGGGCGCGACACTGTGCCGTTCATATTCGGCGAAAGCCGGATAGCCCTGCAGCCACCGCCAGTGGGCCGCGACGATCCGCCCGGCCCGCGCCAGGGCTTCGTCGTAGCCCAGGTCGATCAGCGCCCGGCCGGGCAGCACGGGCAGCGGATTGACGATCCGATCGCCGTTGGGCAGTCCGCTCACGTGAGCGGTTTTCGGCCAGTTGGCCACGGGCGGATCGGGCGGGGCCTGCCGCTCGGGATTCTCCGACTTCCGAATGCGGTAGCACAGCGAAATCGCGTTGAGCGTCATGTCGGGCTCGTCGGGCGCGTGGGGCTCGCCGAAACGGTCCTTGCTCTCGG
>Ga0334892_1000921_pt1 | contig 29246 bp, 30 predicted proteins | sample GraSluR3_MG_4_FD_207213 | JGI IMG/M metagenome (GOLD analysis project Ga0334892, IMG submission 207213) | Sludge microbial communities from methane-producing bioreactor in Wageningen University, Netherlands - Granular Sludge_15_04-R3 | ecosystem: Engineered > Bioreactor > Anaerobic >...
CCATCATATCCGTTTATTCCGAATCCAATGGTGTGGATGTTCAGTATAAGAAGGAGTATGACCTTGATGGTGTTAAGAATGCACTTTTGACAGAGCATTTCGATATGATCCTTATGAATGAGGAGCTTGAGAGAGATAACACGGTTGCCACAACCTACATAGACGAGATAACAGACAAGTATCCAGACATTAGGATAATCCTCCTTGTGGCAAGTTACCACGAGAAGGATGCCTATGTAAGAAAGCTCTTTAACATTGGCGTATATGACATAATCTATGCCCACGACATAAACATAGACAGAATAATTGAGCTTATGAAGGAACCAAGGACAAAGATGCAAGCTAAGGAGTACCTTGGTCTTTCCGATGTTGAGGATGCAGTTGTTGAGAGTGAACTAAGGACAATACCAGAAGATCAGCTTGATAGCATTCTCAATTTCTTTGAAAATACCGAATCGGAAAAGAGAATCACAGTTTATGAGCATATCTATGGGCAATACAACAAAGACCAGTTGGTATATCTTTACAAACATTTAAGCGAGAGTATAAAGGCTGATCTAAGAGGTAATGAGTTGTTTGACCAGATAGAGGCCCTTTCTCAGAAACAACCTATCAATGAGGATGAAGAGGAAGAGAGAGAAGAGGAAACGAGAGATAGAAAGCATGAGAAGGAAAAAGGGACAAGAATAAAAACCCCATCAATTAATCTAAACATAAACATTCCAAGCATAAAGGGTTCCTCAAACAGGGGTGTGTCCGAAAAGCTTATAGGTTCTGTATTTATAGGGATTGCAAACACCACCAGAGGTGCGGGGGCAACCTATGTAGCCATTGCACTTGCAAACTACCTAAGTAGGCTAGGACACAGTGTTGCAGTTGTTGAGATGAACAACGAACCATCACTGTTTAATCTTTCAACCGATAAGTCTTCACCTGTTTATACAGAGAATGGTGTTGACTATTACTACGCTAGAAAGGATATGAGAAAGCATGATTTCGCAGTGCCAGATTTTAACAGGAATTATCAATATGTTATTAGTGACCTTGGGATCATAAAAGGAATAGAAAATGGAGTCTATGAAAACTACCCAAACTTTACGGAGTTTATAAGGAGCAATGTAAAAATACTCATGGTTGATGGCTCCCCTTGGAAATGGGGAGAGATTTATCCCTTCTTGGTGGAGGACCGACTTAAGAGTTGGAATGTGTTTGTATCTCCAACATCAAAAAAGAGCAAGTCGCTGATAGGCAAGGAGTTATCGGAGTTTAACAACAACATTCACTATCTTCCTTATTGTGAGGATGCTTTTTCTCCAAACGATGAAATTATAGATGTGTTTAACAAGGCTTTAGATGATTTTATAAGCAATAAGTCTAAGAGAAAAACTAAATTTAAATTACCAGGCTTTGGCTTTGGGAAATAACAGGAGGGGTTATTGATGAAAAAAGTAAAAAAGACAGGTTTATTGCTGCTTGCGGGAGCAATATTTTTAGGACTTGTAGCAGGTGGACTTACTTTTGCAATGATACAAAGCAGCTATAAACAGGTTGATGTTATCGTGGCAAAGGCAAATGTTGAAGAGGGAGATCCGCTTTCAAAGGACTCTTTTGAAAAGAAAAGCATTCATCCATCCGGTAGACCAGATGATGCAGTTTTAATTGATGAGGTTGACTTTAGCGGTGCGGTTGCATCAAAGGGTTTGTTACAAGGTGACATACTAAGAAAGAGCCACATTGTAAAGATCAATGATTCAACTCAGGAATTACCTCTGATTTCAACAAGAGTTAAGGCAATTGGAAATGATGGACTTGTTGCTGCAGAAATACCCATACAATCTATAAGTGGAATACTTAACGGAATAAAGAAGGGTGATAAGGTAACGATTGTTTCAGTAAGAGAGAATCCAGAGACAGAAACAATAGAGAGCAAGACAATTTTGGTTAACATAGAGGTTGTTGCAGTCCAGGGAGATAACGAGGATGATGCTACAATGGACTCTGCTACATCTGGCGATAATGGTGTTGTGGCAGTTGCACTTACATCTGATGAGTTCAAAACCCTTTCGCTTGCAAGGGATCTTGGGAACATTCATATAGCGGTACAGCCTTTGGGGGTAGAGATAGACGCATCTGTAGTTGAGAAACTGAATGTAACTGCAAATAATTCCAATACAAATGGGGAGGTTGGTCAGTAATGGTAGGCAAAACAACTGTAGATATTATTTTAGCTGATTTTGACAATATGAGGCTTAGCAACCTAATGATGAATATCCAAAAGAATCCAAGGGTTAGGGTTATTGCAATAGCCAATAATGGAGAGAGTTTGCTTGATAGAGCTGGGAGCATGAAAGCTGATGCCATACTTATGGATTTCACATTAACTGATGCCACTGCCATAACAATAGCCAACCAAATGAGAGACATATCTCCTGGAACGATGGTATTTGCAATATCTGATGTAGTTTCTTCTCAGTTCATATTCGAGGCAAAGAATGCCGGAATAAAGGAAGTATATAAAAGAGATACCCTTGTTGCTCAAAGCATAGGGGAGGAGATATTCAACTATGTAGAGGAACAAAGGAGAGAGTGGGAGGAAAATGCCAGCAAGTATGGATCATACTCCAAGGGAACTGGTCCTATGGGTGAAAAGGTAGTTACAGAGTATATGGTACAAACCATAAAGCAGGCCGTAATACTTACCTACAATACTAAGGGCGGAGTGGGAAAATCAACAGTGGCAACTAACTTGGCGGTTGCCTTTAAGAAGTCTCCCTACACTTCAGGCAATAGGATTGCCATTGTGGATTTTGACTGCGGAGGAGCCAATGTTTCAACCATCTACAATATACCAGACAGCAAAGCCTTGATGAAAAATACCATATACTGGCTTAATGTTGATGAAAATGTAAGTGGTGAGGAAGTTGATGAAATGATGATTGACGGTCCCAACGGGCTTAAGATACTTCCGGCTCCACTAAACATAGGAATGGCACAAAAGGTTGACTTTGAACTTTCTGACAAGGTTTTGAGGATTATGAAAAAGCACTTTGACATTATTGTAATTGATGGTGCTCCCAATATTTCTCCTTCTGTTGATGCGGCTATGCAACACGCAACACACATCCTTCTTGTGGCCAACAAGGAAGGGCAATCAGTAAAGCAACTTTCAAGAATAGTAAGTCTGTTTAATTCAGACCCATTGACTAACAAGAACTATTCACACCTGCTTAACAAAATGTTTGTTGTTGTAAATGAAGGTCAGCAACCAAGCAAGTGGGACCTTGCACCAGCCGATATTGCAAGAACAATATCAAGACCTATTCTTAGGGAAATTCCCTATTCTGATTGTGTCAAGGAGGCACTACACGGCAATAGCGGAAAACAAGCAATAGAGATAGATGAGTCAAGCGAGTTCTCAATTCAGATGAAGAAACTTGCAAATGACCTTTGTGGAGCTTATCCAGATATAAACTCGAGTAAATCCGCCTCTAAAGGCAGTATGTTAGGTGGAAAGAAGGATAAGCAAAAGAAAGAAGGCGGAGGGTTATTTAAAAAAGCATTTGGGAGGGGTTAGCTTTGAGTGATGAGATGAGAAGTAATGGCTCAATATTTGGATACAACAGCCACAGTACCCATAGTGGAGGCTTATATGACCTTGCTATGAGTCAAAACACGCATACATCCCTTTCAAACGATGAGCTTTTTGAACTTAAGAGCAAGGTTCAAAAGGAAGTAATGAACAAGGTTTCGAATGAACACCTGGGAAAATATAGGGATGAAAAAGCCAAAGAGATTATCCGTAAGCAAATAAACATGACAGTAGGTGAACTGTACCCGTCCCTTGAGTATGCTGAAAAGGTCAAAATAGTAGAAGATTTAACCAATGAAATATCTGGTTACGGAATACTGGAAAAGTATCTTAATGATCCTGATGTAACAGAGATACTTATTGAAAGATTTGACAACATCACAGTGGAAAAGGCCGGAACTCTTTATGAGACAGGGGACAGTTTTGATTCCGAGGAACACTTAAACCTAGTTATTGAAAGGATTATTTCTCCCTTGGGTAGACAGCTAAACTGGTCTAGCCCAACCGTTAATGGTAGACTGCCTGATGGCTCACGTATTGCCGCAACCCACAACAGGGTTTCTGTAGATGGATCTCAAATGGCCATAAGAAAGTTTAAGGCTGATATTGAACTTGAGGACCTTATAAAGTTTGGTGCTCTTAATGAGAAGTTAGCCCAGGCTCTTATAAAGTGTGTTCAATCAAGGCTTACCATTGTCTTTAGCGGTGGTACTGGTAGTGGTAAATCTACCTGGATGAATGCTCTGTCTACATATGTGGAGCCAAGTCTATCGGTAATAACCATTGAGGACCCTTGTGAGCTTCAGTTTGACCATCCCCATGTTAGAAGATGGGAGGCTCAGCCTCCTAACATAGAGGGAAAGGGAGAGGTCACAATAGGACACCTTGTTAAACACGCACTTAGAAATAGACCAGACATTATTATTGTAGGTGAGGTTAGAGGTAGTGAGTGCTACGATTTTGCAAGGGCCAATGCAACAGGGCATAAGGGAAGTATGACTACCCTTCACTCCGATACACCAGAAGAGGCTGCCGATACACTTGTGGCCTTAACATCATCTGCTGGAATACTGAATCAACAAATATCAGCTTCGTATCTAGCTAAGAGTATTGATATTATCGTTCAGCTGCAAAGAATGAGTGACAGATCCAGAAAAATGATTGCCATACACGAGGTTGTTGGCAGCAAAGACGGGTCCATTATAACAAAGCCATTGGTTGAATACGAGATACAAAGATTTGATGGGAAGAAGGTTATTGGGGACTGGAAGGTTGTCGATGATAATTTTGAAAAAGAGAAGAAAATAAGGGATGCAGGTATAGAGTGGGATGGTTGGCTCTAATGCATCCCTCTTTGGGAGGTGTATATATTGGGTGGTCTTAGTTTTTTGATTGCAATTTTAATATTTAGTTCGGTGGTGCTGTTTGTGGTGGCCATACCATCTATTTTAAAGAAGGAGAAAAACATAAATAAATTTGCCGCTGAATGGGATGGGTCCGGAGTTGAAAAAGAAGTAGAAACAAAGAAGAAGGTAAAGAGAAATGATGGAAAGAGACACCTTGTGCTTTTCTTTACAATGATCGGATCCTTGACAGGTTTTGTTGGGCTATTCATAGTTACTGGTCTTGTAAGTGCATCACTATTAGGCTTATTGGTTGGCTTTCTAGTACCAAAGCTTATAGCTGATAACCATAAGAAGAATCAGAGAAAACTCACTACCATGCAACTTGAACAGACTGCTGAGATTATGGCATCTGTCCTTAGAAGTGGCGGAGGAATAATTGAGGCTTTGACAAGGGCTGCTCAAGAGGTTTCAAATCCAATGAGGGAAGAGCTTGTTGCAACTGCCAATGAGATAAGGCTTGGTGTTCCAACTGCTGTTGCTTTTTCCAACCTTTCTCAAAGGGTTGGCTTTGATGAACTAAATGTATTGAGCATGGCCATAAATCTACAAGCTGAAGGAATGGCTGTAAACTTGGGTCAGCTACTAACTCAGATACAAGAAAATATTAGATACAAGATAGCGTTTCAAAGGGATGTAAATGTAATCACTGCAGAAAACAGAATGGCTGGATGGATAGTGGCAGCCCTACCATTTGCTGTTCTTGCTATTACCAGACTAATGATGCCAGATATGATTGATCCCTTGTTTAATACTACACCAGGACTAATCGTATTTGGAATTGCAACGGTAATTATAGCCATTGGAGTATTCTGGATGCTTAAAGTGGCTGAAATTGAGGTTTAGAAAGGAGGGGTAGTTTGAATTATAATTTGCTTGTGGTATTTTTAATGTTTCTATCAGTGTTCTTTCTCGTAATAGCAATAGACCTATTAAGGGGGAACAAGTCTTTATTTGGCAAGTACATAGATAGGTCAAATAATATCTATGACTTTGCACAAAACATTTCCAACTTTGTTCCTAATTTTGCAAACGAGGTAAAGAAAGAGGAACTAAGGACAAAGCTATTGTGGAGTGGCGATGTTTTGGGAGTGAGTGTAGAGGGATATTATGCTCTTAGGCTTATTCTTGGTCTAATCGGCTTTTCTTTTGGATTTATGCTTGTTCCCTTTGGGATAACCCCTCTTCTTGGGGTTATGGCGGGCATATTGTTCTCACTGATCCCTCTTGGCTATGTAAGAAGTAGTATTGAGAAAAGACAGCTTGAGATAACAATGAATATGCCACATATGGTTAACCTTCTTTCTACCGCCATTGGAGCTGGTATTGAACTTGGACCTGCTCTTGAGGCCATAAGCAGCAATACAGAGGGTGCTTTGGGAGAGGTATTGAGAGGGGCTTGGAAAGAGATTGCAACTGGTAAATCAAGGTCTGAGGCTCTTAAAAAAGCTGCCAGAAGTACCGGGGTGCAAGTTTTTGAAAGATTTGTGGATACAATTGTTGTTGCAGAGGAAAGAGGCGGCATGGAGCTATCCAAGACTCTTAATGAATTTAGTCTTGATATGAGGCATATGGAGAGGAAATTCTTGGAGGAAAGGGCGAAAAAGGTTCCTACAAAGATGCTACTTCCAATTATGAGCTGTATATTCATACCAATGCTTATGCTTTTGCTTGCACCAGTTGTATTGTCAGTATTTAGCACAATTTAGATTTGCAGTATTATAATAAAGGAGTGGAAAAATGAGTCAATTTAAGAGAATCATATCAATACTACTTATAGCTTTAATGATTGTTCCGTTAATATCAAGTGTTAGTTTCGCTACTCCACAAAGTGACTTGGATGCGGGCTATGTTCAAATGACCGCAAATGGCAATATTACATTAAGAAAGGGCGAAGTCTACTATGTTGCTGTTAGAGGAGGAACTGGAGGTAGGGGAGGAAGTGCTAAACGAGAACCCAGAAATGAACCAGTAGAAAGTTCAAGCGGTTAATCTGGGGCAGTGGGGAGCATATCTTATTACAAAGTCGAGTCAATTACAAACGATACGGTAGTGAATTTTTATGTAGGAGGTACAGGAGGAACTGGAAGTCATTGGGACCAAGCATCATCAGCTGGAGGATCTGGTGGAACTAATTCATCTGGGTTAGGTGGAACCGGATCCGTAGGAGAGCCAAAAGGTTGGTCAAATAATGGTGCTGGAGGCGGAGGCGGTGGAGCTTCTGTTGCAAGAATATCAGGAACAAGCAATAGAATGACTGCATCTGGTGGCAAGGGCGGAACTGGGGCATATCATAGATTTGAAGATAGGGATGGATGGAAGTATTACCCAAGCAGACCAGCTGGAGCAGGTGGGGCTGGTGGTAGTTTGGGCCATGTTATATCGGATACATCGAAAGTAAAAATTACTGCCTTGTCTTCAGCTCAAGGGGGTGCTTATGTAAGCGCAACAAGTGCAGGTGGAATGGCAATAAGAAAGCAAAGAAAAGCTACTGGAGAACCAATAGCACTGTCATCACTTGCAACTGGGGAAAACATTGTTTTGACTAATTCCATTGACAACAGAGCCACAATTTTTGCCAAACAAGCAAATGGCACTTTTAAGCATTCAGGCGGAGCAACTGCCTATGAATCATATAGAGCGGCAAGTCTTGAATGGTATCATTTTTCAAAATATGCAGTTTCTGGTACGGGGAATACCACTAATTTAGTTATACGATTAAAGCCAGACCTTACATTTGTTGGAGGCGATGGATCATTGAATCATCCGTTTTATCCGGAACCAGCGGGTAGCACAACTACAAGTGGCGGAGGCTCATCGGCTCAAAGTAGTGATGATAGTGAAATGATGGCAAATAGCATTATATCTGTAGCAGCTCAAATAGAGACATTGATACAAAAGCAAGAAGAGATAAGCCAGATGGAAATGCAGAACAAGAATGTTAATACAGCTCCAGTTATTGAATCATTTATATTGATGCATAATGCTACTGCAACCAAGAGTACAAAACCTACGGTAGAATTATCAGCATATGACGATTCTACGCAATTTGCCGATTTACAAGTTCAATTTAGACTAACCACTACTGGTTGGACTACCGTACAATCAGCACAAAACACAATGACACCTGCACTAACACTGTCTCCTGGTCTAAATAATTTATACATCAGAGTAATAGATGCTAGTGGTGCTGTTGCAGAAAAGCGAATAAGCATTTGGAAGATATAATAAAGGAGTGGAAAAATGAATCAGTTAAAGAGAGTATTATCAATACTACTTATAGCTTTAATGATTGTTCCGTTAATATCAAGTGTTAGTTTCGCTACTCCACAAAGTGACTTGGATGCGGGCTATGTTCAAATGACGACTAACGGAAGTGTGCTTTTAAGAAGTGGGAAAACCTATTTTATTGCAATAACAGGTGGAAGAGGTGGAACAGGGGGAAGAGCATATTCTTATAAAGATCAGCGTTATTACTATGAGGGACGGGCTGGGAGTTATGGAACACCTGAATATTATAAAGTAGAAGTAACCGGAGTTAATAATATTGATATAGATTTATATATCGGAAATCAAGGAGGAGCTGCTTCCTATTCAACTGCGGGTAGTGGTGTTGGCAACCCATCTAGTTTAGGTGCTGCTGGAAGTGCTGGAGCGGCAGGGGTGAAATCTGAAAGGTTCAGATGGGATGGAGAGTACAACTACGCCTATGGTGGAGGCGGAGGTGGTGGTGGTGGAGCTACCATGATTAGGTTTTCAAACAATAATAATTATCGAATAACAGGAACCGGTGGAAAAGGAGCGACAGGTAGAAATGCAACAAAAGGAGATAGTCAAGACATACTAATACACGGATCTCCTGGTGGAGCAGGCGGGAGCATACCTAATAGTTTTGCTTCCATACCAGGGGTAAAGGTTGAAAAATTGACTACATCTGGTAAAGTATCAGCACCTAGTGTTGCAGGTGCCTCTATCAAAGAGCAAGTTATAGTTGGTCAAGAGGGTATTGCGGTAACAGATATTAAGGTAAATGGCCATATAATACTTACCAATTCAGTGACTAATGAAGTTACGATATACAAGAAAGATACGTTAACAGGATTGACTTTTACAAGAGTGACAGGAGAAACAGGTATGTGGAATCAATATGGAAAGTATGTAGTCTCAGGAGACAGTTATAACATAATAGTAAAAAGTGACTTACGATTTGTCGGAGGAGAAGGAACGGTAGATAGTCCTTATTATCCGGAACCGGCAGGTAGTGGCGGTGGTTCTAGTGGTGGTATAACAGCTGAGCAAAGTTTCCAGAACACGGAATTATTGACAGATACAATATTGACTGTTACAAATTCAATTGAGAATATGATACAAAAACAGGAGGAAATCGGGCAGGCTGAACAGGCAGCCATCAAATCTCAACCTCAACCATTTATACCGTTTTCTCTAAACATAAAGTCCCTTACTAATGCTACTGCAACGAAAGCTACTTCAATGGATGTTATGCTGAAGATCGAGGGAAGGCCAACAGCAGAAATTGAGTACAAGATAGAGAGAAATGGTAGTGTTATTAGAAACTGGACTATTTCTCCAGAAACGGGGAAAGTGAATATACCACTTACGACTGGTTATAATTCAATTATTATAACTATACGAGACTCGCAATTAAACACTACCTCTGATGTAATAAATGTATGGAAATTATAAATAATTAAATTAATAACAATATATATATTGTATATAAATTATAATCATGATATAATAACCACAACAGGTTAAAAAACGACATAACAATAGAATATTTATAAGGAGGATAAGATATGCTAAACGATATGACACTAAAAGCGTACTGCAAATTCAAGAGTATGATGAAAGAGGAAAGAGGAGACATAGTTCAGACGGGAGTAATAATTGGAATATTACTTATGGTTTCAATAGCTGCCTTTGCTATACTAAGACCACAGATAATGGATGCTTTCCAGCGTATTGGTGATGGTGTAGAGGGAGCATTTTAGTTAGGACATATTCAACTTGAAGAAGAGAGTGGGAAACCACTCTTTTTTACTTGAAATAAATATATATATTGTGTAAATATGTATAATATGATATAATATAGTGTAGGATAAGATACATAATTTTAAGGAGGGATTCATATGAGAAATAAAGGAATAAGAACGGTTGCACTTATACTTATGTTGGTTATGCTAATGGGTTTTGCATCAATGAGTTTTGCATCATATCCAACACCAGAGCAAATGGGAGCTGATGTGATAAATTCACTAAAGGATGCTGGCAAGACGATTGTTGATGGTGTGATAAACACTGCATCAAAACTCATCAGTCAAATATTCTCCGATATAAGGGAATCGGACTGGTATGCAACAACAGTAAAGAAACTGGTTGATATGGGAGGGATAAACGGATACCCTGATGGAACATTTAAGCCAAACAATCAGATAACAAGAGCAGAGTTCACAAAGATACTGGTATCAGCACTTGGATATGACAACCTAAAGCCAACTGGAAGTCACTGGGCAAGTGGCTATGTTGACAAGGCGGTATCAATAGGACTTGCAACAAGCGGTGAACTCTCTGATCTAAACAGGGCAATAACAAGAAAAGAAATGGCAAAGATGGTGGCCAATGCCCTGGACCACAGGGGAGAGAGCCATGTAGATAATAGAGCAAACTACAGAACACTTGTTACAGACTATAACAACATCAGCAAATCATATCAAGACTATGTGCTAAAAGCATTTACAAAAGGTATAATAACAGGCTATCCAGATGGCACATTCGGACCGGAAAGAGGACTTACAAGAGCCGAGGCATCAACTGTTATCATAAGGGTCCTTGATAAGAACGAGAGAAAGGTTCCAGAGCTTCCAAAGCCACCAACAAATAGCGGTATCAATGTTGACCTTAATACGGTGCCCATAACTAGTGAAATACGGGCAGATATATTTAAGCCAGGCGAGAATATACATGATGTGGATTTTAGTTTACTTATTAGAATGTGGGAGCCACTTGAGCCTCAGCACAATGATATTGAGAACATTCTAAGGGCAAGGTTTGGTAATGCCAAAGAAGTGTCAGAGATTATGAACTATATTAAAGAAAAAAAGGTAAGGGCGGATGAGTTGGAGAGTAAGTGGTGGACTGTCAACGGGCAAAGAATGATCGTTGAGTCTAACCCTAATTCACAGAATGCAAGTATAACCTGCTGGTATCCTAAATAGGAGGGATGGATTTTGAAAAGAGTTATATTTTTACTTATGGCACTTAGCCTTCTTTTTTCCTCCATCTCCTTTGGGGAGGAGGCGGTCATAGGTGGTGGGATTACAACAGAAGTGACAGATGTTGACTATGACTACAAGGTTCCCCTTGAGGATGCCATTGCAGCTGCCAATGACGAAATCGAGATAATTACTAAAACCCCTGGCTTTTATGACATTTCCCTTGTGAACAGGGAAATGTATGATAAGTACGGTGTAATTGTATATGGTGAGCCCCATGGAGACACTAAGGGTGAAGAATCAAGATATGTAGGCTACACTCCCGATGGCGAGCCCTTTGCAAATCCCGTATTTGAAAGGGATTCATGGACAGGGGGAACCTTTGATGAAAGAAACTGGATAGAAGAACCTTGGTGGGATGATGCATTAAAAGACAAATTTGATATAAGCCCCAGCGACTTTAACGGGACAGAAGACTTTACAGACAATATGAAAGCGGGACTGTTAAAATACTATCCAGAGGATACAGATTTAAGCAGAGATGATTGGCATAAATACATGCAGATACTGCAACCTCCAACAGAACATGCCCCAGGCTTTGCCAGAATGTGGCATAAAAACGCATATGGAACATGGTATACCACCATGATACTTCCATCCCACAGAGAAACGATTACGATTTTAATAGAGGTGGATCCACCGCCTGATCCAGAGCCTGGCATTGATTATAATCCTACCTTAATATTTGAAAACATTGTAGCACCTCAATTGCTTGTAAAATGGGACACTGTCCCAATTGGTGTAAATAAAACATCATCAATTACAGGTAAGATATTAAGGGATGATAAAAGGACCTGGAATCAGTATAGGTATATTGTAGAGCAGTGGTATCCAGATGATAAGTCGGGCAAAAGAGTCTCTAGCGTAAATAGGAAAACCGTATCTTTTGCTAATGATATGTTTTTAAAAGGCAAGGCTGAATCATCCAATGAATGGTATACAGATAGCCCTAGTGCCTCATACTTAGTGCCATCAAACACTAAGCCTGGTACAGTTTTAATCGTAAAGCTACAACTTGATAAAAGAGTAGCTGTTTCTGATGATAAAGTCCCGGAACCAAAGTTTATTTCAAAGCCTGCACCAGTAGTCCCTCATCCAGGTCCAAAGCCTAGTAGACCATCCCACCCTGGTGATGATGCCTCGGCGAGTGAAAAGTCCAGTTATAGGGCGGATTTGAGGGAATATAGAGCAGAATTGGCAGAGTGGAAAATAAGAAAGGCTGCTTATGATGAGTATATTGCTAAAAGGGATGCTGATTGGGAAAGATTAAAGGGTGTATGGAGTAGGTATAATGCGGCTGTTGATTCTCAGCCAAGCAAAGAGTCTGCTTCTTCATATAACTTTAACTCATATCGAAGTCAGCATGAAAACTTTAATAAGTTTATTGATTCACACACTAGGAGATATATAAGCATAGAAGGATTGCCAATAAAGCTGTATTGGTTTACCAATAAATTTGTCACAGGCGAAACTACTGGAAGAAATGTTGTTATACACACAGCACCAGACTTGGGACCTGGCGGTATAGATCCAGGCATAATTATACCTGATTAATATTTATGGCTACTGGAGGGGATGACTCCCCTCTTAGCCTATACATATGGAGGAAATTGATGAGAGAGTATATAGAGAATAGGGATAGCTTAATAGAGGATAATAAAGGCTCTGTGCTTGTCTTTACAGCTGCCATAATTATGATGATGCTAATGATAGCAACCTTTCAGCTTGTCATAGGTTTTATATTTAGGGACCAGATTGTTGTTCTTGATGCTCTCGACTCTGCTATAACCGCCTCGTTATCTCCTGCTGAAGAGGTCATAAGACCAACCTTCTACTATGAAAAGTTTAAGATAACGGAGTATGTAACAATTGATGGTACACAGTTTCCAACTGCTTATGAATGGATCAATTATGATGACAAGGATGTAGCTGGTTATAGTGGTAACTACATAAGGCTAGACAAGGGTGAGGCTGAATCAAATGCCAGAGAGTATTTTGAGAGATACCTTGAGTTAAACAAGGCTGACTATACAATAGAAAACTTCGATTTTGAGGTTGAATACGATAATGAAAGACTCTTGCCAGTTGTTAATGCAAGATGGCACACTTCGTACCCAGTGTCTTGGTGGAAGGCTGAATTTGGAGATGCGGGAGACTTTGTGTTTCCTAATCAACTTATGTATATAAGATACCCTAGATGGGTTAAGACTACTATAAATACAACCGTTAGAATGCCAATACCCTTTGGGATGGGACTTGCCAGTATGCTTGAGGCTGACGGGAATAGCAGATTTTCAGCTATAACAAAAACCTATCAGTCACAGGGAATTAAAGAGATCAAGGTTGTTAATCCTCCACCTATTTACGGTTGGGAATAAGGGGGTTTGTCATGATTAAGCTATTCAAAGATCAAAGAGGTAGTGCGGTAATGATTGAACTTGCCATAATGCTGCCTATTATGATAATGCTATTTTATGGATTTACTATGTTTACCAATATACTTTCTGCCGATATTGCCATTAAAACAGCTGCAAGAGAAGGAGCTAGGGAGTATGCCATCACCAATGTGGCCAGCAAGGGTGTAGCAAAGGCTAATGCCGAGCTTTCTTCATCCAAGGTTTCAGGGGTTAGCATAGAGCCTTTTACAGAGGGCGATGGTAGAGGGATAAGGATAACAAAGAAGATGGGCTTTACAATACCCTTTGCGGGGACATATGGCCCCACCCTTGAAGGTGTGGGAATATTTGTTGAAGAGCCTCTAATATAAGAGTAAAAGAGCCGAGGATATATTCTTCGGCTTTTATTATATAAAAAAATAGAAATATATATATTGTGACAATATAAAATAGATGGTATAATAAGGGATAGGAGGTAATGATATGGGAAAATACTTAAAGAAACTATATAAAGACCAGAGAGGGGATCTTGTTGACACATCCTTTGGCCTTGTTATGATATTTGGTATATTCATAGCCTTTTTTCTCTATTCCAGTGCGGCTAGGACAAAGGTTGTAATGAACTATTCGGCAAAGGAAGGATCTAGGATGTATGCAATATCAAGGTCTGCATCAGAGGGTGAAGGAGTTGCAAGAGATTATCTTAGCACCGGAGGAGTGAAATCTGCAAGTGTGTCAAGCTTTGGTGAAAGTGGTCTTAGGATAACAAATGATTTAAGTGTTAAGATACCATTTTTCAACAATGGAGAAAACCTTGCCCTTGTATCTGAGTATGAGTTTTTTAAGGAGTTCGATCCTAAGTATTATGAAATGGGAAACATGGGAGATGGGTGGCTCAAGGCTCCATATACAAGAAGTAGAGAATACAAAGATGACTCAGAGAGAAGATAGGAGAGGGATAGCTTGAAAATATTACTTGTTGTATTGCCAATTATTTTGTATTTGATGCTAGGAAAGCATTTAAGAGAAAAGCATGGGTTAACAAAAGAGAAAGATAGGCTGATGCTATATGTATCAATCCCTGTGTATCTGGTTTTTGCTTATCTATATGACTTTAATATCACAACCCTAATCTATTCACTTGTCTTATCTGTAGTCTTTAGCATAAGTGCAATAGACCTTGATAAGCATATCATACCGAATGAGCTGATATTCATACTGCTTGGTTTTGGAGTTGTAAACCTACTGATAAATCTTCATATGGCAAAGCTCCTTATACTGGGCTTTATCCTTACCTTTATCTTTGGTACTGTCCTTTATTTTATAACAAAGGGGAGCATAGGCGGGGGAGATATAAAGCTTTTATCTGCATTAGGGCTTTTAGTTGGTTATTACAACATATACATAATCGTGTTTCTATCTTTCTCTATTGCTGCACTTGTTGGAATAGGAAAGATTATATCAAAGAAGGCAAGTGCCAAGTCTCCAATTGCCTTTGGTCCGTTTATTGCTCTAGGGTTTCTAGTTGTTAGTTTTATTTAGGAGGGAAGGAATGGGTGGAATGATGAAGTTTAAAACAAGAATGATAGTTGCGATTTTATTGGCATTCATGATTAGCTCTATAGGCTTTGCCAATTCGAGCAATAATGGACTCGAATTACTGGGTAGAGCTGATTACTTTAGCGATGGTGAAGTAATTCTTAGGGCTGGGAACACATATCATGTTGCTGTGCGAGGAGGTTCTGGAGGAAGTGGGTTTCAATATAGATATAAGGACTTTTCACCAGGGAAGGTTGGGAGTCCAGGTAGTTTGGTTAATTACGAAATAACTATAGGGGGCGATGACATAATTGTTGATGTAATTATTGGTGGAACGGGGATTAATGGTTCCAATGGATGGCTTGATCAATCCGGCTATGATTACAGAGTTTGGAGAGGGACTGGTGGTGCTGGTGGCATAAACAGTCTAATGTTAGGAGTTGGCAGTAAGGGAGCTGACGGAAACCGTGTTGCTGGTGGGGGCGGTGGTGGTGGTGCAGCTACAATATTAAGATTTAATAAACTAAATAATCAGATATTAACTGCTAGCGGAGGCAAAGGCGGCGAGGGAACTTATGGGGATTCATACGGGGACCCTGGAGCCGGTGGGAATGGTGGCAGTGTTGCCAACAGTTCATCTATATCAGGTGTTACATTCAAAAAAATAACCTCAAGTAATGCTCCTGCACCATTAGTTTCTGGTGTAATATTTGTTACCAAAGATGGAATTGGCACCGGAGGAGATGATGGTTCTGGCGGAGGGGATGATTTGCCTGATGAAGAAGAACCAATAATTGTTGATGAAGATCTTGTTATTGGTGGCGAAAACATCATTGATGTGGGCAGTATCATCGACAGCCTAAACCCTGGCGACATTGCTCCTTTTAATCCAGAAGATATGCAAGGTAAGTTAATCAGCCACAACGGAGAAGTTTACAGACTTACTAGGAACAAATCAGAAGTGGTAAAGAATAAGAACCCAATAGATGCGAAAGAGTACAGTTTTTCCAAAGAGGGTTTTGGATTTACCCTATGGAAAGAGCTTGTAGGCGGTTATTTTGAGGATACTGTAAACTTTAATCATCCAGGTCTTTATAAGATGCAGTTTATCTTTAGAAACCAAAACATAGCAAGTGATCCTATGAAGGTAAACTATATGGCCGATTGGGAATTGCCAGAGATTGTTGCTGATTCCAAAGTAAAAGGTCAAACGACAGTCTCATCTGATACATTTACGATTAGACTTCAGGCAAGTGATAATATTAGCCCTGCTTTATTCTATTCTGTGGATGGTGGCACTACTTATTATGTGCTAGGTAATGAGGCAACGGATGTTACCTTTACTGGAATAGAGAGGACAAATGAAGGAACGCAAAACACACTCACCCTTAAAGTGTGTGACATAAACGGTAATGTAGCTGAAAAGGTGTTTACTGTATGGGGGATAAATTAAGGAGGGGAAGTATGGAAATTAATCTAAAATCAAGTATTCTTAAACTGCCAGGATTGTTATTGTTGCTGTTTGTAGCTTCAATGTTTTTTCCATCAGCAAAGGTAGAGGCTGCTGAATATTTTTATGAGAAGTACACTACGAATACAAATTACAGTTATAGCGTTTCGTGGGTATATACGGGCTTGAATGATGAAGCCCCAGGTTATGTATATCCTAATTATGATATAAGTAATGGCACGCCATCAGTATCAGGCACTAGTTATAGACTTGGAAGCAATGGTTCGATGGGATACCAGATGAGTTATACGACTCTTTATAGACATGAATATATAAGTCATAAAGAGTATGCTATATACCGTGGTAATATAATTTCTACTCCTAGCCACTTACGAGGCAGTTATATTTCGACAGTAAAGGGTGCAAGTAGCTCATATCCAACCAATGGGAGGCACTCTGATGGATTCTGGTATGTCAGAAAAGGTACTATCAATGGAAATCTATCATTTAATAACGTAAGTCAAAATAGTGTTAGAATATCTGGATATTACAACTCAGAGCTAAATACTTCAAGAACCACATACCAGTTGTATAGAAGGGACATAACTGCGAATACACAAGAAGTTCTTGCGGGAACGACTAGTGGAAGTGCTTTTACTGATACGGGATTAACTCCGGGACATAGGTATTCATATAGGGTATCTGCAACATCAGATGGCACAGTTATTAATATAAATACACTTAATTATATAACACTTCTTCCGCCGACACCGAGTCCAACATATGTTGTGGGTGAAGGAGACTGGCACAATGCAGAGGGCCGGGGTAAGGTGGCGGTTTCATGGGAGCCGACACTTAGTGCAACTGGGTATAAGGTATGGGTACATGATGGCTACCGATTTAGAGCCTTTGACGTTGGTAATGTTACTTCGTGGGACAGTTCAGAATGGAGGATATATCCTTCGGAGGCTGAGTTGGACAGCTATTCCAACAACACAGTTATTGCAAATATTTTCAATAAAGTAAAGGGAGGGCTTGATCTTAGGGATAATCCAAATAAGCTCTACATTAAAACAGAAGGTACTAGCTTAGATGCAACTAGCAATTACTTGATCTATGTAACAGCCTACAATGAAACAGGTGAAACACCGCAATCAGCATCAATGAATGTACAACTACCAAACAGAACTGATACAGATCCGCCCATTGTTAATAGCTTAGTCTTAAACAATGGACTTGCACGAACAGGATCTACTGAAGTTGATTTAAATATAAATGCAAGAGATGTAATAGTTACAAATCACACACCTCAAACAGATGATGATTACTCCGGTGTTGACAAGATACAGGTTTCAAATGATAACTTTACTACTTTCCAAGAGTTTGAATGGCCAATTGATCCACTTAATGGGGAGATAAATATTAACTGGACCATACCAGCTGGCGATGGGTCAAAAACGGTATATGTTAGGGCAATAGACAAAGCTGGCAATATTAGCTTGTCACAGTCAGCAAATATTTACCTGGTTGATGATGTAATAGCACCAAGCGTGAATGTATCAATCAATTCTGGAGCTGAATATATAACAAGTCCAAATGCAGAGCTTACAATAAATGCAACAGATAACCTGTCAACAATATCTCAGCTTTTGATGAGACTATCATTTGATGGGATGACCTGGCAGCCTTGGGAGGAATTCTCCTTTGTAAAAAACGTTACTTTCCCTGATACAAGCTCTGGCACAAAGAGAGTCTTTGTTCAAGTGAGAGATGCAGCTGGGAACACAACAATAGCAAGTGATGATGTAAAGCTAATGACAGAAGAAGAAGTAATGGCAGATAAGCTTATAACTAGGGCTGAAAAGGATGTTACTCCGCCTACCATAGAAAGTTTTAGCCTTGAGAGGGGTGCGACTGCAACAAGCAGCAACTCACCGACCATATGGCTGACGGCTTTTGATGATTTGACAGAGTTTGAAAACTTGCAAGTTCAATTTAGGACAATGCATTCGTTTAACTGGTCATCACCAGTAAGTGCAAATTATGTAATGAATCCTAGCGTAACTCTTGAGCCAGGGATGAACAAGGTAATCATTAGAGTTATAGATGAAAGTGGCAATAAGTCAGAGAGAACAATAACTGTATTCAAATTATAGTTTATTTTTGCATGTCGGCCACCAGATTAGATCTGGTGGCTTTTAATTTACTAAATTAAGATAAATCAAATATATATATTGTATTAAAATAAAAACTATGGTATTATATACCTATGAAAGCCACGTAATTCTTATGGTTTGGGGAGGTGGTAAGGTGGAGTACATATTAATAGGTGCATCCGGGATATGTGGGGTGACAGACATAATCAGCAGACGGGTTCCAAACATTGTAACCTTCCCTCTGATACTCATTTCTGTAATCTATCACATATATAAGGGAACCCTACTATTGTCTTTATCAGGCTTTTTTCTGGCCTTTCTAATAGGCTTTGTAGGATTTGTATTGGGACAGTTGGGAGCTGGTGATGTCAAACTTATGGCTGGAATCGGAGCTGGGCTTGGAGCAAGGGCTTTGGCAGAGGTTCTTTTTTATGCCGCAGTAGCTGGACTAACTTATGCTTTTGTAAACTTTATTATCACAAGTATTAAGGAGAGAAAGCTAGGGGATAGAGTGATCCGTGCTAAAATCACTCTGCTAAACCATAGCATCCTTGGAGCCGAAGCTATTAAGGATTTCCTGGGTAGGGAAAACAAATACCCTGTTCCCTTTGGAGCTTGTCTTTTCATAGGCATGGTATTGTCAATTATTTTATAAGGAGGAGTAAGATTTGAACAAAAAGAGGATGATAATAATCACTGTAATCCTTGTACTTGGGATAGGTGTATCAGCATTTGCATACATAAGTATGCTAAATCAAAAGCAACATGCTATGGAAACAAAACAAATTATGGTGTTAAACAGAGACATAAGGCCATATGAAACCATAGTTGCAAATGATCTAAAAACTGTAGATGTACTTAAGTCTCAGGAACTAACTGGATACTTAACCGACAGGTATGATTTGGTTGGAAAGGTTGCAGCCGATTATATGGTTGCAGATGAACCTGTCAAGGAAGACTTGGTCGTGGATAAGTCAAGTATAAGACACATCAAGTTTGTGACACTTAAAACTGACTACACAAGATCCGGTGGAGCAAAGATCGGTGATGTAGTAGATATTTACAAGGTCATACCAGCAACTAAGGAATTTCCAACCGAGACAATTCTTCTAGGCGAGAATGCTATCGTAATAAGTGTAACAGACAGTGAGGGGACAAGTACAACACAGGCACAATCTGCATCATTGACTGCTCCACTTGCCGGAGGCGAGAAGAAGATACCAGTACAAGCTCTTAAGCTTGCTGTTGACTCCAGAGCAATTGATGTAAAGAAAATTGTCGAGGGAAGTGTCGATGGAAATCAATATGTAATGGTGGTTAAGAATACTGACAGTGGGAAACTGGCGATAGGGGGGAAGTAAATGCTAAAGTTTGGCAAGAACAAGCAAAGCCCCGATACAACTGAAATTCTTGAAAATGAGATAAATGAAGTTGAGGAAACAGTAGAAGAGATAGGCGAAGAAATTAACGAAGAACTTGTTGAAGAAGAAACAAAGAAAAAGGATAAAAAAGGATTTAGTCTCTTTGGTTTAGGCAAGAAAAAGACCGAGGGCAGGGAAGAGGAAGAAAAGGAAGAGGAAAAAGATAAGGAGAAGTATCTTTCCTTTAATGAGGCCACTGACTATATTCAGCAGTTGTTTATCCAAAGGAATGAACAAGATCTTGGAATGCTGCAAAGTGTACAGTCATCGGCAATGGCTGGCGAGAGGGAAAGTAGAAACAGAATAATTGAGCTGTTCAAGGATATTATCAATGAATACAAAATTGTAGTTGAAGGCTACACGGTAGATAGACTAGCTAAGGATGTTTTTTCTGAGAAGTATGGTTTGGGAATCCTTGATAAGTACTTTTTGGACCCAACCATTGATGAAATCAGAGTCAATGGAATTGATAACATCAAGATAGTAAGAAATGGTATGCCTCTTAGGATAGAGGAAACATTTGATAATGAGGAACAGATTGAAAGGACAATCAAGAGGCTTATCATGGAAGATATGGGAATATCAATAGATAAGTCAAACCCAAGGATAGAATCAATACTACTTGATGGATCAAGACTTACTGCAACCTGTTATCCTGTGTCTCCAAACTGGAACTTCATACTGAGAAAGCATGATTCCTTTGAGCCCACACTTGAAAACTACAAGGAGGTTGGAACGCTTGATGAATTTGTTTGGGATAGGTTAAGTGTGTTGGTCAGAGGGAACACAAAGATGCTCATATCAGGGAATGTATCAAGTGGTAAGTCAACTCTTCTTACAAAACTAGTGGGAGAACTTGATGAAAACTTCCGTATTGGAGTTATCGGTAAAAACAACGAGATAAAGCTTATGGAGAAATATCCTGAAAGGGATGTTATAGAGTTTCAAGAACAACCTCAGCTTGGGGTTAATATGAAGGAGCTTTTTACTACAATGCTAAGGGAATCAATCGACTCTCTTGTGGTGGAAGAGTTTAGAGGCTCCGGAGAGGCTATAGAGGCTGTTAGAGCCTGCGGAAGAGGTTTGCCTAGTGCTTTCTCCACTGCACACTTTAACAACGCTAAGGAGGCCATTGAGGGGGTTGGATTGCTACTTATAGAGGAAGGGCTAAACCTAACTCTTGATCTTGCAAAACTTAGGGTGGCAAGAGCCTTTAATATCGTCATACAGCTTTTCGGAGACACTATCAGTGGTAAAAAGAAACTAATTTCTGTATCAGAGGTAAGGATAGACGATAAGGATCAGATAATTGTCAATGACCTTATCAGATGGACACCACACACAGATGACTTCTACGGAGCTGGTGAATGGATTGCACCAAATCAGCCTTCTGATGATATGTTAAAGACCATGCTTATAAATGTAAGTAGGGAGGAGGTTGAGAGTCTAGGATGGGATACATCAAGAATTTAATCAACCATGCGGACATTTATACCGTTTTATTCTCTTTGGGATTAGGAGTTGTCATAACCGGAATTGTGTTTCTAGTCTACTTCTATGTATCTGCAAAACGGGGGAAGTGGAGAGCTAACATGAAGATGGATGCAATGGCTGCAAAACAAAAGGATGCCATTGATAAATTTATCGACTCAACCGAGAAGAATATGAGCAAGAGCAAGCTGAAACTAAAGATAAGTCCAAAGGCTTTTGTGTTTGCTACGGCTGCAATATCTGTAATTTTGTTTATCTGGTCCTTTGTGGTATTTAAGAACCTGTTTGCATCAATACTTCTTTCAATAATTGCATTTTCGATACCTGACTATATGTTTTTTATAATGCAGGATCGTCTGGATAAGAAAATTCAAGAGCAAACATTGATAGGAGTAAGGGTATTCACTGCGGAATTTCTAAAGACTAGAAATATAGAAAAATCAATGGCTGAGGCTAGTCAAAGAGTGCCATATCCAGTTGGAGACTACTTTGCCGATGCTTACGGGAATATGCTGATGGGACATTCATTTGACAGTGTGATTTCAAGAATGAACACCTATACAGACAACAACCACTGGAAGATATTTGTTCAGCTATTATATCAACTTAGAGGGGATTCAACAGTTATTCACCTGTTCACAGACCTTATAACGAGGATTGAGAGGGGAATAGAGGCAAGCAGAAACAACGAATCAACTCTTTCTGGCGAGAGGACGCTGGCACTTATAATGAGTCTGATACCTCTACCTGCATACTTTATGATGAGGGATGTAGTGCCAGAAACCGCATATTTTGTAGTAGAGACAGGAATTGGTAGGCTTGTTTTGGTCTTGTCTTTCATATCGACTCTGATGTTTCTGGTTGTTGACAAGTACTCAAGAAAGATATAGGAGAGTTGTCCTATCGAGGGGGTGTTTCTAATAGGAAGGATAAATATAGGAGAATATGCTGAAATGATAAATATGCCTTTGGTACTTTCAATATCCATGGGAGTTATTGCAATAGCTGTATCGTTTCTCATATGGGTTTTCATTGACTCAACAAGGATGAAGAGGTTTAACTATCTAAACAGCATGAACTCCAAGTATGCGGTTATAAAAAGAAAGCTAAAGGCTAGGTTTAGATCTAGTGTTAAAAAGAACAAGAGTATTGTATTAAACAACAAGGAGAAGTACCTGGTAATTGCATTTGCTCTCCTTTTGGTGACAACATCAAACAACTTTAAGAATATGCCGATGTTTATGTCTCTAGGAGCCATAACAGGGCTTGGAGTAGTGGTTCTTATGCAAAATGTAAAATCAAAGAACCTACATCGGAAAAAGGTTGAAGAAATAGCAATAGTGTTTGAGGCAATAGAGCTTTACATGAAGGCAGGTTATTCAATGTACCAAGCAATAAGGGCATCAAGACTACTTGTAAAGACTATAAGACCAGCTCTTGACACCTGCCTAACCTACTGGGGTGCAGGGCCAAAGGTTGCCCTTGGTAAGCTTCAAGATGAACTTAGTTTGCCAGAGGCTGAAACATTAATACTGCTTATGATAAATTTGGAAAGCACAGGATCACAGGAAATGCAAAATGCCATAGGGGGAGAAGTTTTCAGCATGGAGAGCATTGAGAGGATGAAGAGGGATATTGAAATTAGCAACAAGCCCTTGGTTCTGATGATTTACAGAATGCTGCCGCTTGTGAGTGTTTTGGGCATAGTTGTAGGTTCACTTGTTTACAGGACTTTTGCAGTCCTTGAAATATCTGGAATTAGTTTGTTTTAAAAAAATCGAGGGAGGAATTTAAATGCTAAATTTAATCAAGAGGTTACTAAAGGAAGAAGAAGGATACGGAACTGTTGAAATGATACTTATAATCGCTGGTGTAGGACTTTTGGCAACGGGAATATTTAATGTGTTACAAGGAAATCTAGCATCGAATGAAGACAGTGCGGTTAACCAGGTTACTGGCAGCATAACAGATATAGTTAAAGAATGGAATAAAATGGAATAAATAATTTAAGGAGGGTTTTCCCTCCTTTTAAGGAGGAATTTAAATGCTAAATTTGATCAAGAGGTTACTAAAGGAAGAGGATGGTTACGGTACGGTGGAGATGATACTCATAATCGCTGGTGTAGGACTTTTGGCAACAGGAATATTTAATGTGCTACAAGGCAACCTCGCAACAGATGATGAGAGTGCGGTCAACCAAGTGGCTGGAAGTATAACAGATATAATTAAAGAATGGAATAAAATGGAATAAATAATTTAAGGAGGGTTTTCCCTCCTTCACTTCCAATTTAAGGAGGCGTAGTAAATGCTATGGGAAAGTTTTTTAAGGTTGATAAAGGAAGAGGATGGCTACGGAACAGTAGAGCTTATGATAATACTGGTGGCAGTTGTTTCAATTGGCTACTCAGTCGCATCAACTCTTACAAAGGATGTTTTCGCTCCTGTTCATCAGAAAAGCGTGGAAAACATGAAAACAATAAGAAATTCAGGTTACTAGGAGACATTAGAGGTGCTGTTACAAGTGTTGAAATGCTTATATACATACCTCTGATTGCATTTATACTGTTTAACGGTGTGGACTATTATATAACATCTGTTCAACACAACAACCTGGAGAACAGGAAGAATTACTATCTGGATATTATGAGGATAGAAGGGACATATAGCTCTTCATTGGACCAGCTGATCCAAACGGAACTGGATAATATGGGTTTTGAGAATATTGATGTGTTGGCCACAACATATAACGATTTCGATGCAAGCACCATGCATGTTTACAGAAACATAGACAATCCAGCAGAATCAAGAATGAAACTTACAATAGAGGCATCTCCTAAGTTTACTCCATTTGTTTTTGGTAGGCTACTTGGAGTTACAGAGGATGATGAGTTTAAGTTTGTGGTAAAGGGGGAGGCACTTAGTGAAAGACCTGTTGTCGAAATTGAGGAAACTCCATAGGGACCAAAGCGGTGCGGTAATTACGGCAATGCTGTTGGTGCTTGTACCAATGTTCATAATAGGTGTTGTTAGTTTGACAGAAGGAACAAATATTATGAGAGGTGCGGACACTACCATGCAAAATGCCGTAACAGTTGCTTCCAGACAGGCTGCCATGATGGTTGATTCAAATTCGCAGGCAAAGGGCTCTCCCCTTATTAACCATAGAAGGGCCATGAGTTCTTTTTTGGATGAATTAAACTATACCCTTGGCCATGACACAGGAGCAAAGACTACTATTGATAAGGAAACCTTAAAGTATTGGGTCCTAGTATATAATGGCAGCAATACATACAAGGAAATGAACTTTAGTGGTGACGGATTCACCTTAAGTGAGGTGGACACTCCATTCTCAGAAGATGTCGCCTCTTATGCCTACTACTCATATGATGGCAGTGAAGTAATAACAAATGAAGAGAAGGGCTTTCCAAAGACATTGTTTGTATCTGAACTAGGCATAACTGATTACCAAGCTGAGGGGTCAGTAAAGGTGACAATTGAAGATCCAGGGGTGCTGGTGGTTATGAACGGTGATATTGTCTCCATCATGAGGGATAAGCCGGAGAATGTAACCAGATGGGCCTTTGCTAAAATTGCAAAAAGGTAGGAGGGATATATTGAGCAAGAAGATAGTCATACCTATAATAACTATTCTAACAGTGGCTGTGTTTGCAATGGGACTGATGTTGATAAATGAAGATGAAGGGATCAACAAGCTCCCTGTTGACCAGAACACACAATTTGCACAAGAGGTCAGCGAAGATTTTATCACTGGCCTTTTTTCTGCAAACGAGGATGTGCTTGAATTATGTACTGGCACAGTAAAAAGAAATATTGAAAAGGGAATGGATAGTTTGCCAGTATATAAGGTAAACGAAATCATAACAGTTCCAGAGTTTGTATCAAGTGATTTTGCAACCATAAATACAATTGTGGAGTATCAAAGGGAAGATGAATCGGTAGATGTAGAATTTTATAGGTTTTCCCTAATAAATGAAAATGGAGATTTTTTAGTATATAACCTTGAAAATAATGTTGCATATGGCAGCAATAATACAGTAGATAATATAGAGGTATCCAACTCAGGCTTGATTGATGCAGTTGACTTATATTTTAAGGATATTTCAAGCGGGAATCTTTCTGGATCTGCTACTCACTTGGTAGGCAGAGCAAGGGCGGACCACATAAGAAGTTATGAGTTTGTCTCACAGGCTTTTACTACTATGGATATTGAGTTTAATGACATTGAGCATAGCATAGTTTCAAACGATATGGATAGGCTTGCTATTGTAAGAAGTGATTATGCAAGTGGCAATTCCGACATTTCAATATTGTCTACATTGTTTAAGACAAGTAAGGGGTGGAAGATATATGAAATCAAACAGATTTAGCTTATTTTCTTTCATCCTTGTGGTCTTTCTAGTTTCCTTAAGTAATGCCTCATATGGAATAAATGTAAGGACTGATGAGGGATATAATTATCGAATACTAGAAACTCAATCAGATGCAATAAACATGGAGAACACAACTGCCCACATAAGTGTGGGAGGAACAGAGCAACAGGCTGACCAAAGGGTTGTTACACTAAGCAGAGTTAAATATATTCCGCCTGATGTAATAAAGTTTGTTGGTGGAGAGGGAAGGGATTATGATTTTGTAGTTTTAAACCAGGAGGACCTATCCTACTATGCTTTTGATGGAAGTAGCTACTCTAAGATCAACTCTCTAAGCCTTGAGCTGGATAATCCCTATGGAGTGGCAGTTAGTGATTTTGGAGGGGCTCCAAGTTACTTTATTTCCAACAGGGATGTTGATGGCAACGGAGAGATCTATCATTATCTTTTCGACAGCTCTGGAGCTATGATTAAGTCCCCACTTCTTAATATGGGAGGGGTGCAATCCATAACAGGAATTACAACCTTTAAGGATACAAACGATTTTGCCTACAGCACAGAGGAAGAGGTTAATTTTTATGCAAATGCAGGTGCAAGCTATGAACAGGTATTTGGCATGAACTACGAATCACCCATAGCCATAGCTGCTGGACAAAGTGGCTACAGTTTCGCAGTTTTGGGAAAGGATAAGATAGAACGGTACATGTTTGATGGAACAAACTTTACCAATGTCCCGGCACTTGAAATTGCAATAGACCAAGAGACAATGGGCGAGGTAAGAAATGTTGTTGTTGATGATAACACCAACTCGACCTATCTTCTTACCAACGAACAGTTAAGAGGCTATAGCTTTGATGGATACGGCATGACATATAACTCCTACATTTCTCTATCTGATGCAGACGGACTTGAAAGCCCACAGGCAATTGCTTTTAACCATAACCAGAATGGGCTAATGTTGGTTGATTATGTAAAAGAGGAAACATACGAAGGATATAAGGGCAAATACTTTATGCTTGATGAAAGCGGGAGATATATAAATGTTCCTCAGCTTTCAATGGAAATGAATGATATCGTAACAAAGATAACACCAGAGTATAGGGAAGAGGGAATACTTGAGTTTATGTCTTTTATTCCAGAGAAAGAAGTTGATTTGGCTAGGATTAGGGCATACACAGAAACACCAAAGGGTACAAAAATTACCTTCCAGGTGTCAAACTCTCTTGATGTCAACGGTGATCCTTTATGGCAAGACTCATGGGTTGTTGATAATCCTGCATCAGACAGTGTGACAGCTGGTAACATTACCAAATACTCCTATGATGATAAGGCGGGTGGCTTTGCATCCATGGGTTTTGGAACTAACTCAAACGGATACCCCACATTTGACAAAACTGAAAGTGAAACTGGCACAGAGGGAAGTTTTGATCCAGACGGACTTGATGATTACATAATTGATGAAGATGGCAACCTAATAGTATCCCATCCGGCCAATTATGAGAACTCACTTTGGACCAAGCTGCCTCAAAAGGGTGGCGAGTTTAGAGTTAGGGCTGTGTTAAGTACAACAGATACTACTGTTACACCAAGAATATTTGTACCTATAGGTAGTGCAAACAATAGCGAATATCTGCCAGCTGATACAACTGCCATGCACATGGAGTTTAACGATGCCCCCGAGAAACCTATAATAGATGATGTAGGAGGGGGAGAGGGAGAAAATCCAGGACAAACTCCGGGTGATGGAGAAATGAGCTTTGAATCAGTGGAGGGTTGGATATATACAACAACACCAACTCTAAAATGGAGATTTGCAACTGAAGAAACAGAGGGAGAAGAAGTTGGCCAGTCTGCATACCAGGTATTACTTCTTGCAAGAGGGGAGTATGGATGGAAAACTGTCTACAACTCAGGCTTTAAATCTTCTCCAAACTACAATTACACAGTTCCTTTTGAGGACAGACTGTTCTATAACTCAAACGCATATGAGTATGGAATGGCTGTAAGGGTTATGGATGAGCTTGGGGGAATATCTGAGTTCTCTGACACTAAGAAGTTTAAAGTGCTAGCTTATGAGTGGCCAAGGATAGTTAATCTTGTAAATCCAACCGATACTGAAGGTGGTATAGAGCCGCCTAGCATAACTGATGTCACAACACATAGACTTATCAGACCGGAACACACTGTAAGTGATTTGTTAAGAGCAAAGGCAGGATCCCAGATAACACTTGCCATTGATAGTGTAGGTCCAATAGCATCACCGGCAATGGATAATGCCAAGTTCTATATAGAGATAGATGGAGAGGAAATAGGCCTTAACCTAATAGATAGTAAGCCAATGAATAGTGTTTCCAGTATAACTAGAAAAAACTCATGGATGTTTAACTTCTATACGGATGCTCCAATTACAACCATACCTGATGGATCTCTTGTTAAGGCTAGATTTGCCGGGAAGGGACATTCCAGTGATTATGGTGGTGTAACAATATTCTACATGCCTAGCTATTCAGATGGCGTAATAGTAACAGGAGATACAATATATAGTGATTGGCAAGTTGTCATTCAAGGTAGGGATAGGTAAGTCCATTAGCCCTTGTTCTTTGAGCAAGGGCTATAAATAAATCAAAACAAGCAATCTGGTAACATGTCAAGAAGAGATATTTAAATATATCAACCAGATGAGCTAAAGGAGGACAACACAAATAGAACCTAGGATTTTTAAGGGAAATCAGGCTAAGATACTATATGTACTGTCTTAGGAAGGGTAATGACATACCCTTAACTAAAGGTCATACTGGACTATTAGAAATAAACTGTCCTTTAATCACTTTAGAATCCCCCTGCTTTAGCTGTGGGGAGTGTCAATTCTGAATCCATAGCCTTCCCCGGCAAGGGTGAGGGAATGGGCTATGAGGAATACTTTGATGATGTGAATAAGCCATATACAGCTTGGAGCATTGGCAACCTTGTAGAAAACGGAATCTTAAATGGCTATCCAGATGGAACCTTTAAGATGTAGGCAAGAACTCTCGTAACTTTAGTCGTGAGATGAATTGCCTACGGTTTTTATCTTTTGTGTTTCTTTAGCAAGTCTGCTATGGCTTCGTCTAACAACTT
>Ga0334892_1000922_pt1 | contig 29195 bp, 23 predicted proteins | sample GraSluR3_MG_4_FD_207213 | JGI IMG/M metagenome (GOLD analysis project Ga0334892, IMG submission 207213) | Sludge microbial communities from methane-producing bioreactor in Wageningen University, Netherlands - Granular Sludge_15_04-R3 | ecosystem: Engineered > Bioreactor > Anaerobic >...
CTGGCCGTAGGGTTGGCGGTCGTCTTTGTCAGTGTCCGCGTCGCCCTGTGTACCGCCATCGCGGCAACTGGCTTGATCGGGGCGGTCGCGCTGACGCATGGTTCCGCCTTTGGCCCCGGGGACTGGCTCACGGTTGCCATCCTGGTATGGGGGACCTTTCTGCTGGGGAGCCAGTCGGTGCGGCCTACCGAGCAGGCCATGGGATGGTTCTGGCACAGCTACACGCAAGCCCAGCGACATCTGGACTTGGCCCGTGATCGGCAAGGTGAGCTCAACCAAGCCGTAAAAGACCTGGGCGAAGCGCGGCTCCAATCCGAACGGCTGAACCAGCTCCTGCATGCCGCCCGGCGCGCAGCCGAGGAAGCGGAGCGAGCCAAATCCGAATTCGTAGCCAACGTCAGCCATGAACTACGAACGCCGCTGAACCTCGTGCTCGGCTTTTCCGAGATGATCGTCGACGCCCCGAACACGTACGGCGTCGCCCTGCCGGGTAGGTTGCTCGCCGATGTCGCCGCCATCCAGCGAAACACCGAGCATCTTTCCAGCCTGATCAACGATGTCCTGGATATGAGCAGGGCCGAAGCCCAGCGCCTGGTTCTCAGCAGGGAATGGATACAGATTGGCGAGGTGATCGATTCCGCCGTCCTGGCGATCCGCCCCTGTTCGAATCCCGTGGGCTGTACTTGCGTACGCAGGTAGAGCCGGACCTGCCGCCGGTCTCTTGCGATCGCACCCGCATCCGTCAGGTGCTGCTGAACCTCCTGGGAAATGCGGGGCGTTTCACAGAGCAGGGAGGAGTGACGATAGAAGCCCACGCAGAGAACGGCTCGCTCCGCGTGGCGGTACGCGATACGGGCCCTGGGATCCGAGAGTCGGAAATCGCTCGGATCTTTGAGCCCTTTCGCCAAGTCGACGGCACGCTGAGGCACAAGAACGAGGGCAGCGGGCTAGGGCTCCATATCAGCCGTCGCTTTGTGGAGCTCCATGACGGCGAGATGGGAGTCGAAAGTCGCGCCGGCAACGGCAGCACCTTCTGGTTCACCCTGCCGGTCCAAGACGAACCCGCGCCCTCCGCAGATCCCAACCGCTGGATGAGCGGCGAGTGGGAGCCTCGACGCCGATCCAAGCTGACGCCACATATCGAGCCCATGCCGCGAATCGTCATCCTGGAGGCTCGTGAGCACCTCCGATCGGTGGCGGAGCGGTACCTCGAAGGGGTAGAGATCGCGTCCGCCTTTTCCATCGAGGAGGCTCGACGTCTTTTGGACGCCGGCCCTGCCCAGGCGCTGTTCATTCGGGGGGATACCGTGGAGCAAGCCAGCGAGTGGACCGACGCCCTGGGAGACACCCGCTTTGCCACGCCGGTGGTGACCTGCGCCCCAGTGATTCCAGCCATCAATGGCGAGCTTCAGGTAACCGGGTATCTCACCAAGCCTGTAACCAAGGAAGCGCTCTTTCAAGCCATCGATTCGACCGGCATCGAGGAAGGCACCATTCTGCTAACCGATGACAACCGCGATTCGCTGCAGCTCTTTACTCGGTTACTCACCGGCCCAGAGCGACGATACCGGGTGCTTCAGGCGAGCAATGGCCGAGAGGCTATGGACATGCTCCGTGCCCGCCGACCAGACCTGCTGCTGCTGGACCTGGTCATGCCAGGGCTCGACGGCTTTGGCGTCCTCCGCCAAAAGGCCCAAGATCCCGAGATCGAGTCTATCCCCGTCATCGTCCTCTCGGCCAAAGACCCCGGGGACAATGATGTTGCCGTGCAGGCGTTTCAGATATCGCGCGCAGGCGGGCTATCCCTGCCCGATATGTTGCGGGCATCCCTCTCCGCTAGCGAGATTCTCATGGTTGCCCGCACAGTGCGCGGTCGAGAGCCTCGAGAAATGCGTGACGGCTGACCGGTTTGGTGAGGTAACCGCTGGCCCCCAGCATGCGCGCAAGGTCTGACTCGGGGAGTACGGTGCAGACAATGACGGGAAGCGTCTGCGTCTCCGGATGGTGGCGCAGCCTGGCGAGGATCTCCCATCCGTCCGTCGAGGGCATCATCACGTCGAGCACCACCAGGTGCGGCCGCAGCTTGAGTAGAGCCGACATGATGTCGCCACCTGGGGAGACTGGATGCAGTCGGAATCGCGAGTCTGCCGTGAAACGTTGTGCCAGATCAAAAAAATCTTGGTTATCGTCGATCAGGACGACGTCCACCAGGGCAGCCACCGGCAGAACCAGGTCGAGCCTACAAACTGACCCATCCACACGCTGGTGCAGCGCACCCTCCTGCAAGGTGACGATGGTGCGCGCGGCATAGAGATGATCAGTGGCCCTCTGATCTGGCTCCTCTAGCTTGCCGTTGGCATGGCCTTGGAGAGTGAGCGTCACCTGGCAGCCCTGCTCGCGAGCGGCAAAGGCGAGCCGGCCGCCCGGGACGCTCGCGATGGTATACGACGCGGCCGATATGATGGCCTGCTTGAGGGCCGTCAAGGGAAACGTGACGGGAGAGATCTCCCCCAGCCGGTAGGGTGCTATCTCCACCCCGCACGAGGCGGCCAACGGCCGCAGCAACCCAACGGCCGCATCCAGCGCCTCTCGTAATGCGCAGGTCGCGGAACTTTCGGCGCCACCTAGCCAGGAGACTTCTTCGCTAATGCGCCGATGCACCGCGTCACGCCTCGTGGACGCCTCTGGCTCACGTGCCTCGCACGTCTCCCGGTAGAGCCGATCGGCCAGCGCCTGCACAGCGGCGCGCTGGTCGCGGCGGAGCTGGCGCGCGCCGACGCCCAACTGGTCGGCCGTCTGCTCCTGATCCATCTGCTGGGCATAGCGGAGCTGTAGAACCTGGTAAATACGCCAAACGCGGCTATGCGTTGGTACCTCGGGCCCCGGCTTGAGCGCATCAATGGCCTCGATAAGGGTCGTTCGGAGATCGTGCACAGAGTTCCGGCCATCACCGCTCCCCAGGCTATCGAGCAGGGGATGCTGGCGCAACACGGTGGGATCGTATAGATGGTTGAGTGCATCGCGGACGCACTCGGTGAACGCGTCAGGTGCCAACATGTCCGGCAGACTTCCTATTCATGTCCGAGTGAGGGCCATTTCTGCCCCCGCGGGCTGATGCAGACACTATAATGATTCTAGCCTTGGTTGTCGTTCTCGACAACCTCCGAGCTTGCCCGGTTTGCCGGTCCGACCGCGTCTCCGGTGGAGGAGCCGCAGGACAGATGGGGATGAGACACCAGCGCCGATGGTTCGGCTCCCGCTCTACTTTTCTGGTGTCTCATCGCTGAGGGCAGGCTTGGCTCTCAGCATACCGGTCGCCGCCGTCTAGGAGAGGATGGGTGCATGCAAGACTGAGGGTTCGTGACGTCTTTTCGCGTGTCTAGTAGAGCAGAGCCAAGAGGGAGATACGAGATGTCTGAGAGATTGTTCTCAAAGGAATCGTTGGTTGGGAATCGCATGAGCCGCCGCCGCTTTCTCGGTTTCGTGGCGGTAGCTTGCGCCGGCGGCGCCCTGGCCGCCTGCACGCCGCAGACAGCGCCGACGGCTGCCCCCTCGGAGCCTGAGGTAAAAGAGGCTCCGCCGACGGTCAAGCCAGAGAGCTCCGCTGGCAAGGCCACCATCGAGATGTGGATGTGGGAGACAGAAGAGCGCTGGCAGCGGCTGCAAGACGCGAGCGGCCTTACGGAAGAGTTTCCCGATGTCGACTTCAAGTGGACCGCCCTGCCCTACGGCGACCTCCACCAGAAGGCCCTGACCTCGATGGCGGCAGGTCTCGCCGAGGGCATGCCATCCATCGTCCGCACGGGGGCTGGCTACTACCGGCCATTCGCCAACAGCGGCGGCATCATGGATGTCACCGAGTACGTGGCGCCCTACGAGAAAGACGTGCTAGACTATTACTGGGCCGAGTCGATCATCGACGGCAGAATCTACCAGTTCCCTGACGACACCGGCGTCATGATGTTCGGCTATCGGTGGGATATCTTTGAGCAGGCAGGATTGCCCAGCGAACCGGACGAGGTTCTTGACCTTCTCGCGACCTACGATGACCTCATCGAAGTGGGGCAGACCATCAAAGATGCTACCGGAGCGCTCATGTTCAACATGACCCCGAGCGCTGGCACCTTTACCAACATCGGTCTGCAGGACACCACGGGCTTTTTTGACGCCGAAGGCGACGTCATCTTTGATTCCGACAAGCACGTCCATGTGGCCGAGGTCGTCAAGATGCTCTTTAACTCGGGACTTGTCACTCGGTACGACCAGGGACCGCAGATCGTGCAGGCGTACAAGGACGATCAACTGGTCTTTGATTTCTATCCGAACTGGGAAGACTTTACGATCCTTGACAACTTTCCCGAGACGGCTGGCAAGTGGCGCGTTACCCGACTGCCCGCCACCATGCCGGGCGGCAAAAGAGGTACGGTGCAGAACGGCTGTCTGCTGGTGATCCCGGCAGCCAAGCCCGCCGAGGAGCGCGACCTGGCAGCCAGGGTCGCCACGTACATGAAGTTCACGGAAAAGGCCTCCGTGGCGCACATGAAAGAGTTCTCGGGCGCCTTTGTGTCCTATGTCCCCGGCCTTGAGGCCATGCACGACTATCCATCACCCGTCCTGGACGGACAAAGCGTCTACACCGAGTTCCTGAAGACGGCGCAGGAAGAGGAAATCCTGCCCTGGTACCGTAGCTCCACCGTCTTTTTCAACGAGGCGTACAGCGCCGCCGGTGAGGCGATGTTCAAGATCCTGGATCAGGGCGCAGCTATCGGTGAATCTCTGAAGGAGGCAGCCGACACTGTGCGCGCCATGCAGGACGAAAAGGGCATCAAGTAGCTTCCGGGCAGGCGTGGCTAGGCCGGCCTAGCCACGCCTGCCTATCTGGTTGCGGGAGGATGGAGCCGTAGCAGTGAAGAGTAGATACAGCAGTTCTGGAACGAGCAGTGCTCTCGTGAGAGAGCCGTGGTGGGGACAGATCCTCGGGCCCAAGGTGGCCCCTTATCTGTTTGTCTCTCCATTTTTCATTCTGTTTTCTATATTTTGGTTGTTCCCCGTCCTATGGTCCATGGTCCTAAGCTTTCAGCGATGGCACGCGACCGACACCACCTGGGTCGGCCTGGCCAACTACCGGTTTGTCCTGCGATCCGACGCCACAAAGCGCGCCTTTGCCAACCTTCTCTGGTATGCTATCGCGAACAATGTGTTTCAGCTCATTATCGCTTTGACCATTTCGGTCCTCCTGGACTTGCCCTTTCTCCGCAGGGTTAGCGGGGCGCTCCGGGTCGCCTATTTCACGCCCAACCTGGTCTCTGGTGTGACCACAGGAATTCTCTTTGCTGTGATTCTCGGTGGGGGCGGCGTCTCCGATCGCCTCTTGAGCTCCATGGGGCTGCAGGTTCGTTGGCTTCAGTCCGTCGAGTGGTCCAAGCCTGCCGTGCTCCTGGCCGGTGGATGGCGCTGGATTGGGTACTGGATCATCATGTTTATGGCGGGGCTCCAGGGCATCCCAGACGAGTACTATGAATCGGCCGACCTGGATGGGGCGACCTTGTGGGAGCGGTTCCGCTATATCACCTTCCCCTGCCTCAGGCCGGTCTTTTTGTTTGTCATCATCACGAACACCATGGGCACGCTCCAGATCTTTGAGGAGCCTTTCCTGCTCTTTGGCACGGGGTTGAGAGGGGGCCCCCTGAACTCTGCCACCACCCCTGTGCTACAAATGTACAAGCTAGGGTTTGAGACGTTCGACCTTGGCGGCGCCGCTGCCATCGGTTGGCTGCTGGCCGCGCTGGTGATCGTCGTCAGTACCACGCAATTCGCGCTCGCCCGGCGAGGAGGTTGGTCAGAGTGACAACGACGAGGTTCCTTCCATTCTGGAAAAGAGCAGGCATCACTCTGATCGTCGTACTGGGCGCCCTGTTCTTTGTCCTGCCGCTATGGTGGGCCATCGTCTGGGCAACCTGGCATACCTCCGAGATCTTTTCCTTCCCCCCAAAACTGCTGCCAGGCCCGTATCTCCTCGACAACCTCACGCGGCTGGAAGCGCGGCTGGGCATTGGGCGAGCGTTTTTCAACTCGGCGGTGACAACATCCGTCAGCTTGGTGGGCGCCTTGTTCTTTTGCTCGCTGGCGGGGTTCGCCTTTGCCAAGTACAATTTCGCCCTCAAGAATCTGTTTTTCTACATCCTGTTAGCCACCATGGCCGTGCCGGGCCAGATCACAGCGATCCCACTGTTTGCCATGATGGTTCGAATCGGGTGGATCGACTCGTATCAGGGCATCATCATGCCGGGCTTGGTGCCCGCCTTTGGGGTCTTTATGATGCGCATGGGCGCCGAACAAGCGGTGTCGGACGAGATTCTGGAAGCCGCCAGGATGGACGGCGCCAACGAGCTCCGGGTGTTCTTCCAGGTGGCGTTGCCGGCGCTGATGCCACAGGTGGCCGCCCTGGCCATCTTTCGGTTCTCCGGCACCTGGGGCTCTTTCTTCTGGCCGCTGATTGTGCTAAGATCGACCAAGATGTTCACGCTGCCGGTCGCCCTATCGTCGATCTTTGGCGCCTACGAGTCGCCCTATGACCTATTGCTGGCAGGATCCTTGCTGTCGCTCATCCCGCCGATGGCCCTGTTCTTTGCCACCCAGCGGTTTTTTCTGAAATCGTTGATCGCGGGAGCCTTCAAGTAAAGGCGCTTGCGTCTTCAATATCCATCGTAGGGTTTCCATCGCCATACAGGAGATGACATGCCAGAAAAAGTGCGGATCGGTTTCGTCGGCGTAGGGAGCATGGGGCAGTGCGCCCATCTGCGCAACTATGTGACCGTGCCCGATTGCGAGGTGGTGGCCCTGGCGGAGCTACGCCCCGTACTGGGCCGCAAGGTCGCGGCCAAGTACGGCGTGCCCCACGTCTACACCTCCGCCCAAGAGATGCTCCAATCCGAGCGGTTGGACGCCATCGTGGCCTCCCAGCCCTTTACCCGCCACGGCCAGCTCATCCCCGAGCTGCTAGCCGCCGGCGTGCCCATCTTTACCGAAAAGCCGCTGGCGAGCTCGGTTCCCGTGGGCCGTCAGGTGGCCCAGGCCGTGGCCGCCAGCGGCACCTGGCACATGGTCGGCTACCACAAGCGCAGCGACCCGGCCACCATGTACGCCAAGGCCGAGATCGACCGGCTCAAGGCCTCCGGCGAGCTGGGCGCCTTGCGTTACGTCCGCATCACCATGCCGGCCGGCGACTGGGTGGCGGCCGGGTTCACCGACCTGATCCGCTCCGACGAATCCCTGCCCGACCTGGCCTACGACCCCGCCCCGGCGAACATGTCCGCTGAGGCCTTCCGCGACTATGTGTCGTTTGTGAACTACTATATCCACCAGGTGAACCTGATGCGCCACCTGCTGGGTGAGGACTATACCGTCCTCCACGTGGACCCCTCCGACGTGGTGCTGACCGTCCGCAGCGCGTCGGGCGTGGCCGGCGTGATCGAGATGTCGCCGTACCAGACCACCGTGGCGTGGGAGGAAGCGGCGCTGATCGCCTTTGAGCGCGGCTATATCAAGCTGGATCTGCCGGCGCCGCTGGCCTCGAACCGGCCCGGGCGGGTCACCATCATGCGCGATCCCGGTGACGGCATCGCGCCCACCACCGAGAGCCCGACGCTGCCGTGGGTGCACGCCATGCGCCAGCAGGCCATCAACTTTGTGGCCGCGGTCCGCGGCGAGCGGCCGCCCATGTGCACGGCCGACGAGGCCCTCAAGGACCTGCTGGTGGCCGAGGAGTATATGCAGCGCCTGGCCGAGGCTCGTGGCTAGGAGCCCTGTGGCCGCGGTATCCATGCCGCGGGGCCAACCCGTCCTTGGGGCGAACCTTGTGCTCGCCCGCCGTAGCTCGTCTCTGGCAGCGGCACGGCCTGCCGTGCCCTCCGCCGCCAACCGAGTGGAGCAACCAAGAGCAGGAGGTACAGCATGGCCAAGGTAGCGATCATCGGCGCGGGGAGCGTGGTCTTTTGCAAGACCCTGATGCTGGACATCATGGCGACCCCCGGCCTGGAGGACACCGAGTTTGCGTTGATGGCGCCCAGCACGCGCCGCACGCCGCAGGTGGAGGCCTTTGCCCAGCGGGTCATCGAGCGAAATGGGCTCCCGGCCCAGGCGTGGATCACCACCGACCGGCGCGAGGCGCTGGACGGGGCCGATTTCGTCATCGCCACCTTCCAGGTGGGCGGGGTCAAGGGGTTCGAGTACGACTATGCCATCCCCTACCAGCACGGGGTGGACCAGTGCATCGGCGACACCCTGGGGCCCGGCGGCATCTTTCGGGCGCTGCGCAGCATCCCGGTGACCACGGACATGGCCCATGACATGGAGGAGCTGTGCCCGGACGCGCTGTTGCTCAACTATGTGAACCCCATGGCCATGATCTGCTGGGCGCTGGGCCAGACCAAGGTCCAGTTCGTGGGCCTGTGCCACGGCGTGCAGACCACCATGGACCTGATTTCGGGCTATGTGGACGTGCCCAAGGACGAGATCGACTACCTCTGCGCGGGCATCAACCACATGGGCTGGTTCCTGAAGCTGGAGCATGAGGGCCGCGACCTGTACCCCCTGCTCAAGCAGCGCTTTGAGGACCCGGCCTACTATGTGAACGAAAAGGTGCGCGGCGAGGCACTGCGGCAGTTCGGCTACTTTATGACCGAGTCCACCGGGCACCTCTCCGAGTACCTGCCCTACTTCCGCAAAAACCAGAAGGCGCTGGACCTCTACTGTGACGAGCCCGGCTTTGGCGGGGCGACGGGCGCCTACTACCAGTGGTGCAAGCTGGTGGAGGATCGGTTCGAGGGCGTGGACATCCTGGCCGACGAGCCCACCGCGCTGCCCGCGCGCAGCATCGAGTACGGCTCTTACGTCATCGAGGCGATGGTGACCGGCCGCCCGTTCAAGCTCAACGGCAACGTTATCAACGGCGGCATGATCACCAACCTGCCCGCCGACTGCTGCGCCGAGGGGCCCATCTATGTGGACCGCCTGGGCTTGCACAAGACGGTGGTGGGCGAGCTCCCGTCCCAGTGTGCCGCGTTGAACCTGACCAACATCAACGTGCAGCGGCTGGCGGTCGAGGCGGCCCTGAGCGGCGACCCGGAGCAGATCGTCCACGCCTGTGCGCTGGACCCGCTCACCGCGGCGACCTTGACACTGAAAGAGATCCGCGACATGGCCGCCGACATGCTGGAGGCGGAAAAGCAGTGGCTGCCCCAGTTCGAGGGCCAGACCATCCGCCCCACGCCGACCATCGTGGTGCCCGAGGGCATCGAGCGGGCCGAGGTGCCCGTGGACCCGGCCCTGGCCATCATGGCCCGCTTTGGCGAGCTGGCGGGATAGCAGCAGACGACCGAAGACAGCGGTTGGGGCGAATGTAGTGTTCGCCCCAGCGCATACCGCAGCAAGGAGACCTTATGCCACTCAAGTGGGATCGTGTCTTGATCGCCGACGAGCGCTACGAATCGTGCGGCGTGTTTGACGTGGACGGCGACGGCGTGCTGGACATTGTCTCGGGCGCCACCTGGTATCGCGGCCCCGACTATACCCAGCGCTACCCCATCGGCGAGATCATGGCCGTGGGCGAGTACTTTGACGACTTTTCCACCTTGCCCATGGATATCAACGGCAACGGCCGGCTCGATTTCGTCACCGGCGGCTGGTGGGGGGATACCCTCCGCTGGCGCGAGAACCCCGGCACCGCCGAGGAGTGGCCCGAGCATATCATCGCCCATTGCGGCAACGTCGAGACCACCCGCATGTGGGATATCGATGGCGATGGCCACTTCGAGATCCTACCCAACACGCCCGGTGGCCCCGTGGTGGCCTACAAGCTGATCCGGAACGCTCAGGGGCGCGGCACCAGCGAGTTCCAGGCCTATACGCTATGGGATCAGCCCCAGGGCCATGGGCTGGGCTATGGCGACTTGAACGGCAACGGCCGGGGCGACATCATTCTGGCCAAAGGCTGGCTGGAGGCGCCCGAGGACCGCTGGGCCGGCCAGTGGCGCTACCACGCCGACTGGGAGTTCGCCGCGGCCAGCGTGCCCATCCTGGCGGTGGACGTGACTGGCGATGGGCGCAACGAGCTGATCGTGGGCGGCGGCCACCGCTACGGGCTGGACTGGTACGCGCTGCGCCCCCGCGATGACGGCGGCCTCGACGCTATCTGCCACCCCATCGACCCGTACAACTCCCAGTACCATGACCTGATCTGGGCGGACCTGGACGGCGACGGCGCCTGCGAGCTGGTCACGGGCAAGCGCTACCGGGCCCACTGTGGCAACGACCCGGGCGCGTACGACGATGTCGGCATCTACTACTATAAGCGGAACGGCGAGTCCTTTTCCAAGCAGGTGATCACCTACGGGCCGGCGCGGGTCAGCACGGGCTGCGGCATCGCCTTTGCCCTGGCCGATCTCACCGGCAACGGCCTGCTGGACCTGGTGGCGCCCGGCAAGGACGGCCTCTACCTGTTCAAGAACCGGGGGGTGTAGGCCGTGTCCAGCGAGACGACGCTCCGCCAGCGCCCATCAGGTCGCCTGTTGTGTGAACGTCGCTGACTAGGGGGCTCACCATCCAGAACTAGCTACGGGTAGCTTTGGTGACCGTGACGCTGGTGCGAGACTCGCCTGATTAGCCCGTACATCAGGCTCTCGCCAGCGAAGCAATGGGAAATTGTTGCAGACACACATCCAGCCTGAGGTAATGTCTCAGGTAGTGGTGTAAAAGGACTTGACCGAAACGGTCACTGCGTGCTTTATCCCCGCAGTGCAGCCAACACGACGAGGACACGCGATGACCGACCCTACTATGGGGGATATTGTCAAATGTTGTGGATGAGGCCGGGGCAGCACTCCGTTCGAGCGCTACGTGAGAAGGGCAAAAGGGCCGAGCTGTCGAGGCCCGAGCCAGTCTCGCGAGCGCGGCAGAGGAGGCGACTATGACGCAAGACCGTCGCGGCGTGGTGACCATACACCGAAAGAGGATGACATGAGCGAAGAACGAGTGACCCGCGTGGTGAACGCGCTTCTGTACGACACGGACCTGGCTTTTCTGATAGCCAGGTCAAAGAGTGCGTCCCGCAAGACATACCTGTATGTCACAGGCAACGAGCGTTACTTTTCGGTGGTCTATCCGAAGGCGGAGGGCGAAGAGCCAACACTGACGCCCCTCTCTGTGGGGGATGCCGTCGCCCTGTGCGCGGCCCCGGCCGCGGGGATGGAGCTACTGATGGACTGGGAAAAAGCGTTCCCCGACTGGGACTTTGAGGACGCCTAAGACGCAGACCGGCGGGGGTCGGGATTCGCGCTCGGCCCCGCGTTCCGGCCTTATTCCTGGATGGGGCCTCTTGGGAGACCTGAGAGGTGGCTGCTCCGGCCCATAGCACGTATGGCTTCGTTGCCTCCCAAGGCTAGTCATCCCACCCATCGACCTACCCCGAGTGGGTAGGATTTTTCAAATGGCGCTGGGGCCCCCTCCCCACGACCTTCTGTACTCGTCCACCAGGACCTCCGCCGAGTCCCCCCCTTCCCCGCGCAACCATGGCGTCCAGCCCATCGGTCGCATCCGCAGCCAGTCCGTGCCGCCAGCGCCGCCTGCCGGGTATGAACCAACCTCCCCCCGCCCCACGCAACCGCCGCTACCCGCGACGAGCTCAGCACCACGCCCAGCTGGGCATGTGTTCGAGCCCCAGGTCACCAAGATCGAGGTCGTCATCGGCCGCTCCTTGGGCCTCGGCTCTCTTCCTGTGGGAGGAGCACACCCAGGGGTGGTGGTCCTGCTACTACCACCGGGCGCTGGCGACATCAGCTTTGAGGAGCCCGCCGGCAGGGTCCCAACGGTGACGATCCAGGCATGAACGAGCCGGACACTTGATAGTGTCTGGTATAGTGCGTTACAATAGTTCTGGGCTTTTCCTATGTGTATCGCCTTGATGAAGCGAAAGCGCTCTGACGCTTACAGGGAGAATTGGGACATGCGAAGCGAACTGAAACACGTGATGATCGCTCTCGTACTGCTCGGTGCATGCGGACTGACAGTCGTGTTGGGGATTCTTCTGTTGGCTGCAGGTCAACCCACCATGCAGGCCCCGCCTCAACCAGAGCCCCAACCAACCTCCGCCGCCGCCTACACCACCAGCGGTCTGGCCTTCCTCGAACTAGGCCAGTATGAGCGTGCCATTGACAACTTTGACCGCGCTATCGCGCTGGACCCCGAGTACGCTGCAGCATACTACGGCCGCGGCCTCGCCCACCATGGGCTAGGACGGTATGAGCGTGCCATCGAGGACTATGGCCGCGTCATCGCGCTGGACCCTGAGCGCGCTTTAGCGTACGCTGGCCGCGGCGACTCCTACATGGAGCTAGGCCGGTATAAGCGTGCCATTGACGACTACGACCGCGCTATCGCGCTGGACCCGGAGTACGCTGCAGTATACTTCGGTCGCGGCCTCGCCCACCATGGGCTAGGCCGGTATGAGCGTGCCATTGACGACTATGGCCGCGCTATCCAACTTGATCCCGAGTACGCTGCAGCGTACGGCGTCCGCGGCATCGCCTACGCGTGGCTAGGCCGGTATGAGCGTGCCATCGAGGACTATGACCGCGCTATCGCGCTGGACTCCGAAGATGCTGCAGCGTACGGCACCCGGGGCTTCGCCCATATGGAGCTAGGCCGGTATGAGCGTGCCATTGACGACTTTGACCGTGCCATCGCGCTGGACCCTGAGCGCGCTTCTGCGTACGTCCACCGCGGCATCGCCTATATGAAGCTAGACCGGTATGGGCGCGCCATTGACGACTTTGACCGTGCCATCGCGCTGGATCCCGACGACGCTGATGCACATATAGGTCGAGGCCACAGCTTCTACGCCCTAGGAAGGGTGCGTGAGGCCTGTACCGACATGCGGCAAGGCCTGCTACTCATGCCCGAGATGAGCCCCCCCGCCTGGTACCATCAGTGTCCGCTAGAATGACGAGAACAGGATAGGCAGCTCCGTCCCAGCCGAGATGCTTACGGCATCCTCGGCCGGGGAGCGGCGACGAATCACCCCCAGCGGGGCCGCGTAGAGAGGATCGGGACGGAAGCGCCGGTAGCATGCCAGCTCGCGGCGCGCCTTGGCGCCGATGAAGGCGGTGGTGGGCGAGATCGCCGTCCAGGCCCACGGACGTGACGGCGCTTAGCCGGGGCTTCCTGGGTGGAGCCCCGGCGCCGCTGTGGCCGCTTCTGTGCTGCAAGACCCTGTGTAGGGTACCCGTCAGAGGGCCAAAGGTTGGCCAAACCTGACAGGCCCCGGCGCCCTCTGGATATCTCTGGATATTCCTGGAGGCTCGTCGGCGAATGGACGACTGGCGACCTGCAACGCTGCCACGCGGGCGCCTGAGGCCACAATCGGCGCGCAGGCGCTTGCCAGGAGCATCATTTTGCGCTAGAATAGCCTATGACAATGAGCCTTGTCCAAGGTAATCGGAAGGGGGCACCATGACCGCGCTGGAGCTCGTTCTTGTGACCGATCCGCTGCCCACGGTGGAGCGCGAGCTGGCCCGCGATCCCGCGCTCTCCTCTGCCAACACGCGGCGCACCTACCGCGGCGCGCTGGCGGACTTTGAGGCGTGGCGCGACGGGCGGCCTATAACCAAGCTGACCCTGGAAGAGTACGCCAGCGAGCTGCAGGCGCGGGGCTTGGCACCGGCGACCATCAACCACAAGCTGGCGGCGGTGCGCTGGTGGGCGCGACGACTGGCTGATCTGGCGGCTGAGAGTGCCGAGCTCGAACCTGCGCGACGTGCCGAGTTGGTGCGCCAGGCCGAGAGAGCGGCGACGGTGGGCGGCGTCAAAGGGGACAATGAGCTGAAGGGACGCCATGTGAGCGATGCCCAGATCCGTGCCCTACTGCAAGCCTGCGCCGACGATCCCAGCCCCATCGGCTGGCGCGACGCGGCCATGCTGGCGCTGGCGTTTGCCACCGGCATGCGCCGCTCCGAGGTGGCAGCCATCACGCTGGCCGACCTGGCGCCACTAGAGGACGGCTACGAGGTGACCGTACGGCGCGCCAAAGGGAACCGGATCCGCAAGGTGGCGGTCTATAACGGCGCTGCCGACTGGCTCCGCGACTGGCTGGCGCTGCGCGGTGACGCCCCGGGGCCGGTGTTCTTGGCTGTGCGCAAAGGCGGCGAGCTGCTCGATCACGGCATCGGCGGGCAGGCCATGCAGGAAAGGCTCGCCCGACGTGCCCAGGAGGCGGGCGTGGCGGCCTTGGGCTGGCATGATGCGCGGCGCACTCTGGCGGGGAACCTGCTCGACGCAGGCCATGATTTGGCAACGGTGGCGCGCATTCTGGGCCACGCCTCCACCGACACCACGGCCAAGTATGATAGGCGCCCCGAGGAGACCCGCCGGGCGGCATTGCGCGGGCTCCATGTGCCCTACTGGGCGCGATCTTGACACGTCTGGGGGTTGACAATGCCGCGGCCTGTGGTATAATATGTTCACAAGTGGACCGTCCGTAAGTGGAGAGGGGTACGAGATGAACCAGGTACAGACCCGATACGTGGTAGCCAAAGCTGCTCTGGATACTGTCCGCGAAGAGCTGGCCCGTCGCCGCCCCGCCTTCCCGTCCGAGGATACCGATGAGGCCATCGCAGCATACACGGAGGAATGCATCAAGCTGGAGACTGAGCTGGGCTACGTCGCGACTCTGGACCATCTCCATGCAGCAGAGCGCGAGCTACTAGAGTGGGGCCGCGGGGTTGGGCTTAGGGCCGCAAAGGGCGTTGGGAGTGCGACGAACCAGGCTGACATCGCCGAGCTCTTTGACGAGGCAGCGCAGTTTCCCAACATCCACGAGAAGCTAGTTGACCTGATGATGCGAGTGCACGCCTAGCCACACAAGCGGGGGCGCGCATCCCCCGCGCACAGCAGAAGGGGGTATTGTGGCCGACGACCTGCTATTGACTCACGAAGTGGCAGAGCGCTATGGCGTGACGCCCAAGACGGTGCGCCGCTGGTGTGCCAAGGGCTATCTTCCCGGGGCGCGCAAGCTGGGCACCGACAGGCGGGCGCCGTGGGTTGTGCCGCCGGCCGCACTAGAGGGATTCGTGCCACCCTCGGCGGGGCGGCCCCAGGAAAGCGACGATGACTAGCTAGACAAGGCGGCCCGGGCGGGTGCGGGGGCACTCGCCCGGGCCTGACCACGAGACCCTGACTAGGAGGGTATCATGGCTGACAAGATTCTAACGACCGTAGAGTTCCTGGGCAAGCTCGCAGAGCCTTTCGACCCCGCCCAGGTCCACTGGAAGCCCCAGGCAATCAACAAAGAAGAGACCCGCGCCCTCAAGGAGCCGCCTCAGTGGGTGCCTTGTCGCTGCAACCCCCACGCCCGCGGCGAGCCCAATCTCATGCTGACCGAGGCTGACCGCAAGGCCCCAGGGCGATGGCAGCGGCTGACGCGCCTCCGCCTTTCTGACGCTACCTATACCGGGGGCGCAACCCGCCCCCAGGAGGACACAATGACCGACTGGCGAGAGACGTGGCTCAGTCTTGGTAACCGGAACTCTTGGATCTGCCTGGCTGTGGACCCGCCCTTTACGCTGGATTCGTTTCGAGAGTGCAAGGACGACGCCGAGCTGGCCGACTATCTCGGCGGAGAGCGCTGCATGTCCTGGGCGCTGGGCTCGGCGTTTTATGTGGGCGACCTTTGCTTCATCCAGCAGGTGAACGGCGGCGACGAGTGGCTGGTGCTGCGCCGTGGGCTGGCCTTTGAGAGCTTGAGCGCCCGCCACGTGATAGAGTTGGGCGAGTTCGACGCCTGGCTGGCGCGGGTACGGGCAGCCACCGACCAGCAGCTCCGAGAGCTGAGATACTAAGCGATAACGCCATAGGCATGAGCCCGCCCCGCCTGGCGCCGCGCAGCGAGCTTGCGGGGCGCTGGATTGGCGGCGGGCTCGGCATTCTGGCCGAGCTGACGGCTACGCTCCGGGAAGGGCTGCCGACGGCCGAAAAGGCCGAGAGGGCTTTGCGAGAAGCCACCGGCGTCTCCGGACATGGTGACGATGGGGAATAGAGGGTTACGCTGGGCTCCTCAAGAGCGCAGTCGCTCTTGCGCCCAGCTACCCTCTCGGCTACCATAGGTGAGTTGTGAGCTCGATACCGCTGAGGAGAGCCCCTCTATGGACGCCTTGACCCGCCTGCAGAGCCTTCTGCGAACGCTTTTCCAGCTCGATACAGCCGACCTAGATTTCGGCATCTATCGGCTATACCATCTCAAGCGCCGAGAGATAGATGCCTTCATCGACGACCAGATTCCCGCCAGTGTGCGCCGGGCATTTGCTCAGGTGACTGGGGAGCACAAAGAAGCGCTTACCAAAGAGGTGCAGGATCTTCAGGGCAAGGTTCGCAAGTGGCTCGGCGAAGAGGCCGTGTCCACCGATGGCTCTGTGGTGGATGAGCACCGAAAGCTTGGCGGCCAGGCCGTAAGAGAGCTGGTGGCCGGTTACGAGGCGAAGCGGGACGCCCTGCAGCGGGCGGAAGCCTCGGAGGCCCAACAAATAGAGGTTTTCAACCATCTCTATGCTTTTTTTGCCCGATACTATGAGGATGGGGATTTTATCCCCAAGCGACGCTACGGATCGCATGAGACCTATGCCGTGCCCTACGACGGGCAGGAGGTCTACCTGCACTGGGCCAACAAAGGCCAGCACTATGTGAAGACAGGGGAGCGGTTGCGCGACTATGCGTTCAACGTAGAGGCCTTGGGCGGCCCCTATCGCGTGCAGTTCCGGCTGGTGGAGGCGACGGTGCCGCGTGAGAATACCAAGGGCGACTACCGCTTCCTCTTCCCCAAGCCCGAGGAGGCCAGCTACGCGGACCGCACCTTTGTGCTACCCTTTGAGTATCGCCCCCCTACGGACAAGGAGTTGGCCCGCTACGGCAAGAACGCCAAGGGACAGGCCGCCGTCCTCGAGGAGGCGGAGGAGACCATCATCGAGGCGGTGCCTGAGGACGTGCTGGCATCTGCGCTGAGGCAGATCGCACACGAGACCGACAAGGAGCAGGTGAGCCTGCTGCTGCACCGGCTGCGCCACTTTGCCAAGAAGCAGACCAGCGACTACTTTGTGCACCAGGACCTGCAAGGCTTCCTGATGCACGAGCTAGAGTTCTACATCAAGGATCAGGTGCTGCATCTGGGCGACCTGCAGGGCGACCTGGCCGCCAAACTGCGCCTGATTCGGGTGTTCCGGCAGGTGGCGGGAGACGTCATCACCTTTCTGGACCAGATGGAGCGAGTGCAGTGCCGGCTATTTGAGAAGAAAAAGTTCGTCCTGCGGACCAGCTACCTGTGCCCCATTCAGCATGTTCCGCGAGAGCTGTGGCCCGAGGTCCTATCAAACGAGGCACAGCATGCGGCCTGGCAGCAGCTCTACGGCATTGGGAACACCGTCGACATGTCCCTCTTGGCGGCCCACCCCACCCTGGTGGTGGACACCGCCCACTTCCCCGCAGGGTTCGCACTGGCGCTGCTTGCCAGCTTTGAGGACATCGACGAAGCCACCGACGGACTGCTGGTGCATGGGGAGAACTATCAGGCGCTGAACGTGCTGGACAAAAGGTTCCATCGCCAGGTGAAATGCATCTATATAGACCCACCCTACAACACCGGTGGAGACGATTTTCCGTATAAGGACCGCTATCGCCACTCTTCTTGGATGGCTATGATGGAGGAACGACTGCGGCTTGCACAAGCTGCGATGAAAGACGATGGGGTGCTTTTTGTTAGCATTGATGACAATGAAGTCAACAATCTGGTTGGGCTATGCCGAACGGTGTTCTCAGAGGAGAACATCGCCGCATTACTGATAGCGCGCACCAACCCTCGGGGACGTACTCTTGACCGGTATATCGCCAAGACTCACGAGTACATTCTGGCTACCGTCAGGACTGGTGACCCCAGAGCTATCCGTGGACTCCCCAAGAGAGGGGATCTTAGGGCTGAGTACAGCGAATCAGACGAATCCGGTTCATATAGACTGCTCGGCCTCAGGAACAGAAATCCCATGTTCACTCGCAAAAATCGCCCCAACCTTTTTTACCCAATCTATGCAGATCCTGACAGTGGAGCGGTGAGTTTGGAGCGAACAGACAGGTATACCGAGGAGATCATCCCGCGTAACCAGAGAGGGGAGGATGATTGCTGGACCTGGAGTCCAGAGAGAGTGGCGCGTGACAACCATCTTCTCGTGGCAATGCAGACTCGCACCGGGGATTGGAGAGTCTTCCGCAAGGACTATCTGGTGAAAGACGGCAGAGTAGCCCAAACTAAGGTTAAGTCAATATGGCTTGAAAAAGGTGTTAACCATGAAAGAGGAAAAGAAACGGTCGGTGATCTCTTTGGGCGAACACCGTATGATTTCCCCAAGTCGATGGAGCTGATCTCCCAATGTCTTCGGATTGGAAGTGGACGGAATCACTACATTCTTGACTTCTTCGCCGGTTCCGGCACCACTGGCCATGCTGCAGTTCATCTCAACCGCGAAGATGGCGAAGAGCGCAGGTTCATCATGATAGAGATGGCTGACAGCTTCGACAAGGTTATTCTGCCACGCATCCAGAAGGTCATGTACTGCCCCGACTGGAAGGACGGACAGCCGGTGGACTACCCCCAGCCTTCCCTCGATGGCATGTGGCCCGACTGGGTGGAGCGCACCCCGCGGTTGGTCAAGGTGCTACGCCTGGAGGCGTATGAGGACAGCCTGCACAACCTGAGCACGGCTGAGACGACGGCGAAGGAGCAAGAACGGGCCGAGGCATTCCAGCAGACATTGGGAGCCGAGGCCTATCGCCTGCGCTACCTGGCGCGGCTGCCGTTGGAAGCCAGCGATACGATGCTGGACGTGGAAAAACTGGAGCATCCGTTCTCCTACACACTGGAGATACTCACCGACGAGGGGCCACGGGAGTCGCCGGTGGACCTGGTAGAGACCTTTTCTCTGCTGTGTGGGCTGCGGGTCAAGCGGCTGCATCTCTGGGAGAACCCATCGGATGGGCGAGCCTATCGAGCCGTGGAGGGTCGGCGGGATGACCAGGCGGTGCTGGTGGTCTGGCGAGACATGGAGGGCATCGACCCTGCCGTGGAGCGGGCTTTTCTGGAGGAGCGGGTGAGCGGCTATGACCGGGTGCTCATCAACGGCGACTGCGCCGTGCCCGGCATAGAGTCCCTAGACCCGCTGTTCAAGCGGCTGATGGAGGCCAGAGAGCGATGAGGCTGGAGGAGCATCTCGTCCTCAACCGCTTTCTGCACAGCCTCTTTGGCGCCCAGGACCTCGAAAACCTCAAGGGCGCGCTCTATGGCATGCAAGAGGGGCCAAGCGCCGACGGGCAGAGCTACTTTTACGGGCACCTGGTTGGGCGTGCTGGACTGGACCCGTGGGTGGCAAGCCGTCTCGCCAGCTATGATAGGCGGGTGATGGCATACGAGGCGCGGCTGGGCCAGAGGCGTGACAGCTTCCGACTGCGATACTTTCAGTATCTAGCTTTGCTCTACACCGAAGCCTACCTGGACATGCTGACATCGGCCCCAGCGGTCCTGCTGGCGCGAGTGAACGGCTTTCTCAAGGGCCTGCAGGAACTAGCCCCCCATCTCACGCCGCTCTCGCCCTTTGTGCCCGAGGATCTGCGCCGCCTGGCGTTCTATATGGCAACGGGCAGCGGCAAGACGCTGCTGATGCACGCCCACCTGTGGCAGATTCTGCACTATCTGGAGCATGGTCGACACCCCGAGGCGTTGGTGCAGCGCACCGATGGCCGGCATGCCTTTCGGAACATCCTGCTCATCACCCCAGGCGGGGGCTTGTCAGAACAGCATCTGGAGGAGCTTGCGCTGAGCGGCATCGCGGCGTGCCACATCTCCCAGCGCCGTGAGACGCAAGCGCTGTGGGAGCCGCTGGTCCTCGTGGTGGAGATACAGAAGCTCAACGAGGAGGCCTCCGGCGAGGGGGCCAGCATCGCCATTGAGAGCCTGCTGGATGACAACCTGGTCTTTGTGGATGAGGGGCACAAGGGCACCGGCAGCGAGGCCCAGACCTGGAAGGACCGACAGAAACGATTGAGCGCCAATGGCCTATTGGTTGAGTATAGCGCCACGTTTGCCCAGGCCATCGGAGCAGCGAAGAAGAAGGATGCGGAGGCTTTGCTCGCCGAGTACGGCAAGGCGATTCTGGTTGACTACTCCTATCGGCATTTCCACAACGATGGGTACGGCAAAGCGTTCCAGGTGCTGAACCTGGCCCAGGGCAGCGACAAAGAGGCACACGAGCTGCTGGTCGGCGGTCTGCTCACGTTTTACCAGCAAGTGTTGCTGCATGAGACGCATCGGGAGGCCTATCGCCCCTACAATCTAGAGACGCCTTTGTGGGTATTCGTGGGCTATAGCGTGTCGGCGGTCTTCCGGCGCAACAAGCGCGAGCAGAGTGACGTGGCCACCGTGGTGGCGTTCCTACGACGGTTCCTGGAAGACGAGGCGTGGGCCACCGGCGCTATGGCACGGCTCCTGGCGGGGGAGAGCGGCTTTCGCGACGCCGCTACGGGTAGGGACCTTTTCACCGACGCCTTCCCCTTTCTGGAGAGTATCAGCCCCGACGATCTCTACAAGGCCATTGTTGGCAAGCTCTTTCATGGACGCGGCGCCTTGCAGGTCTGCGAGCTCAAGACGGCGGATGGCGAGTTCGGCCTGCGCGTGTCCACGCCGGAGGGGGGCGCCGAGCAGCCTTACTTTGGGGTCATCAACATCGGGGACACTTCCGAGTTCAAGCGTCACCTGAGAGAGCGTCTGGGACTGGAAACCAGCGAAGACCAGTTCACGCCCTCGCTCTTTGGCGACCTGCAGCGGGCAGACTCGAATGTCTACCTCCTAGTCGGTGCGCAAAAGTTCAGCGAGGGCTGGAGCTCGTGGCGAGTATCGACGATGGGCTTGCTGAACACAGGCAAGGGCGAGGGCCCAAAGGTGTTTCAGTTGTTCGGGCGGGGTGTTCGCTTGAAGGGCATGGGGCTATCTCTCAAGCGCTCAGAGGCTGTCCACGGCACTCTACATCCAGATGGACTCGTGCACTTGGAGACGCTGCAGATCGTGGGCTGGAACGCCGACTATGTGGAGCAGTTCCGCAGGATGATGGAGCAAGAGGGCTTTTTTGCGGAGCGGACACTGCCGGTTGTGCGCATGCAGCCGTGGCCGTCGCTGCCCATCCCGAAGGTTCGGCAAGGGTATAGCGCTGCTGGGGAGACCTGGCGGCTGGGGAGCGAGCCGCTGCGGGTCACGTTGGACCTGAGGCCAATGGTCAGCGCCTACGACGGTGCGGTCAAGCGCGAGGGCGAGTTGAGTGGAGCGGCGGTTGCCTGGAACGACTGCCGGCAGCTTCTGGATATGCAATCGCTCTACCTGGACCTGCTGGAGCACAAGCAAGCGCAGGGCTATGGTAACCTTTATCTGGACAGGACGGCGCTGCCGGGCATTCTGGTGAAGTGCGAGGTCCGGTTGCCCACGGGGGATCTGAACCGGCCAGATCGACTGCAGGAGGCAGCGGGGGCAGCCCTGCGCACTTACATGGACCGGTTCTACGCCAGCAAGGAGCGGCAAGCGCAGAGCCAGCGCCTGGAACCCCAGCTCCTGCGCGAGGATGATGAGACCGTGCTCAGCCGGTACACGTTGCGTATCTCTGACGCTGAGGCCCTGAAGCGGATTGACACTCTGCTCGCCAGCACCGATGCATTGAGGGAGGGGGGCTCGCCTCTGCCAAGGCTTCACATCGACTTTCACCTGTACAACCCTCTACTGGAGCAGGCCTCTGAGGGCGCTGATGCCGGCGTTGTCTCCATCTCACCACCTGGCCTCAACAGGACAGAGTCGCAGTTCGTCAAAGACCTGAGGGTCTTCTGGGGGTCGAACCACGAGAGCCCGCGTTTTCGGAACCTGGAGGTCCATCTGCTGCGAAACCTACCACGGGTGGGCGTGGGCTACTTTACCAAGAGCGGCTTCTACCCCGACTTTGTGCTCTGGGCGCGGGACAAGGAGACGGGTCAGGTGAGGGTGGTGTTTGTGGAGCCGCATGGCATGCACCACGGGGGCCTGCCAGGGAACAAGGACAAGATAGAGGCCCTGCACGCACTGCACCGCCTGGGCGAGACGGCTAGTTTCCGCAAGCGTGGCATCACGGTGGATGGGTACATCCTGACTGAGACGCCCAAGGGAGACATACCGGGGGCGGAGACGCTGAGCTGGCAAGAGCTTGCGGAGGGGTATCGGGTGGTGCGGCTCGGTTCGGCGTGCTATCCCCGTTTGTTGCTTGGGCCGGCGGCTCAAGTTGGGGATTAGGCGGTGGGGGGAGCCAAGCAAGCATGGACAACGAGGAGAGTCGTACGAAGCCAGAGCTTGCCGCTTACGAGGCTGTACTTGAGATGCAGAGACTGCTGAGCGAGCCTGGAGGCGCTTCAGAGGCGCTCAGACGACTACGCCAGTATGACCCTCTCTACAGCCACATTGAACGCTATCAGCACGATAGGGCCGGCATCCTGATTGACTGCGGCTCGGACTTGCTGAACCGGTCCGTCATCGAGGAGGGGGTCAAGGCGCTGGAAGCGTCCATGGCTTCCGTTGCCTGTGACAGCCCTTCTCGACCCTTTCTGCAGTACAATCTGGCGAACGGGTACTATGCTCTTGCCCGCTTGCTCCGACTGGCACCTGATACCTCATCTGACCTCTTAGCCTCGAAAGAGCCTGATGCCGCGTTTCGTGAGGAGCATTGTCTTCTAGAGAAGGCGAAGCATTACTACAGAGAGGCACTCTGCTGCTCGCCGTGCCTTTCAGAGCCGGCTTTCTTGGCGCAAGCCTGGACCAACTACGGGAACACCTTGGATCTGCTGGGGCGTAGCATAGAGGGTATGGCAGCCTACAGAAAGGCACTCGGAGCTGTACCTGAGCACGCCATGGCAATGGGCAACCTCGGGATTGCGCTAGAACGGTTTGCCCCGATTGCGGGAAGCAAATTGCCTCTCATCGAGGCACGAGATGCCCTAGCATCTGCTCTTGCTACGCCAGACGTGGAGCGACTGGCTGGCCCAGAGGCTCGCGAAGCATTCCGGGAGGCGTTGGACCGGGTGAGCAGGCCTCTCGATGGCGTCGACGTGGCCAATGTCCTGCCCGAGATGTCAGTGGCAGAATCAGGCGCTGCGAGCTACGAAGACGGGTATGTCGAATTCTGTTGCAGACATGGCCTGCTGCTCAACCTGTGTTTGGGGTGCCGTCGGTGCAGCGTACACCAGCGAGACACCGTGCTTCTGTCGCTCACAACCGCGTTGGACGACGAGACGACGTACCCCTGCTTGGCTCGTGTAGTCAATGAGACCAAGGAGCGGTTTGCTTCGGCCCGATGGCAGCTGTACGCCGCCGTGAATCCCCGTCACGACCCGTTGCCCATCAACAGGATGACCACCTACGCGTACAATCTCGACTATGCGCTCTATGGCATCCAGCCTGGTCTGGTGAAGCTAGCATTCGAAGGTGCATGCAGCATCCTCGACAAGATAGCCCTCTTCCTGAACTGGTACCTCGACCTGGGCATCCAGGAAAAGTGGCTCTGCTTTGTGAGGATGTGGCAAGGGAGCAAGAAGCTGTCCGTGAAGCTTGAGCGAGGTGGGGACCGTCATCTCTGGGCGCTATATGACATAGCTCAAGACCTAGGCAAGGACGGCTACCTCCAGCATCTCGTGTCTACCCGCAACGCCTCGCATCATCGCTACGTGGTTCCGCACATAGAACCTATGGGCTGGCTCACTGAGGCGGATGGCGAGGAATACCATCTCGCCTGGGACGAGCTCGTCGAACAGGCCTTCGAGCTGATGACCTTGGTCAAGTCGGCCATCATCTACCTCGTCGCTTTCATTCAGCAGGAAGAGGCGAACAGACATACCCCTGGCGAGAAGGGGCTCTTGCCTAGGGTGGTGCCAACCTATGACCCCACCCTTTTCCAACCACCTCGCTACACCCCATAGACCCCTGTGTGCCCAGGCAACAGCATAGGTTCGAGGAGTGTCGCGTCTCAGACGACGCGATACCCTTGACGGCCCAATAGAGGCGTGTTACCTTGTGGACAGCAAGGGCCTCGGCGGTGCGCGAACGCCCCGAGGCGTGGCCCAGGTGCTGCTCACACCTTAGGCGAGGGGATGATACTGTACCCCGCTCAAGGTGGCAAGCACCCAGGGCGGGGTTCATCTTCTTACCATAGGGCACCGGCGCTGGCTGATGTTGTACAACACTCTGACAGCAACTTGACAGCAACATCTGCAGGAAAAGGTGCGTCGAGGTCGTCCAAGAGGCTACAAGATACCGTAACCGAGAAGAGAAAGGCGGAGGGGGTGGGATTCGAACCCACGGTGGCGCAAGCGCCACAACGGTTTTCGAGACCGCCCCGATCGGCCGCTCCGGCACCCCTCCGTGTTCGGTTTCTGCCTATGGTGCCCGCCGCAGCTCGGCAAAGAACCGCGACAGCATCTCACTACATTGGTCGCCCAGCACCTCGCTCACGACCGTCAGCCGGTGGTTCAGCCAAGGTGAGCGCACCAGATCGTGCACCGACCCCGCCGCGCCGGCCTTGGAATCGCGGGCGCCATAGACCAGCATGTCCAGCCGCGCCAACACGATGGCCCCGGCACACATGGAGCAAGGTTCCAGTGTGCAGTAGAGGGCACAGCCCACCAGCCGTTCGGCCCCCAGCGTCGCCATGGCCTGGCGTATGGCCAGCATCTCGGCGTGGGCAGTGGGATCACCCCACAGGCGCGTCAGGTTGTGCCCACGCCCGACGACGCCGTCATTGGCCACCACCACGGCTCCCACCGGCACCTCGCCGATGGCCGCCGCTGCTCGGGCCTCTGCCAGCGCCTCGCACATCCACCGCTCATGCTCCATAGGCGCGGCGATTATAGCACAAACCCCAACCTGCACCAAAGGCATCTCTCGCCTTGATCCGATCTCCGTGGCGGCCTCCCGCGTGCCTGGATTGACAATCGCTCGTGGCGCTGCTATACTCCCCGCGCTGGTGGAGAGCCGCCATCCGACACGCACGGAGGGATGGCAGAGTGGTCTATCGCGGCGGTCTTGAAAACCGTTGATCGCAAGATCCGGGGGTTCGAATCCCTCTCCCTCCGCCTCAGCATGACGACTTGGGCCCCGGGGAGGTGCCGGAGTGGACGATCGGGGCCGCCTGCTAAGCGGTTGTAGGGTCATAAAGCCCTACCCAGGGTTCGAATCCCTGCCTCCCCGCCTCGCCAACGCACACGGCCTGGCGAATGAACCACGACGATGTTTGCCAGCCCGGCGTGATCGTGGTAACATGCGAACCGTCACGTACTTGCGCCCGTACCTCAATTGGATAGAGGACCGGTCTACGGAACCGATTGTTGGGCGTTCGAATCGCCCCGGGCGCATCTTGGGCACCACCACGCCGGTGGTGCCTTTCTATTCCAAGTCATCGCCAAAGCCGAGGTGCACCCATGCTACGTGACATCATGAATACCGATGACATCAACTGGTTCATGGTCCTCGGTTCGCTCGGCCTCAACTATGTTCTGTTCAAGACCACCGAGATCCTCGGCCTGCTGCTGCTCTCCAGCGAAGGGCTCTTTTCTCTCTATGATCTTCTGATCACGCTGGCCGCTTTCCTGGCCGGCCTCTTGGCAGGGTTCATCACCGCCAAGTTCGCCCCCGATCGCCCTTTCAAGTACGCCATCTGGGGCATCCCAGGCATCCTGGCCCCGTTTCTTTACCGGGCCGTCCAGACCAGAAGCATTCTGCCCGTCATCCTTGGGCTGGTGGGCGCCATGGGCACGTTCAACGGCGGGATTCTCGGCACGGGCAAGCCCAAGCATATCGGCTAGGTTGCGCGAGCACCGCTCGATTTGCGGCTGCCGCTGGCGCGTGGTATAGTTCGTGGCTGTGCCCCCTTAGCTCAGATGGATAGAGCACCGGCCTCCGGAGCCGGGTGGAGGCGTTCGAGTCGCCTAGGGGGTACCAGAGAGGGACGGGCCAGGCCCGTCCCTTTGCGCTATCGGCCTCGCCTAGCGACCAGTGATCCCGGCCTCGCAGGCGTCGATCGCTTCCAGGCCATCGAGGACGCCCACCTCCAGGTGGTAGCTGCGCTCCTCACCCGGCTCCAGGAACTGTAACAGGCCGCCGGCCCGGTCCTTGTCGCGCCCCTCCACACCGCAGTTGGCCGGTTCGAGCCCGGTGACATACTCGCCCGCGCCGACCATCTTCCACTGGGTAAAGCGCGGGAGCTCTGCCTGGCGGTACCGCACGTACACGCCCAGACCTCGCCCGCCGTCATAGCCCCGATTCACCAGGGCCACCGTGACGTACCCCTCGGCGTCGGCCGTCATCTCATGGTAGAACACCTGCTCCTCGTACCCAGACACCGGCGCCTCGTAGACGTTGTGCCGATCCAGGCCCGGCGCTGCCACCTCGTCGCGCGGCTGCACCTCTGCCGAAGGGGCCACCAGCTCGGTCCCCTCTGCCAGCAGCGGGAATCCGAAATTCAGGTGGTAGAGCAACTGGTGCGGCGTGGTGCGGTACCCTTCGTTAGCAACCACGTCTCGAATCTCAAAGCGAGACTCGCCCAAGCGGGCGTCGATGCGGCGGGTCAGCGTCAGGTTCTCGCCGAACACCACCGCCTCGCGCATCCGCCCGCGGACCCACATCTCATAGCTGTCGCCGCGCCACATGCTATCGGACCAGACGTTGCTGGCCGGCGTGTGCGAGATGCGGCCATGCAGCCCTAGCGCCTCGCCCTCGTCCACCGTCGGCGCCCCCACATAGGCCAACCCACAGGTGGCTAGTAAGCCGCCGTGGAAGGTTCGCAACCAGCCCAACCCTACCGGATCGTAATAGGCCGGATTGGCCGGCCCCGGGGCCGCCTCCCACACCAGTGAGGCGCCACGATACCGCGCAATGCCGATATCCATGCCGCGATCCAGCAACACCGTGAACTGCAGCCCCGAGCCCGTGTCGAACTCGGCCACGCGCACGCCGGCGGCCCGCCCCTCCGTGAGCGTCTTTTGCGTCACGCCGCCCAGTTGCGAATCCAGCCCCGTGTAGCGCTGCAGCTCCTCCCGCGACCACTCTCGTCCATAGAGCTTGACCATACCCACCTCCCTGTGTGCTCCTCAGAAAAGCAGGCGGGCGGCCGAGTTCGCCCAGCCGCCCGCCGCGTCTCCCATTTCATCCCGATCTGCCTACGCCAGCAACAGATAGGGGTTCTCGATATAGCGCACGATCGCCTGCAGGAACCGGGCGGCCGGGGCGCCATCCACCAGGCGATGGTCCACAGTGAGGCCCAAGCCCATGCGCGAGCGGATGGCAATCTGCCCATCCACCACAGCCGGCTCCTCGCGAATCCGGCCCACGCTCAGGATGGCGGCCTCGGGCAGGTTGATCATGGCCGTGAAAAAGTCCACGCCATACATGCCCAGGTTGGTGATGGTAAAGGTGCCACCCGAGAGATCGTCGGGCTGCGACCGCCCCTCCCTCGCCCGTGCCACCAACTCACGAAACGCCACGGCCAGCTCTTTGACGGTCATCTCATCGGCGCGATGCAATACCGGCACCATCAGCCCACGGTCGCTATCCACGGCCATGCCGACATTCACTTCTGGCAGGTGGCGGATGCCGCCCGCTTCGAGCCGCACGTTCATGTACGGGTACTCGCGCAGGCAGCGCGCCACGATATAGGCCAAGATGTCATTGTACCCGATGCTGAAACCAAGCTCTTTGGCAAATGCATCCTTGAGCTGGGTGCGCAGCTCCACGAACGCGGTGGCGTCCGCCTCGGAGAACAAGGTGATGGGGGCTGTTTCGTCGTGAGAGCGGGCCATGCGCTCAGCGATGATGGCGCGGATGCCCTTGAGCGGCACCATCTCTCCCGCCGCCGGTGCGGGGGCTGCCGCAGCCGGGGGCGGCGTGGCGGCCGCAGCGCGCACTTCCTCGGCCCGAACGCGCGGGCCAGCGGCCTGGACAGCATCCAACGACACGCCCAACTGCTCGGCTGTGCGCCGGGCCAACGGCGTGGCGGCCGGCTGGCTAGCCATGAACGCCAACACATCCTTTTCGACCACGCGCCCCCCGGGGCCGCTCCCCGTCACGTACGCCAGATCGACTCCCTCCTCGCGGGCAACGCGCCGCGCCCGCGGCGAGGCGACCGTCCGCTCGCCCGGTGCACGGACCGGCTCGGCGGCTGCAGGGGCCTCCGCTACGGCAGGCTCGCTGGCGACCTTCTCGGCAGGAGCCTCCGGCTCGGCCGCGGGCACGCCGGCAGGCGCCTGGCCCGCCAGCTCCGCCTCGGCCTCTGCCACGATAGCCGTGATGTCCTCATCCGGCTCGCCGATGATGCCCACCGGCGCCATCACGGGCGTGGTCACGCCAGGCTGGAGCAGGATCTTGCGGAGGACGCCCTTGTTGCGCGCCTCGACCTCCAGCACCGCCTTGTCCGATTCCAGCGTGAACAGCACGTCCCCGCGGTTGATTACGTCACCCTCTTGCTTGAGCCACTCGACGATCGAGCCTTCCTCCATCGTCTGCCCAAGCTTGGGCAGGATCACCTTTTTCGCCATGGCTTCTCCTCAACCTGTGTGAAGGCAGCTCGCAACGTCACCGCAACACCTCGCGCACGCCCTCGATGATGCGCGCCGCGTTGGGGATGGCAGCATCCTCCAACGTCTCGGCCATCGGCACCGGCACATCCAGCGCCGCCACCCGCACCATGGGAGCGTCCAGCCAGTCAAAGGCGGTCTCGTTGATCAGCGTGAACAGCTCGCTGATCACGGATTGCGTCTTGTACGCCTCGGTCACACCCACCACGCGGCCGGTCTTGCGCACCGACTGCACGACGGTCTCCAGATCCAGCGGCTTGATGGTCCGCAGATCCACCACCTCGGCGCTGATGCCCTCCTGGGCGAGATCCTCCGCCGCCTCCAGGGCCCGCAGCACCATCCGCGAGTAGCTGATGATGGTCACGTCGCTGCCCTCGCGCTTGACGTCCGCCAAACCGAGGGGAATTACATAGTCTTCCTCGGGGACGGGCCCCTTGGTACCATAGAGCATCTTGTGCTCGATGAACATGACCGGGTTGTCGTTG
>Ga0334892_1000930_pt1 | contig 29025 bp, 16 predicted proteins | sample GraSluR3_MG_4_FD_207213 | JGI IMG/M metagenome (GOLD analysis project Ga0334892, IMG submission 207213) | Sludge microbial communities from methane-producing bioreactor in Wageningen University, Netherlands - Granular Sludge_15_04-R3 | ecosystem: Engineered > Bioreactor > Anaerobic >...
GATGGACATGGAGAATAAAAGCGTTGAAATGACAGACTTCAGCACCCTTCCTGAGTACCGGGGGAATGGCTTTGCAGCCTGTCTCCTGTCCAGGATGGAGGAGGAGATGGACCGCATGGGGATAAGAACCTTCTATACCATCGCCAGGAGCATGTCCTACGGAATGAATATAACCTTCGCCAAAAACAGCTATATTTATAGCGGAAGGCTTGTTAACAACACTAATATAAGCGGAAGCATAGAGAGCATGAATATCTGGTACAAAATCAGGGAGCATCGGAACAAGTCCAAATAAAAAAAGGCCCTCCGCCGGGAGGGCCTTTTAATATAAATGCTTTTTATTTACGGCGTAGAGGGGCTTGCTTCATCATCATCATCATCCAGGATTTCCAGCGCCACATAGACCGTTGCCCCTGTTACCCCAGTAATAAGAGCGATACCGACAGGCGAGAGGAAAAAGATACCGGCAGGGCTGGTATTGAGCAGTAAATTCAGGTCAATCAGAACCGCTTCTTCACCGATTATCAGTCTGCCCTGAACATAATAGCTGGAAGCTTCTGTTGTCTCGTCTACAGTATGGCTGCGGGTGAAAGACTTGACGCGGACTCTGATATCGAATTCACCCGGGGGCACGCTGTCAATCATGTAATAACCCGTATCATCAGTATAACCAGAAGGATATTCATTTCCTTCATTGTCAATCAGGAAGATTGTCCCGTTTTTTACTGCAGTTTCGCCGTCCCTGTAGAATAGGAAACCTGAAACCTTGGCTGCGGATACAGCAGGAACAAGAACGAAAAGGTTGATAATACAGAATATCAACAAGTATATCAGTAAAAATTTTCTCATAAAAATCCTCCCTGGGAAATTAACGTAGTTAAAATAAATAATATTATGCAATAGCTATTCTGTCAATAGAATAATTCAAATATTTTTAATGGCTGTTTCCTTTCAAAAGGGTATCTACAAAACTTTCGGGTTCAAAGGGCATAAGATCATAGGCCTTTTCACCCACGCCTATGTATTTTATGGGAAGATCAAGCTCTTCCGATATGGCAGCAATTATGCCTCCCCTGGCGGTTCCGTCAAGCTTGGTAAGTACAATCCCGTTAATATCTACTATCTGCTTGAACTGCTTTGCCTGAGAGATTGCATTCTGGCCATTGGTAGCATCCAGCACCAGTATTGTTGAATGGGGAGCTCCGGGGAGCTGTTTGCTGACTGTCCTCTTTATCTTTTCAAGTTCCTGCATAAGATTGGTTTTGGTATGAAGCCTGCCAGCCGTGTCTATTATAAGGACATCATGGTTTTTAGCCTTAATGGAATTTACAGCATCAAATGCCACAGCAGACGGGTCTGCCCCCTCCTTGTGGGAGACCATGGGGACATTAAGCCTTTGAGCCCATATTTCCAGCTGCTGTATGGCTGCTGCACGAAAAGTGTCGCATGCTGCAATCATAATGGTTTTGCCTTCCTTCTGGAACTGCAGGGCGAGCTTTGCAATGGTGGTTGTTTTACCTACTCCGTTTACCCCGACAACCATTATTACATAAGGCTTAGGGGACGAGGCATCAATGGGGCCGGTTCCTGGTCTCGACAGGACATTTACCAGATGCTGTCTGATATAGGAAATGAGAAGGGACGGTTCCTTTTTTTCTCTGGGGCTGAGGTCCTTTTCAATGTTTGTGATTATTCTGGATGTTACACCTACCCCTATATCGCTCAAGATCAGCAGCTCCTCGAGCTCTTCGGCCATATCCTCATCCATCATGCCCCTGGCTCTGTTTAAAAAGGCATTTAAGCGGCCGTAAAACTGGTCCTGGGTCTTGGAAAGACCCTCTCTCAGGCGGTTGATAAGTTTTTTTCGGGAGAGGGTGTCCTCCAGAAATTCCTTGACTTTAAGCTCCTGAGAGCTGAGTTCCCCTGATTTTTCCTGCTTTTTGTAATCCCTGGATATGCTTTTCATGAGTTCAACTGATTCAGTATACAGGGAGGTGTCTTTGAATTTATTTTCTATTTCTGAAAGAAAATCAACAGCTTCAGCATAGTTCCCGTTTCCGGCAAGAAGCTTTGCAAACAGGAGAAGGTGCTTTGGTGCAAAATGGGACCTGTCGGTCCTGGATATATCATCAAAAATTTTTAGTGACTGATTGTTTCTCTGCTGATGGTAATATAGCTCAGCAAGGATCAGCCTGGCATGTGTCCCCAGTGCATGACCTGATTCAGGATTCCTTGATGCTTCTTTCATGCCTCGTTCAATTTTTTTAGATACCGGGTCTTCAATTTCCAGAACCTTTCCGTTGTCGGACAGTTCTCTGATAAGCCCGGCGGCCGCTTTTATGCTGTTTTCATCAAAAAAAGGCTGATCCAGGATAGATGAGAGGTATTGAATGCTCAGCTCCTGATTTTTCATCCGGCTGTATATAAGCCCCAGCTGTAGAAGAAAGGGGTTTTTATTCTTATCAGGGACAGCATCCAGGGATTCTTTCAGTATATCCGCGGCTTTCCTGTAATTTTCCTGTTCTGAGAATATTCTGGCAAAAGCAAGGATATCCTCCGGCACGATATCTTTACGGGAGTATTTTTTATGCAGACTGTTTTTAAGTTCTTTTAAGATGGCATGAACCTTAAGAGATAATTCGGCATTCTCGGTATATTTCAAAAGAGAGCAGACAGTCTCCAAAGCACTGATATTGTCACCGGTATTTACAAAGTACTTTCCCTTTAAAAATCTGTATGCAGGGTCACTTCGGTCAAGTTCACTTATTTGACCCATTTCCACCATATCCATTAGCATGGAAAAGGCTTCCGGGTTGTCATGCCTGATGAAAAAATCAAGGCCTTTCATTGCAATATCTTTGGTTCTGAAGGATTTAATATTTTTTATCGCTGAAACGGCATAATCGGCCAGGATTCTTGAATCACCGCCGGAAAGAAAGGACGGTTCTATAAGATCAAAGCCGGAAAAAAGCTCGCCTGCAATTTCCGCATTATCCTTTACCTGATCCAGGCGGGGAAGGATAAAGGCCAGAGAATCGGCAATCCTTCCAGTCCTTGCAAGAGATGTATACTTAGGCTGTATAAGCAGATCCTGCTCGAAACCCGGTGTCTTTTCCAGTTCCCTGATAACCTTAAGGCACAGCTTAGGGTCTTTTAAAGCAAGGGTTCTTAGTTCATCCCCGGGGTGTACTGAATTAAGTATTTCCCTGGTTAGTGCATGAGATTTTGATTTAATAAAGAGCATTTTGTACTTAAACCTGCTATTCTACCAGGGTTTCAATACCTTCAAGATTTATCAGCCTCTGCCTTATGGCTCTTGCAAGGTCTTCAGGGCAATCAGGGCTGTTCAGGGCTTTTTTATAATTCTCAACGGCAGCAGGCCTGTTGTTTTTCAGTTCATAGACCTGGGCGATATTATATATAAACTGAGGGATGTCCGGCTGAATTGCAAGAGCCCTCTGAAAAATGTCAAGGCTGTCATTGTACCTTTTGGTATCCTTGTAAAGAAGCCCAAGCTGAAGGTAGCTGTATAGAAAGTCGGGAGCTATTTCCACAGATTTCTGGAGTTCCGATATGGCCAGGTCCTTTTTGTTCTCCTTTATGAAAATCAGGGCAAGATTATAGTGAGCAAGCTCAGGAGTCGGGTAGGCTTTATTTTTTAATACTTCAACAAAATGGCTTTTAGCCTTATCATACTGGCCTGTCTCGGCATAGAGGACACCCAGGTTGTTGTGGGTATCAAAGAATCCAGGCTCAAGCTTCAGGGCATCCCTGAAATAATCTTCAGCGCTCTTAAAATCCTTGAGGCCTTTATAGGCAAGCCCTATGGCGTTTACGAGGACAGGGTCGTTTTTAATCCCCTGGTATGCCTGTTTCAGCTCCTTCAGGGCCTGTCCAAAATCACCGTTGTCAAGAAACCTCATGCCTATCCTCATATGTGCCTGGGCAGTCTGCATGTCGGAAACCTTTTTTTCAGTCCTCCGGGCAGAGGAACATCCTGTCAGAATTATAAAAATTGCCACCAGGGCAATAAGGCTAATTTTCTTCATGGAAATTTCTCCTTATAGATTCATAATATGCGTTTTCAAAAGCTATAACAATCTTAGGGTCATATTTTGTACCCGACCATTCAATGACTTTTGCCAGGACATCATCAGGATCCCACCTGTTCTGGTAGGGACGGTCTGTGGTCATGGCGTCAAAGGTGTCGGCAATGGCAATTATACGGGCCTCAAGGGGTATAAGTTCTCCTCTGATTTTATCGGGATAACCCGAGCCGTCCCATTTTTCGTGATGGTGCTTCATTCCGGGAATTATATCATGCAGTTTTGTTATGCTGCCCATGATATTTGCCCCGTAAATCGGGTGTTTCTGCATTTCCCTGTATTCTTCGTCATCAAGTATGCCGGGTTTCTGGAGTATGCTGTCAACTATGCCTATCTTGCCTACATCATGAAGAAGTGCAGCTATCTTTACCTTTTTGATTATATTGGGGGGCAGGCCCAGTGAAAAGGCTATGGCAACACTGTACCTTGTAACCCTTTCGGAATGGCCCTTTGTATAGGGGTCTTTGGCATCAATGGAAGATGCCAGGGCCTGTATGCTCTGAAAGAAAAGCTCCTCATTATCCTTTGCTGCTTTCTCCAGCTGAACGATATACTCCTTGATCTTCCTGGTCATAAGGTTGAAGGTATTGGCAAGACTGCCAATCTCATTCTTTGATTTTATATTAATCATCTGCGAATACTCGCCGTCAGCTATGGACCTTGATTTCTGTTCAAAGAGCATTATAGGGTTGGAGAGCCTTTTGGCCAGGATATAGCTTACCATGGCAACAGCAACCATTGTAGTCAGAAGGATGGTAAGGGATACATAAATTATCTCCGAAATCTGTATCCTGCTTTCCTCTTCGAGCCTTCTGACATAGAAGAGGGCTGTTTTTATCGGTGACTGGGATATAATCCCCCAGTTCAGATTGAACATGCTGACATTTGCAAAGGCTCCGAATATATTCTCCCTGTTCTGGTCATGGTATGTGATGGAGCCGGATCCCATTCCCAGGAGAGCAGTCTCCACAACCTCCTGGTTACCCATGTACTGCCTGTCTATCATAATATCCCTGTTGCTGTGATAGACAGCAAATCCATTCTGATCAACCACAAAGACTGTGCTTTGCCTGTAGTCCTGGCTGAATATCTCCTCAAAAGGCGTATATAGATTGGAACACATCTTCAGAATGATCTCATTCTTATCTTTCATGTCTGCAAGAGTGTAAAAGCAGAAATAGGAGAATATTTCATTATTGGATTCATAAAGATCCAGATGTTCAATGTATATTCCATACCTGCTGATGTTTGCCGTGAGTTCAGGGTCTGAACCGGATTCAATCACGGAGAATACGCTCTGGGCACCGCTGTTGATATTTTCCAGGGCTTCATCAAGCTCTGAATAGTTAAGGGCTTTTATGATACTGCCGGCACTGCTGAGTGTATTGATATATCCGGAAAAAAGGATATTAATCTCCTTGGCCAGGGATTTTACCCTGGATACTTCAGTCTCCTGCAGGTTGGCTATTAGAGTATCCTGGTATTTGTAAATCATGTCCTTGGTAATCTTCTGAGTACTTTTCAAATTAAAAAAGGTAGCAGCAATTAAGGGAATAATGGATATCAGCAGGGTTGAGACAAGTATCTCGGTCAGTATGGTTCTAATCTTCATTGCCTGGCCTGCTGTCAGGACCGGTATTCATGGGAGGCAGTTCTGTTAAGGTTTCACCGGTCAGTTCATAAGCCAGGACCTTCTGGGTTTTTCCTTTAAGGAGAAGTTCTCCCAGGGGTCTGGCACAGAAATAACTTTTTGTGTTTATATAGGTCTCCTCACCTATGGTAACATACTGGGGCCTTGATACCGATTCCAGTCTTTTTGCCACGTTTACCGCGTCTCCCAGCGCAGTATATTCCATTCGTATATCTGAGCCCAGGTTACCTGCCACCACCTTGCCGGTGTTTATGCCTACCCTTATCGAAAACCGCTGGTCATGAGGAAGATCACTATTCAATCTTTCCACCTCCCGGATCATTTCTATGCCGCACTTCACTGCTTTTAACGGATTGAACTGGTCGTAATGGGGCGCACCGAATAAGGCCATAATGCCGTCGCCCATGAACTTATCCACAATGCCGCCATTATCAAAGATGACCTTGGTCATGGAATTAAGGTATTTATTGAGGAATACAGCAACCTGAGGCGGAGGAAGCATTTCGGAAAGCCTGCTGAAATCCTTTACATCGCAAAAAAGGACTGAAAGGGTCGTTTTCTGCAGGTCTAAGGTATTTCTTTCCTTACCTATATTGCTTACAATTACCTCTACGATATCAGGGCTGAAGTACCTCTGAAGATTATTCCTGATATTTCTTTCTGCTATTATATTGTCCATAAGCCTGACTTTATGAACAGCCAGGGCAATATTGTTGGCTATGGTAATAAGAAGGGACATATCATCCTTGCTGAATATATTTTCACTTATAAGGCTGTCGAGGTAGATGACTCCTATCACCTGGTCTTCCAGCCATAAGGGAACGCAGAGAACACTCCGGATGCCGTACATATGTATGGAATCGCCGGCTTTGAACCTTGGATCGAGCACGGCATTACTGGTGATAATACCCACCCTTTCATTGAATACCTTGTTCAGGATGGTTGTGCTGATCTTTATATTGTTGTCAAACCTGTTATCTTTGCTCTTTGTGGCCTTTATTTTCAGTTTTTTTGCGTTTTCGTCGTAAAGAAGGATAAAACCTCTGTCGGATGAGAATACATCAAAAAGCAGAGCCATGATATTTTCAAGCAGTGATTCAAGCTTAAAGGCCGCCTTAAACCTGAGGCACGGTACCTGCTCAGAAAATTCAGATTCAATACCCGGTATGCCATCACGCATCCCGATATACGTGAAATTACTGTTGCCAGAGCAGCGCCCCGGATGCCCATTTCGGGGAAGAAAAACCACCCGAAGATCAGTATCGGGTCAAGGATTATATTTATTATCAGGCTTGTTATAAGTATCTTAAAAAATACAATATTATTGCCTATTGCATTGAATGTATTGCCGAGGACCTGATAGAAGAACAGAAAAAAGGAGCTTATTATCATGATGCTTGTATAGGTAACCCCCTGCGAGCTGACAAGGGAGTCGGAGGTCATGAATCTGAATAACAGGGGTATTACCCAAAGCCCCGTTAATATGAAAAGTACGCTAAGTACAGCGCACAGTACCGCCGAGGTCCTGAATACATCAACAGAGCTTTCAAAGTTTTTCTCGCCTATTCTCCTGGCAATGATCGAGGTCTGGCCGGTGGCAATAATGCTCCCTATGCTCATTATACCCCATAGAATAAAGGATGAAACTGATATGGCAGCTATGCTGTGATGCCCTAACTTCCCTATCCAGAATATATCAATGAGCTCGAAGGCTGATTGAAACACCATCATCCCTATTGCCGGAAAGGCAAGGCGCAAAATGTTCCTGTTCAATGAGCCTGTTGTCAGATCCCTGTACATGATGAATAATCTTATTAATGGAAAAAGCGGTTAATTGCAAATGAAAAATTTGCCGAAGTATGAGCTGCATATTATGCCTCACAAAGCTGAATATCAAATTTAAATATTGACATAAAAAAGATATACGGTTAACATACCCTGTCATTTTATCATTATTAGCTGGAGGCTCGATATGGACAGTCAAAAAATAAAGGAGACCCTTAATCTTCCAAGGACAGGATTTCCCATGAAGGCGAATCTGTCTGCCAACGAACCGAAAATACTGGAATTCTGGGAGAAAGAGGGTATTTATCATGCGATAAGGGAAAATAAATCAGGCCTGCCAAAATTCATACTTCATGACGGCCCGCCTTATGCTACAGGCCATATACATATCGGCACAGCCCTCAACAAGGTTTTAAAGGATTTTATTGTTAAATATAAAAATATTACAGGTTTTGACGCACCCTATGTTCCTGGCTGGGATTGCCACGGGCTGCCCATTGAGAATAAGGTTGAAAAAACCATGAAAGATAAAAAGGAATCCCTTTCAAAACTTGAGATTCGGAAAAGATGCTATGATTATGCCGTATCCTATGTTGATATAATGCGTGAGGAATTCAAGAGGCTGGGAGTTCTGGGCCGGTGGGAAGAACCCTATCTGACCCTGAACCCTGTTTATGAGGCGGTTATCCTCAGGGTTCTCGCATCAGCAGTCAGGCAGGGGTATGTCTACCGCCAGCTCAAACCCATACACTGGTGCATGGGGTGTACAACCGCCCTGGCAGAGGCGGAGCTTGAATATTCGGATGCAGAATCGGATTCCATATTCGTGAGGTTTGCTCTCAAGAGGGCAGGTATTGCAAGTCCCCTTAAGGAATATGAAGGCAGAGAAAATGTCTTCTTTATGATCTGGACCACCACTCCCTGGACCATACCTGCAAATATGGCCCTGGCAGTCCATCCGGACCTGGATTACGGCATTTACAGCGTTGACGGTGAGTTGCTTATACTTGCCAGTGAGCTGAAGGATAGCCTTGAATCAAAACTGGGTATCGGCTCTTTTAAGCTGTTGAAACAGTTCAGGGGCAATATGCTGGAAGGGGATATCGCCCGGCATCCCCTTATAGACAGGGAGTCTGCAGTAGTTCTGGCAAACTATGTAACCCTTGAACAGGGTTCAGGTATTGTGCATACAGCACCGGGGCACGGCCAGGAAGATTATCAGACCGGACAGAAATACAATATAGAAACCTTCTGCCCGGTGGATGAAAAGGGGAGATTCACCAGCGGATTCGCACCCTTTGAGGGGGTCAATGTCTTTGAATCAAACCCCGGTATAGTACAGATGCTCAAAGACAGGGGCATGTTATTGAAAAGCGAGAGCTTTTCCCATTCCTATCCCCATTGCTGGAGATGCAAAAAACCTGTTATATTCAGGGCGACAGAGCAGTGGTTTATAAATATTGACCACAACGGCCTGAGAAAAAAAGCCCTGGACAGTATCCGGAGCGTTGACTGGATACCAGGCTGGGGTATGAACAGGATATATGCCATGATAGAGAACAGACCCGACTGGTGCATTTCAAGGCAGAGAAACTGGGGAGTTCCCATCGTTGCAGTAAAGTGCAGTGACTGCGGAGAGATAAGCATCGATGCTGACCTTATAGACAGGGTAGCGGATATTGTTGAAAAAGAAGGTATAGGTATCTATTTTGAAAAGAATATAAGGGAAATAATCCCCGGTTTGAAATGCCCGCGGTGCGAATCGCATAATATAATACAGGAAGAGGACATACTGGATGTATGGTTTGAATCCGGGGTATCCCATAAGGCTGTTCTGACAACCAATGAGGAGCTGTCCTGGCCTTCGGACCTGTATCTTGAAGGTAGCGACCAGCACAGGGGATGGTTCAATTCTTCCCTAATACTTTCACTGATATCGGAAAAGACCCCCCCTTACAGGCAGGTACTGACCCATGGTTTTGTCGTTGATGAGCAGGGGAAAAAGATGTCCAAGTCTCTGGGTAATTTTATCAGCCATGAGGATATAATCGGAAAGTACGGCGGAGACATACTTAGGATGTGGGTTGCATCCGAGGATTACAGGGAGGATATAAGGGTATCCAGAAACATCATTGACAATCTTTCGGAAAGCTACAGGAAGATAAGAAACACCTTCCGCTTTGCACTTTCAAATCTCTATGATTTCAACCCTGATAAGGACTTGGTAAGGCTTGAGAATATGACCGGCCTGGATAAATTCTATTTTGAAAAGTATCTAGCTATTGCAGAAAGGATAAAATCTGCCTACGAGAAGTACAATTTCCATATTGTTGTCCAGAACCTTGTCAACTTTGCCAGCATTGACCTGTCAAGCCAGTACCATGACATTATCAAGGACAGGCTCTATGTAAACAGGGCTGACAGCAGGGAGAGGAGGAGCACCCAGAGCTGCATATACAGGATAATAAAGGGGCTTCTGACCCTTTCTTCCCCGATTCTGTCCTTTACAGCCGACGAAGCATGGCAGTATCTTCCTAAATCATCCAAAGATCCTGTCAGCGTTCATCTCTCCACTCTCGGGGAATATGGTTTTCATTTTGAAAAAACAGGTATTTTTGAGGACATTTTGAGCATAAGGTCTGCAGTATCCAAAAAGCTGGAAATCCTGAGGAAAGAGAATGTAATCGGCTTGTCCCTGGATTCTCATGTGACTATCAAAATACCTGCAAGGCTCTTTGAACAGCTCAATTGCATGAAAGATGAGCTGAAAGAGATATTGATGGTATCGGAAATAGAGCTTGTTAAATCAGAGGAAAAAGAAAAGGATACTGTTGAGGAATCAATAGAAATATCTGCAAAAAAGCATGACGGGGAGAAATGCCCCCGATGCTGGCGGTATTTTTACAAAAGCCAGGAACTGTGTCCGAGATGTTCCTCCATAATAAAAGATATTTAGCATGATGTTTAAGAAAAACCCTGCAGGGGCATTTGTGTTATTCCTGCTGTCAGTTGCTGTTATTGACCAGCTGAGCAAGTTTTATATTCTCAGGCTAAATGCTCTGGACCCTGGGGCTCTGCTTTCGGGTATCCCTATAATAATCGGTTTCCTCGAGATAACCCTGACCTATAATCAGGGCATCATTTTTGGTTTTCTTGGGAATGCCAATAATCTGGTGATACTAACACTTAATATATTCATACTTGCAGGGGTATTTATCTTTGTTGCCATGGATATAAAAAGGGGCAGGACGGGGCTTTTATATCTCGGGGGCTTCGGTCTGATTCTGGGAGGAGCCCTGGGGAATATCCTTGACAGGATAATTGTAGGAAAGGTCATAGATTTCATTAAGGTATATATAACATCTGATTTTATATGGCCAATATTCAATATTGCCGATTCAGCAATAACCGTCGGAATAATCCTGGTATTTGCTGATATGATTTTTTTTGACAGGGAGAGTAAGATAAATGCACCCGATACTGCTTGATCTTGGATTTATAAGGCTCCATACCTATGGTTTCTGTATTTCACTGGGTGTAGTGGCTGCTTTATTGCTGGCCATAAAGCTGGGCAGGTCCTTTGATATAAGCAGGGATTTCATACTGGATCTTACGATAAAACTGCTTATATCGGGGATCATTGGCTCGAAAATCCTCTATATCATGGTATATTACCAGGAATTTATCCAGGAACCTGTCAGGATAATCAGGGATTTCAGGTCTGGATTTGTTTTTTTCGGGGGACTTATCCTTGCATTTATAATGGGCTATCTGCATGTCAGAAAGAGTAAATACAGGATGGGCAATCTTTTTGATGTTTTCGCCCCTGCATTGGCCCTTGCCCATTCCTTTGGAAGGCTCGGGTGCACCATGGCTGGATGCTGTTATGGAAAGGCGGTGCCCCATGATGCCTTTTATACCCTGCGTTTCTGCCATCCTGAAACCATTGCCTGTCCTGTATGCAGGCCTCTTATTGCGACACAGCCCATAAGTTCGATATTTCTCTTTCTGCTGTCGATGCTTATGCTATCTCTTTTTTTTAAATGGAAAAAGCGTTATCCTGGAAGCCTATTATTTATCTATGCATCAACTTATTCCCTTTTCAGGTTTATTATTGAGTTTTTCCGCGGTGATGACCGCGGGTTCCTTTTCGGGCTTTCAACATCCCAGGTCATCAGCATGGCTGTATTTCCGGCAGCCATTTACCTTCTTTTCAAATATAATATACGCAGAAAGAAACCATGAGTGCGGATATCCCGACAAAAGGGTCTGTTATGTGCCGAAAACCCGGCAGTGAATTATCAGGTCTCAGGCTTGATATTGCTCTTTCAGAAATGGATCCGGGTATTTCAAGGAATTTTGCACAATATCTTATAATATCCGGATATGTTTTTGTCAATGGCAGGCAGGAAATTCGCAAATCCCAGAGACTGAATGCTGAAGATATCGTAGAGGTCTTGGAATATGAAAAAAAATCTGATGCCGTTCCCCTGCCAAAAAAAGCAGAGCTGAATATACTGTATCAGGATGAATTCCTTCTGGTCATTGACAAGCCTTCAGGTCTAACAGTCCATCCAGGATCCGGCAATACCCAGGACACCCTTGTTAATGCCCTGCTCTATTACCGGGAAATGTTCAGCATACGCCTTTCAGATATGCAGGGCATATCCCGGTGCGGTATAGTGCACAGGCTTGACAAGGATACATCCGGTGCCATGCTTATTGCCAAGGAAAATGAGGCGCACCTTAAGCTTCAAGGACTGTTCAAGGAGCGCAGGGTCAAGAAGGAATACCTTGCGGTGGTATGGGGCGAGATAATGCCGAACGAACTTATAATTGACAGCCCTATTGGAAGGCACCCCAAAAACAGGCTTAAATTTTCATCAAAATCATCCTTTCCGAAGGATGCATTTACAAAAGTGAGGGTATTCAGCCGTTTCAACGGATTCAGCCTCATTAAGGCCTATCCCCTTACCGGCCGGACCCACCAGATCCGTGTTCACATGAAAGAGGCCGGGTTTCCCATTGTCGGAGATAAAGTATATTCTGCCAAAAGGACACAGAGTATGGAGAAATATTTTGCCAGAAACAGTACGGTTTTAAGACTGATGCTTCACAGTCAAAGGATTTTATTTCCCCATCCCTTTAAAAGTGATATATTAATTATCAGTTCACCGGTTCCAGCTGATTACAGGGAGTGTTTAAGGGTTTTAAGGCATTATAATGGTTAGAGTCCTAATAGTCGATGATTCAGAAATTATCCGGAAACAGCTCAGGGCATTTCTGGAGACGAAGAAGCGCTATGAGGTTCAGGAGGCTTCAGACGGCCTGGAAGCAATACAAAAGCTGAAGGCTGACCCTGATTTTGACATCATTGCCCTTGATGTCGAGATGCCGCGTCTTAACGGGCTGGAAACCCTCAGGGGAATATCTTCCATGGATCTGGATGCTGTGTGTATCATGATAACATCAAGGAGTGACTTTAATACCGTAATACAGGCCGTACGTCAAGGAGCCTATGATTATGTTACAAAACCCATTGATTTTGAAAACCTCCTTCTTGTAATTGATCGCGCCCTGGAGAAAAGGGCTCTGGAAAAGGAGAACAAGAGGCTGATTGATGATCTGCAGAAGATGAACAGCAATCTTACCCAGCTGGTAAGGCAGAGAACAAAACATCTTGCAGAAGCGGAACAGAAGGCCAGAACCTATGCCAACCAGCTTGAAAAGGCCTATGAAGAGCTTAAAAGCCTTGATAAAATGAAGGGCGATTTTATTTCCCTTGCCTCCCACGAGCTCCGGACGCCTCTTGTTCTTATCAAGGGCTACAGCGAGATACTTCTAAGGAAAAGATACGGGCATATGTCGGAGCAGGTAGAGAATGCCCTGAAGATACAGAGCGAGAATATAGAAAAACTCAGTGAGATAATAAATGAAATATTAATGATAAATAACCTTGAGATTCTCGAGAATATCTACAAAGAAGAAAATATTGACATTAATCCGGTCCTTGTGGAGGCCTATGAGTCATTAAAGGAATTTATAAATCTCCGCAATCAGGTCTTCAAGTCCGAGATCAGTGAAATCCCCCTTATTGTAAAAGGCAATAATAAACTGCTTTTTTATGCTGTCCATAACCTTCTTATCAATGCCATCAAATTTACCCCCGATGGCGGTGTAATAGTATTAAGAAGCGCAATGAAGAATTCAGAAAGCCCTTCCAAAGCCCTGATATCTGTCTCTGATACAGGCATAGGCATCCCCCAGGAATCTCTGGAAAAAATATTTACCCCTTTTTACGAAGTAAAGGATATTAAGTACCACAGCTCAGGAAAATTTCAGTTCCTTTCCGGAGGGCTCGGAGTAGGACTGTCTATAGCAAAAAACATTGTAAACCAGCATTCAGGCAGGATTGCTGTAGAAAGCTCCCTGGGAAAGGGAAGTACCTTCTATATCACCCTTCCCCTCGTGAAATAACCCCTTTTCCCGCAGGGAACACCTCTGATAAATATTGACAACAGGTCCAATCAAAATAGGATTAGACTGTAGCTTCAATATAAAAGGGTGTCATCCTATGTACGCAGGCATCGATGCAGGTTCGCTGTCATTCAAAATTGTCCTGGCTGAAGATGAGGGGCTCCTGAGAAAAACGGTTTATCATGAAGGAGAGCCCCTAAAAGCATTCAATAGTATTCTTGAGCAATTCAGGCTGGATAACGCAGTCATTACCGGCAGATATGGCGCGCTTATTTCCGGCAGGTACAGAATACCTTCCGCTGACCCTGTCAGAGCCCTGCTTTACAACCAGCAGTCCAGTGTAAGCCGGATTGTGGATATCGGTGCATCCAGACTCTCCATGATAGAGCTTAAGGGGAAAAAGTTCCACAGGTTAAATACCAATTCCCTTTGTGCATCAGGAACAGGTGCCTTCCTTGACCAGCAGATGAAACGGATGGGACTGGATTACAGCATGCTGGAAGGCATTGACTTCATTGAAGACCCCCCTTCCATTGCAACCCGTTGTGCAGTCTTTGCAAAAAGCGACCTTATACACAGACAGCAGGAGGGTTACCCGGTAAAGATGCTGTGGAACGGCCTGGTGCGTGGAATGGCTGAATCAGCATTTTCCACCCTTTTCAGGGGGAAAAATATCAGCGGGGACATTCTTCTGATAGGCGGTCTGGCAAACAACCGCATATTTGCAGAATACCTTAAAAGGCTCTGCGATCCAGCTTGTCTTGTAGTTCCCCAGTATTCATCCTATTACCAGGCTGAGTCAAACCTCCTTTACTGTCAGAATAATAAGGAGCATAAAAAATATTTTTCTATCCCCGGAATTGCAAAAACCCGGGAAAAGCCGCTTTTAATTGAAACAGAAAAAATAGAAGGGCATTTCTGGGAAATGGACTGCTACGGCAATGAGGCTGATATATATTCACTTAAAAAGGGACTGAAAGAAGAAGTCTTTATCGGGGTGGATATCGGCTCCACCAGCACCAAGCTCGTTGCCGGCGACAGGAATGGAAAGATACTTTTTGGACTTTATAACCGGACCGGGGGCAGGCCTGTTGAAGCTATGAAAAACCTTCTCAGGGGTATAAAAAGGCTTATTCATGAGTACTCCCTGGAACTTCGGATAAAAGCCATCGGGACCACAGGAAGCGGGAGAAAACTGGTAGGGCATTTTATCGGAGCCGATATGATAATAAATGAGATTACAGCCCATTTAAAAGGAGCAGTCAAGGAATACCCGCGCATACAGACGATTTTTGAGATAGGAGGCCAGGATTCCAAGTATATATCGGTTGAGGACGGCTGGATGAAAGATGCCAGTATGAACTATGTATGTGCCGCCGGCACAGGATCTTTCATAGAGGAACAAGCGCTGAACCTCGGCCTGAAACTGGAAGATATAGAAAAGCTTTGCAACGGAGTCAGCCCTCCGGTATCCAGCGACCGGTGCACCGTTTTCATGGAGCAGGATGCTGTTCAGCTTCTTATAAACGGTTTTTCAAAGAGCGAAGTAATGGCCAGCATGCTTTATTCTGTATGCAGGAATTATCTTCACAGGGTTGTGCAGTCAAGACCTGTCAGGGAACCAGTTCTCTTTCTGGGTGCTACATCGAAAAATAAAGGTCTGGTCAGGGCTTTTGAAAATATCATGCAGAAAAGGGTATATACATCTGTCTATGGCCATATAACCGGTGCTATAGGTGTTGCAGAGGCTCTAAGGAAAACCCCCCCCCTTGAAACAAGATTCCGGGGGCTGGGTATCAGCGAAGCCGAAGTGGATCTGTCAGAGGCCAACTGCGGGCTGTGTGCCAACAGATGCAGGATTACACATATGAATATGCCTTCCCTGGGCAAGGCCTTGAGCTGGGGCTATATGTGCGGTAAAGAGCCCGAAGAAACATCAGCCAGGAAAGTTCATGCCCTGAGATATTTAAAAGAGCTTGAATCCTCCACCTTTGATTCAACAGAAAAAAGAAACGCCGGGGATGCCGTCTATTACCCCAGAGCCCTGCAGTTCTATTCCCATTATCCCCTGTGGGAGCATTTTTTCAAACAGCTTGGCATCAATATTATACCCTCCATGCAGTCAGGGGATAAAACAGCCCGGCTGAGCAGGGAGTATGCCATATCCGATTTCTGCTATCCCCTCAAGCTTTCCATCGGCCATGTCGTGAACCTGGTAAAGGATAATAAAATGCCTGTATTTCTGCCCTGCAATATACAGGATACCCCTAACCCGAAGACCAGGAAGAGCCATTTCTGCCCGATCAGCCAGGGACTTCCGTCAATAATAAAAAATACCCTCCAGTACAATAATCTACCGAGTGATTTTCTCTTAAGCCCGGTTGTAGATTTTGAAAAAAGCCTGGAGGAAAACTCTGAAAGTATCTGCAGAGAGCTTCGCAGGCATTTCAGCTTTTCCCGTAAATCAGTAAAGGAAGCCTTCAGAAAAGCAGTCATATACTATGATAGCATGATCTTGAAAAGAATAAAAAGGGGCAGGGAGATTATTACAGAGCATCGTAAAAAGAAAGTCAATAGCCTGGTTCTGCTGGGAAGGCCTTATAATATCTTTGACGGGGTTTTGAACCAGAAAATTCCCAGGAGCTTAAGCCGGTTCGGCCTTGATATTATCCCGGGAGATTTCATCCCGGTTGAGCGTTCTGACATAGGACCCGATACCTCTGACCTGTACTGGGCCTATAGCCAGCATCTTGCAGCATGTGCAGAATTCATCCGGGATGAGCCGGGGCTTTATCCGGTATACCTGACAAATTTCAGCTGCGGTCCTGATTCTTTTCTCTTAAGTCTTCTGGAAAAGATTATGGGTAAAAAACCCTTCCTGGTGCTGGAGCTTGATGAGCTCGGAGGTGATGCCGGCTATATTACAAGGCTGGAAGCCTTCTATGACAGGATAGAGGCCTGCAGGAACAGATCCCCGGAGAAAGAGGAAAAGCCTTCCCTGAAGATTAATCTTTGCAGGAGCATAAACGGCCACCGCCTGTTCATACCCCCTATGCACCCCTTTGCCACAAAACTGCTGAGCCATGCCTTCAGGGCCTTTGACATTGAGGCGGTGGCAATGCTTAAGGAGGATATGCATACCTTTTCCCTGGGCAGGTCTGTTGTAAGGGGTTCTGAATGCATGCCGGCAGCATCCACCATCGGTTCTTTTCTGCATTATATTGAAAGCTCCAGAGTCAGGGGAAAGGCGAAAAACCTGCTGTTTATGCCCTGCACCTCAGGCCCCTGCAGATTCGGACAGTATGCAAGGCTTCATGGCAGTATCATAAGTGACCGTGGTATTGATGCTGAAGTTTTTTCGCCTTCAAGCGAGGATAATTACGGCAGTCTCGGGGGCAGACTGCGTATACACCTCCTCAAAAGCGTTATAGTTGCAGATGTCCTTACGAAGCTGGGTTGCGCATTAAGGCCATGGGAGACAAAAGGCGGGGAAACGGATGCCATAATAGCAAAATATACCGGTCTGCTGGCTGAGGCCTTTGAAAAGAGGGCGGATATATGTAAGCTTCTCAAATCTCTCAGCAGGGATCTTCATTCGGTGAATACGGACAGGAAAAAGAAAAAGCCTCTTATAGGAATTGTTGGAGAGATATATGTCAGGAATTCCCCCTTTTCCAATAATAATCTCATTGGCAATATAGAGAAAAACGGCGGGGAGGCATGGCTCTGCTCATCCCTGGAATGGATGTATTATACAGGCTATATATGGCGTCTGGGCCGCAGGACTCTCTGCAGTCTGCTTAAAAACTCTCTTTCAGCCAGGATCCTGAGTTTCCTGGAACACCGTTACATGAACATATTCAGCGATATGCTTAAGAGCAGAAGGGAACCCGATATAACTCAGATTCTTGATGCTGGAAAGGAATACATACCTCTGGAGTTTACGGGTGAAGCCATACTGACTATCGGCAGAGGCATTCATTTTATAAAACAGGGAGCCGACATGATAGTGAATGTTTCGCCTTTTACATGCATGCCCGGCGCTATAAGCAGTGCTATCTTCAGAAATATATCAAAGATATACAAAGTGCCGGTCATATCGGTCTTTTATGACGGAGAGACTGATTTTAACGAACTTTTAAGCACATATATAAATAATATAAATTGAAAGCAATGAACAGGGAATATATAAGGTATTTTATTTTAGCCCTTTCGGGAATCCTCATGGGATTGTCCAGGGATAATGCATGGCTCTTTGTGTTTTCACTTTTTGCACTCCTGCCCCTCATCTATTATACCGTTTTGTCAAAAAGCGCCTTTTCTGCTTTTATTTCGGGTATTTTCTATGGTTTTTCCTACAATATGTTCTGTATATACTGGATAATCAATACCATGGTGAATTATGGCGGTCTCAGCATGATGGAGGCTGTTTTTGTCCTGATTCTCCTGTGCATCTATTTAGCCCTGTTCTGGGGTGTTTTTGCCATGCTGATACATCATGCCTCAAAAAGGGGTATTTCCATTTTCATTCTGCCTGGTGCCTGGGTACTGCTGGAATATGTCATATCCTTTCTTTTTACCGGGTTTCCCTGGACACTTCTGGGCTACAACTGGGGCAGAAGCCTTTTATTCATACAGCTTCTTGATATAGGGGGAGTATATATGCTTTCCTTTTTGCTGGTTTTTATAAATGTGCTTCTATTCCGTATATGGATGGAAGGGTCTAAAAGGAGGGATATTGCCTTATTAATCATGACTGTATCCCTTATTTCATGCTACGGTTTTTCCAGGCTCACGTATTTCGGGCGTGCCGAACCAGCAGATACCAAGACCATTGCCATGATACAGACCAATATAGACCAGGGTGAGAAGATGGACCGTAGAAAAAGGTTCGAGATACTGGACGGCATGCTTGCTTATCTGGAGAGATTTGTCACACTGGAAACTGACCTTATTGTATATCCGGAGACAGCATTCAATATAAATATCAGAGATACCGGTTACTTTTATAACCTAATAAACTGGGCCCGGGATAACAGCAAACCGGTTCTTGCCGGAACCATCGATTACAGGTCGGAGGGCGGCAATATCCTTTATTTCAATGCAAGCATGTTTACTGAAAAAGGCAACTACAGTTTTTATCACAAAATCCACCTGGTACCCTTCGGTGAATACCTGCCCCTGGCAAACCTTCCCATAATAAAGAATTTAAGGAATATTGTACCCTCAGACACGGACAGGGGCAGGGACAGGACAATATTCTGCGACAGCTCCGGTTTCTGTTTCATAACACCCATATGTTTCGAGATTATATTTCCTGAAGAAGTTGCAGGCTGGGCCTCTGATAATGCCGATGCCATTATTACACTGACTAATGACGCATGGTTCGGCAGGACCAAGGCATCCCTGCAGCATTTTGACAAGGTCATCTTCAGGGCAGTGGAAAACCGAAGGCCTTCCCTGATGCTTGCCAATACCGGTGTTTCCGGTTTCGTTGATATTACGGGCAGGCCCTACAGCATGACAGGTTTGTTTTCTGAAGAAATAGTCGTTGATAGAATGCATCTTTATGAAAAAAGTAAAACCTTATGGAATATCATTTATAAATACAATATACTTTTTTACATAGTACTGACTTTATTGCCTGCTTATGTAAAAAAGCCGGGGGAGACTCAGAATGAGATATAAAGACGGTATAGAAAGGGAAAATCTGAAGCTGGAAGGCATCCAGGCAGTAGCATGGCACAGTATCGGAACAGAAAAGGCATACAGCAAGCTATATACAGACCCGAACGGCCTTGAGGAAAAAGAAGCAGGCATCAGGCTTGACGAGTTCGGTGAAAACTCTCTCCCGCCAAAAGAACCTCCTTCAATGACTGAAATATTCCTGCATCAATTTAAAAGCCCGCTAATTTATATACTCATCTTTGCAGGTTTTATTGCTTTGCTTATAAATGAAATAACCGATGCGGCCTTTATATTAGGTATAATTATGCTTAACAGTGTCCTGGGAACCTACCAGGAGTATAATGCCGAGAAAAGCGCCGCTTCCCTTCAAAATATGATTAAATTGCAGGCAAAGGTAAGAAGAAACGGGCGCGAGCAGACCATATCATCCAGGGATATTGTTCCGGGCGATATAGTTATGCTGGAATCGGGAGACAGGGTTCCTGCTGATATGCTGCTGACAGAAATTAATAATATCTCTGTGGATGAATCCTTCCTCACCGGAGAAAGCAGGCCGGTCTTAAAGACTTCAGGTGCACTGGATAAGGATACCCCGCTGGCTGACAGGCTTAATGTCCTGTATGCCGGTTCAACTGTGGTCTCAGGCAGAGGTACGGGTATTGTCTATAAAACAGGCCTGAATACGGAGGTCGGGCAGATCGCAAGTTCCGTAAACCTTTCTGAACCGGCCAAGCCGCCGCTGGTCATACGCATGGAAAAATTCAGCAGGAATATCTCTTTTGCTGTTATCGGGGCATGCCTGATTCTTTCAGTTATTGCTGTCAGCAGGAATATGCCCTTTGCCGATATTGTTTTCATGGCAGTGGCCCTTGCTGTATCTGCCATACCTGAGGGTTTGCCTGTTGCCCTTACTGTAGCACTGTCTATAGGAACAAAAAGGATGGCTGACAGGAATGTTATTGTAAGAAAGCTCACAGCAGTCGAGGGACTTGGAAGCTGTACCTACATAGCGTCGGACAAGACGGGAACCCTTACCCTTAATAAACAGCTGGTGAGAATAGCGGTTCTGCCCGATGAAAAGGCCTTCACCATAACAGGGGATGAAATATCCGGGGAAGGTGAGATACTTGGGGAAGACAGCCTTAAGCCCGATGCCCGGGAAAGCAGTCTGATACTGCGTATTGCCGAAGCTGTATCCGTAACAAATGAAGCATCCCTTTATAAAAAGGAAGGAAACTGGGCTTACAGCGGTGATGCTGTGGATGCGGCCCTCCTTGCTTTCTCAGTAAAAGCAGGCCTTGAACCCGATAAAATTAAACGGGGTATAAAAATTATCAGCGATATACCTTATGAGAGTGAAAACCGCCTGTCTGCAACTCTTTATTCCAGGGACGGCAGGGTATATACTGCGGTAAAGGGGGCCTCAGAGGCTGTTATTCCCTTTTGTGAGCAGATAATCGATAAAAATGGCAAGCGGAGCATAGAGAGGGATAAAATGATGGGCATAGCTGATAATCTTGCCTCAGAAGGATACAGGGTGCTTGCGGTGGCCTATTCCGAACATGGACCTGAAGAAAGGGATATGGATTTCAATATAAGAAATCTGGGCAGATTGACCCTTGCCGGTTTTATCGGCATGATTGACCCTCTTAGATCTGATGCTGCCCAGGCAGTAATGGAGGCATATGGGGCAGGGGTTATTGTATCCATGGTAACAGGTGACCATCCTGCCACAGCCCTTGCCATTGCCAAAAAAATCGGCATAGCTGACAATTACAAAGATGTGGTGACCGGAGCAGAGCTTGACAGAATAGGCCCTCCAGAAGTACCGGAATTTTTTGAAAGGGTAAAGCATGCCAGGGTTTTTGCAAGGGTCACTCCGATGCAGAAGCTTGAGATAGTGGAAGCACTGCTTAGACTCGGGCATTTTGTTGCTGTTACCGGAGACGGGATAAACGATGCCCCTGCATTGAAAAGGGCCAGCATTGGCGTAGCCATGGGCAGCGGAACGGATGTTACCAAAGAGACTGCTTCCATAATCATTACCGATGATAAGTTCTCATCCATAGTATCGGGCATTGAAGAAGGAAGGATTGCCTATGACAATGTCAGGAAAGTAATTTACCTTCTCCTCTCCACCGGTACTGCCGAAATCCTTTTATTTATACTTGCCATGATATTCAATCATCCTTTGCCCCTGCTTGCTGTCCAGATACTCTGGCTAAACCTGGTAACCAACGGTATACAGGATATTGCCCTTGCCTTTGAAAAGGGAGAGAAGGATATAATGCTGAGGAAGCCAAAGAGGCCGGATGAAGGCATATTTAACATCCCGATGATAAAGCAGGTACTGATATCAGGTTTTTCAATGGGGTTTATTGCTTTTTTCGCCTGGGACTATTTTTTAAGAACCGGGTATAATGAGGCCTACAGCCGCAGTCTTGTCCTTATGCTCATGGTTCTCATGCAGAACATTCACCTGTTTAACTGCCGCTCTGAAAGCAACTCTGCCTTCAGGGTTCCTCTGAGCAATAATTATATTCTGCTGGCAGGCCTGCTTGCGGCCCAGACAATACATGTCCTCTCTACAAGGATTCCTTTCATGCAGAACCTGCTCGGGATTGAAGCCATTAGATTCTATGAATGGCTGAACCTTCTCCTGCTCAGTTTTTTACTTCTTGCTATTATGGAGCTTTACAAGCTTGCAGATCATATTATCAAAAAAGCTTGATGAAAATTGGAATATATGTTAATATATAATCAAGTTTGGATTTTTTTCAGTTTTGGTAAGTGGTTTTTACAGGCATAATACCTGGTTTAATGGTTATTTTATTATATTTTGGGTGATTTATATTCCGGGAGTAATTTCTTGAAATCTCCCCAGAACCTTTCATCCAATTAATTTAATCAAAAGAATCCACCTGCCCAGATTAAAAATTATGGAGGTGAAGAAACTGATGATTAACAAATCTACAGCTTTGAAAAAGCTGGCAAAAAAAATAGATCCTGATATAGCAAAAAACAGCTGGTATCAGTGGAAATGGCATATCAGGAACAGCATCAGGGATATCAGTACCTTTGAAAACCTGCTGGATATAAGGTTTTCAAAACAGGAAAGGGAGTTTTATGAAAATACCTGCAAAAAATTCCCCATGTCCATAACCCCTTATTATTTGTCTTTGATAGACGTGGATGATTTCAGGCATGACCCTGTCTTCAGGCAGTCCTTCCCATCAAGGGAGGAGCTTGTTATCAATCGTTATGACATGAAAGACCCTCTTTCCGAGGATAAGGACAGTCCTGTGGAGGGGGTAACACACCGGTACCCGGACAGGGTGCTTTTCCACATATCCAATATATGCTCGATGTACTGCAGGCACTGCACCAGGAAGAGAAAAGTCGGGGATATTGACTATATACCTGACAGAAAGACTATCAAAAAAGGCATAGATTATATCAGCAGAACACCCCGGGTAAGGGATGTACTGCTTTCGGGAGGAGACCCCCTTATGCTTTCCGACGAGTACCTGGAATGGATACTTAAGGAACTCAGGGCTATTCCCCATGTGGAGATAATCAGGATAGGTACAAGGATGCCAGTCGTCCTGCCTTACAGGATTACCGACGAGCTTGTGGACATGCTTAAAAAGTATAATCCTTTGTGGCTTAATACTCATTTCAACCATCCAAGGGAGATAACAGCCTCTTCAAAGAAGGCTCTGGCCAGGCTTGCTGATGCTGGTATACCTCTCGGGAACCAGTCAGTACTTCTTTCAGGGGTAAATGACTGTCCAAGGATTATGAAAAATCTTGTCCACAAGCTTGTAGCCAACCGGGTAAGGCCCTATTATCTTTATCAGTGCGATCTTTCCGAAGGTTTAGAGCACTTCAGAACCCCTGTGGGCAAAGGTATTGAGATAATTGAGAATCTTATCGGCCATACCACGGGTTTTGCAGTTCCGACCTATGTCATAGATGCCCCCGGAGGCGGGGGGAAGATACCCATAATGCCCAATTACCTGATCAGCTGGTCCACTAACAAGGTTGTGCTGAGGAATTTTGAAGGTGTTATTACAACATATAAGGAACCTGATTCCTATGAGCCTATATTCTGCGACAGAAAATGTGACGATTGTGTTCTTCCTCTGAAAACCGATGAAGCCGAAGAATCAAAAGCTATTGGCATAAGCCAGCTTTTATCGGATTATGATAATACAATATCCCTTGTTCCCCAGGATAATGAAAGAATCAGCAGGCGGGAAGGCCAGGACGGGGAATCAGGGGATTAATCATGGACAGCATTGAGATCATTGGAGCTGGAAGCATTATCCAGCACGGGACTTACAATAACAGAATATACCTTATGAAACTTAACCCCGGGGATTACCCCGGGATTATACCGGTAATGGAAGAGAAAGCCGCCCGGGAAGGTTATGGCAAGATAACCGCAAAGGTCCCTGCCTCGGTTTATGATGGCTTTGTCAGCTCGGGCTACAAAAAGGAAGCTTTTATCCCCAGGTATTTTCCTGATGAAACAGACCTGTATTTTGTTTCGAGGTTTCTGGATGTTAAAAGGGCTGTCGATCCCAGGGAAGAGCGCTGTGACGATGTTGTAAGCACGGCTATCTCCAGGGAAAAATCCAGCCGGCCCCGGTCCCTTCAAGACCCCTATTCATGCCGTCTGCTTGACGACAGGGATGTACAGCACATAACCGAGGTCTATAAACAGGTTTTCAAAACCTATCCCTTTCCCATCTTTGACTGCAAATACATTAAAAAGACCATGAAGGAAAACCTCATCTATTTTGGAGTATTCCTTGACAAAAAAGAGCTGGTATCGGTTTCATCCACAGAGATGGACATGGAGAATAAAAGCGTTGAAATGACAGACTTCAGCACCCTTCCTGAGTACCGGGGGAATGGCTTTGCAGCCTGTCTCCTGTCCAGGATGGAGGAGGAGATGGACCGCATGGGGATAAGAACCTTCTATACCATCGCCAGGAGCATGTCCTACGGAATGAATATAACCTTCGCCAAAAACAGCTATATTTATAGCGGAAGGCTTGTTAACAACACTAATATAAGCGGAAGCATAGAGAGCATGAATATCTGGTACAAAATCAGGGAGCATCGGAACAAGTCCAAATAAAAAAAGGCCCTCCGCCGGGAGGGCCTTTTAATATAAATGCTTTTTATTTACGGCGTAGAGGGGCTTGCTTCATCATCATCATCATCCAGGATTTCCAGCGCCACATAGACCGTTGCCCCTGTTACCCCAGTAATAAGAGCGATACCGACAGGCGAGAGGAAAAAGATACCGGCAGGGCTGGTATTGAGCAGTAAATTCAGGTCAATCAGAACCGCTTCTTCACCGATTATCAGTCTGCCCTGAACATAATAGCTGGAAGCTTCTGTTGTCTCGTCTACAGTATGGCTGCGGGTGAAAGACTTGACGCGGACTCTGATATCGAATTCACCCGGGGGCACGCTGTCAATCATGTAATAACCCGTATCATCAGTATAACCAGAAGGATATTCATTTCCTTCATTGTCAATCAGGAAGATTGTCCCGTTTTTTACTGCAGTTTCGCCGTCCCTGTAGAATAGGAAACCTGAAACCTTGGCTGCGGATACAGCAGGAACAAGAACGAAAAGGTTGATAATACAGAATATCAACAAGTATATCAGTAAAAATTTTCTCATAAAAATCCTCCCTGGGAAATTAACGTAGTTAAAATAAATAATATTATGCAATAGCTATTCTGTCAATAGAATAATTCAAATATTTTTAATGGCTGTTTCCTTTCAAAAGGGTATCTACAAAACTTTCGGGTTCAAAGGGCATAAGATCATAGGCCTTTTCACCCACGCCTATGTATTTTATGGGAAGATCAAGCTCTTCCGATATGGCAGCAATTATGCCTCCCCTGGCGGTTCCGTCAAGCTTGGTAAGTACAATCCCGTTAATATCTACTATCTGCTTGAACTGCTTTGCCTGAGAGATTGCATTCTGGCCATTGGTAGCATCCAGCACCAGTATTGTTGAATGGGGAGCTCCGGGGAGCTGTTTGCTGACTGTCCTCTTTATCTTTTCAAGTTCCTGCATAAGATTGGTTTTGGTATGAAGCCTGCCAGCCGTGTCTATTATAAGGACATCATGGTTTTTAGCCTTAATGGAATTTACAGCATCAAATGCCACAGCAGACGGGTCTGCCCCCTCCTTGTGGGAGACCATGGGGACATTAAGCCTTTGAGCCCATATTTCCAGCTGCTGTATGGCTGCTGCACGAAAAGTGTCGCATGCTGCAATCATAATGGTTTTGCCTTCCTTCTGGAACTGCAGGGCGAGCTTTGCAATGGTGGTTGTTTTACCTACTCCGTTTACCCCGACAACCATTATTACATAAGGCTTAGGGGACGAGGCATCAATGGGGCCGGTTCCTGGTCTCGACAGGACATTTACCAGATGCTGTCTGATATAGGAAATGAGAAGGGACGGTTCCTTTTTTTCTCTGGGGCTGAGGTCCTTTTCAATGTTTGTGATTATTCTGGATGTTACACCTACCCCTATATCGCTCAAGATCAGCAGCTCCTCGAGCTCTTCGGCCATATCCTCATCCATCATGCCCCTGGCTCTGTTTAAAAAGGCATTTAAGCGGCCGTAAAACTGGTCCTGGGTCTTGGAAAGACCCTCTCTCAGGCGGTTGATAAGTTTTTTTCGGGAGAGGGTGTCCTCCAGAAATTCCTTGACTTTAAGCTCCTGAGAGCTGAGTTCCCCTGATTTTTCCTGCTTTTTGTAATCCCTGGATATGCTTTTCATGAGTTCAACTGATTCAGTATACAGGGAGGTGTCTTTGAATTTATTTTCTATTTCTGAAAGAAAATCAACAGCTTCAGCATAGTTCCCGTTTCCGGCAAGAAGCTTTGCAAACAGGAGAAGGTGCTTTGGTGCAAAATGGGACCTGTCGGTCCTGGATATATCATCAAAAATTTTTAGTGACTGATTGTTTCTCTGCTGATGGTAATATAGCTCAGCAAGGATCAGCCTGGCATGTGTCCCCAGTGCATGACCTGATTCAGGATTCCTTGATGCTTCTTTCATGCCTCGTTCAATTTTTTTAGATACCGGGTCTTCAATTTCCAGAACCTTTCCGTTGTCGGACAGTTCTCTGATAAGCCCGGCGGCCGCTTTTATGCTGTTTTCATCAAAAAAAGGCTGATCCAGGATAGATGAGAGGTATTGAATGCTCAGCTCCTGATTTTTCATCCGGCTGTATATAAGCCCCAGCTGTAGAAGAAAGGGGTTTTTATTCTTATCAGGGACAGCATCCAGGGATTCTTTCAGTATATCCGCGGCTTTCCTGTAATTTTCCTGTTCTGAGAATATTCTGGCAAAAGCAAGGATATCCTCCGGCACGATATCTTTACGGGAGTATTTTTTATGCAGACTGTTTTTAAGTTCTTTTAAGATGGCATGAACCTTAAGAGATAATTCGGCATTCTCGGTATATTTCAAAAGAGAGCAGACAGTCTCCAAAGCACTGATATTGTCACCGGTATTTACAAAGTACTTTCCCTTTAAAAATCTGTATGCAGGGTCACTTCGGTCAAGTTCACTTATTTGACCCATTTCCACCATATCCATTAGCATGGAAAAGGCTTCCGGGTTGTCATGCCTGATGAAAAAATCAAGGCCTTTCATTGCAATATCTTTGGTTCTGAAGGATTTAATATTTTTTATCGCTGAAACGGCATAATCGGCCAGGATTCTTGAATCACCGCCGGAAAGAAAGGACGGTTCTATAAGATCAAAGCCGGAAAAAAGCTCGCCTGCAATTTCCGCATTATCCTTTACCTGATCCAGGCGGGGAAGGATAAAGGCCAGAGAATCGGCAATCCTTCCAGTCCTTGCAAGAGATGTATACTTAGGCTGTATAAGCAGATCCTGCTCGAAACCCGGTGTCTTTTCCAGTTCCCTGATAACCTTAAGGCACAGCTTAGGGTCTTTTAAAGCAAGGGTTCTTAGTTCATCCCCGGGGTGTACTGAATTAAGTATTTCCCTGGTTAGTGCATGAGATTTTGATTTAATAAAGAGCATTTTGTACTTAAACCTGCTATTCTACCAGGGTTTCAATACCTTCAAGATTTATCAGCCTCTGCCTTATGGCTCTTGCAAGGTCTTCAGGGCAATCAGGGCTGTTCAGGGCTTTTTTATAATTCTCAACGGCAGCAGGCCTGTTGTTTTTCAGTTCATAGACCTGGGCGATATTATATATAAACTGAGGGATGTCCGGCTGAATTGCAAGAGCCCTCTGAAAAATGTCAAGGCTGTCATTGTACCTTTTGGTATCCTTGTAAAGAAGCCCAAGCTGAAGGTAGCTGTATAGAAAGTCGGGAGCTATTTCCACAGATTTCTGGAGTTCCGATATGGCCAGGTCCTTTTTGTTCTCCTTTATGAAAATCAGGGCAAGATTATAGTGAGCAAGCTCAGGAGTCGGGTAGGCTTTATTTTTTAATACTTCAACAAAATGGCTTTTAGCCTTATCATACTGGCCTGTCTCGGCATAGAGGACACCCAGGTTGTTGTGGGTATCAAAGAATCCAGGCTCAAGCTTCAGGGCATCCCTGAAATAATCTTCAGCGCTCTTAAAATCCTTGAGGCCTTTATAGGCAAGCCCTATGGCGTTTACGAGGACAGGGTCGTTTTTAATCCCCTGGTATGCCTGTTTCAGCTCCTTCAGGGCCTGTCCAAAATCACCGTTGTCAAGAAACCTCATGCCTATCCTCATATGTGCCTGGGCAGTCTGCATGTCGGAAACCTTTTTTTCAGTCCTCCGGGCAGAGGAACATCCTGTCAGAATTATAAAAATTGCCACCAGGGCAATAAGGCTAATTTTCTTCATGGAAATTTCTCCTTATAGATTCATAATATGCGTTTTCAAAAGCTATAACAATCTTAGGGTCATATTTTGTACCCGACCATTCAATGACTTTTGCCAGGACATCATCAGGATCCCACCTGTTCTGGTAGGGACGGTCTGTGGTCATGGCGTCAAAGGTGTCGGCAATGGCAATTATACGGGCCTCAAGGGGTATAAGTTCTCCTCTGATTTTATCGGGATAACCCGAGCCGTCCCATTTTTCGTGATGGTGCTTCATTCCGGGAATTATATCATGCAGTTTTGTTATGCTGCCCATGATATTTGCCCCGTAAATCGGGTGTTTCTGCATTTCCCTGTATTCTTCGTCATCAAGTATGCCGGGTTTCTGGAGTATGCTGTCAACTATGCCTATCTTGCCTACATCATGAAGAAGTGC
>Ga0334892_1000932_pt1 | contig 29002 bp, 24 predicted proteins | sample GraSluR3_MG_4_FD_207213 | JGI IMG/M metagenome (GOLD analysis project Ga0334892, IMG submission 207213) | Sludge microbial communities from methane-producing bioreactor in Wageningen University, Netherlands - Granular Sludge_15_04-R3 | ecosystem: Engineered > Bioreactor > Anaerobic >...
TAAGTGGCAATGTACACTCATCTAATATTTTGGCTCCGCCAGTTTTTGTACAATGTTGCATAGCTATAATAACTCTTTTTGCTCCTGTCACTAAATCCATTGCACCACCCATTCCAGGGACCATTTTGCCAGGAATCATCCAATTAGCCAAGTTTCCTTTCTGATCAACTTGCAGCGCTCCAAGCACTGTTACATCCACATGTCCGCCTCTTATAAGCATAAATGAGGTTGCTGAATCAAAATAGCACCCACCAGGTAATATTGTTACAGGCTGTGCTCCTGCATTGGTTATAAGTGGGTCTTCTTGTCCTTTTTCAGGACTTGGTCCTAGCCCTAATATTCCATTCTCTGATTGAAAAACAACTTCAATTCCTTGAGGAATATAATCTGCTACAAGTGTTGGTAAACCAATACCTAAATTGACTACATCACCTGACTCAAATTCTTTAGCTACTCTTGAAGCTATCTTAACTTTTGGGTTCATTTTTCCACCCCCAAAACTATATAATCTACTAATACACTTGGTGTTACTACATTATTTGGGTCTATATCTCCAACTTCGACAAGTTCTTCAACTTCCACAACTACAGTATCTGCAGCAAATGCCATTATAGGATTGAAGTTGCGCGCAGCTTTTGTATAGACTAAATTACCTTTTTTATCAGCTTTTTGAGCCTTAATAAGTGCAATATCTGCTCTAAGGGACTCTTCTAATATATATTCTTTTCCTTCAACTTTAATAATCTCTTTTCCTTCAGCAGCTATAGTTCCTATTCCTGTGGGAGTTAAAATTCCACCAAGACCTGCTCCTGCTGCTCTTATTTTTTCAGCTAAAGTTCCTTGAGGAGTCAAATCAAATATTGTTTCTCCCTTGTTTAATTGGTTTCCCGACTCTGGGTTAGTACCAATATGTGAAGTAACTGCTTTTTTAACTTGCTTATTTACAATCCATTTACCTACACCTTTATCTGGGAATCCTGTGTCATTACAAATTAATGTTATATTTTTGATATTACTATCAATTACTCCCTCAATAAGCAAGTCAGGTGACCCAACAGCTAAAAAGCCTCCCACCATTATTGAAAGATCATCCTTTAACAGTTCTTGAAATTTCTCTTTACTAATAACTTTTGACAACTCATCCACCCCTTTAGTACTCGTAAAATCCTCTTTTTGTCTTTCTTCCTAAATAATTGCCCCTAACCATTTTTCTAAGTAATGGATGTGGACGATATTTGTCTTCTCCAAACTCGCAATGTAAAACTTCCATTATAGCTAGACATACATCTAAACCAATAAGATCGGCTAATGCTAATGGGCCAAGTGGATGATTAGCACCTAACTTCATAGATAAATCAATATCTTCTTTTGATGCAACACCATCGGCTAAGACACCTACCGCTTCATTTATCATAGGTATTAAAATTCTATTAACTACAAATCCAGGAGCTTCCTCAACTTCTACTGGCTTTTTGTTTATACTTTTAACAAACTCTAATGATTTTTTAAAAACCTCTTTTGATGTAGCTAATCCTTTAATTAATTCGACTAATTGCATTAGTGGCACTGGATTAAAGAAATGAATGCCTATAACATTTTCAGGATAGTCAACTGCTTGTGCCAATTCTGTAATTGACAGAGATGATGTATTAGTTGCAAGTATTGTGTTTTCTGAACAAACGACTGAGATTTCCTTCATAATTTGTTTTTTAACACTCATATTTTCTGTAGCTGCCTCAATTACCATATCACAATCTTTTAAATCTTCTAGACTACTGACTTTTGATATTTTTGATAGTGCTTCTTCTTTTTCGTTAACAGTCATTCTCTCTTTAGAAATAAGCCTATCAAAAACTTTCTCAATATTCTTTATACTTTTTGTTGCAGTTTCAAGGTCCCTATCACATATAATTGCATTATAACCATTTTGAGCTAGAACTTGGACAATACCTGTTCCCATTGTTCCTGCGCCAATAACGCCTACTGTTTTAATCAAATTATCCACTCCTTATCTGCTTTTAAAATCTGGGTTTCTCTTGTCTAAGAAAGCACTCATACCTTCAGCTTGATCTTCATTAGCAAAGCACAATGCAAACGCTGAAGTTTCTATATGACTAGCTGTTTGATGATCAGCATATAGGCTTTGCTCTATAGCTAATTTTGCATACCTAATTGCAAGCTGTGCTTTTGAAGCTATTGCCTGTGCCATGTTCATTGTTGTGGGCATAAGCTCATCTAATTCTACTACTTTGTTAACTAGCCCAATCCTTAAAGCCTCATCTGCCTTTAAGTACTCGCCAGTAAAAATAAGTTCTTTAGCTTTGGCTTGTCCTACAGCTTCAACAAGCCTTTTAGTAGCACCAAAACCAGGGGTAATACCAAGCCCGACCTCAGGTTGACCCATACTCATTTTTGTTGAAGCAATTCTGATATCACAAGCTAGAGCCAGTTCACAGCCTCCTCCAAGTGCATACCCATTTATTGCTGCAATACTTGGCTTACATAAAGATGATATTCTATTAAAGACTTGGTGTCCTAGTTTTGCAAATCTTCTTGCTTCTTCTGGCGAAAAGTTTTTCATTTCACCAATGTCTGCTCCTGCAACAAATGATTTTCCTTCACCTGTAAATACTAAAACATAAATACTGTCATCTGATGCTACATCTTCAATAGCTTGCTCAATTTCTCTAAGAGTGTCTGAGTTCAGTGCATTTAATGCTTTTGGACGACTAATTGTAATTAAAGCAACATGGTCTTGTACATCAAACTTAATATTCTTGTAACTCATTTTTTTTACCTCCTCTATTTTCTATTAACTATGTTACAAATCAACTTACTTTCTATTGTGCCTTTCTAAATCCTTAGGTTCTAAGCTAACTGCTTGACCTCTAAACAGTTTTTCTAGTCCAATTCCATCGCTATACTTAATATTTTCACAATCAACACAGCTTGTACATGGATTCTTATAATCTGTTGGTTCTGCATAAGCTGCAATAACTCCTTCATAATTCCTTAAAACAACTTTGTTGCCAATGTGAGAAACCATGTAATTAGGTCCAACCGGTATTTTTCCTCCGCCGCCTGGCGCATCTACTACAAAAGTAGGGACAGCTAACCCAGACGTATGACCTCTAAGCATCTCTATAATCTCAATTCCCTTATCAACAGTTGTTCTAAAATGACTAATGCCAGTTGAAAGATCACATTGATATATGTAATATGGTCTTACTCTGTTTTTTACTAGCTTATGAACTAACTCTTTCATAATATATGGACAATCATTGATTCCTCTAAGTAAAACACTTTGATTTCCAAGAGGAATACCTGCATCTGCCAGCATCGCCAATGCTTCTTCAACTCTCGGCGTTAGCTCTTTAGGATGGTTAAAATGCGTATTAAGCCAAACTGGATGATATTTCTTTAACATATTGACAAGATCTTTTGTAATTCTCTGTGGCATAACTACTGGAGCTCTAGTGCCAAGCCTGATTATTTCAACATGGTCTATTTCTCTTAGTCTCTTTATTATATATTCAAGTTTATCATCGCTTACTAAAAGTGCATCTCCACCTGACAATAGCACATCTCGTATAACTGGTGTTTTTGCAATGTAATCGATAGCTTTGTCAATATCTTCTTTAGGTCTTGCTCTATCGTGACTACCTGCATATCTACGACGAGTACAATGTCTACAGTACATTGAACACTGGTCAGTAATCAAAAACAAGACTCTATCTGGATATCTATGTGTTAATCCTGGCGATGGAGAATCTAAATCTTCGTGCAGTGGATCCTCCATATCAAAGGTGTCTTTATGAACTTCAAGTTCTGTTGGTACAGCCTGCATTCTTATTGGGCAGTTGCTATCATTTTGATCCATAAGTGAAGCGTAATACGGTGTTATTGCCATTTTGTAGCTTGCTAAACATTTAGTAACCCCGTTTTTTTCAGAGTCGCTGAGATTTATGATTTCTTGAAGTTCTTCTAAATCTGTGACTCTATTTCTTACTTGCCAATGCCAATCTTCCCATTCATTTTCAGTTACATCTTTGTAAAAATCACTTTTCTTAGATAAATCCATAAAATATTGCTCCTAACTAAGTTTTAGTATTTTTCTAGCTTCTTGTGGAGTAGCAACTTCTCTTTCTAATTCGGCTGCTAATCTAACAACTCTCTTTACAAGCTCAGCATTAGATTTGGCTAGCTGTTTATATCTGTAATATAGATTGTCTTCAAACCCAACTCGTACATGTCCCCCAAGAATGATTGCTGCTGCTGCCAGTGGTAATTCTGCTCTACCAATTCCCGCTACTGTCCAGGTTGACCCTTTTGGTATCGACTCAACCATATGTAGTAAATTCTTGACTGTACCAGTTATCCCTCCGGGCACACCCATAACAAAGTCAAAATGAAGAGGCTCTTCGAGCAATCCTCTTTTTACCAATCCTAAAGCGTTATTAATCATGCCTACTTCAAAAACTTCAATCTCTGGCTTAATTTTTCTCTCACGCATTTTCTTAGCAAAGGCTTCAATGTACTCTGGTGAATTATAAAATACCCCATCTCCAAAATTTACAGTGCCTGCTGTCAATGTAGCCATTTCAACATCGATATCGAGTGGCTGCATTCTTTCTTCAATTGTCATACCCACAGCACCACCTGTAGATGGCTGAATTATAACATCTGGGCATCTGTTTTTTATCATATCAATAGTTCTTCTAAAAACTTCATAGCTTTGAGTAGGTTCTCCATTATCATCTCTAACATGTAAATGTATGATGCTAGCTCCTGCATCATAGGCTTTTTGTGCTTCACTTGCTAATTCTTCTGGAGTAATTGGCAAATTAGGATTATCATCCTTTGACCCTTCTGCACCGCATATTGCAGCTGTAATAATTAATTTATCCATATTACTTCCTCTGTAAACTCTTTGGAACAACGCAAGTTCCACTTGCTCTTGCAACTATCACAGGGTCTTCTAAGACATCACACGCAGATGGTTGATCTTCTATATTGGCTGATGTTATCACTTTTCTGGCTTCAAACTCCATTTTTCTAGATGAATTTCCTACCTTAGTTATTTCTCCGTAAGCTTCAATGTAGTCTCCTCCATAAACTGGTGCTAAAAATTCAACATTATCATATGCCACAAAAAGCCCCTCATCACCGTCATGTCTAATTAATAGCTCTGTTGCAACATCTCCAAATAGTTGCATAATTCTTGCGCCATCTACTAAGTTTCCTGCATAATGAGCATCATGATTGCTCATTCTTAATCTAATATATGTTTTCAAAATATTACCTCCTACTTTTCTATTTTTCTTTTAACAAGCTCAGTTGCTATATACGATGCTACGTCAGGCGGTAGTGAACCTCTTCCAAACCCAGCATCAAAACCTAGTTCAGCGGCTAATTCATTTGAAATTCTGGGACCTCCGATTATCAATAAACAACTTTTTTCAAGTTTTTCTGCATGCGCCATTTCAATAAATTCAGTTAAATTTTTAATGTGAACATCTTTTTGTGTTACTACTTGCGATATTAATATCGCATCAGCATTTAACTCTTTAGCCTTCTCTATTAACTTGTAGTTTTCAACTTGACTTCCTAAATTCAGAGCCTCTATTTCTGGGTATCTTTCAAGTCCATATTCCCCAGCATAGCCTTTCATATTCATAATCGCATCTAATCCTACTGTATGTGCATCTGACCCTGTACAAGCTCCGACTACAACAATTTTTCTTCCTAAGTATTTCTTTATATAATCATTAATCTGATAAAAATCCATCTTTGGCGCATCTATTTTATTAACATTTATCTTGCTAATATCAATGCTTTTTGTAAAAGAGCCATATATGATGTAAAAACTATAATTATCATCCAAGGATGCACTATGAACTAACTCTGGACTTGTTAACCCCATTTTTTGAGCAACTTGCTTAGCTGCCTCATCGCCTATTTCTGACTTTTCTATTGGTAAAGTAAATGATACTTGCACTTTGCCATCATTTAGTGTGTCTCCATATGGTCTTATTTTATTCAATAGATTCACCACCTAATCCAAGCTCTCTTTCCATTTTTTCTAAAAATGGATTAACATAACTCTCAGCCTTTTGGATTACACCTTCTAATCCTTTACCTGCGTTTTGTTTTCTTTTGATATTTGCAAACATACCTTGCTCAATTGCTGTTTCAAGTCCTATTTTAGCAATTTCTTCCAATAAACTACATGCCTTTGCTAAAACATTTTGAGCATGATTATTTATAATTCCGTCCTTTTTAAACTCTATCTCAGATGATAAGTCTCTTGCTGCTTGCATTACATACATTGAATTTTGCAATGATAATGCTCTATCTTGCATAAAAGGTGTATGAATAGCCTCTGTTAACATTCCTAATAGATGAATTCCTTGATTGGTAAGTACGGATGTTAAATTAAATAGTGAATCTTGTACATGCCCTTTAAAAATGTCACCAGTCATATATTTAGTTGGCGGCATATATTTAAGATTAGCCTCAGGAAACAAATCTCTAGAAAGTTGAGCTTGTGCTATTTCATATAAAAGAGAATTTTCAATATCAGGGTTTATCTCAAAAGCATGGCCTAACCCCATTTGTTTACTACTAAGTCCACTAGCAAAAGCTAATTGCTCATTTATAAACTGTGAGGCTATTACAGTATGACCTTCCTCAAAGGCATCTGCTGTAGTTAAGTAGTTGTCTTCACCTGTATTTATTATTACACCAGCATATGCATTTATCATTCTTGAAAAGTATTGATCTATAAAAGTTCTTACCATATTGATATCTCTAAATAAAATCCCATACATCGAGTCATTAAGCATCATATCAAGTCTTTCAAAGGCTCCTATAGCAGCTATTTCTGGCATACAAAGCCCTGAACAATAATTGACAAGCTGGATATATCTTCCTAGTTCTTGTGACACTTCATCAAGAGCTCTTCTCATAATTCTAAAATTTTCTTGCGTTGCATATGTTCCACCAAAGCCTTCTGTGGTTGCTCCATACGGCACATAATCTAATAAGCTTTGTCCTGTAGTCCTTATTACTGCAATAATATCAGCACCTTGCCTTGCTGCAGCCTTGGCTTGTACAATATCTTCGTATATATTGCCTGTTGCTACTATGACATACTGCCAAGGGGTTTTTCCTATTGATAGTGTTTCTTGCATTGACTCTCTTTTTTCTTTATTTTCGCTTATCTTTCTAAGAGCTTCTTCTGTATATTTGTCCAAAACCATTTTTATATCTTGTTCATCTTGAGTAGGTATATCTAGTAAGTCTAATTCTCCCAAAGATACTTTTGTTGCTATATTTTGAGGGGTTGTATTGTAATATGAGACAGCGTTTGCTATGTAAAACGCTACTCCTTTCGATAGTTCACCAGCTTGGTGTAAGCTATCTACAATAATATTTGCTAAAGGAATTCCTTCTGCATCGACCCCATCTATCCCAAAAAGCCTAACTACTGTTCTTTCCTGAGATACTGTTGTAAAGCTATTAACATGATCTAAAGTACTAATCGCAACTTCCTTAGCTGCACCTCTTGCTCTTTTAATAAGCTTTTCATCTAGTGTTAATTTACCCATATGGCCACCTACTTTTCTATTAATTCTTTTGCTTTATCAATTAACTTTTCATTTAAACCAAGTGCGCTTGCTATCTTAAAAACTTGGTCTTCATATAACTCTTTACCTTCATACAGCTCTATTTTATAGTCTATATATTTGTTTAATATCCTGGGGTTGATTTCGCGATTTTCAAATACGTTGAAAAATTTTTCGCTAAGACCTTTTGTTCTCCAATTAGATATTTCTTTCAAGTGTGTAACTTTGGGATAGTGAGTTGTTACAATTACAATACAATTACTATTACTCATTTCTTCTAAATATGAAATTGCAATTGCTTGTCCAATATCTGGCACAGCCCCTTGCGCAATCTCATCTATACAGATTAAGCCATATTCATGCTTTAACTTAAATGTTCTGACGATACTTGATATCTCTTGTCCAAATCTGCTCAGCCCTGTTTCAACAGTGTCTTCGTTTCCATCTGAGTAAAATATAAATTCAAACAAAGGAGATTTTAGTTTTTTTGCTGGCACAGGTATTCCTGCATGAACCATGCAAGCTAAAAGCCTAATCAACCTCAGAGTTACCGTTTTGCCACCCATATTCATACCTGTTATCGCAGCAACACCTCTATGAAGGTTAATAGTCCTAGGAGTAAACACATCCCCTCTATCTTTCAATATTTCATCAAGTATAGGGTGGCTTGCACTATCAATTTCTAAGCTATCATTATTGTCTATTTCTGGAATAGTGCAATTATGTTCACCCATGAACTTTGTTTTAGATAGCATAGTATCTAAAAAAGCAATTGCTTCTAATGACTTACTTAAACAACCCAAAAAAGGTTTGATTAAATCAGTTACTTGATCTTTAGCTATTGTGTAAGACTTATCTAACTCTATAAGAATATTTTCCCTTTTAGCCCTGAGGTTTATTAGTTTCTCTGGCTCTTTTACCTTGTATATAATATGAAATTTGTCTGCTTCAACTCTACTTGCCAAACTATTGGCTTCTATTGCTTCTATTTTTTTTATCTCTTGCTTTTTCACTGCAAAAGTTTGACTTATTTCAAACCCTAAAATTTCTGTTATGGCTTCATTTAGTTTTAACTTGCTTTGAAAGATTTGCCTATCAACAGCCTTTAGCTTTTTTCTAAGCTCTTTTAGTTTTATAGAAAATTTATCAGCAATAAAAAATCCGGACGAACTAGCACAAATGTCATCAAAAATTCTTTCTAGGCTAAAGATTCCTTCTTCATCAATTTTGAAACCTTCTAAGCTTGTTAAATCTTTCATGTGATTGATTACTTTTGAAATAATTTGACTAACATTTCTAATCTCATATAAGGATATATCATTAGGATGTCCATTTTTTACATCTGAAATGTATGAATCAATAATTTTTAGATTACTTAGATGCCTTCTGATTTGAAAGCTATGCTTCTTATTATCTTTTTCCCAAGAATGTATTTTTTTGACTACTGAGTAATATGTTTTTGCTCTTTTTACATCTTCTCTTTGAAAGATTTGAAATTGATGATGCATTCTTTGACCATATTCTGAAAGAGGCTTAATTCTTTTATATAGGTTTTGAAAATCTGTAAACGCGAAATCATCCCAAGTAACCATCTAATTTGCCTCCTTTAAAACAATATGAACTATTAACATCGCAAAAATCTATACTAGGAAACTCCTCGCTTACTTTTTTCCCAAACTCATAACTACCCATGCTTGATCCATAGAAATTTTGTGGATTATATGTGCAAAATACTAAATCTATATGCTTATGAACATAAAGTCTCTGCTTTAGCATCAGTGACTTTAGCATTTTTGCTGATATGAAAACTTTAGTCAAATCTTCAACTACAATCTTCTCACATTTCTTTAATAACTTATTCACTAAATGATCTGTCAAAGCTCCATTCCAAACACAATATTCAACATTGTAATTACCTATTTGACTAGGTGTGGCTTTCTCAAGCTTACCATCACATATAATGGCACAATTTTCTGTTTCAAATACTGCCTCTAAATCAAATAATTCAAATGTTTGCAAGTTAAATAAGTTATACAATCTACTTAGTTCTTTTATTGATTTTGATAATGAGTCTCCTCCAACAGCTAAAATAGCTGTAGTACAAAGCTTTGGTGATATTTGCGTAATCCTATTATATGCTCCATCAATTAATACTAAATCCACATATTCTAGTATCATTTTCTTCACCTTTTCAAGCCCATCAAGAGAAGATGGACCTACAATTTCTAAAGATGAATCTGTTTTTGACTTTATGATATATATCTCTCCAAGAGGGGACTGCAAAAATGTGTTTTTGATAATCTCATATTCACCTCTATAGTTGCTCAATACTGCTGATGCAGTTGCTATATATGTATTTTTTGGAACCCTAAACTCAGGTTTTTCATTTCCAAATATCATATCTTTTCTTTCACCATCAAAGCCTATTGATGTAGTTCCAATAGTGTAAGAAGTATAAGAAAGCTTCTCCATTAAATACATTAGTGTTACAGTCTTACCTGCATTCTTATTTAGACCAGCTATAGCAATTGAGTCTGCTTTCTTAGGAAGAAAAGAAAGTATGTCTTTATGCATATCTCTCATTATAAAGATCTCTCAAAAGTGAGTTTTCTCTTAACACTTCTATTGCGATTTTTGCATGGTCTTTACAATATCCATTTCCTATTATCATATTTACATCTTTACCGACTCCCTCAGCTCCCAAAGCAGCTGCCGTAAATGAGGTAGCCATACTAAAGAAGTATATAGTGCCTTGGTCTTTTGTAGATAAGATAGTCGCCATCTCTGTATTGGGTATATTGACACAATTTATTGTTAAGTCAGCCAATATTCCATTTGTCGCGTCAACCATTTTCTTGTGTGTAGTTAATGCATCTGTAGCGTCACAATGTATTACTTCATCTGCTAAGTTCATTCTTTTTATTTCTTCAAGTCCATTTTTATCATAGCAAAGTGCAATTACTTTACCTGAAACACCCACTCTTTTCTTTGCTTCATGCAAACAAAGTAAGCCAGACTTCCCTGATGCTCCTATTACTGCTACTGTTTGCCCTGATTTAACTAACCTTGCTGTTTGAGCAGGAGCTCCTGCAACGTCTAAAACAGATAGTGCTAATTTTTTTGGCATATCTTCTGGCAACTTTGCAAAAATCCCACTGGCAAATAGAATTGCCTCCCCTTTAATATCTACTTGATCATTTTCTATTTTTACATCAATAATTTCATCTATCATTAAAGGAGTAAGTGATAAAGAAACTAAAGTTGCAATTCTATCTCCAATCTGTAATTCTTTATGTGGATACTCATCACCAATCTCTTTTACTGTACCTATTAACATCCCACCAGAGCCTGTTTTAGGATTATGATGCTTTCCCCTTTCAGCTACTATGCCTTTCATTATTTCTTTTATTTTTTCAACATCATCATTTGCTTGACTTCTTATTTGAGTAAAGCTTGCAGAATCAATATTAAGAGTTTCAACTTGAATTAATAACTCATTAGGGTATATCTTCATTGTATTATCAATTTTCCACGCTGGTTGGGGTAAAACGCCTTTTGGCTTTATTACCCTATGTTCTCCAAATACACTATACTTCATAATTATTCCTCCTAAAAAAATAAAGCGCTAATCAGTTTTACCTGAATAGCGCTTCATACTAAAAGTATGACAGTAGTTAAGCTTTGTCCACTTAACTCCCAAGGATATTGCATCGAGCCTACAAGATCCTTTCGGCAATATATCCCTTCAATTATTGCTAAGTTGCTCAAACTTGCACGCAATAACCTACCACATAGATTGCTCCTCTAACACTGCATTATTAACTTTTTTGATTTTCTGCTTACAAGTATAATTATAAAAGTTAATTTTGTCTATATTTAACTACTATAATTTAAATAATTTTTATTCCTATCTAAAAATACTGGTTCTTTGCTCATGTGCCTTTTTTTATGATAAGGAAACACCTTATAATCTTGCAAGTACTTATATGACTTTTCAAATCGGTTAATACCTTGTACTTCTATTACGATGCTTGGGCCATGGGTAAATATTTCTAACAGATTACTAACTTCAGGCCACCTAATACTGCCATCACCAATTGCTAAATGCTCATCTTCTGATCCATTATTATCATTCATGTGAATATGCTTAATGTGCCTGCCTAAAGACTTTATTAACAAACCATTTCTAGATTTTTCATATATGTTCATGTGTCCAACATCTAAACAAATTCCAGCTCTTTTGTCATTAATCCCTTCCATAAGCTCTAATAATACATCGCCTCTATTATCCCACATATTCTCTATACATATTTTAATATCGTATTGCTCTATCATTTTTTTCCAAAAAGAAATACTTTCTTTTACAAAGTTACTTATATAATAAGGGTTATTAATAATTGGATTATATCCTGAATGAAACACAATCATTTCTGCACCTATTTCTTTTGCGGCTTCAATTGATTGGATAACTCTTTTTCTGGAAGCTAAGCGTATTGACCTATCAGGACTCTCAATTTTTAAATCAATAAAAGCCCCGTGGTAAGTAATTAAGTTTGTGAAATTATTCAAAGCTTTCTTGTAAAAGTTCTTAAACTCTAAAAACTTAAGGGTATCATTAAGTATTACTGTATTTGACAATTCCACAACTTCAATCCCTAAGTTGTTTTTTATAATGTAATTATAGTAAGAACTAAAATCTTTCCTTCTTGGTTGTATAAGTATTTCTGCCATATTATCACCTGTTAATATTATTATCCTCTACAAACTCGTTAATTTTTAATTACTAAATTTCAAGTGCTGTTAATTTGCTAGCTAAAACATCAACGTCTTTTGTTGTTTCAAACAAACCTTTTATGGTAAACTCCATATCTCTTTATTAATTCAATATAACCATGAGTAATCCTTCTCAAACACTATAATTTTAAACTTGCTTTTTTAGTTTTTCAAATCTCAATAGTATGCTAAAGAATTAACATCTACTCCTTTTAAAACCATCTAAACAGCATATCTAAATAAATAATTAATGTAAAAAGCATAGGGTTGATCTTAAAAACTCAACCCTATGCTTATCATTCTGATATAACCATACTAAAACTATTTGGCTATTATTATCTAACTATCTCATTAATTTAGATGGATACCTAAACGTTAGTCATCTATTTCAAACTCTAAAATTTCTCCTGAAAGAGCATCAATTTCTAGCTCGTATTCAATAGATCCTTTTTCTATTTTGATTTCATATAGATATTTTTCATCATCTTCATCAATTTCAAAGTCTGTTACTATGCCTCCATTTGTCTTACTCAATGCAATTGAAATAGCTTCTTCTCTACCAATCACGTTGCCTGTTTTAGCATGTTTAGACTTTTCAATTTCGTACTCTAAAACTTTTCCTGTAAGAGCATCAATTTCTAACTCGTATTCACTGCCATTATTGTTAATTTCAATTTCATAAACATATCTACCATCATCTTCATCAAGCTCAAACTCTATTACAGTTCCTCCACTGCAAACCTCTTTAGCAATTTCTATTGCTTCTTCTATACTTATAATCTCATTAATATTTGACATTACTTTTCTTTTTAGTTCATATTTTAAAATCTTACCTGAAAAAGCATCAATTTCTAACTTATACTTCATGGATTCATTAGCTGTTTCTATTTCATATAGTAATCTACCATCATCTTCTTCAAGCTCAAGATCTGTTACGAATCCTCCATTTGTTTTGCCTAGTGCTATTGAAATTGCTTCATCTCTATCAATCATGGTGCCTGTTTGAATATATTTTGATTCTTCAATTTTGTACTCTAAGATTATTCCTGATGCGGCGCCTATTTCAATCTCATATTTATTGCCTTTATTATAGATTTCTATTTCATATATATACTCTTCATCATCTTTATTAAGCTCAAACTCTGTTATTGTTCCAACACTGCTAACTTCTCTTGCTATATTTATTGCTTCATCCATTGATATGAGGCCTTCAATTTTTGAAACTCTTTTTTCTTCAAGTTTGAACTCTATTATTTTTCCAGTAACTGCATCAATTTCTAACTCATATTTACCAGAATCATTAATCACTTCTACTTCATAGATATATTTATCATCATCTTTTTCTAATTCAAGTTCTATAATTTGTCCACCATTTGTTAGTTCTCTAGCAAGTCGGCTAACTTCTTTTATATCTAGAATATCAATATTATCTCCTATATAATTATGATCTACTGTAGTAATAACTTTTTGGAATAAATCTTGCGATGACATTCCTAAGCTATCAGCTATTTCAAGTATATCTTTTATACTTATGTCAGCTAGTTCTGCATAGTCAATTTCATTAAAATTCAGTTTTATTATATTGTCTATCAACTTAGTCTTGCCTTGAGAAGCTTTATCGCTAGACGAGTTACTATATTCATCTACTTGCCCTTTATCTGAAACTTGGTTCAAAATAGTTGCAGCAATTTGCTGGTTCTCCAAATATGCTTTGATCTGGGCATTTATTCTATCCAGTATATCCTTATTAACATTGTCTTCAAATACAGTAAGCATAACAATGTTGTCTTCTCCCCCAGTTATGTATCCTAACGAAATCATCAATTCCACCAGTTCATTTATAACTTTATCAAGACTTTTACTTGATATTTTATGCTCACTTAGCATTTCTCTTGCATCTTCATTGAGTGCTTTTATCTCAATTACAGTGTCAAGCCTATTTGTAACTATTTCAATACTTGGATTTATGTCCATTACTACACTTGTAGCTGGTGCATTTATAACCATTACAAAAACTAAAGTTGCTACTACTAAACCGACTGCAGCGCTTCTTATAATAAATTTTCCCACAATATCTCACCTTTTCTTTTGTATTTCATTAATACAACGTATAAACACTCCATTTTATTGCATAAACTTATGTTTATTAATGATCAAAAGAAATTATTTCTCCTGACTGCCCATCAACTTCTATTTCATACTCAAGACTGTCTTTCTCTATTTCAATCTCATAGATAAATTTGCCGTCATCTTTATTTAATTCAATGTCAACTAGAGTTCCACCATTAGTTAATTCATATGCCTTATTTAATGCTTCTTTAGCACTTATAAGGTTTTTATCAGAAAACTTATCATCTGTTGTTTCATTTTCTGCTTTAATAATTTCTCCAGAACGAGCATTAATCATAAGAATATGCTCTCTAGCTTCTGATACTATAGTGATTTTATAAATAAATGTATTATCTTCATGCTCTAGCTCTATTTCGATGATTACCCCACCTTTGGTGAATTCTAAAGCAATTGACGATATCTTCTCTATATCAAGAATCTCTTCTAATTTATCAAAATGTGCTTGATCAAGTTCATTTTCGTTTTCATACTCTAGAACTTGCCCAGTATAAGCATCTAAAACAAGCTCAATCTCCTGACTCTCTCTTTTTATTTCAATTTCATAATATAATCTTCCATCATCTTCTTCTAGCTCAATCTGCTTAACTAATCCGCCATCTGTTAGTTCTATTACTTTATCTTGTATTTCCTTAATACTTAGAATGTTATTACTAATAATTTTATCGTCAACTCTATCATACTCTGCTTTAATAATTTCTCCTGTATGAGCATTAATCAAAAGAATATGCTCTGCAGTTTCTGTGCGTACAATGACTTCATAGGTTGATTTGGAATCATCAAAATTTAATTCTATTTCAATTATTACTCCGCCTTTGGTAAAATCTAATGCGATTACTGATATCTCTTTTATGTCGAGAATTTCATCTGAACCATTTATATGGTCATATTCAAAATCAATGTCTTTTTCAAACTCTAAAACCTGTCCTGTTAATGCATCTAAAACAATCTCAAATTCTTGATTTTCTTTTCTTATTTCAATTTCATAATATAATCTTCCATCATCTTCTTCTAGTTCAATATTTTCAACTACTCCACCATTACTCAAACCTAGTGCTATCTCAATAGCACTTTCTAGACTAAGCTGAGAGTTCATTTTCTCATCATAATATTGATATACATCTTCATCAGATTCGATTATTGACGTTAAATCTAAAGAGATATCTTTTGAAAGCTCTATAAGCTCTTTAAGCGATAAATATACCAGGTCCTCAAAAATAAGATCACTATCTAATTTTGTTAAATTCTTAATGAACGTATATTTACCTGCAGTCAAGTAGTCCTTATAAGATCCTTTTATAGCTTCGTCATCCTCTTTAATCTCTTGTTTTAATATCAAAACGCTTGAATCCCTAACAGTGAAAAAGCTCTTTATTGTGCTACTCAGTTTTTCAATGTTCTCCTTGCTGATTTTGTCACTTACACTCTTTATAGATACTAGCATAGTGTTTTTATCTTCATTAATAAATCCGTTTTGACTAAGCATATCTAGTAGCATTGGAATGACTTGATAAACATTCTTTCTATAATAATCTATAGAAAGAATCACATCCTCTTCTATATTTATAGCTTCCATGTTAATCACATTTTCATTCTTATTCAGAGAAATTTCTATCCCAGGATTAATGTCAATGAAAACTTGTGAAGTGATAGCATCTCCTTGATAAAACATAGAAATAGCAATTACTAATATTACACTTATTGTAGTAAAAGCATAAATTGGTTTTAATGATTTTTTCTTTATAGGCTCTTGTCTAGTTATGTAGTCGTGATTTTTCATTACCTCAACTTTTTGATGCTTAATATCTTCCAATATATTAACTGGAGCTTCATTAACAGCCTTTCTTAAATGATGTTTTATTTCTTTTATTTTCATTAGAAGCCCCCCTTTTCTTTTAGATATTTTTTCAATTTCTTCAGAGCTCTATAATACTTTGATAATGCTGTTGATAAAGGAACACTTAAACTTTTTGCAATTTCCCTATGCTTCAAACCTGTCACAGCATGTAAAATCACAATTTCTCTTTCTTCTTGAGATAGAATTTTAAGTGCTGACTCTAATACAATTTTATCTACTCTATCAGTTATATAAGAGAAGTCTAGGCTGTTTTCTATCTCTTTTGAATCATATCTTGTATATTTGCTTTCTCGTCTTAGGTTACTTCTATAAATGTTTTTTGCAACTGTAAACATCCATGCCAAAGGTTTACCCATAGGTTTATATAGGTGTGCAGCTGATTTTATTTTTAGATAGGTTTCTTGTAATATATCAAGAGCTTTGTCATGATCTCTTACAAGAGACAACACATATGCATACATTGTTCTTTCAGAAGAATAATACAGTTTTTCAAATGCTTTAGTGTCACCATCAGCTATTTTTTTAAAAAGAGCTTCATCAATATTATTGCTATTTTCTTTTTGCTCTCTTATGAAGCTGTTTAATATAAAATAGAAAATCATTTGCATGGCTCCTCTTATTAGTATAACGTTCATATGCTTGATTTTATTGCATCTTTTTTCAAAAACTATAAGCATAAAATTAAGGACTGTTACTTATTGTTCGTTTTAAAGAGCTATTATATGTGTTAGTTTACAAAATGTATACACAAAACATCTGATTCATTTTGCCTATTCAACAGACACATCGCTATTTAAAACTAAAAAGCCTTTAGCAGATGATTGCCAAGACAATTATTTAGTTTATGTTATTTGTTTTTCTTTAATTATGGCTTTTGTAAGCTTTACGATAGTTTGTCTTTCTAAAAAGAATCTTGTCAATTCCTATCAACTTCTTTCTACACTCTTCTATATATTGAAAAGTGTTAAATTTACTGGATATTTTAACACTTTTAGATCAACAGAAGCAGCTTGTTGCTCTTTATTACTACGATATTCATTGTTTTTTATAGTATGTGTCCTTTATGCAAAGTACATAATCTAGTTTCTATATTCCAGTTAACTTACTTCTTCTTTCTAGAAAAATATTATCTTTCCATTCTCCTTGCTCTGTTTGACCTATTTTGCTAAGTGTTCCTACAATCCTAAACCCATGTCTTATGTGCAATCTCAAACTAGGCTCATTCTCAGGGAAAATCTTCGCCAAAAGAGTCCAATACCCATTATCTTCAGTGACTTCAATAAAATCGCTCATTAAAATAGAGCCGATTCCTAAACCGCGAACTTTCTTTGATATATATATACTTATTTCTCCTACTCCGCGGTATACATGCCTTTTAGAAAAAGGGCTTAAAGTTGCAAAACCTACTAACTTGCCACAGTGAATGGCAACAACCGTACAACTCAAATCATGGCTACTAATCCAGTGTTCTTTTGAGGGTACTTGTGTTTCAAATGTAGCAATATTTGTTTCTATTCCCTCTTGATACACATTAATAAGTTGTTCAAAGTCTTCTTCAGTAAATTTTCTTATAGAAATATTCTCCATTTTAAATCTCCAATATCAATTTCTCTTATGTTTAAATTATTCGATAGTTTTAATCGTTATTTTAAGACTCCTATCATATGACCCAGAAATTTATGACCTATGTATCTTTGTATTTTCTAGTTCGCATGATTCTCACTCTTATATTGTATATCATGCAGAGTATTCAAACAATCTACTAGCGTTCAATTAATACTGTAAAACTTGCATGTTTAATGATTTGTTAAAGTAAAAAACTGCATCCAATTAAAGACACAGTCTAACTTTTTCCTCTATTTATTCTCCGCTTCTATCTTGGGAGTAATTTTAATTATTAAATCATCACTTTCACCAAGGGTACCCCTACCATCTCTGTTATTTGTGAGTACATACAAAGAACCTTGATAATATTTAACATTTCTAATCCTTCCATAATCTCTAAATAAAGCTTGCTCCCTAACAAAGTTTCCATCACCATCTAAATCAATTCTCATAATCATATTACCTCTTAATCCTGCTACAAAAAGAGGGGCCTCAATCAGGTTCTCCATAACTAGAAAATCGATTCCTGAAGGTGCTAATGTAAATTCAGTATAGCAAGCTATTGGAGACTGATAATCTGAGCTACTCTCACTGCAAGTTATATTAGGCCATCCATAATTTTCACCAGCAATAACTAAGTTTATTTCATCATGTCTATCTGGTCCATGATCACTTGCAAATAATTGATTGGTTTCAGGATGCCAAGCTAATCCTTGAGGATTTCTAAAACCATATGCATATACAGGGCTATTCTCAAATGGGTTATCTTCTGGTATAGTTCCATCCGGATTAATTCTCAATATTTTTCCTGCTAGAGAATCAATATCTTGTGATAAACTTCTATTACTTGCATCACCTGTTGTGATATATAACTTTTCATCAGTGCCAAACTTAATTCTTCCTCCATTGTGATATCTTGAACCAGGTATTCCTTCAATAATGTATACTTCGTCTTTTAGTGTACTATCTTCAAATGTAAATCGTGAAACTCTGTTGTATAATTCTCCGTTTTCTTGATATGTATAATAGAGAAAAAGATGGTTATTCTCGTTAAACTCAAAACTCAAAGTCAATCCAAGTAACCCGCCTTCGCCAATGTGATTAACATCATGTAGATTATAAATTTCTCCTTCATTGAGTAAAACTATTTCGCCACCTCTTTGTGTTATTAAAAATCTTCCATCAGGTAAGGGAACTATTTCCCAAGGGATATTAAATCCTTCGCCAATTATTTCTACCTCATATTCTAATTGTTCAATTGAAACAATCTCTTCAACTGGTATTGTAGTTTCGCTATTGTCTGGTTCATTTATATCTGGTTTTTCTTCATCTACACCTGAGTCAGTGTCTGGAGCATTAATAGTTTCATCTAGTAAGTTATCAAAAAAACCAATCTGCCAAATTATTGTTAAAATGATAACTGAAATGATTAAAAGCAGCCACTTCTTACTCATTTATAACTCTCCTGTCTATACTCTACCTTGATTTTCTATATACTATTATATCAGTTTTTTATCATCACGTTAAAGGAATAATCCCTTTAGTGTAATTGTAATGATTATATAAAAATGATAAAATTATCTTTAAAGTATTTAAATCTTTCAGTCTACATTCCTTATTATGAAGTAATTTTAGACAATTTATTTTCAAAGAAGTCTTATCCTTAAAACATTGAAGTCGCTTCGAGATAGTGATATATAGTCACATTGCGAAGCGATTTTTCACAGTGGCTAGTAATAAATCAACAATTGAGAAAGGAGAGTATGATTTAGTCTATAACTATATCATGCAAATTTGAAATGGGTATTTATAATAGAGCAGATGGGAAATATATTAAAGACTTGCCTACCTATATAAAGTTTTTTCCTTTTTTAATGAGAAGGCGACATGATGCCTCGATCTACTTCAATCAAAAGTTAGACCTTACAAAAACCATGGTTTACATGAAAAAGAATGATGTAAAGATCTTTCATATTTTCTTAGCTTCTCTTCTAAAATTAGGAGTCGAAAAGCCAGCCTTTAATAGGTTCGTTGTTGGCAAACGCGTATATCAGAGAAATTATCTTGCCATAGGATTTATGGCTAAGGCAGATCATAGTGAAGAAGCTAGCGAAGTAAGCGTTAAAGTTTTTTTTGATGAGAATGATACTTTAAAGGACGTAAAAGACAAAGTTCAAAAAAAAGTTGATATTGTTAAACAAAGCGGTACATTCAATGTAGATAAATCTATTGAAGTTTTAACACGTTTACCTAAGTTTTTAACCACATTCATCTTTTTTATTCTTAGAATTCTTGATCACTTTGGCTTATTATCTAAATCATTCATTCATGATAATCCTCTGTTTGTCAGTGCTTATGTTACTAACGTGGGAAGTATTGGATTAGATGCCCCTTTCCACCATATGTATGAATGGGGAACAACTTCACTTTTTTCTTCTCTAGGAAAAATTCGCAAGGACTATATAGTTTGTGAAAAAACAGAGACATTAAAAATTACTGACACAGTAAATATTACTTTTACTATTGATGAACGAATAGCTGATGGTATCTATATGGCTAATGCATTAAATGATTTTAAAAAGTATATGGAAAATCCGGAGTTGTTAGAATAAATGAACCTTAATAAAACTCTTTATCAAACAATAAAAAAAGTGGCTAAGGAAAACCCTACTAATATTGCATATGATTTTTTGGGATTTAGAAGAAGTTATAGTGATTTCTTAGAAGATATTGATAGAAGTGCTAGCTTTTTATACGAGTTGGGTATAAAAGAAGGAGATATTATATCCATTTATCTTCCCAACATACCTCAAGCCCTGGAGCTATTTTTTGCAATCAATAAGATAGGTGCTATCTCAAACTTTATTCATCCACAAATGCCTATTGAAAGTAATAAGCAAATATTAGAAAAGATGAACCCAAAAGCAGTATTTCTACTTGATTCTATGCATGAAAAACTGAGAACCTTAAGAGACAATTCAATAGCTGATTGTTATGTCATAGTAAGAGTAAGTGACTATTTACCAACATGGATGAAACTTTTTTATAAGATAAGAGAGTTTTATTATGCTTCAAAGATTAAGCTGGCAGCTGATGCAAAATACTATGTTTTAAATGAACAGAGTAACAATTTTTCAAAGAGTATTAACCCCGAAGATACAGCAACGATTCTTTTCACAGGAGGCACAACAGGTGATCCTAAAGGAGTGTGCCTTTCTAACTTCAACATTAATGCTGCTGCTTATCAAACAAGTTCTTATAGAACTCAAGCCCAGCCTGGGGACAAAATGCTTGCTATACTTCCAATATTTCACGGCTATGGTTTAGCAAATTGCATTTATACCGCTTTAATTGAAGGTGGAGAAGTTATACTTCTACCTTATTTTTCTGAAAAGCTATTTAAGAAAACTATTATAAGTAAAAAGCCAAATTACATTTTAGGAGTACCCATTCTATTTTCAAAACTAATGGAACTTTTCTCTAGTGAAGATATAAATTTATCATTTTTTAAAGGTCTTTATTGTGGCGGCTCAAAATTAAGCGAAGATTTGCTAGATCAATTTAATGACTTTCTAAGTGTTAAAGGAGCACAGGTACTACTAAGAGAAGGTTATGGCTTAACTGAATGTGTAGGCGCATGTTCTTTAATGCCTGAAAAAAGTCGTAAAAAAAACAGTGTGGGTCATCCGTATGAGGGAGTCCGTATTAAAATAACTGACATTGAAACTCATAAAGAATTAGATGCTAATGACATAGGCCGAATATGCATAAAATCTGACACTATCATGACTGGTTATTATAAAGAAGAAGCTCATAATATTCGTGTTGAGTGTGATGAGAGATGGCTTTATACAGATGATGTTGGTTACTTAGATAAAGACGGTTATCTTTTCTATACAGATCGATTGTCCAGAAAGGTTAAAATATTAGGTTATGAAGTATATCCTGCAAATATCGAAAGTATTATAAACAAGATAGACTATGTATCAGATAGTTGTGTTGTTGAAAGTAATGATCAACACATAACTTCTCTTAAAGCCTATATTGTTTTAGTAAGTAACCATAAAGTTAGTAAAAAACGTAAACATATCATGGATTCATTAAAAAAAGATCTCCCTAAGTGGTCTATACCTAGAGAGATCATATTCATAAATAAAATACCCGAAACACTTCTTAAGAAAAAAGATTATAAGCGCTTAAAGTAAGTTTCTTAATTTCCAAAACTACCTGCAGATTGTATGTTTTCAGGTATAGTTCCATCAAAATGGAAACCCTCTTCAGTCACCTTAAAAGAATTAACTGAAAATCCATTCAAATTACTGATTGCATTATTTAATGCTGTTCCACCAGCTTCCAAATTATTATTTGCTTGGGTAGTTGGTATCTTTATTCTTCCCACATAAAGCTCCTTGGTGACACCATCAAACTTTTGAGTAGCTTCATCATAAAATAGTGTTGCATGCATATAAATTGGTTTGTTTTCTATTATCTTTAAGCCAGTTTCAAACCTTTCTAAAAATGGGAACTGCTCAATTAAAGGCCCTATATCCCCTATTTCACATGACATAATCAACTCGTCATCGCCTACACATTTAATTTTAACATTAGTCATTACAGAATTTTCATTCATAGACCTGTTAGCAATTGCTGTTAATTCTTGATTAGTGACAACAGCATTTACTTGTGTTTGTCCTGATGCTCTTATGTTACCAGCAAAAAAATCTTCTGCTGATGCATGATTGTCATCAAAAACGATTCCACCTTTTTCTAAGTAAGATTGAAAGTCCGATTCAGTATATGTTACATCGACTGCTTTAGCAGGCGAGCTTATCATATAATAAATAGCTCCTCCTGCTATAACTAGAACAACTATAACACCTATTAGAAACTTAAAAAGGCCTTTAAGAAACTTCATAATATCCCTCCAAACTGTCTATTTATTTAACTATACCAAATAAATTAAAGTATTAAAATATAAAACTGAAAAACTTACCTCTCCATAATAAGCAATTTTATAAACGTGAGTGTAGTGAAATGAGTTTGATAATCTCAGCTTAAAAATTACATAAGATCACTTCAAGCAGAGATAGTAACTACTTTTAAGAATATGAGCTAATAAAATGAGATAATTATATGGTAGTTAATTAGTGATGCAGTTGGTTTACTGTTACATACAACATATATAGAAACAATCTTGACTTGAGACAACATAATAATTTCGATTGTAAAAACACTAATGACATGAGATAACCTTAAAACATTCAGATCTATGCCTTGCTAATAGAGTAATGGGGTAAAATTTTTACATAATAAAGAGTAGACCTAAAGATTGCCTGTGATATAATCATTATGTAGCACATATGTACATGTCGGTAAATAAACCAAGGAGGAAGGAAATGTCAACTATAAAAGTATTTGATGAGAATCAACAAATTGCTGTAAAGTTTTTAGAAAGCTGTGAGACTAAAGAAAAGCTTGCAGAAATTAACGACGCAATATGGTCTTATGCGGAATTAGGATTAGAGGAATATAATACCGCAAATCTCCTAGTGAATTATTTAGAAAAGGAAGGATTTGAAGTTGAAAAAGGAGTAGCTGGAATGCCAACCGCTTTCGTTGCTACTTTTTCTAACGGTCCTGGACCAACTATTGGTGTACTTGGTGAGCTTGACGCGCTACCAATGCTATCTCAAGAGGAAGCAAACCCTGAGCATGCACCAGTAACTGAAATAAAAGGCGCCATAGCACCAGGACATGCTTGCACCCACAATACAATGGGGACTGCTGCAGCTGGTACAGTGGTTGCAGTTAAAAAAGCAATGGAAGAAGGCGGATTTACAGGAACAATTAAAATGTTTGGTAGTCCTGCTGAAGAGACAGTTATCAGCCGTCCATACATGGTTCTTTCTGGGCTATTTGATGATGTGGATGTTGTAATTGATAATCATGGTGGAGACGGATTTGGTACATCATATGGCGTTAGTAGTAATACTAATTGGTCTTTCTCTGTTACTTTCCACGGAACAACAGCACACTCTGCTGGAGCACCATGGCGTGGTAGATCAGCTTTAGATGCAGTTCAAATAATGAACATGAGTACAGAGTATTTACGAGAGCATTTACATTATTCATCTAGGATGCATTATGTATTAACAGAAGGTGGAGAAGGTCCTAATGTAGTTCCAGATAGAGCAACTACTTGGTATTATGTTAGAAATTCTGACAAACTGATAAAATCTGATTTTGAAAGAGTACTAAACTGTGCAAAAGCTGCTGCGCTTGCAACAGATACTAAACTTGAAGTTACCCCTTATACTGCAATCCATCAATGCTATAGAAATGAAACTTTAGCAAACATGGTTCAAGATAATATTAAAATAGTAGGAATGCCTGAATGGACCGAGGATGAGCATGAGTTTGTTAAAAAAATGCAAAAGTCTGTAGGTGCAGAAGAAAAAGGTCTGCCTGATGACTCTGCAATTGAAGATAAACCTAAAGGACCTGCTGAGGTTTTTGTAGGTGGAGGATCTTCTGATATAGGTGAAGTTTCTTTGGTTGTGCCCCTTACAACAGTGCGGTTCCCAACATCTGCACCAGGGGCCATAGGACACCACTGGACTACAACTGCAGTAACCGGATCTACTATTGCGCATAAAGGTGTAGTAGCAGGTGCACAAGTAATGGCGGTAAGTGCTATAGAACTATTGACTAACCCTGATAAAGTAGATGAGATTAAAGAAGAGTTTAAAACAATGCAAGAAGAGCATTTCTACAACTACAAGAATGATGGCGAAGCTTTAATACTTGATGATAACGGAAAAGCTCAGTTTGATTCATATCTTCCATTCCTATTTAGTAAAGCAGGAAAATATGAGTATGATCCTGCAAACGGAAAATTCTTTGTCCCTGAAGGTAAAGAAGTTGCTCCACCTCTTGGATTCTTAAGTGACCAAATGTCTAAGTATCGTAGTCAGATGGCTAAGCATTATAAGACTCCAAAATGGTACGATGGACCAGAAATTATAACTGAGTAGGTACTAAGTTGAATCAGAAAGCTAATACATAGATTTGTAATAGGAAATATAATAAAGCGGTTTGGAATCACATCCAATACCGCTTTTTAATTTCCTTTTGTACGTCTCTTTTCGGTTCGAAAGAAAGATGATTAGATATTATGAAGAGGTCATATGCATCAACCTTCTTGTCTGTGTAAATAGCCAGATCTATATCACTATCTACTCTACCTTCTCCTTTGGCAAATGATCCAAAAAGATTAATGAACTTAGGATTTAACTTACTCTTTTAAAACTTAACTATAATATGTTTATCACTATCTAACAAGTACACAGTAATCATACCCCTTAAGCTTTATTGCTACTAACTGCTTTGCAAACATTATACTTCGGATTAAGAAAGTATTCTAGTTTCTAGATTGCTAAATCTGTAACGTCCCTTATCTAAACTCAAAATCCCTATCATATTGACTGTAGTTTAATGAGTGTTTAGTTGCACTCAATGTAATAAAACAATACGCATATTAGTCAGTCTTTTTTGTCTAGATCATCTTTAAGTAAGCTATTGTATTTTTAACTGAAAAACCACACAGAAATATTTAATACTGAATTTTAATCAACACAATGAATATAATAGCGCAAATAATATTAACACTACCTCAGCAAGATGCTAAGGAAGTATAAGTGATCCGCATACTCAATATGCCATTTGCTAGTCCCTAAATAGGAGTTCGATTTTTAAAGAAAAGTGAGAAGCAATTTTAATATGGATCTAGTCTAGGTTCTGAGTTTTAACTATCGCAAGCTTATGAGATTAAGACTACGTGGATTAGAACAGTTGTCAAATTATTGTCAAGGATGTAGTACTCTGATTTATGATAGTATTGATATTACCAAAAGAAGCACTATGCCGTTGCTATGACCAATGCTGATGTAGTCTTAGTTCAAACTTTTGAGCTTTCTAATGACTCCGAAAGCTACTCGATGTTAGCTTTTAAGATCGGTCTTTTTGATAACTCATGTATGGTGTTTGATAGCAGCGTAGACGTAGCCTCGCAAAGCAACCCATCCTACTTAAGTTGAAACGTACTTTTGATAATATTATTATTTAATGAACATCAAAGAAGTACTGACTATGATACCTTACAGAAGTATAACTAAAAAATTGTACCTCCTTCTTATTTGCTTAATAAGTATTTGCTATATTTACGCAGCTCATTAAAATCATTGCGATCAATCATCGCTTCCAGAAATCTCAAATTTGCTCCTCGTATTACTATCTGCTGTTTTTCATCTAAAGCAGTAATCCGTACCTCAATTATTTGGTCTGGGAAGCACTTTTCTGCTGGGTACAGGATAATGGGATTCACCCTCCCTTGTCCAACCGACAATCCATAGTTTGATAACTGATACAAATCAGATGTAGAAACTCTTTTTTCACTATAACTCTTATATTTAAAATCTACAATGTTTACTAACATTCCATCTTTAAAAATCAATAAATCTGGCCTTATACTAATTGAGTTGTAATTCAAAGGGTTTGCATTTTTGCTAAATTTAAAAATAGTATAATCAGAAACCTCAGATTTAAAAGAAAGCTCCGATAAGAACTCAAGTAAAATTTTGGTTAAATAATCTTGGAATAACGTATTCATGTTTATCCACATTGACTTCCCAACAATACACTTTTGGCTTTGTATTCCGCTAGCTTGCAATAGCCAATAAAGATACTCTAATGGAACTTTATACATGTTATGTATTCTAGTTAGATTTTTAATGACTTGTTGCAACTCATCAATAGACAATGGCTTTATGTCTATTGATGTAAAATTACGCAATAATAAATCAATTTTGGTTACTAAAAATGGGTTTAAGGTTGTTTTTTTAAAGTATACTAATCCTGACTTGATAATTTGATTTAGTAAGTGATTAAACCTCAAAACTTTGTACTTTATAGGAGTTTTTCCAGTTACTACACCCTGAGAAGATAACTTTTTGAAGTCAATTTTCCCTTTTATAAATAGTTCTTGACTGTTGACTGTAACATAGCTACTTCTTATTTTTGGCAGTAACTTTTGTACTAGACTCAACCATTGGTAAATAAGCAAGTCTTTTAACTCAGCCTCCCCTTCGTTAAAATATGCTGATTCATCTCTAAAGGGAATAAATCCATATACATAACCAATCATTTTTAACACTGAAAAATTTGACACTTTAGGTTCTACAGTTAAAGAAAAACTATCGTTAGATTCAAACCCTACCATTGATCTAGAAGTAATCTCTATACCATTTTTAGATAGCTTAACATCTATAATATCCCTTTCTTGTAAGTCCATTAAAGCTGATATTGTCAAAGAATCATAATTTGATAGTGTGAGTTTCTCCCACTCTTTTAAACACACAACTTTGTTCTGCATTCTATCTTACTCTTCCATTGCTTCGACTAGTTCATCAAAAAAATTTCTGTCTAACAATTCTTTTCGTAGATGATTAGACTTATTAAACATTTTAGAGCCTATAATTTCTTTCAGTTGGAATACGTTGCCATATGTGTATTCTTCTAATAAGGGTATTATCTCATACTTTAAAACATCAATCAGTTGAGATGGCTCTGTTATTACTTCACCTTTTGAAAGAAAATATGAGTGACCTATTTGCAAATCCTTTCCTTCTGAACCTAATACTTCTATGAGTCTTCTATTAATTCTTTTCAGCCATTCACCTATATTTATCTTTGCAATTGAGTCGTATTCTGTACTACTCTGTTCTTCTGAAGCATCTTCTGAACCATCAATAAGTTCACTTTCTACTTGATTATCCAATACTAATCTGTCCACTAAATTGTAATCAGGCTCTAGTTCAATAAAGCCAAAGCGTCTTCTTAAAGCTAAGTCAATTAGAGCAATTGACTTATCAGCGTTGTTCATTGTTCCTATTATGTATAAATTCTCTGGTACAGCAAACTTATCATTAGAAACTGACAAGTCTATATATTCTCCTCTTTTAGTATTTTCAATTAAGTATATTAACTCTCCAAAAACTTTTGTCAAATCCGTTCGATTTATCTCATCCAAAACTAAATAGTAATTTGAACTTGGATCTTTCAGTGCTTTTATAGCATATTCTTTAAAAGCCCCATCTGAAACTCCGAAAGAAATAGATCCTTCAGAGTTCTTATCCGGCCTTAAACCTTCTACGAACTCTTCATATCCATAGCTAGAGTGCATAACTATTACTTTTATATACTTTGAGTTTTTAACACTATTTTTATCTTCATTGCTTAAATAGCTAAAGCTATTTCTAAACATCTGGCGAGCTACTAGCTCATAAACAGTGTTTAGGGCCCAGTGTGTTTTTCCCGTTCCAGGTGCACCAGAAAGTATCACTTGTTTTTTCTTATCTAACAATAGGCTGATTTCTTTCATTTCACTTCTTAATGGATCAATTTTTCTATTAACTGTTTGAATAGTTCCTACTTCAATTTCTTTAGCGTTATCCAAAGTAAGTTCAATATTTACTTGATCTACAGGTCTATTCACTTTGTTTATCAACTTTGTACCCTTTTCAGAGAATCTAAATTGATATTTTTGCTCAGTTTCATACCACTTTACAGGAATACGGTGCTTATATCTTTCACCACTTACAAACTCATATTCTCCCTGTACCACTCCGATATACTTTGCTTTCTGATTGCTCTCTAATACAATATAGTCGTCCACTGATATTGTTTTTGTAGCTAAATAAACTTTGCTTGAGCTATACTTCTCATATGGAATAGAATCTAACAGGTTCTTTAGTTCATTTAGTGATGTAATACTTGCTAGACTCACATCTATATTAACAGGTGCATAGAAATACTCTGATGTAGTCATTTCTTGCACATCATCATAGTGGATTTGGTATAAAAACTTGGACACGTAAAAGTTAACAAGCAATACTGTGGAAAAGTGATTCGTATTCTATAGGAGTCATGTAGTTAATGCTACTATGAACCCTAT
>Ga0334892_1000942_pt1 | contig 28650 bp, 27 predicted proteins | sample GraSluR3_MG_4_FD_207213 | JGI IMG/M metagenome (GOLD analysis project Ga0334892, IMG submission 207213) | Sludge microbial communities from methane-producing bioreactor in Wageningen University, Netherlands - Granular Sludge_15_04-R3 | ecosystem: Engineered > Bioreactor > Anaerobic >...
TATAAATCCGCTGTTTTAACCCTATTAAGATCCTCTCTACCAGTTTCTAAATCATAACCTATTATTACATTCCTAGCCTTGTAAGGCATAGGGCCTGTAGCTTGAGAATGGATTACCCCCACACCGTTTTTGTCAACAAATTCATCACTAACAGGATAAGAATCCACACAAAACTGAACACTAGGCTTTCCCGACCTGTTAAGACCGTTTATGGTGTTTAAAACAGTCCGGTATCCTCCGGAAGTAAGAGTTTGTGGAGCTCCATCAAAGTGTATTACAAAGAATTTAACATCACTCAATTGCTCATATGGGAAGGACAAATGCCTATCTGTCTCCACAGTAAGAACAGGATTAGTACTCTCTCCCTCTTCATAATACAATTTTCCATTCTCATCAAAAGACAACTCCGGTTGTATGGAAAGAATTTCCTTGACCTCTGGACTCAAGCTTTCTTCAAGTTCTGCAAAAACATCTTCTTCTACAACCTCCTCGTCTTTCTCCTCAACTATTTCAATTTCCTTTCCAACTATAAAACCTTCTGAATCTAATCCTGAGCCTATACTTGAAGGAAGAAAACAAAATTCTTCAGGAGAAGTTAAAAACTCTGGGAAGAATATAAAATCTTGATTGTTATTCCCTACAGTTAACATACCACCCAACTCTTCGTCTAATTCTTTTTCCAGTGGGAAATAGACCTCTTCCTGCGAATCTCTTTCTTCTATCTCAGAGGTTTGTTTCTCATTAGAAATGCAGTCAGAACGAGTAGTAGTAAGTAATATACTACTCGCAAAAATAAACCTGAAAAATTTTTCCTCTCTGCTGATTCCTTTATTCTCCTTTATCTCTCCTGGACCTTTTGATTCTATTTCTGGTTTTTTCATATATCAAAAATTTGTATTCAATCGGGCATTATACCTTTGAAACAGGCTTTTTTCAACATCTCGAACAAGGGCAAAAGATTTAAGCAGGGTTAGCCTCCTTTACTTTTCTTGTACATCTCTTCTAATTCATTTAGCCCTGTAGCCTCTGTAATCATCTTATCCCTTCCCCATACGGTTAATCTAGGGAATCTCAGAGACAAATACTCGCTATCCTTGCTCCTACTTATTTCGTCAGCCTCAACTGTAAAAACAATTTTAGGTTCAACCCATACATCTGGCTGTAGAGACTTTTCTACGGTAACATTCTTAGGCTTTTCATCTAAAGAGTCTTCCTGAAGTTCATCTGAAATATTCTTAAGCTGTTCATCACTAAACCCTGTCCCTACATTACATATTGCAATAAACATATCTTCCTCTTCGTTGTAGATTGCTCCCAAGACAGAACCCATTCCAAGATCTTTTCTTCTACCGGAACCAAAATTATAGCCAACCGCTACAAGGTCTATAGTATCAACAAGTCCCTTCATCATAGACTTTTTAAGCTTAATCCACTCATAATTTCTTGTCCCGGGAAGATAACCCCCACTTTTCTGTTTAGCTATCAAACCCTCATGGCCTTCTCCTATCTTTTCGTTAAAGATTTCTTTGAGGTTGTCGATATCATTAACTGTAATTGTCTCCGTAATTGCTATACCCCCGTCGGTATCTATATCTCCGAGTTTTGCTATTCTATCAAGGGTATTCTCAGTCATAAGTGACTTCCCATTTAAATAGAGAACATCAAAGACCATGGCCCTAACGGGAACCTGTTTCTTCAAATCCGTTACCTCGTATTTCCTTCTCCTCTGCATGGTATCTTGGAATGGAAGAAACTTCTGATTCTCCTCGTCCCAACCTAGAACCTCAGAATCTAATATAAATGACTCTGCCTCTATCCCCTCTGCTGCCTCAACAACTTCTGGGAACATATCTGTTACATCCTCAAGATTCCTTGTAAAAAGCCTAACATTAGACTTTTTATCCTTAATCTCAAAGAGAGAACCATTCTCCTCCTTCTTAATATATTTAAACCATATTGCCTCTTTCTCTGAAACACTCCACTCTTTAAACTTGTGAATCTGGCACCTTAATCCATCATACTTTGCCTGTACTAGGAACTCCTCCCCTAGCCTGTCGAAAACCTCTTCTAATTCTCCTACCCTTTCCACTAGCCTAGACATCACAGGGATACCTGGTTGAACCTTAACTGCGGAGAGATTCTTTAGAGCTTTATCTCTCTTCTTTCCAGAAACTAAGGAACATATATAACCGATGTCTGCATGAGCACCGTATGCCCTATCTAGTTCTTCTTTAAGGCTCTTATCTCCTACGATCATTACAGAGAACACATCTAGAAGTGTTTTTGTATTAACACCAAATCTAAGGTCTCCGCAGACTATTCTTGAGAAATATTTAGCCTCTAAGGGTGAAATCTTACTTAGTGTATCTACTATTATTTTATTCTTACTCTCTACAGAGCCTGTTCCTTTTGCATTAACTATATCCCAGAGAAGATCGTAGGCTTCCTGAAGAGTTAATCCTGAGCTTTTGAAGCCAATCTCTTCTGTAAAATATTGAAGAATATCTCCAATATCTCCTAATTCCTCCATCTTTTTATCTATATCCTCGCCTAGATTCCTTGTCTTAGACATATCTTTAAGGAGAGATAGAAAGCTTTTTTCAGAATAATTAAATTCACTGTCAACAAAAAGAGGTGCAACCCTACCTAAGGTTAAGTAGGATAATACCTGGGAATCTAGAGGGCCTAATTCCTTGTAGAAATTAGACAGAACCTCCGTCATTTCGTTCCTTGAATCCGTACCCTCAAGGGTATTAAAAATGTCACAGACATGGGAAAAACTAACCTTACTCATATTCTTAACTCTTATATATATACTGTGTTGACTTTGTTGCTCCTCGCTGGAGAACAAGTCCTGCTTCTACTAGCTTGTCCATATCTCGTCTCACTGTTCTTGTTGAAACGCCTGGAACAAGTTCATATATCTCGCTGGGTTCCATTATGCCCCTACTCTCTATCTCCTGAAGTATCTTCTTCTGCCTAGCGTTTAAGTCCTCTGGGATTGATGTTTCTTCTGGGAGCTCTTCTTTTTCTTCAGTTTGTTCTTGAACACTATTTTTTACCCTACTCTCTCCCTCAGATTCTCTCTTGGGCTGGTGTTCAGTTTTTTTACCCTCCCCCCGCTTCAAAAATATGATCAAAAACAGGGTCAGACCAAAAGTCAGAAGAGTTATTAAATTGAACAGTAGGGAATTGTCTTTTTTGTGTTCTGAATTCATAACAAATTATATATCTATTTTGCTATTTTGTTAAACAGAACAGAGGACAGAGTGATAAAAATAGGTAGAAGACCCGTATAAAGGCCTTTATTAAAGCATTTCGGACTATTAAGGAGGTTAGTGGATGGAAATTACTTCAATTCGGCCATATTGTCACCAGTAGAAGAATGGACAACGAGGGGAACTTCTAAAGAAACAACTTCTTCCATTAAAGTTTCTGCTTTCTTTATAAATTCTTCCGCTTTATTCTCTTGTACTTCAAATATTAGTTCGTCGTGGATTTGTAGCAATATATAAGCCTTTTCTTTAAATTTCTCTTCTATCATTTCGTCTAGCTTTATCATAGCAAGCTTCATAATATCTGCTTCACTTCCCTGTATCGGCATATTTACAGCCTCTCGTTGTGCAGCCCTCATCATTCGAATATTCCTGGATCTTAGCCCTTTAATATGTCTTGTTGTTCCGAACATACTCTGAACATAACCCTTTTTGTAGGCTTCCTTCTCTAGCCCTCTTATATACTCCTCTACTCCTTTGTAGTGCTCAAAATAGCTCTGTATGTAGTCTGCAGCGACATCGCTATCTATACCTAACATACTGGCTAGACCGTAAGCTGTTTGACCAAAGAGAATTCCAAAGTTTACTGTCTTACCAACACTTCTCTCCTTCTTCGTGACTTCCTCTACTTCCTTATCTAATAGCCTTGCTGCTGTTGCTTTATGTATATCTAAATCATCGTTAAAGTCCTTTATTAAAAGGTCATCTTTAGATATATCTGCCATTATTCTAAGCTCTATCTGGGAGTAGTCTATACCTATAAACTTAAAGCCTTTTCTTGGGACAAAAGACTTCCTGAGTTCCTCTGCCCATTCTCCTTTTAGAGGGAGATTTTGCATATTAGGATTGGAAGAAGAGAATCTTCCAGAGGTCGTTCCTGTTTGGTTGAAGCTTGTGTGTATGGATCCCCTACCATCTTCCTCATTATCCGAGGCCATCTCTAGAAGTGGTTTTGTGTAAGTAGTAAGCATCTTGTTTAATTCTCTATATTCTAGTAATTTTTCAACCATTGGATGTGTGCCTTTAAGCTCTTGTAATACAGATTCCTTAGTAGAACCTCTGCTTTTGTTTGGGAGATCTAGTTCATTAAAGAGAACATCTGACAACTGTTTGGGGGAATTTATATTGAATTCATGACCAACGGTATCATAGATTTCCTGGGTTAAGGTTTTTACTTTCTTATCGAGCTTCTCATTCATTTCTGAAAGATGATTAATATCAACCCCGACCCCTCTATCCTCCATCTTAGAGAGAATCTTAGATATTGGTAGCTCTATTTGTCTTAATACATTGAGAAGGTAATTCTCCTTTATTTTCAATTGTTGTTCTATACTTTTCCTTGTGTAGTCATAAAGCTCTATATCATTAGCTTTCTTCACCTGATTCTCTCTAATCTCTTCTAAGACGTTTAAAACTTTACTGAGGTCACTAGGGCTTATCTTTTCCTGAAGAATTTGAGATGAATAATCGAAGGAGAGATCTTTTAGAGTGTACCCCCTTCTTTCAGAGTTTATTAGGTGAGCAAAAAGTCCGATATCTATGATTTCCTCTCCCTCCAAAACAAACCTTTGTGAAACCCCTCCTTCTGGCTGGTAGAGGATGGTTTCACATTCGCGGGCTTCCGTGCAACATGGTTCTTTGCATAAAATGTCCTCTTTTTCTCCCTTCTTATCCACAATCCTGGCCATGTAGTATTCGGACTCCGTAATAGATCCCTCTGGGGGAATCGCTGCTAATACTAGACTTTTAACATTCTCTAGCTTAATCTCAAACTCTTCTTTGCTTGTCCACTCCACTTCAGAATTAGTCGAAAAGATATCTAACTGGCTAGTTGGGCTATTATTTTCATTTGATTCTATTTCGTCTAGCCTTGAAATTAGAGACTTAAAAGAGAATTCCTTAAACAGCTCTAAAACTTTCTTCTTGTCAAAATCTCTTAAGAGGCACTCTTCTAAGGGGACCGTTACATCTACCTCCTGCTCTATCTTAGCTAGCTTTCTACTCATTTCTGCCTGTTCCACACCTTCCCTTAGGAGGTTGGCTTGTCTGGTCTTTATGTCTTTAAGATTATGGTAAATGGTATCTAGATCTCCGTATTTTCCTAATAGGTCAGTTGCTGTTTTCTTCCCTATTCCCTTTATTCCGGGGATATTGTCGGAAGAATCTCCTGCAAGAGCCTTGAAATCTACTACCTGTTCTGGATAAAGATCCATATATTCATAGGTCTTTTCTCTATCATAAGCTACAAGATCTTTAAAACCTCCGTTGGGCAAACAAACTCGGACATTTTCATTTACAAGCTGTAGGAGATCTCTATCTCCACTGAGGATGTAAAGGTCCATGTTCTCATTACTCCACTTCTTTTCGGACACATATTTAGCGATAGTCCCAAGAATGTCGTCAGCCTCAAATCCCTCTTTCTTGATTATTGGGATATTGAAAGCCTTTAAGATTTCCTCTACAAGAGGGAATTGATCTATTAAGGATTGGTCCGTGGGAGCTCTGGTCCCTTTATAGTCTGGGTATTCTACATGCCTGAATGTCGGTTCGTGCGTGTCAAAAGCGCAGAGAACATATTTGGGTTCAAATGATTTTAATGCTGAAAGAAGCATTACAGTGAAGCCATATACTGCGTTAACTTGGACACCATCCTCCGTTGTGAGATTTGGGGGATAAGCATGGAAGGCCCTATGGACAATAGCGTTAGCGTCTATTGCAAGGAACCTATCCTTTCCGTTACTCGGTAATGTCATGCTTTGATTATACTAGAGTATTTTGTTAAATAGAAATGACGAGATTACTCTCGTATTCCTCCTCCTCTGTAAAAGCAAGCTGAAGGTATGCGTCTTTTGGCTGCAAACCTCCATAAAGGCTTGAGAATCTCTGCATAGATCTTAAAAGTCTTATATATGTCATCCTGTCTCCATAAAACTTTTCTCTATTCCTTCTACCTATTGCAACAACTGGATGGTCCCCATATTCTACAAAACGGAGATTGTCCTCCTTCCATCTCGCAATATCCATTCTACCCCTTGGGTTAAGAAAGTAGGCATCTGGAATACCATAGCGTCCCCAATCCACAAAGAGAACATCTGTATTTATCTGGGGGTAGCTATGAGTGAATTTAGGAGTATGCCCCCAATCTAATTCAACATCTTTTTTAGCTGTTTTCCTTGTCATAATAAGTTCTACCTTGTAAACCCTTAGGTAGGGAGAGGCATCGATACCATCAAGAGGTTCATGTGGAGAATTTGGGTATGCATAAAAAGCCATCCTGTTGGCGGAACCAGGTTTACCAGTAACAAAAACCTTTCTGCCGTCACTACTTATGGTATATGCTTCTGTTGGTTTAATATTGTAAGACTCCTTTCCTACTCGAACTCCATCTAGAATCTTCTCAGCAAGGATAGCTGTTGAACCAGAGATGTTTTCTAGAACTTCTAGATTATGAACTAACTCCTCGTCCTCTGGAGTAAAAGGAATTACATATTCCTGGAGGTCTTTTTGCTCTGTGGAATTCTCAATGGAAAATCCTTCCGTAAAAATGTTTGCCACTGTTATGTGTAATAAAAATTTAAAAGGCAGTAATATACTCACATTCTATGAGCCCCCTACTCTTCTGTCAAGGAAGATAAGGACTTTTAAGAGATTATTCTTTAAACATCTCTTCAAACTCTGGTCCAGATACAACCTCTTGTTCTAATAGTTTCTTAACTAGTTTCTCTACATACTCTTTTTTGCTTTTTAGAATCTCCTTTGCATCTTTGTAGGCGTTATCTACCAAATCTCTAACCTCTTGGTCTATTAACTTTGCAACATCCTCACTGTATTCTCTCCCTCCTCCATACATATAACCTAAGTGCTTAGTTTCTTCCAATTCTCCATATTTAATAAGACCCAACTTTTCACTCATACCGTAATCCATTATCATTTTCTTGGCTGTTTCAGTAACTTGCTGAATATCATTAGATGCCCCAGATGATACATCCTCTAGGAAAATTTCTTCTGCAGCTCTTCCTCCAACCCCTGTTCTTAACCATGCTAACATCTGCTTCTTGTAGAGGAATTTTCTCTCCTTCTCTGGTAAGTAAACAGTTACTCCACCACTAGCTCCTCTAGAGATAACAGAGATTTGCTCTACTGGATCTGAACCTTCTGTAAACTTTGCTACAATGGCATGTCCAGCTTCATGGTAGGCAGTCTTCTTTATATCATCCTCCTCTTTATCACCCTTCTTCTTTCTTCCAAGCTTAACCTTCAAGTAAGCCTCCATTAAATCATCTTGACTAATCTTTTTCCTGTCGTCTTTTGCAGCCATAATTGCAGCTTCATTCAAGAGATTCTCTAAATCTGCCCCTGAATAACCTATTGTCTTCTTAGCAACACCATCTAAATCTATATCCTCTTCAAATTTTTTATTCTTTGAATGAACCTCTAAGATTGCTTTCCTTTCTTTGTAATCTGGCATAGGAACATAAACAGATCTGTCAAATCTCCCTGGCCTTAAAATTGCAGGATCTAAAACATCTGGTCTGTTAGTTGCTGCAAGAACAATAACGTTCTCTCTCTCTTCTAACCCATCCATTTCTACAAGAATCTGGTTAAGAGTTTGCTCACCTGCCCCAGAATGTAAAACAGTTCCTCTCTTTTTAGCAACAGCATCTATTTCATCTATAAAGATAATACAAGGGGAAGCTCTTCTTGCTTTGGTGAAAAGGTCTCTTACCCTAGAAGCTCCCGCACCTACCAACATCTCTTCAAATTCTGAACCGGAAGTATGGAAGAAAGGAACTCCCGCCTCCCCTGCAATTGCTTTAGCAAGAAGGGTCTTTCCTGTTCCTGGTTCCCCTGTTAAAAGAACTCCTCTAGGAATCCTTGCACCTAAGTTCATATATTTTTTAGGATGCTTAAGAAAATCTACAATCTCTGTCAATTCTTCTTTAGCTTCCTCTATTCCGGCGACATCTTCAAAAGTAACACCTGTTTTCTTCCCCATAAGAAGCCTTGCTTTACTCTGCCCGAAATCTAGAATCTTTCCACCAGAGCCCTGCATATTCTTAAGCATTATGTATACCAGCACTAGTGCTGCGCCAAAAAAGATGAAAGTTATGATATCCCCAAAAGTTATTCCTAACTTAGGCTCATAAAAGTCATTCCCTAGTTCCTTTATATTTATCTCAGCATCCGAAAGAATTTGGTAGAAATCTGCTTCAGGAGGTAAAAGTGCATACTTCTGTAAAGTATCATCATCTTCCCCTGTTTCCAGAAGAACCATGTCATCTTTTAGAATAATTTTGTCGTAATTTTCTTCGGAGATATCTGTAACTATTTCACTTATGGAGACTTCTTCCCCTGTAAAAGAGAATGTTCTAAAGATAAAGATCCCAAGAGAAAGTATTAAGGAGAAGATTAACACAATAACAAAACTAGGCATCTTCCCCTTCCTTTTTGGAAGTTTTCTTATATCTACCCTAACTATTTTGTCGTCCTTTTTTTTAGAATTGTCCATGATCTAGGAAATTAATTTATTCAGAATAATATGGTGGGAACTGGAATCGAACCAGCGACCTTGGGTTTATGAATCCCATGCTCTAACCTTCTGAGCTATCCCACCAGGGTCTCATAATTATATCAAAGTATGTTTTAAAAGAGTATTAATTAGCCTTTCCTGTGTATTCCCCACTCTCTGTGTTTATTCTAATAACATCACCCTTCTTGATAAATAGTGGGACTTGAAGTTTGTATCCTGTTTCAACAGTAACAACCTTAGTTGCGGAATTAGAAGTATTACCTTTAACAGCGTCTACAGATTCCGTAACCTTTAGGTCTACTGTAGGATTTTCTCTTATTGTAAGAACTTTTCCCTCATACATCATTATTAGATGAGAAGAACCTTCTTTCAAAAAGTTTGCATAGTTCCCCAAGGTATCCTCTTTAGATATTGGAAGTGTTTCGTAAGTTTCAGAATCCATGAAATAGGCACTACTCTTATCTGAATAGAGGTATTGCATCTCCTTTGTCTCTGGCTGTATATACTCTACTTTTGTTCCTGCCTTGATAGTTTCTGTCAGGATCTGACCCGTATCTAAAGCCTTCTTCTTCATTATGATTAATCCCCCTTGTCTACCCTGGGTTTTTAATTTTCTGTCTATTAAATGAAAAACTCTCCCATCTTGGAGAATATACATTCCTTTTACTGGCTGATCTGTTAATGGCATATTTCTATTTTTAAAAAGTTAAAAACAGTGGAAAATGGTTGCGGGGGTCGGATTCGAACCGACGACCTCCAGGTTATGAGCCTGACGAGCTTCCACTGCTCTACCCCGCGTTAAATAACAATCCGATTATACTAGCAAAACCCTATTATTTCAAATCCCCTTAAGGAAAAAGTCTGCCCAAACTTCGTATCCACCCTCCTGGGCTTCCTCTTGGTTGTTGCCTAAGAATCTGTCTAGATCCTCGTCCGCTTGAGCTAATGTCGCATCTGGTATAACAAAAACATATTCCTTCTCTCCTGCAAAATTGAGCCTATCTCTAGCCTGTATTTCTAAATACTCTAGCCCCTGAATATCTTCTATAAGGAGTGCATACTCCAAATTCTTTAGTCTCAATTCCTCTACTTCCATACTCGCCCTCTGTAATATATTCAATTTCTGTATCATTATGTTAAAGGAGTGGCCTACGTTATAGAGAAGGACACCAGAAACGATCAAGAAAAGGACTCTTGTTACAGCATTATTAAAAATAGAAGGAGAGGCCTTCTTTCTACTCTGTTGAATCCCTTCTTTTTTGTAAACTATTGTTCCCATAGGTATTTAATACTAACAGGATACCCCCAACAGTTCAAAGGTCCCATATAGTTTTATTATTGCTCTTATAGGGTCTTGATGATATAATTTTTCCTATATACCTGCCTAATATACATAATATTAGATTTTAATAACGGTGTCAGAGATAAAAAACCCAACGTTTGAAGAGAGAAGAGATGCATTTGTTAACGATTTAAAGGCAAAAGGTAGAGCCGAGTCCACAGTAATTGCATACGCAAAAGATATAGAACAACTTTTAAACTTCCTTTCTAAGGAGGGCCTTTCCTCGCTAGAGGACGTAAAAACAGAGAGCTTAGAGAAATATAAACAAAATCTACAGGATAATAACTACACTCCAAAGAGTGTGTCTAGAAAAATTAACAGTACTAGAACTTTCTTCAAATACTTACTAGAAACAGGGGTTATAAAAGACAACCCTTCAGAGAAATTAGCTCATCCTAAATTTAAGACTAAACCTCCTAGAGTTTTAACAGAAATGGAATATAGAGCTTTAAGAGATGTTAGTCGTGTAGATGTAAGGCTCTACTCTATTGTAGAGATATTGCTTCAGACTGGAATAAGGATTGGAGAGTTAGCTTCCCTAACATTGGATGATGTTCGAAAGTCTAAGAATGGAAAGATCGACTTTCTTTATATTAAGGCTGCGGGTAGTCATCCTGCAAGGAAGGTTCCTTTGAACAAGTCTGCAAAGAAGGCTTTAGATGAATACATTGAAGTTAGGCCAGAGACCGAAGATGACACAATCTTTATAACAAAGAATGGGAGACCTCTTTTAGTAAGGAATATTAGAACTGCAATAGACAAGGCTTTTGAAAAAGCAGGTATTAAGAATGCAAAGGTTAATGACTTAAGAAACACTTTTATAGCACATCACTTGGCTAACGGAGTAAGCCTAGTAACAGTATCCAAGTTAGTTGGACATAAGAGGTTATCCACTACAGAGAAATATCTTAATCTTGTAAAGATGCAGAAGGAAGAAGATAAAAGCTTAAAAGAGCTTTAATTCTCTTCTCCAAAAACAAGTTCCATTAAATCGTTCATTTGAGGCTCGCACTCCCCCTCCGAGGAGACTCGCATACATTCTGCACCCACCGGACAAGAGCCATATGTACATCTCTCTCCAAATCCACATTCCCCTACAGAAGATACACACATTTTCCGTTCCCACCTCCCACTAGAATAATTCTCGTACAAAATAAACTGATAAACCACATAGGAACAGAAGAGAAGAAACCCAACAATAAGTAAGGAGAGAATAAATTTGGATGATTTGCTATACATAATAAAGAGTAGCACAAAGAAAGTTGGAAGCCAATAATTCTATGTAAAGAAAAAGAAGAATGGGAATAGGTGGACTCGAACCACCGACCACGGCTTTATAAGAACCGCGCTCTAACCACCTGAGCTATATTCCCAAGACTAGAAGATTTTACCAGAATATCTGCCTTTTTAGAAGCCCATCGGTGGGAAGCCTGCGTTCTGAGGCTGTGGTGCTTCTTCCTTTTTGTCTAGTTGAGACCTTACTCTAATGTCATCATTTACTACTGCCAGATCTCTACCATATTTCATCCTAGACATCTGTTTTATAATTCCCCCTACTTCTTTATTTACAGGCAAATTAAAACCCGAATCTGGGTATGCTGGACCATACAAAGCATCTAGAGAGAAGGGAGATGGATAAGAGCCCTTAGTTAGGAGTTTTACATAGTAGTGACCAATCCCTTGGTTTACCATATCCATGGCACTTATGTAAGATTCAAACTGAGTTTCTAAAAATTCTGCATCTTCTGCACTGCATCTTGCAATAAAGAGAGATCCTACATTACCAAACACAGCACTCTTAATATCTTCAGGAAGCTGCCCTATGTATTGATGCGCAAGTGTAAGATTCAGCCTATACTTTCTGGCCTCAGAAAGAATAGAGTTAAACTCCTCTGTTGCAAAGTTCTGGAACTCATCTGCGTAGAAGAAAAAGTCCTTTCTTGCATCCTCTGGAATATCTTCTCTACTTAGCGCTGCTGCAAGCATCTTCTGCACAAGCAATAACCCTAGGAAAGACATATTCTCCTCCCCTATTTTACCCTTAGAAAGGTTTACTATTAGAATCTTTCCGTTATCCATTATGTCTCTAAAATCAAAGGAGGACTGAGATTGACCGATGATGTTTCTAATAGCAAGATTGGTTGTAAATTTGTCGAATTTGGATATAAAGTATGTCAAAGCTTCAGACTTAGTCTTCTTATCTGTCTTCGCAACCTGGTCTGTCCAATACCTTCTAACTAGTTCATCTTTAACAAGTGGTAACCAATGATTCATAACCCACTCCTCGTCCTGAAGGATTCTAACCACTTCTATGAGTGTTGAGTCCTCTTTAGACATAGCGGTCAGCATGGAGTTCCTAACGGCCTGCTGGAAGGCTGGACCGGCATATCCTTGGTTGTGTGGGTCAAACAATCTAATAAGAAGTGCAATAAAACTATTTACAATCTGGTGCTTATGCTGTTCGTTGTAATATTCCATAATATTAATACCAAATGGTCTCTCAAAATCACCAGCGTCAAAGTAGATTACATCCTCTGCCCTGTCAGCAGGGATTCTCTCCAACAACATCTCTGCGGCCTGTCCATGTGGATCTATAAATGCACAACCATCACCATTATAAATATCTTGCATCATCATCCTAACCATAAGCCAAGATTTACCTGTACCTGTCTGTCCCAAAACATAAGCGTGTCTTCTTCTATCATCTCTTTCAAAACAAATGATCTTCTTCTTCCCTCTAAAGTAGTTATTACCTACCCACACCGTATCCTTGGAATTCACGTCTGAACTAATATCATTATCTGCAATTAACTCTTTAGAAAGTAACCACTTAATATTTGGAGTAGCAACATCTTTATTAGGGAAATGGTAGAGAGCAGCCAATTCTTCTAAGTTAAAAATTGTCCCCTCGTCTTGAGGCGTCCTTCTGTAAACAACATCATAAAGGAAACTTTTCTTCTTGTTCTTTGCAATTTTTCTCTTCTTGAGCCTATTAACTCCAGGATTACTGTATTGGTCAAAAGCACTGATTATATTATCCAAGTGCATCTTCGCTATCGCTTTCTGTGGTGCACTCGTAACAATCCTAATCTCTGCCATCATTCCTGGCTTAGAAACTTTCTTACTTATTCCTTCCAACTTCTCCTGAGAGACATTTATCTTACTCTTTTCAGGGTCTGAATTATTATTCTGAACCTTCTGCACAAATTTCTCCCCATTCTTCTGCCAATTATTATTTGTTGGAGAAACCACTAATTGAACCAACGCTCCCTCTCCCTGAGACATCTTACTTAAGGTGCTTAAGACATTTGCCATAGGGTCCCCTGTGAAATCTTCCGCAACTCTAATTGGGCAATAGGGATCTTCGTCAAGCCCAAGTTGGGTATACTCTACTTCGGAATTTGGAGCAAAGATATTATATTCTTCGACCACAGCAACATCAGCATCCTGGTAGGAACCTAATATCTGCTTTTCAACTAGATCTACAAGTTTCTTGGGAGCGTGCACAAAGAACCTTATCTCGCCAGGAAGACCAACCATTTCAAAACTAACACTGTTATTTACACTGAAATTTTCAGCAAGGCCCTCACCCTTTCCACCTATACCATAAAGGTTTGCAAACATTTTCTCTGCAACGCCTATCTCAATTTCATTATTCCTAGGAACACGAACTTCCATGAGAACCCCTTCCATGGATTTCTCATCTCTATCCTTTTTCTTGAGTTTTTTCTTAGCATAAAGAAAACCTCCTACTAAGGCCCCAATAAAAATGAAAAAGAAGATTATCCAACCCCAGGGGATATTCATTTCGTTTTCACCATAATATTCCCCATATGTATCCGAGGGGTACTGTACTGTAGAACCAACCTCAATATCTGGTTTCGTTGGTCCAATAACCTGTGAGTATAAATTATCCGTGTTAGACATACTAGAAAAGTATAACACAAAAGAAGATCGGCTTACCGAGCCTATAATAGAAATGTTAAGGTCTTGGGATATTACTCTTTAGGAGGTAGTCCTTGTATCTTTTCTGCAACCATATTTGCAGGATTTTCCTCATTAGAGTTTTGTTCTAAAGGAAAACCATAACTTAGTTTTGGTCCTGCTTGCTCTACTGTAGGGGCAACATCCGTCTCTACTTCAACAGAAACTGGAGGTGTTGAAACCTCAGAAATAAGAGGTTCTTGGGGAACATTTAATTCTTCAACTGACGTAGGAGGCAAAACTTCCTGTGCTTGCTCTACTACTATCTCTGGTTTTGGTTGTATCTCTATCTGGTTCATAACCTATAATATTATACCATATATTTACGCTTTTGGTACATAAGCTCTCTATCTAAATCCCTCTCTTTCTCCCTTCTTTTCTTCTCATACTGCTTCCTACCCTTTCCGTATCCAACTTCGACCTTTACCTTTCCTCTAGTAGTATACACAGATAATGGGAGAAGTGTAAGGTTCTTTTGTTTAAGTTTAGAATCTATAGCTATAATCTCGCTTTTTTTAACCAATAATTTTCTAGATCTTTTGGGATCATAATGTTCGCTGCCATCATATTTATAACGAGGGATATCTGCATTAACTAGCCATAGCTCCCCACCGATGATTTTTACATAAGCATCTGAGAGATTTGCCCTTCCAGACTTAATAGATTTTACCTCAGCACCTGTCAAAACTACCCCTGCTTCAAAGGGGTCAGATATTTCGTAATTGAAAAATGCTTTTTTATTCTTAATTTTCATCTCCTAATTATACTACAAGACCAATTTCCAGATGACGGAGCCATCTAGGATATACATGTTTGAGCCGTTGTTATTTACTACAAAGTTTTTAACATCTGACCAAACGGAATCTTTTTCTCCTCTATATAAATACTGACTAAGAAGGGAAACTTTGTCTGGGTGTCTTATGTCTGCACCAGATTCTATTGGTTTTTCCAATTGAAGGAATCTTCGTCCTTTGGAATCAAATACGTATAACGGATGGTCTAAAGAATCTCCAGTGAATGCTTTTGTGGGAGTCCCGTAGTTGCCGTCAAAGCCAACAACCCCCAGTGGTGCTTCTACATATCTTGCTTCAAAGAAGTTGTAGTTAAAACGAAGGACGTATGGCTCTTCAGGGATAACAAAGTAGATACTTATGTCTGCAACCATATCTGTTGCGGTTACCATATCTTCATCAGAGAAGTATTCATAAGGAAGACCGTAACTATTTCCATATGCAGCAGTTGATCTTAGGAAAGCGGATCTGTCTTGGGAGAGGAAATATACATTGTCATTTTCGGTCCACACTGTCATTGCGGCTATTTCCTCCGAACGAACATCGCTGACGCTCAAACCAGAAAGTTTTATGAAAGATGTAAACCAACCATCTTCGTCAAATGGTGCCTTTAGCATCCCTTCTTCTTCGTCGTATACATAAACTCCGTTATTCCCGACATAAACAAACTTTGGTTCTTTAACAAGGGCCTCTGTATCTGGTAAAGCCTTAACTGCTTTGTCATACAGAGAAACTCTATATATTGTAGATCTCCCAGCATCTGCAGCAACGAGATATTCGTTTTCATATCTATCCTTATATACTGTTACATCTTTAACATCTGAACCTTCTCCAAAAGCAAGTCTCGTATCTAAGAAAGTATCTAATCTCGAATCTTTCTCCACTACCCCTATTCGCTTGTAAAGAGTATCACCTAATTCTAATATCCTCTCTTTCAGTTCCTCGTACTTAGCTGCATCCTCCTCATTCAACTCTCCTGGGACTTCCTCTAAAGCTTTCTCTGCTTGGAATAAATATGTCTCTGAAGCATCTTTGTCTACTGCAAAATTATCCTCTACCTTCACTATTAAATCCTCTACTTTTGTAAAAGACTCCTCTGCTCTAGCACTAATCTCCCTTGCTTCTCTCATTTTTATAGTGAAGTTTATTCCTAGCGCTAAGAGAACAATTATTACAAGAGCCATTCCAAGAAGTTTGAATCTTTTACTTCTTAAATCCTTCTGTTTGTAATTGTCTATTCTCATTCCTTGAACTCCCCTACTCTTTTTTCTCCCTCCCATAAGGGATACTTTAGAAGCTATTTTCTTGTACCACTTCTTTCTTCCAAATTTTTGAGACACTTTTTCTTGTAAATTAGAGAATTTCTCTGAGAGGAATGCCCCAGCCTTTTTAAAGAAAGGTGATACTTTCTTCCATATCCCTCCAGCAAAAACTTTAACCTTATTTAACCTCTCTTTTGCTTTCAGTTTCTCTCTAAAATCCTGCAGGGTAGTCTGACCGTCTCCTTTTTTAATATCTTTAAGCTTTCCAATTGGTTTAAGAATTTTTTCTGTGTTCTCTTTGACTTTTTCAACAACTGCTGGAGGTTCCTTCTTAACCTTTACTGGGAGTTGTTCTTGTACCACTTCTTTGGTTTGCTTCTCTTCCTTTTCTTGAACAAGATACAGTAAGGAATTAGTTCCTTCTAATTTCTCTCCTAATGTTGTTAGGTATTTCCAGAGAGACTCACCATCTTTAGAACGAGATAGCTCAGGGAAAGATTCTTGTAATAATCCTGCGGAGGACACCATTAAAAGGTCTTCATTTCCCAGGGCTATTCCTGCAGTGTTAGCATTTTTCTCCTTTAATATGTCTGCTATATTTACTAGATTGTCGTTTTTGAAACTAAAAACATCTCCTTCTCCAAAGAGGCCTACATAGACACCCTCTTGTTTTACGAGGACTATGGTAAAGCTTACATCTATTCCTGTTTTTTCTAATTCTTTGTCATGTTTAATTAGTTCTTTTACTTTTTCTACACCGCTATTTATGGAGTCTTTTAGGGATTCGTTTGTGGTTTCAGAGATGGAATAGAGATAGCCATCTACGATGCTGTCCCAAACAAATTTAGCAACTCTTTCTACATTTACATCTTTTTCAGCCTGGATACTTAAGAGAGCGTAGATATCTCCTTCTTTAGGTGTCTTCTTTTCGCTCTTTTCGTAGTAGTGTCTGAATATTGAGGTGTAAGAGCTTTTATCCTTGTTGTTGGATATATATTGTTTAGCTATTGTTTTCATACTATGTAAGAATTACAAACAACAATGAAAGTAAAGTACCCACTATTACGGCTATCATGTGCATTGCCATCATCTGTTTTATCGTTTTGTTTCTTGGGGTTTTGTATGTGTCTGACAATATTCTGACTCTTAGATAGAGGAATGTAGCAAAGAGGATGTTGCCGATGAGGATGAAGATTATTGGAATTTTAAGGACAGATAAAAGATCAAAGGAGAATACCTCTCCTCCAAATTCTAATTGTCTTATCATTTCCATTGTGTCCATTATATTTCTCCCTTCTTTTTAGAATCTAATAGATCATACAATATGTCTTGTATGACTCTTGGTCTTCCTATTGAATTAAACTCTATTTCTGGTGTAGCTCCTGCTGTTTGGAAGTAGACTGTTCCTACATCAAAGAGGCTTCCTACAAGTCCTAGTTGTTTATGTGTAATGTCTTCTATTTTCTCCAATCTAGCTTCGGAGAGGCTGTGAGAGACGACGGAGGTGAAATCTAGATCTATTATTCTCTTATCTGTAATTATGTTTACATTGTAAAACCATCTTATGAATGCATACACAATTACGCTAAGGGATAGTGTTAAGCATGGGATAAAAAATGCTAGGAATAGGACCATATTTTCTGAGAAGGTTGTATCTAGGAAAGCAAATATGAATGGAAAGAATAATATAAGGAATGATACTGCTACAAATGGTAGGTATTTTATCCAGTGGGATCTTACTACTAGTACTACTTCTTCGTCTTTTTCTTTTCCATAAAAAGACAAGTCTCTAGGGAATGGTAAAAAGTAGGGATTTTCTTTATTTGTTAGGTTTTCTGTAAAGGTTTTACCTAAATTTCTAAACTTTTTTGGAATTAGATTGGGGTTTTCTCTCTTTGCCATATGATAATAATAGCATATATAAAAGGCTAGCCCTATACCCTATTGTTATCTCATAACAATATTGAAATGCTGGAAACCACTTTGTGGGATGCTGTAGAAACCAGGGGCTCTTAAACTAAACACTTTCTTGAAGCTGTATGGATCTATACTTATATTCCCCGCATTTGTAACAAAGGTTATAGATTGAGTCGATCCTCCGGAATTGGAGACATAGACTGCAGAAATCGAGGTCACAGGGTTTGAAACTAAGGATCTCATTTGAGACATACTGTATGGATTTGCACTCTCACCGAAACAAGTCCCAAAGTCTATTGAAATAACTCTATCATCCGATTGGGCACTCGAATCGCTAGTCCAATATTTATAAGCGTTTATTATATCTGCCATTTCCTCCTGTGTTAGCCATGGGTTTGGATGTGAGGAGCAAGGGGTATAGCTTCCCGTTGAGGCATTATAGTCAAACCAGTTGCGATAGAACCAAGTAGTACCAGATAAGTTGTCCCATGCCCGTGAGACCCAATCTCCAGAGCCCGTGCCGTCTGTGGTATCCCACCCTACTTGATTCCCCCAACCGCCGTGGACCGCAGCATATTTAGCCATGTGAACACTTCCTCCGCCCATTAAAACCATTCCCTTAGTTCCAGCTACGGCTGAAAGCCACCCAGCACCATTGTCACAATCCTTCACAACCTGATCACCTTGATTAGGACGAACATATCCCTTCGCCCGTATCTGATAAATTGCATAACTTCTAGCGGCAATTGCTTGTGCCTTGAGTGCCTCGGGATTCCAAGAGGAGGGCATTTCAAAGATCCTGTTCATATATGTCGAAAAATTCATTTCTTCGTCATAATATTTGTCATAAGTTCCATTGGATTGTCTGTAACAACTCGTCCCCCATCCAACAACCTTTATTTTGGAGGGTTCGCTATAGCCACCAGGAAGGGTTGTCCCTGGATAATACGCAGAAAGGATATCCATATAGGACTCTCCAGCCTTTGCTCTGGCGTGTGCACCATATTGGCTCATCCCATCTCGGTGAGTAAAAGCACCAAATGAAAAGACTCCGAAAGACCCAGCAGGTGCTACTTTCTGAAAGTTATCATACGAACCCAAAGAATTTGTTGAAATTAGAGATCCTGCACTAACAACAGTTCCCCCAGACCTAACCAACATAAGGAAGTTCTGCAATTCCGAGAGGTCTTTACGTATTCCCCCTATCTGTGCCGTCAATCCACTCTTCGCCGCCACTTGCTTGCTCAATTCAGATTGTAACTTAGCCCTCTCATCTGCAAGTAACTTATATGCTTCATCTAAACCTGCCCTCTCTTCATCTAAATTCTCTTTCTCTTTATCTAACTCTGCCTTACTCTCTGCTAACGAACTAAACTCTCCTCCTATCTTCTCAGCTTCCCTCCTTAACATAGAAATAGTACTCTGTTTAATAAACAAAGTTTCTACAATATTCGACCAACTATCCCTATTAAGAAAGAAATTAGCTAACTTATACCTACTCTGCATATACAAATCACCTGAGACATCATCTATTAACTCCTTAGTCGTTGCTAATTGCTCTTGCTTCTCTTCTATCCCCTTAACCTTCTTATCTATCTCCTCCTCCGTCTCCTCTATACTCTCCTCTAAAGTAGTAATCTCTGCTGTCAAAAGATTAATCTTCTGAGAAACCGAATAATTACTATTACTAATCTCTGCTATTCTAGCTTCTACACTCTCTAATACACTCTCCTTCTCTTCAATTTCTTTTTCTTTTTCCGCAATCTGCTCCTCTAATTCCTCTACGGTATTAGAATAAACAGGATGATTAAAAAGAGAAAAAGAATATATCCCGAAAAAGATAACTATTAAAATGTTGAAAACTATTTTGGACAGTTTTGACATATTGAAATTATACCACTAGCTCTAGAATCTTTTTAACCCCAGCTATTAGATATGGCATAAATATTATTAGTCCTGTTATAACAGAAACTAAAGCAGTTACTAAAACAGCTCCAGCACTTACATCCTTGGCATATTTAATATTAACTTTATAATCCAAGGAAACAGTATCACAGAGTGCTTCGATTGCACTATTTATTGTCTCAGCCACAAAAACCATAGAAATTACTAAGCTAAGAGCTATCCAGTCGGTGTAAGAAACCTCAAAAGCAATCCCAGCTAAAACAACAACAAAGGCCATTATCAAATCTATCCTGAAATTTCTCTCGTTCTTGAATATTAACTTCAAACCACTTCTAGCATGCCCTTGACTCTTAAAGAAGTTCTCTGCCTTGTACTTGTTGTTCTTCATACCTAGGAAAGAAAGTTAATAACTATTCTTAATATTCCAAAGATTACTAAAACTATTACCAAACCTAAAATTGCCCATGTAAGAGTTCCCTGAGCTTGCTTAACCCTGCTAGGATCTCCTCCAGAGATAATCCACATGTACCCTCCCATAACTACAAAGACTAGGGATATGAGAACTGCTACTGGGAAAAGATAACCCGTTATCTTGTCAACAATTGGACCTATATTCCCAGACAATGTTGGAGGTTCATCCTGTGCAAATACCGGATTTGCCAAGAAAAATATGGAGAAAGCCATTATTTTTGTAAAAAATTTTTTCATTAATTCAGTGTTAAAACTTCGTCTATTATAAACTCTATGATCTTAGGAGACAAGAAAACTATTACCAAGCCTACAAGAGAAAAAGTTAAGGATCTGGTAGCACTCTTAACTTTCTCTTCATCTCCCATTGAAAAGATATATTTAAATCCTGACATAACTAAAGATGCAACAACAAGTAATACAGAAAGGGACATCGCCAATTGAACAACGAAGAAGGCAAATTCTTTTAAGTCTCCGAAACCTGTAAAATTAAGGGATTGCAAATCTATAAGCATCTCTTTTAAATATGTAAGAGTTTATTCTTAACCTGCAACAAGAACTCTACCAAGAACGAATTCTACTAAGATTACTGATATGAAACAGATTACTAACCCTACTATTGCGTATGTTAGTGTCTTGGTTGCTTTCTCTATCTTCTGCTCATCTCCTGCTGCTGTTATATATGAATAACCTGCTGCTATTAAGATTGCTACACAGACTAAAGCTGCTAAAAGTATTACTAATCTAATTACTCTCTGAGCCAACTGTAAGACATCTTCGTCTCCTCCAAGTGGATCATCTGGGAGATATGTCCCCAATCCTGACTGGGCTTTTACAACTCCTGTCCAGTAGAGACTAGATACTGCTCCTGTTACTGCCCCGAATGCTTTAGAAATTTTCATATATATACTATTTAAAGGTTATATTAATGTCACAATTATAACTAATGCCCTAGAAACTTGCAATACTACTTAAGAATTAAAAGTCCCCTCTTTGAGGAGGGGACTACATTTGCTATCTAATAGAGCTCGGATCTTTAACCTGAAATGAGGACTCTATTAAGAACGAATTCTACTAAGATTACTGATATGAAACAGATTACTAACCCTACTATTGCGTATGTTAATGTCTTGGTTGCTTTCTCTATCTTCTGCTCGTCTCCTGCTGCTGTTATATATGAATAACCTGCTGCTATTAATATTGCTACACAGACTAAAGCTGCTAAAAGTATTACTAATCTAATTACTCTCTGAGCCATAGTTAAGACATCCTCATCTCCTGTTGGAGAATCTGGAAGATACTCATCCAATGCTTGGGCTTTTACAACTCCTGTCCAGTAGAGACTAGATACTGCTCCTGTTACTGCCCCGAATGCTTTAGAAATTTTCATATATTTTTTATTTAAATATTATTTTATATATTTTTCTATAATTATTATATAGAACTCTTACAGCGTATACAATCCCTAATAAGGCTCTCGTGTTGCAGGGATATAACCAGACCCACCAGTCCCAGAACCTCCACTCACATTATCTTGGGCAACATCTAATACAAAACCTACTATCATTCTTGCCATAAAGACTATTATCATCCCCACAATCGCAGCTGTTAGCGTTTGCTGCGCTTTCTTTATTTTCTCAGGATCTCCTGCTGATGTCATAAAACCATAACCTGCAGCCACTATTAAGACTACAGCGACAAGAGCCGAGAAGAGAACGAAGAAGTTAATTCCTACCCATATTCTCTGTTGGACCACATTCTCTAATGTTACATCTTGACCCCAGTGGATTAAAAGCTCTCCTATTTGACTTATGCTTGTCATTTTTATGTATAAATATTTAAACCTAAAGTATTACTTAGTAACAACAGTATAACAACTGAGAGGACAACTATAAAGAAACCTATTATTGCATTTGTCAAAACCTCTTTCCCTTCCTTCAACTTGTCTGGATTTCCTTGGCTAGAGATCAACATATAGCCAGCGTAAACGACTAAGACAACCAGACACAAAATAGCAACTGGGACAGCAATGTCCACTATAGCTTCAACAAGTCCATCTACCGAATCTATCGTCTGATTCCCTTCCAACTCTCCTACCTCTCCCCCTATCTTCCCTCCAAGATTCTGAGCATATGCCTTCTGAACAAAAAAATTGTGGATTTTAAGTATTAATTCCATGGTTTCAATTATACTATATCAATTATAACTCTGCATACTTACATATAGAATTGTAATCACAATATCTACATAGAAATCCCGGAGTTGGTGCAAATTGCCCTTCCTTAACCAAATCTATAACCTCGACAACCTTCTCCTTTGCTAACTCCCTTCTCTCTGGGGAGAGATCTACCTCTAACTTCTTCCCTGTCTCAACATAAATATATTCTGCTTTTACAACCTTCAAGCCTAATTTCTGTTCTGCAAAAAGAGCATACAGAGGAAGTTGCAAATCGTCTTTAACATCCTTTGCCTCTTTTTCCTTCCCTGTTTTGTAGTCCACAATCTTTACCTCAGTTACATCTCCATTCTTTCTTACAAAATCTATTCTGTCTATCTTTCCAACAAAAACAGTAGAACCAACATGGACATCAAAAGATTCTTCCAATCTCATTGGGCTTTCATCTTTACTAAACACCTCGTCATAATAGTTCTCCATTATCCCTACTCCTTCTTTCCTCCTCTCTTCCTCCTGCTTGCTACTCTCGTAACCAGTACTTACCCAGTGTTTTTCATACAACTCAAGAAGTTCTTCCTTTGTTGGGACATCTGTTATTCCCTCAAGTCCACTCTGGGATTGCCTCAAGAGGGAGTAAAAGTCTTTCAGGGTGTTGTGAACTGTAATCCCAAAAGAGAGTGCAGGGCTAGGTTTCTGAGGGACTCTCAGGACATATGCATACTCATACTGTCTAGGACAGGTCTCGTATATTTTCAGTTGAGAATAACTAAATCTTTTTGCTAGACCTAATTTCTTAGGATCCTCTAGGATTGCCTCAAAGTCATCATTTTCTATTACAGTCATCTTTAATTCCTTCCCCATCAAATTATCTACCTCTGTTTTTGCAAATTCTTCTTCTATGTCTCTTTCTAATATCTCATTAAGAAATATGCTTGGCTTCTTCTTTCTCTTACCATCTCCGTAGAAGTATGCCGCAGAAAGGAAAAGTTTCTCCTTTGCTCTTGTTGCTCCTACATAAAACAATCTTCTCTCTTCCTGAATATTTAACTCGCTATCACTGATTTCATAAGGCATAGTCTCTTTAATTAGTTCTTCTGGAATAGGAATAGCATCTGGTCTGTTTCTGGAAGGAAACCTTTGGGCAACTAGATTTACCAAGAAAACAACTGGAAATTCTAGTCCCTTTGAACCGTGCACCGTCATGATATTCACAGCGTTCAGTTCATCCATATCTACTTGATCCACCAAAGGAGACTCCCCTATTTCAATACTGTAATTAAGGAAATCTACATATTCATAAATGTTAGATTCTGGGTTGTCTTTCTCATAAGTTTTTACTAATTCAAAAAACTTATTAATGTTTTTCACTGCAAAAAGATTCTCATTACTCTCCTCTTCCATGAACGATTTGATGTAATCACTTTCGGTAACAAAATCATAGAGAACTTCTAAAACGGGCCTGTTATCTTTAACCTTCCTAATGGCAACATCTATTCTTTCTAAAAGATTCCCCACTCCGGCAATAGCCCTAGGGGAAAGAATTTCTGTTAGTTCTTCATCCTCAATATTATTAATCTTTTCATACTGCTCCTTGATATCTCCTTCTCCCAGTTTAATCCCCCATAAGGATTCTAACTCCTCAAAAAGTGTTGTCTTGCTAGATCTCGCTCTCTTATTCATCTCTAAATATTCTCTTGGAGTAAGCCCCCATATTGGCATAGAGATTAATCTGTACATAGAGATTTCATCTGAATAATCTATTAGGATTCTCAAGAAAGCAATAATATTTCTTATTTCCTCTCTAAAATATAATCCTCTTGAACCACCTAATTTGTATGGAACCCCTCTATTCCTAAGTGCTTGTATAAATGTGTCTGCATGGGCATTTGCCCTTACAAATATGGCAATGTCTGAAAATTTGTACTGACCTTCTTCATTCAAAAAGAATGATTGCCCCTTCTCATCAAAACTTTGTACTGAACTTCCTTCTATTAGAAGCTCTTCATACCCTGTTAATCTCAGTATCTCCTCAACTACTTTCTCCGCTTCTTTCATCTCGTTCTCTTGAACAAGTAACCGAACTACTTTCTCTTCTTCTTCAAAAGCTCCTCTTGCTATTAATTTCTTATTTATCTCTTCTGTGACTTCTAACCTATTAGGGTTGTTGTTTTTAATTAAAGCATAGGAGGCATCTAGAATCTCTTGTCTGGATCTATAATTTTCTATAAGGACTATTTCCTTAGCATCTGGATACGTTTCTTTAAATTGTAAGATGTTAGAGATTGCTGCACCCCTAAATTTATATATGGCCTGGTCGTCATCTCCCACAACTGTTAGAAGTGGTCTTTTCCTCCCTTTTGTCTTTTTATTTTCTTTCGCATCTTGTTTCTTTGCATCCTTCTCTATCTCCTCTCCTAATACCAAGGTATTAACTAAAACATTCTGCGTGTGGTTAGTGTCTTGAAATTCATCTACTAAGATATATTTAAACTGCTTTCTGTATTTAGCTAGAATATTTTTTCTCTCTCTAAAAAGTTTTAAGGTTAGAAGTATTAAGTCCCCAAAATCTACCTTGGAGTTTTCTATTTTTAAGTCGGAATATTTCTTATATGTCTCTGCCAATTCATTCACTCTTTCGGACTCCTCTTTTTCTTCCTTTGTCCCCTTTGGTAAAGTGCTTGCATATTCTAGATAATCCCTTGGAGAAACATCCTCGTCCTGAAGTCTAGAGAAGTGCCTAATAAGGTCGTTTATAAATTTGGTCGGATTCCCTCTAGGTCTTAAAGTCTTAAGAGGAAGGTCATAGAAATGTCTCCTGAGAAAGATGTATGACTGTGTTGTGGACATAAGGGAGTAGCCCCCATCTAGTCCAATGTTATAACCATCTTCCCTCAGGATCTTGTCACAGAATGAATGAAAAGTAGATATTACTGGTTCTTCATAACCATATTCCATTTCAAGATCTACTCTGTCCTGCATCTCTTGAGCAGCCTTTTCTGTGAAGGTTAGGGCTAGAATTTCAGAGGGTTTTGCTTTTCCCTCTTTCATAATGTTTATTATTCTCTGTGTTAAAACTGCTGTCTTTCCTGTTCCTGCCCCTGCAATTATTAAAAGATCTCCGTCACTGTATTCGACTGCTTTCTTCTGGTTTTCGTTTAGTCTAATTTGAGACATTTACTGTATAGAGAGGAATAAAGTTACTAGGTAGAGAATTACTCCTAATAGGATTGCTACTATTAGAGCTGTCCATAATTTCCCAGAGGGGAGTTTTGCTACTGCTTCTACAAAATATTCCTTAAAGTTTTTCTTTTTACTTTTAGACATCTTATTTGTTAATTAATTTATTTTGCTAATTCTCTTAAAACTTCCACTTCCTCTTCGATTGTCTTTGGAGATTTCATAGCAGGGGTTTCGAGTATAAAGGGCATGTTTTTGAATTTGTCATATTTAAGAATTTTCTTAAACGTTTCCTTTCCAATATTTCCATCTCCTAGGTTTGCGTGCCTGTCTTTGTTTGAACCACATTCTGGCATAGAATCGTTTAGGTGAATACTCTTAACAAGATCTATGTCTAGGATATCCTCTATATCCTTAACTACTTTGTCAAAATCATTGACCCAATCGTAGCCGGCCGCGAAAGTATGTTGGGTATCTAGAACGTAACCCACTCTTTCCTTGTCCTTAACTCCATCTCTAATTTTCTTTAGCTCTTCAAAATTTCTACCAAGGTTGGAGCCTGTTCCTGCAGTCGTTTCTACGAGGAGTTTCTGATTCCCAGGCACTTCATCTAGTACCCACTGCATTCCCTGAGAGATTCTTTCTAGGCTTTCTTCGTAATCTAGTTCTTGCTGAGATCCTGGGTGGAAACAAATACCAAGGATTTCTGTCTTTAATTTCTTTTCCTTTATTTTCTCTGCCACTCTCTCTGCAAAATCTAAGTAGACAACTAAGCCCATCTTTCCAAGATGGAAAAGTTTTTTATCATCTCTTGCTAGGTTTGTGAGGTATATTCCATGTATTAAAATCTTCTCGATTCCTGATTCTTCCAGTTCATTAACAAATTTTTCTATCTCTTCCTCCTCTATTTTCTTAGTAGCCCATCGCATAGGGGTGGTTGGCATCATTTGGATAGTATTTACTCCATACTTTTTTCCATTTTTTATTGAATTTTCTATTCCCCCAGAGGAAGATACGTGTATTCCTAAGTACATGCCTTATTCTAGCATAGATAATGATAATGCAGTATAATTATGGCTGTTTGGAGAGGTGCCTGAGTGGTCGAAAGGAGCTCACTGCTAACGAGCCGTAGGTCATAATAGCCTACCGAGGGTTCGAATCCCTCCCTCTCCGTTTTCAAACTTTTTCCCCCTTAGATTACCTCAATACTATCCATCACAGAATCTAAAAGTAGAAGATCTGCTTCACTCGGTTGGCCAACTATTTCCACACTGTAGAGGTTTGCCTCTTCAGTCCCAAAGCCACTGTCATAAATGAAGGAGAGTGTCTCAAAATTCAAGACTGCCGCATCCAAGCCACATAATGGATGGAACTCATTAGCGTTGTCGTTATCTAGGTCGTTCCAATAGAGATCTGTTCCAACTCTTCTCCCTCTAAAATCTATAAACTCAAATGCTGTGTAGTCTTCATCCCCTATCTGAACTACTACTGGCATAGGTTCTTGAGGTGTAGTCCCAACATTAAAATCTGTTGTTCTTTGGTTAATCTCGTCTATGTAGGCTTGAGGTGTGTCAGAGAACTGAGCCACAGTAGAACATAGATTTGTTCCTCCTATTCCCATTACAGCATAAACCTTAAGTATTTCATCTCCGTTATCTGTTGATATGGAGATTCCTGTTAATCCCTCGTAATCTGTCATTTCCATAAGGGCATCAGAGCCATAACCATCCTCGTACTCGATGATTTCCCATCCTAAAGGAAGTTCCGCAGTCATATAATCCCCTAAATATGTCGACAGTTCTATTTCTTCCTCTTCCATCTCCTCTTCTTGCTCCTCTACTTCTTCCTCTTCTATCTCCTCTTCCAATATCTCTTGCTCATCTGCATTCTCTGCTTCCTGATTTAACTTAGAGAAAGAATACCCTGCATAAACACCCGCCGCTAACAGAGCAATTCCCATAATAATTACAACAACCAAAACGGGAAATTTTTTCTTAACCTCTTTCCCCATCTCAATCTCCTCCGCTTCGGGAGCAATCTTTGGAGACTCCTCCTTCGGGCTACTTTGTTCTCCCTGTGCTTGGAGAGGCTTTTTAATTTCAGTATTGTCCTGCATTTAAATAAATTTTAAATTTAATATATTTCATTGTAGCACAGGTTTAACAACAGAGAAATGTTAAATTACAAGGGAATTTGTCTTAATCGTGGTAAAATATATAACTAAGTTTATTTCAAACTAATATGAAGTACGTTTATCTATATATCCTTACCTTTATTGTCTTTCTGGCCATAGATTTTGTGTGGCTTAATTGGATAGCAAAGAACCTTTATTCAGAGAAAATTGGTCACTTACTAGCAGAGAATCCTAATTTGATTGCCGCAGGTGTTTTCTACCTCCTTTTTGTCGCAGCTTCCCTAGTTCTTGCAGTTTTACCTGGATACGAGGCACAATCCTTAACAAAGACAATTATGTTAGGAGCAATCTTTGGAATGATAACTTACGCAACCTATGATCTTACAAATCTTGCAACACTTAAAGAGTGGCCATTATCTGTAACAATTATAGATATTATCTGGGGGACTTCACTATCAACAGCAACCGCGGTTGCAGGTTACTACATAGCTAACTTTTTAAATGTTTAATATGTCAGAATTCTTAAATCTAATTGCTATCGTTTCCATTGCCGTAGTCATCTATATGACTGTTCTTTATGTTATCTCAATAATTAAAAAGAGAGCTGACATAGTAGATATCGGATGGGGTCTAGGCTTCATATTAATCGCTTTAGTATCTCTTTTTAGCAGGGAGGTTCTAACAAACAG
>Ga0334892_1000947_pt1 | contig 28533 bp, 25 predicted proteins | sample GraSluR3_MG_4_FD_207213 | JGI IMG/M metagenome (GOLD analysis project Ga0334892, IMG submission 207213) | Sludge microbial communities from methane-producing bioreactor in Wageningen University, Netherlands - Granular Sludge_15_04-R3 | ecosystem: Engineered > Bioreactor > Anaerobic >...
TTTCTGAATCGTACATCGAAGTATCTAAAATCAGACGGCCTTCCACTCGTTTGATGCCTGCTTCTCTGACTTTTTGTGCCCATGTTTCCAGAAAATGCGGAGCAAAATAATGGTTGGTGAAATATTCTGACCCAAGTGCAGGGTCTCCGCCCCCGATAATAATTAAATCGCCTTTCAGCACTCCATTTTCAATTTTCCCGGAATAACCCAGGCGGGTTTGAAACCGGTAGTCCGGTCCTAAAATCTCAAGAGCGGTTGCCGATGTCACAACCTTCATCACCGAAGCAGGAATAAGCAACTTATCTGTGTTCAGTTCAAATACAGTGTTCCCTGTTTCCATTTCAGAAACCAGAATACCCACAGAAGCATTTCTATAATCGGGATGATTTAAAAAGCTTTGCACCTGCTTTTGAAACGCTGTTTGGGCAAACAGGCCTGTGCTTAGAAAAATAAAATAAAAAACCAGGAAAAACCGTACCTTCATTTTTATTACTTTTATCCTTCAAAAATAGCAGATTGTCGCATTAATAAAAATTATCGGATGCTACGAACGATTTTACTGGTGGGAAGCGGAGGTTTCATTGGTAGTGTGCTGCGCTACCTGATACAGTATTACATGGAAAAAAGCCTGACAAGCACCTTCCCCTGGGGAACATTAATTGCAAACATAGCCGGGAGTTTCGTTATCGGGATGGTTTTTGCGCTGGCCGAAAAAGGCAACCTGATGAGCGCTGAATGGCGTATTTTTTTGGCAGTGGGCATTTGTGGAGGATTCACTACTTTTTCAGCATTTGCCTATAACAACTTTACCATGATTAATGAAAAGGCGTGGAGTTCTCTTTTCATTAACATCGGTGGAAATCTGTTTCTGGGAATTTTAGCTGTTTATCTGGGAGTAATCCTTATTCGAATGATATTTTAAAATTTCAAACCATGAAAATTGAAGGTCGGGCAGGAATATTAAAAATTTATGTGGGCGAATCGGATAAAGTGCAGGGCCGCCCACTGTTCGAAGAAATCGTTTTCGAAGCCCGGAAAGCCGGTATGGCCGGAGCTACGGTTTTTAAAGGGATTATGTCGTTTGGCGCCAGCCATTCGGTACACACCATGAAAATTTTTGCCTTGTCGGGCGAAATGCCGGTGACCATTGAAATTGTGGATACAGTTGAAAAACTCGATGTATTTGCTGCGCGGGTAAACGAATTAATGGACCAAAGCCAAAAAGGTGGCCTGGTAATTTTTCAGGAGGTGGATGTTCTACGTTACAAGATGGGTAAAAAGTACAGGCAATAAAAAGATCGTGTGGTTTGAAACCGCACATTAAAACCCTATCCGCAGATGGAACCATTCTCTGCAAAGAGAGCAGTTCATTTTGCTACCTTCCGGCCGAACCTTTGGGTTAGAAAATGCACGGTTTGAAACCGCGCGTCCCAGGTTAACCCTACATGAAATATCTATAATCTGTATTAGCTGCACTGCCAATAAAACAGAACATTTTTCGTATATTTGGGCTGCATTTGACAAATCAGTTCAACAAGCTGATTATCTGTCTAAAACGAATAGAAGTTAAACAATAAAAACAAATTACCATGTTAATTAGCGACATTAAAGCAAGGGAAATTCTGGACTCACGCGGAAACCCGACAATTGAAGTGGAAGTACTTTTAGAAAGCGGCGCTTTTGGCCGTGCAGCAGTGCCTTCCGGAGCATCTACCGGCGAAAACGAAGCCCTCGAACTGCGCGACGGCGATAAAAAACGTTATCTTGGGAAAGGTGTTCTGAAAGCTGTTGATAACGTAAACGAAGTAATTGCCAAAGAACTGGTTGGCATGGACGGAACCGATCAGGTGGCCATCGATAACAAGTTACTTGAACTTGACGGAACAAAAACCAAATCGAAACTGGGCGCCAACGCCATGCTGGGTGTTTCTCTGGCCTGTGCCAAAGCTGCCGCCGAATTTGCCGGCTTGCCGCTTTACCGATACATTGGAGGAACCAACGCCAAAACACTACCCGTACCTATGATGAACATCATCAATGGCGGTTCACATTCTGACGCCCCCATTGCCTTCCAGGAATTTATGATCCGTCCTATTGGCGCTCCTTCCTTCCGTGAAGGCCTGCGTATGGGCGCCGAAATTTTCCACGCACTGAAAAAAGTATTGCACGATCGCGGTCTGAGTACTGCAGTAGGCGATGAAGGAGGTTTTGCACCCGCACTCGACGGAACCGAAGATGCATTGAACAGCATCATTGAAGCCATTAAAAATGCAGGTTATAAACCGGGACGTGCCGAAGACGGTGGCGAAGTTTCCATTGCGCTCGACTGTGCCGCTTCTGAATTTTTTGAAAATGGCGTTTACGATTACAGCAAATTTGAAGGAGAAGGCGGAGCAAAACGCAATCAGGATGAACAAGCGGCTTATCTGGCCGAACTGGTTGAAAAATTCCCGATTGACTCTATCGAAGACGGAATGGATGAAGGCGACTGGGACGGATGGGTAAAACTGAATGCTACCATTGGCGACAAATGCCAGTTGGTGGGCGACGACCTGTTTGTTACCAACGTGGAATACCTGAAAAAAGGCATTGAACTTGCAGCAGCCAACTCCATTCTGATTAAAGTAAACCAGATTGGTACGCTTACCGAAACGCTGGATGCCATTGAAATGGCCCACCGTGCAGGTTATACTTCAGTTACTTCGCACCGCTCGGGCGAAACCGAAGATTCAACCATTGCCGACATTGCCGTGGCTACCAACAGCGGACAAATTAAAACCGGTTCACTGAGCCGTTCCGACCGCATGGCCAAATACAACCAGTTGCTTCGTATTGAAGAAGAGCTGGGCGACAGCGCCATTTACGGTTACAAAAAAGTTTTAAGAAAATAATTTCAATTAAATAGACCAGAGGCCGTCTTTCGCAAGGAGGACGGCTTTTTTGTTGGATCGGGTATTAAAAGTGGGGTACTTTCTTGCAAACCCGCAATTTCAATTTACTTTTGCAACAAAATGTTCAACTGAAAAATTTCAACCTTATGATTTCGTCTGTAATTGAATTCCTGGTCATGTTAAATCCATTTGCACTTTTTCTGTACCTGGAACCAGTAAGAAAAGACCTGACTCCCAGCAGTTTTACACGGGTAATATTTAAGGCAACTTTGATTTCCTTTTTTATTTGTCTTGTATTCTTTTTTACCGGCGATGTTATCTTCAGAAAGGTTTTTCACATCGATTTTGAATCATTCCGCATTTTTGGCGGAATCATTATTTTTTCTTTTGCCTATTTTTTCATTGTAAGGGGACAAAAAGCTTTGTTCATTATTAAGGAAAATCTTGACGATTTAGCTTCGGAAATTGCTTTACCATTTATGGTTGGTGCAGGCACCATTTCGCTAAGTATTTTGCTTTCACAAAAGCATTCATTCCTCATTGGTTCAGTTTTGCTGGTCGTTATTTTCGTTGTTAATTTCGCAACGTTGGTATTGCTTACAAAACTTCGCAACTCAATAGAAACCAAAAAATTAAAAACTGCTTTCGATAAAAATATGGAAGTTTTGCTGCGACTCAACGGGTTCTTTATTGGCGCCATTGGCATAAACATGGTGCTTACGGGCATAAACAATATGTTTGTGGTATAACCTTTTCGATTGGCTGTTTTTTCTGATTTGGAAGCTTCTTTTTTTTTTCAGAGTTTGAAATCGCCCACTTTTAAAGGCCCGGTTTCAGGACAAAAAAATCCCGCCAAAGGTTTTCACTCTGGCGGGACTTTATTTTTTTTAACTTTGTTTATTCTTCCGATTGATCCATCTCGTCAATCACCCTGATTTTATCTTTCAGCATTTCAATCTTTTCTCTGGTTTGGTCAATTTTTCGCTTCACGTCTTTAATCAGCGCTTCGGCATTTTTCGATTTTGCGAAGAACCCGATATTGTTATCGAGCAGAACTAAATCGTTTTCGAGTTGCTTCAGTTTATTCATATACTTGTCGCGCTCGAGCCGCATTTTATTCTGCCCCCGTGAAGACTCGGAGAACGAAGCCATTTTTGTTCTGAACCTGAGGAGGTTTCTTTTCGACTCATCGAGGTTCAAATCGTCGAACAATTTATTGATGGCCTCCCTGTATTTTTTCTGAATATCGTCTTTTTTCCTGATGGGTACATGCCCGATTTCCGTCCATCGGCGCTGAAAATCCTTAAGCACTTTCAGGTTTTCATCGGCATCATCGGTGGGTTTAAAACTTTCCACATCAGTAACAAGTTGCTCTTTCGCTTTCAGGTTGTCGTCCTGTTCGGAATCGATGTTTGAAAAATGTTCAGATTTTTTTTCGAAAAAATAATCACAGGCAGCCCTGAAGCGCTTCCAAAGGGCTTCGGAATTTTTCCGGGGTACCGGGCCAATCTCCTTCCACTGCTTTTGAATATTGATTAAATCCTGGGTTGTTTTGCGCCAGTCGGTACTTTCTTTCAATGCTTCGGCCTGCATGCAAAGGTCGGTTTTCAGTTGCAGGTTATTCTGCTGCAGCTCTTTGTTTTTGGAGTAAAACTCGCGTTTAGCATCGAAAAAAGCATCGCAGGCTTCACGAAAACGCTTGTAGATTTTATTGTTGTCTTTGCGCGGAGCAAATCCAATGGTGCGCCATACTCTTTGAAGGTTTACCACTTCCTTGGATTTTTCGCCCCAATCCTTGTGCGAATCCAGCTCCATTTCATTTATCTCTTCAACCTGTTCGCAGAGTGCGCGCTTGGCTTCCAGGTTATTCTTCTGCTCGGTTTTTCGTCCTTCGAAATATTCCTGGTGTTTTTTATTGATTTTTGCCGTCGATGCTTTAAACCGTTCCCAGATATCGTCTTTATTCTCGCGGGGAACAGGTCCGATTTCGCGCCAGCGGTCGTGTAGTTTCTGAAGCTGGTTGAAGGCTCTGATGATGTTGGTTTCGAGCAACAACTCTTCGGCCTGTTCACACAGCTTAATTTTCATTTCCAGGTTCTTCTTCAGGTCCAGGTCCCTCAGTTCCCGGTTAATCTTTATGTAATCGTAGAAACTTTCAACATGAAAATGATAGGTATCCCACAAATCCTTCATTCTAGCCTGCGGAACCAATCCGATTTCACGCCAGCGCTGTTGTAAATCCCTGAATTCCTGGAAAGTTTTATTGATCGATTCTTCTTTGTGGATCAATCCTTTAATCTCCTCAATGATATCGTATTTCACCTGAAGATTAACCTCCTTTTCCTGTTCCATTTTTTTATTGAATTCATGCCTGATTTGGCGGTAGCGTTTCAGCAAATCCTTGATGTCCTGTTCATACGGATTTTCTTCCGCTTCAAATTCTTCTTCATCGCCTCCATCTTCAATAAACTGCTTTTTCTGCTCTTCGGTTTCTTCTTTCACCTGCTTGTAGAAAGCAGCCTTAATGGCTTCTACTTCATCTTTTATATCGTGATCGCCATTGCTGTCGAGCACATCGCGCATCGCATTCACCAGTTCAATCAGCGATAAGGTGGCGTAATCGGGTTTTTCCTTTTTCGGGTGAATGGGTTCGGAAGGTTTCTTTTCTTTTATATCTGGTTCATGTTTTTCTTTTTTTGGAGCTGCTTTGGCCTCAGCTTCTTCTCCGGGAGTTTCCTCCGGCTTTGGTTTGCTTTCGGCATCAGATTTTTCTGCTGTTTCCGGTTTTGCAGCCTCATCGGCAACCAATTTCCCGGGCTTTTCCTCTACCAGTGGTTCTGCATTTGGTTCTTCGGGCTCTTCCGGTTCAGGTGTTTTTTGTTCTTCAGCAGCGGCTTTTTCCGGTTCAGGTTCCTTTACCACTTCGGGCTCTTCAGCCGGTTCTGATTTGGCTGGCTCATCGGCTTCCAATTCCTTGGGCTTTTCCTCAGCCGGTGCTTCAGCATTTGGTGCTTCGGGTTCTTCCGGATCCGGTATTTTTTGTTCTTCAGCAGCGGCTTTTTCCGGTTCAGTTTCCTTTACCATTTCAGGCTCTTCACCCGGTTCTGATTTGGCTGGCTCATCGGCTTCCAATTCCCCGGGCTTTTCCTCAGCCGGTGCTTCAGCATTTGGTGTTACGGGCTCTTCCTGTTCAGGTTCCTTTACCACTTCGGGCTCTTCAGCAACTGGCCTGGCCGAAACCTCTGTTACATCTTCAACAGACTCACCTGCTTCCGTATCGGGTGACTTTCCCGTTTCCGGCTTATCCGTACTCTCCTTAACGGGAGCTTTGCTTTTTTCATCGGCAGAGAATGTCTCCAGGGTTAAACCTGTCTCTTGCGGTTCGGTTGTTTGTTCTTTTTTTGTTTCTGCCTCCGTTGCTTCAGGCTTTTCCTTTACTTTTTCTTTTTGAGCAGTAGTTTTTCCGGGTTTTTCCTCTTTAGGCTTCTCCGTACTTTTTAACCCTTCCGGGTTTTTCAGATCTTTAGGTTCCATTTACAAAATTTTAAATACCATGTATTCATGGTGTGCATAATTTTTCAGACTACGAAAATAGGGAATTACGCATTAATACTCAAAGAATTTAAAATATTTTGAAAAACGACATATCAGGTCATCAGCTAATTGTAAGCCCAAAATCAATGTTTACAGGCATCGGCAAACTGGCATAATTTCTAAATATATGTTGAAGAACATCTGTAAAAGTTTAATTTTCAAACTAATCAACACATATTTTATTTTGAAAAATGCCGATTAAATTCTATTTTAAGCCAAAATTAAAAACAGGAAACCGGTAAAAACCGAAAACCAAAAACCGTTAGTTTGATGAAGATATTTTTTTTAAGCAATCAGAATTCATGCAGGAGCCAAATGGCTGAGGCAATATTGAGAAGTTACGACAAAGATCTCGATATTTATTCTGCAGGTATTGAGCCTTCCGATCATGTGAGTCCAATTGCCATTGAAGTGATGGCAGAAATTGGGATCAACCTCGAACCTCAGGTTTCGCAACATTATTCCAAATTCGATGATATGGAATTCGATTATCTGATAACTGTGGGAGACGGCACGGTGGAACAATTAAAGATTCCTCCCATTAAATGCAAACGAAAAATGCACCTTGGGTTTCATAATCCGTACAAAAACTCCAGGAACAAAGCTGAAATCAGGGAAAAATGCCGCGAAATACGGGATGAAATAAAAACCGAAATGGATTATTTTTATCACCGCATCCTGAAAAAACAAATGGAAAAAACGGGCTAAACTATTCGCCCGATACCATTTTTTCTACTTCGTCGGGATGAACAGGCACCCGCTCACCGATTATTTCACTGCCCAATTCTGTAACCAGTATGTCATCTTCGAGCCTAATACCTCCAAAATCGCGGTATTCATTCACTTTGTCAAAATTAATGAAATCAGCATTGGTTTTATCCCGCTGCCACTGATCGATAAGTGCCGGTATAAAATAGATGCCAGGTTCGTTGGTAATTACAAACCCAGGCTGTAAACGCCGGCCCAAACGCAGAGCAGCTGTTCCGAACTGTGTTGAAGGACGTGTTTCGTCGTCGTAGCCAACATATATCTGACCAATATCTTCCATATCGTGCACATCGAGTCCCATCATGTGCCCCAGGCCGTGGGGCATGAACAAGGCATGTGCCCCGTTAGCCACGGCTTCTTTCACGTCGCCTTTCATCAATCCCAAATCCTTTAGTCCGGAGGCAAGTACTTCGGCAGCAGCCAGATGCACGGAAAGGTAGGTCACTCCCGGGCGTGTAAGCGCTGTGGCCTGGTTGTTGGCTGCCAGAACAATTTCGTAGATTTCACGTTGTTTTTGCGTAAATTTTCCACCTACCGGAACGGTCCGGGTAAAATCGGACGCATAATGCATCAATGATTCAGCACCGGCATCGGTGACCATCAGCCTGCCCTCTTTCAGTATCTGGGAATGATCGTGGTTGTGAAGGGTTTCACCGTTTTGCGACAGAATAATCGGGAAAGCAATTGTTCCGCCACCGGCAGCAGCAATACCTTCTATGGTTCCGGCAATTTTTTGTTCCCATACCCCCGGTTTCGCCATTTTCATGGCTGTAACATGCATTTCGTATCCCACAGCGCAGGCTTTTTTAATTTCCTCAATTTCGCCGGGTTCTTTTACCGAACGCAGATCAACCACAGCTTTAATCAGTTCAACCGAAGCATATTCTCCAATACGCATGGCAGAAATACCCAGCAACTGTTCCAGCCATATTTTGTTTTCTCCGCGATACGGCGGCAAAATATGTATTTTCCTTCCTTTCTTAATTGCCTCTGAAATGAAATCATTCATCCTGACTAACGAATCGGTATTGTTCACACCCGCTTTTGCTGCATTTTCGCGAATGGTAACTTGTGGTCCCATCCAAATAATGTCGTCAATGCCCACATCGTTACCGTAAATGTAATCTTCCCCGCTGTCAAAATCAATAACCCCGGCCAAACCCGGAAAATCGAGCCCAAAAAAATACAAAAATGAACTGTCTTGCCTGAAATGGTAAGTATTGTCGGGATAATTCATCGGCGACTCCAGATTCCCCAAAAACAGAGCTATACCATCTGATACTTTTCCCTTGAGTTTATTTCTCCGGTTGATGTAAATTTCTTTTTCAAACATATTCTTCTTTTTTAATATTTCTGATTATCCCACGAATATATAATTTTTTAATTGTTTTTTGTTTTTATTTCCCTTTCAGGTTTTACCAAAATTTGTCAAATCTTTTAAAAAAACTAATTTAGCAACCCTTTAAAAACCTGTTAAAACCGGAAATGTGAGAATTTTTAAAATCAAGTTGCACTGGCAAATCCTCATTGCCTTTATCCTTGCTGTTTTATTTGGATATTTTGTACCCGAAGGAATAAAATATGTTTCGTGGATTGGCGATATTTTTCTCAGGGCATTAAAAATGATAATTATTCCCCTGGTTTTCAGCTCTATAATTAGTGGTGTTACCAGCATGGGCGATGGCAAAAACCTTGGAAGACTGGGTATAAAAACCATGATGTATTATCTCGCAACGAGCACATTGGCCATTCTTACAGGACTCACTGTTGTAAACTTAGTGAAACCGGGAGTGGGTGTTGACCTTGGATTTTCGCAAACCGTGGAAGGGCTCACAGAACATGCCGGTTCGGTAAAAGATATTTTTTACCGCATTGTGCCCGAGAACATTGTTGATGCAATGGCACAGGGAGCCATTCTCCCGGTCATATTTTTTGCCATTCTTTTCGGGTTCTTCATTACCCGGGTAGAACAAAAGCATCGTGAAACTCTGACCCATTTTTTTGATGCCTTGTTTGAGGTAATGATGAAAGTGACCCTTTTCATCATAAAATTTACTCCGTTAGGCATTTTTGGAATTGTTTCCGCCGAAGTTCACCGGAACTCAGATCAACTGGGAAGCATTGCCGGAAGCCTGGCCATTTACAGTCTTTGTGTGATAGTGGCCCTCTTGTTTCATGCGCTGGTATCTCTGCCCATTATTGTCCGGGTAATTGGCAAAGCCAGGCCCTATGCCCACCTTAAGAACATGATAACTCCCTTACTAACAGCATTTAGCACATCTTCATCGAGTGCCACCCTGCCTCTGACCATGGAGGCGCTTGAAAACAACAGCGGTGTATCCAACAAAATTTCGAGTTTTACACTGCCACTGGGGGCCACCATCAACATGGACGGAACTGCATTGTACGAATGTGTAGCTGCCATGTTCATTGCCCAGGCGTATGGAATTGATCTCACTTTTGGGCAACAGGCGCTTGTTGTAGTTACCGCATTACTTGCTTCCATTGGCGCAGCAGGAATTCCCATGGCAGGCCTGGTTATGATTACAGTGGTTCTCACCGCCGTTGGACTTCCGCTGGAAGGTATTGGCCTGATTCTGGCCGTTGACCGGATTCTGGATATGTTACGCACCTCGGTGAACGTTTGGAGCGACAGTTGTGGAGCAGTTACCATTGCCCGCTCCGAAAACGAAATCACCCACGTAGGGTTATAAATTTTTTGCAATTTTTAAGATTCAGATTTTTACCAAATTCCCTATTTTTGCGTCCATTATTAAATAAATGATAAACGAATAAATATGAAAGTGAACAGAATTCTGCGACTCGCATTTTTATTTATCCTTTTATTCAGCCTTTCAAACTGTAAAAAAAACAAGTCGGATATACTGTACGACAGAAAATACATCGATGAAATAAAAGCCGCACGCAAAGATGCTGTATTCTTTCTTTCGCGGAACTTCATTCCCGGTGGAACATTTGCCGTTGCAATAGATGGAAAAATAATATATTCTGAGGGGATGGGGCAATCGTCGAAGGATTTGGAAACACCTGCAACACGGCAAACCAAATTCCGCATCGGACAGGTTTCGGAACTGTTTACCTCTGCCATATACCAAAAAATGGTGGAGCAAGGAATGCTGCATCCCGATTCTACTGTACAGTTTTATTATCCTGAATTTCCCGAAAAACAGTTTAAACTTCCCATTCATCACCTGGTCAATCAAACTTCCGGAATACGGGAGCCCAACATGGATGAAACAGACTGGCGCGGACTCAATGTCACCCTTCAGGCCGGCATCAATAATATCAGAGAAGATTCGCTGATAGCCCCACCCGGCATTTATCAGATTCCGAGTTATTATAATTATAACCTGTTGGGGGCTGTAATGGAAAAAGTTACCGGCGAAAGCTTTTCAAAAATCCTTGCCGGATTCCTAACAGACACGCTGAATCTGACCAATACGCTTATCGATAACCCGTTTGTCACCATAAAAGGCCGTTCCGATTTTTACGATCACAATTTTATATCGCATGTGGTGCATGCCACCACGCGCGACATGCGTTTCAGAGCACCTTCGGAAGGAATGCTCTCCAATGCGGAAGACCTTGTAAAATTTGGAAATGCAGTGCTTTTTTCCGATTATTTTCAGGAAATGCCGAAAAGCGGTTTTTTTGAACCGATACCGCTGTTTAACGACATTCCCTCGAATATGGTCAATGGCTGGATTTTAATGAGCGACCGAAGCGGACGTACGATTTACGGGAAAAGCGGAAAAGTTACCGGCGGAGGAGCTGCCATTCTGGTTTATCCGGAAGAAAAACTGGTTGTTGCCTGTGCGACAAATCTGGGGGCAATTTCAGATGATTATCCGGTTTTTGACATGGCCAGTCACTTCTTAAATGAAAGCCAACCGGAACCTGCCCAACTCAACGAAGACTAAGTGCAGGATTAACCTTTAAAAGAAAAATAATACATGACCCTCCCGTTTTCCATAAAAAATTCTATATTAGTTCAATAAAGCAACAGAGATATGGAAACCCTGATAATATTGGGAGTATTACTCGGACTGGCAGGAGGAGTTGCTGCTGCCTCGTGGTATTTTAAAAGTAAAACAAACCTTGGCCCACAGGTTCAGTCAACCGTACTGCTCAACAAAATACGTCATGTTTGCAAATTGATAACCGTTGAGGGTGAGTTTTCGGAAGTGTTTGCACATCGCGACGGGAAAAGCATGTTTTTCAAACTTCTTCAGTTGGAAAAGAAAGCCCTGCTGATAGTAAAAGCCAAGGTGCTTATCGGATTCGATTTGGCCAAAATTCATATCGAGATGAAACCCGAGAAGAGACGTGTTATATTGTCACACTTCCCCGATCCTGAAATCATGAGCATGGAAACCGACCTGGAATTTTACGATGTGCAAAAAGGACTCATCAACAAATTTTCGGAGGCCGATCTCACCAACATGAACATCAGGTCGAAGGAATTTATTCGTGAAAAAATAGAACGCAGTTATCTTTTCGACATTGCCCGCAACCAGGCAGCCGACACCGTTGCCGTTATCCGCCAGCTTATCGATTCAGTCGGCTGGGAGCTGGTGGCCGAAGACCTTGAGCTGCCCCGCGCGCAGCAAAAGAAAATAGATTTCACAGAAAAACCGGAAAGCTGACACAAAATTGCCGAGCACTTTTATTTTGTAAACCAAAGAATCCTTAGTCTGTTACAGAACTAAAATCAACCTGTACCATCCCATCAGATTTTTTCAGTTCAACTTCTTTTGTTTGTCCGTCAACGGTAATTTTGTATTTTCCGTAAAAAGCCGGAACTGAAATATTTCCGTTATTTGTTGTTCCGAACAGATTTGTCCACCACTCGTCAAAAATCAGAAACTGATAGGCTTCTCCAGCGGGTGTAGGCGACCAGTCGCGGTTGTATAGCGACGACTGCGGAATCCAGTTGGCGCCTTCCCAGAATCCCCACATCAAAATGCCGTCAACTGCCGGATGGGCAAAACATATTTTGTAATAATCCACCAAATCCCTTGCTTTTTGCTGTTCCTCTTCATCTGTCATTTTCAAATCGCGGTTTTGGTAATATTTTGAGCGTTGCCCGGGCATGTTGAATTCGGTAATTTTTATGGGCAGGTTGAATTGTGCCAGTGAATCGAGTGAACGTTTCAGTTCGCCGCGATCGAACGATTCGGCATGAAGGTGCCCCTGAACGCCAATTCCGGCAATGGGAACACCCTGTCCCAGCAAACCGCGGATGTGGGCCATGTATTCATCCAGTTTATTTCCGGTAAGAATGTCGTAATCATTCAGATAAAGTTTGATATCCGGATCGCCGTTTTGCGCCCAAAGTGCCATTCTTTTGGTGATATCCGGCCCCAGCCGGTCTTCGTAATAGTTACCGTGAATCATTTCATTGTTCAGGTCGTATTCGGCAAACCGGCCTTTGTAGCGGGCAGTCACCGTTTCAGCACGTCTTTTCAACGTTGTTTCCAACTCTTCATCCGAAAGTTCTTTTATCCACGGCTGAATAAATCGTTCGATTCCCCAGAAAAGGTTGTGCGCCCTGAGCGGAATGTTGTTTTCTTCCGTCCACTCCAGCATGGCGTCCACCAGCGAATAATCCACTTCGCCTTTTTGCCGCTCCATGCCCGGCCATTTTACTGCATTTTCGGTAACTGCCGAATTGAAATTCTGAAGAAAAATTTGCTTGTACATTTTTACATCATTTTCAGAGGCCCTTCCGTTAAAAATTCCATCGCTGATGGCGCACCCGAACCAAAATTCATGTTCCTGCTGTTCAATTTGAATTTTTGCACCTGGTTTGGCTTTTATTACAATTTCCCCTTTTCGGTGTGTGAAGTCGTAATGCTCATTTCTATTTTTTTGAGCCAAAAGGTTTGCAACGAATGCTACTTGAAAGACCACTCCAAGTATTGCCGCTTTTTTTGTCAGGTAATGCATATTTTATCGTTTTAAAACTAATACTCGATGACTGTCACCAACTGATTTTACAGACGCTGGTAACTCCAATTCAAAAGGATCTTCCCATGCTGAATTGTCGATATCGAGCCATCTGGCCTGATATTTCCCAGGTGCTCCGTTCAGCATAACCTCGCCTGAAGATGGGAAATATACCACATATTCTTTGCCGGGAATGGCCATACAGAATGCTTCGTTAGGTTCACGGTCAGTGAGAAGTTCCAGCATTGGCCGGTGACTGAAAAAATCCATCTCATCGGTAAGCATTCGCATGCTCAAAACATTATTCATGGCCTGTTGAGTATTTCCCAGTCCCCAGGGCCTCCGGTGGAAGCGTGCCGAAGAGCAGCCTCCCAGAATATTTCGCCAAAAGCGGTTTTTGGCTTCCTTTGTATCTCCCCAGAAATCGACATTTCCGGGCGACAAGTCGGCGCCGTAAATTTTTGTGTTGGTAATGGGTTTTGGATTGTCTTTTAAAATATCCCGCACATACTGAATCCTTTCCCAATGCATATCTCCTTTTTGGAAATTGTTCTGCGAAATATCCGTAAAGGTGTAAACATCCGATTCGAGTACACGCAGAATGGTTTCATCTGTAATGTCGTGGGCATCGGGCATATCAGTAATTTCGATGTGTTTGTTTATTTCTTTTGCTTTTTGCAGAATGTAATCTGCCCAGTAATCGGCAAAAAGATGGCTTTCCACCGTTTCGTTGTTCATGTTGTAAAGTACATGATGGTAGTTGAAAGTGTAAGACAGGATTTTATCCACAAAGGCCTTTTGGTAATTCAAAACCAACGGATGGTTTTGGAGCGGGGGCACGGTATTAAAAAACGGATGACCTGGTGTGTTTGAGTCGTTGGGCCATTCGATGGCTGGCATTCCCGATTCTTCTTCCGAAAAATTAATGTTATTGTCGGGATTGAACGGATGGCGTAACCAACCGGCCTGGTCGCGGGTGCGGTAACAATCGTGCCGTTCCCAGATTTCGATTTCAACTATGATGTCCCTTTTGGCTGTTTCTTCCAGCATCCGCTCAAATTTTGCCCAGTAGTCGTCATTCCATTGGTCCAAGTTGTATATGTTTATTAACGAATCTTCAGTGGTTGACGCAATTTTATAGGGCCACAAATCACGATGATGGTCGGTAATTTCCCTTGAAGCCATTGTATTTCGCACATAATTACCGCCATGAGACTGAAGCAGCACAAGTTCATCCACAATATCATCGCGTTGAAAAATATTGTGGTAATCCGAGGCGCCAAGCAGTAAAACAGGCTTTTGTTTAAATTGCCAGTACCAGGTGTTTGAAGGATAAACTTTTATTCCGTCAAATTTTCCTTCTCCTGATTGTTCATTGCATGAAATCCAGAAAAAGAGGAATAATAAAAGTAAATAACCAAAATTTCTCATTGAACTGTTATTTTTGATTTCCCTTTTAATTAGTTGGCTTTTACCAGTTTGTAATCATCCATTGTAACAAAAAAATCGTTCATTATCCCGTAAATATCGAACCATTCCCACAGGGTAATTTTTCGCGGGTTGTTTGGGCGTTCCACCCATTTTTCATTCATATAAATAGGTGCAGGAATTTCGCGGGTTTCAGCCCATTCAGGATTTTTAACGACTGCCACCGCAGCCATATCGAAAAGCGCTCTGCCCGGAGGATCGCCCCACATGCCGTATTGTTCGAAAAGGTTTACGGAATAGTCGCCAAAATTGGTGAATTCGCCGCCATGCCGGCCCGTAACAGGAGTTGAGATTTCCGGCCCTTTTCCCGGCATCCGGTGCAAAATCTGGTCTTTGGAAGCCATAACGGCGGCCGTTCCCGATGGTTTTCCGTAGCGCACGGTTACCATTTCAAACGGCACATCCGCATCCAGAATGTAATTCATGGATTCAATGTCCCAGTCCTGGTTATGTTCGCCCGGTTCCGGGTAATTGGAGCCCAGCCAAACGATTCGTACATTATTGGCAATGGCCGGTTCTTTCATCAGCGCCAGGGCAATGTTGGTGAGTTTGCCCACCGGCAGCAAAACCAACTTTTGGTTACGCTTTTTCATGGCCTGTTCAATGATAAAATCAACTGCTTCGTGACCATCGAACTCAGCGGCACCAATATGGTTTTTAATTTCTTCGAACGAACCGTTTGCACCGGTTTTTAGCGGAATTTTTCCATATAACTCACCACAAAGCTGCATCACCCGTTTGGCCTCTTCGTAGTGATCACTTACATCCGACTCGTCGGAATATCCTGCGGGTGAACTCGTTGCATTTACCGTAACGCCCTCCACTTTAAAGTGATCGCCGCTAAACAGCAGGTAAGCCAGCGCATGCTGGTCGTCCACTTCATTGTTGGCATCGGTATCGAAAATAACCGGGATTTTGGAACTTTCCGTCATATTACAAGCGCTGAAAAAAATTGCCAGCATCAATAACGACGAAAAAAATCCATTCCCGAAAACCTTTTTTAAATTAAATCTTTTCATTTTTTAAAATCATTTTTGGAATATTCAAAATATTGTTGATTACAGATTCGTTCATGCCTGATTACTTTTCCATCTTAAATATTAGACGTTTGTAGCTTTTTAACACAGGATCGCCATCATCAGAAACTTCCAAAATAATATGAATTTCCTTGTTCAAGTTTTCAGGCACAACAAAATGTGCATTATCTGAAGTTTCGTGAACGATTTTAATGGGATTATTCATGCCGGACGGATCGGGATAATGCCACCACCAGTAATAAACTGCATTTCCGTCGGGGTCGGAAGCCGTTGCTTTTAACTCCACTTTCTGACCCGGTTTCACGGTTTCCGGAACAGTTACTTCCTCAATTTCCGGCGGATGATTGGTATCTTTGTATGATTTGACACACCAGTCCATACGGGCTTCAAAATCATTTTGAACGGCAGGAATCCATCTCCAAAGCGTTTTTTGCATATTGTTGTCATCGGTTGCATCACTCCAGTAATTACCCCTCACCGATTGGTAACGACCGCCCCAACCTCCGGCTGAATAGTCTTTATACGTATTAAGTCCGTTATCAACAAAGTTTAAAAAAGCGGGCGTATCTCCCTCGCTGATGTTCCTTTGCGGATACCATGCACCAAGCGGCCCATGATTCTCTTTTACGTGTTCGGAAAGCCATTTTTCACTCATCAGATTCGGATATGGGTTGTGTTTTAAAGGTTCTTTATCGTGGTAATTCCAGGTCATGTGAAACGCATTGTTTCTGATAATCCGGACTTCCGGCATATTATTAACAATCCAGTTCCCGGCTTCATCCTGAAAATCGATGGCAATTACCCGAACCTTTGGAATGTTCTTTTTGTATTCGGCAGGATGGTTTTCCCTGAATTTCCAAAGTGCATGAGCTACTGTATTTACACCGCCCCAGCAGTTTATGTGTAACAAATCGCTTTCAATTTTTAAGAGTTCCTTTACTATTAATTCGGAACCCTCCGAATCAACATAAGGAGCATCACCAGTCAGGTGTTTTGGATCTTCATTTCCCAAAACTGTGATTGATTTTAAAAATTCCACACTTGGATAATCCGGATTATGCAGAAGAAGGTTTTCCCGTACCTGGTCATACAAATCATACGCTTCGTAAATCCATTCCAGGCCGTGTCCGTTCTTTTGCCATTTGGAGTTTGTTGCAACAATACCCCTTAAATCCATATCCGGTGTGTAAAGCAGAAATCGTACAAAAGAACTCCTGTCATCGACTTCTCCATCCTGAGTTATGATGACGGCAGGTTTACCGGTTTCATTGCCAATAGAAACAACACAAGTTATAATTGCTGTAAACAGCAAAATGAATTTAAGCCGGAATAAAATTGATAATTTCATTTTTGTCGTATTAAAACTGATTCAACATAATGGATTCAATCAGCCTGGCCATTTCCTCCGGCTTCTTTTTCAATACCAGGTAGGCGTGATTGTATTTATCGCCCTCAACCCAGTAATTGTCGCCGTTTTCTTTGGCCACGCAATAGCCGTTGTCCACTTTTTCCCAGTATTCGCCTAAACCGGATCTAACGGAATACAATACTGCAGTCTGATCATAGGAGGCATTATCCAGAAAATCACCTTTGTAATACTCTTTCATCCACGGGGCATGTTCGCTGAAATGCCGCCATCCCAAATAAAGCGGATGTTTTTTTTCGAGCCTGGAAAAAACAGCACCGGTTTTGATATTCAGTCCAACCTCAGCACCTGAAAAAACAACCGGAACAGTGAGGTTTTCAAGCACAAATTTCGTTACCCCCGGCATATTTCCGTTAAAATTCCATTCGTTTTCTCCACCGGGAAAAAAGCCGCCCATAATTACAAACTCCTTTACCTTTTTTTCAATCAGTTTTTTTCCGTCTAAATCCGAATATGTATCGGGTTTTGACTGAATTAAATCCATGATGTTTTTGAGCGGACCAACCGTTACAATGGTAACGCTTTGGTCGGCCTGCTCCGAAAGGATTTTCCGGTAAAGGTCCAATGCCGGCGGAACGTCGTCGTTTGAAAGTTCGTGTGGTAAATTGTCGGCTATCGGTTTGTTGTAGTTCCAGTCCTGAAAATGCGATTCCTTCGAGCGAACACCCATGGGAATTTCCGGGTTTCCATAAAACCGGTTCACTGCATCCATGGCCGGAATCACAAACTGCTCGGTTGACCAGCTTGCAATGCCCAGCAATTCACATTCTTCGACATTGTGCAAATTATGCAGCATGACCAGCGCGCCCAGGTCGTCGGCATCACCGCCAAAATCGGTGTCGAAAATGATTTTCACCTGTGCAGTACCGGTGAAAACCGTAAAAAGAAAAAAGGTTAATACGATTAAGTTTCTCATAATTCATTCAATTTATTGGATTTGTAAAAATATTGTTTTTCAAACACATATTATCTTTTAAGGTGTTCGACAAATTCAACGTTTTTAACTGCGGTAAAAGGCATTCATCCTTTTTTCACCGGCGCTTCAGCCCGGTGATTTACTTTCTCAGTTTCTTTTGCGGCTTTAGCATTTAATCCCTTTAATGGCTGAAGCCTTATTGCTTTGAGCTGCTTCTGTTCACCGGGCTTTCCAAGGGAATCCCTTAGGGAGAAGCCACGGTGTAAAAACTGAAATTACCATACATTCTTTGTCTGCTGAAACTTCAAAATAAATTAAGACCTCCTGCCGATAAACGCTGGTTTTTAGATATATTCTGCGTAAAACAGCGATATCTGCGGGAACATTATTCCCTATTATAATTTACATTGATTCACTATTGCTCAAAATAAACCCTGGTTCCCGGGTCGTTCGTTGAATAAACAAGCAAATCACCGGTTTCAACCCGGTAACCTTCCGGAATGTTTCGGGCTTTCAAAATGATGGTATGCTTGCCTTCCGGCAGGTCGTACTTCCAGGTAACTTCATGACGGCGAACCAGCCACTGGGTGGGCAGTTTTGCCGTTTCAAACAGTTGGCCGTCAACGAACACATCCAGCTCAAGGACAGCTTCAGGCAACTGATTTTCTTTGGCAGCCCGTCCGCCAACCACAAAACCACAGCCTTCTATTTCAAAGGTAATTTCAAAATTTTGCCTGGTTATTTGCTTGCCAATTCTTCTTCGTTCAGTTGGAAAAAGTCCTTCAAAACCTACTTCCAGCGGAACGGTTTGTGGTATCTGATATTGAATCAGGAAGTTTTCGCCCTCTTCACTACCACCGTTTTGTTTTATCATTTCCGATGCATGGCGAAGACCGATGTCATACACTTTGTTGAGCGACATTTCAGTATATTGGAAATTCATGTCCTCCACTTTATCGATTCCCTGTTTCCAGTAATCCGGAATATTGCTATAACCAATCATGGTACCCAAAATACCGGCAGCGTTGGCCGGATTGCAGTCGGAATCGTACCCGCAGCGGGTGCTGATATCAACGGTTGCTCCAAAATCACCTTTCCCGTAAAGCAGGCCGATAACAATGTAAGCTGCGTTAATTTTGGCATCGATGTTAAAAGGACGGAAAACGCCGTCGGGACAACCTTTGTCGAACGTCCATTTTTTCTGGGCTTCATACCAGGCCGACTTCCAGTCGTCGGGATTTTGTTTGTACCATTGAATGACATCGGCAATGCACTGGTAAAATTCGCTTTGGGGTGGAATGGTTTTCAGCGCCTCTTCCACGATAAATACCATATCGTTGTGAACAAAAGCCAGTGAATACATGGCTGCCACGTATATTCCGCCGTAAACACCGTCGCCGTAGTTCATAATGTGGCCAATTCGCCAACCTATATCAGCAGCACCATTTGGCATTCCCGGCGCCATCAGTCCTGCAAAATCGGCTTCAATCTGAAAGTCGATGTCGTCGGCATGCGGATTGTTTTTCCAGTGGCCTGAAGCCGGAGGCATAATTCCGTTCAGAATATTGTAACGTGCAGCCTGATTGGCATGCCAGAGCGGATATTCAGCCCTTGCAAAAGCAAGTGCATGAAGCGAGTCAGGTGCATCCAGTCCGTGTTTTTCAAATACATCCACAAAGGTTAAATCCATATATACATCGTCGTACAAACCCGGTGAATTTTCATAATACCACAACATTCGCGTTTCGTCCCAGGGAATGGGCACGTGGTCGCCAATCATGGTTCCGTTCCACTGAAATTCGGTGGGCCCGCCGTAAGTGCATCCAATCACCTGGCCAGCCCAGCCGCCTTTAATTTTGTCCTGCAAATCACTTTTTGAAATTTTAACTGTTTCGCCATCAGTTATAGAAATTATTGCATCTTTGCCGGTCTGCTCCTGACATCCTGCCAGAAAGAAAAAAAACATCAGGAAAAAAAGTATTGTCCTCATTATTTTTAGTTTTAGGTTTCTTTTAAATTTTAAAATTGATAGTGTTGAATTTCATCAAAATTTGGAGCAGAAGGTTGCGCTCCCATTCGGGTAACAGAAATAGCAGCCGCCCGCTGGGCAAAGTCAACCGCTTCGTTTAAATCCATTTCGCCGGCTAATGCCGCTGCCAGCGCCCCATTAAACACATCGCCGGCAGCAGTGGTATCCATTGCTTTTACTTTATAACCCGGAATCATTGCTTCAAAATCAAATGTTTTTAAATATACGCCTTTACTGCCAAGTGTAAGAAGGACCGTTGTTCCTCCCTTGTCAAAAATTTCGCCGGCCATATACGGGATATCCTTTTCAGAAAAATTTTTCCGGGAAGTAAGAATAGCCGCTTCGGTTTCATTGGGAGTAATGATAGTTACTTTGCTGAGCAAGCTTACAGGAATTGTAGCACCGGGAGCCGGATTCAAAATAAACGGAATCCCTTTGGCATGGGCTACCTCTGCAGCCGCCTCAACTGTTTCCATAGGAGTTTCCAATTGTACCAGCACCACTTTTGCACCATCGAAAGCATCCTCAAAACCATAAATATCTTCCGGGAATAACCAGCTGTTGGCGCCCGGAGCCACTGAAATGCTGTTTTCACCATCTTCGGCCACGTTAATCAATGCAATTCCTGAATGGGTACCCGGCTGAACTTTTACGCAGGAAGTATCTATTCCATCTTTCCGATAATTTTCCAAAGCCTGTTTTCCAAACGAATCATCGGATACGCATGCAATAAAAGTGACATCGGCGCCGGCCCGCGCTGCTGCCACAGCCTGGTTTGCTCCTTTTCCTCCGGAAATGGTCATAAATCCGGTTCCCAAAATGGTTTCGCCCGGAGCCGGAATATGCGGCACTTTCACTACCATGTCAGTGTTGGAGCTTCCAATCACAACAATTTTAGGTTTTTTCATTTCTGTCAATATAAACGTGCAACTATAATCAGAGTCAGCCCCACAACAAAAAACAGGAACATGGCCGTAAGCAAACCGTTAACGCCTTTTGCCCCTTTAAATTCTTTCCAGATAAAAACGCCCCAAAGGGCTGATATCAGAGTTGCGCCCTGTCCGAGTCCGTAAGAGATGGCAAATCCGGCCTGCTCGGCAGCAATAATGTTCACCACAGTTCCAAGCCCCCATATCACTCCACCCAATATTCCAATCAAATGAAGTTTGGTATCGCCCTTTTTGAAATAATCTCTGTAAGTAACCTTTTCTCCTTCAATGGGTCTATACATAAAAATTGAATTCCATACAAAGTTGGACACGAATAATCCGATGGCCATAATGACCGAAGCTGTATAGGGAGTTAGTTTACCTTCCACCGGATTGACAAAATTTTCAGACATGGAAGCAGCCACAAAATAATACCAGAAACCCATCAATACTCCTGCCGCCAGGGAAATTACAATCCCTTTTGTTTTTGTGGTGGTTTGTGATGGTAGTTTCCGGTAAGCCATCGCACTAAGTATAATGGCCAAAACCACAAATGTGACTCCAATGAACAACACCACCGGATTACCCACGGGTGTTGAAATGTAATTCACAATTACTCCTAATGCAAGTGCCAGTCCGATACCAATGGGAAATGCCACCGACATACCGGCAATGGCAATGGCTGCCACCAGCAAAATGTTGGCAATATTAAAAACCACCCCACCCAGGAAGGCAAATAACAGCGATTTTCCATCGGCCTGTGCCAAATCGGACAGAAAACTTCGGCCTTCAGTCCCTATGCTGCCGGCGGTAAAAGCCAGAACAAGCGAAAGGACCAAAACCCCGATGGCATAATCCCAGTAAAACAACTGAAAAGGCCATTGCTTCTGGGCCAGTTTTTGCGTATTGGCCCACGAACCCCAGCACAACATGGTGATAAAGGCAAGAAAAACCGCCACACCGTAAGAATGTACAACTGCCATAATTTTTAGTTTTTAGTTCTGACTATTTATTTTTAAAATGATTTCAGTCTTGCTTTCGGATCATCGAGCACCAATAGCCAGTCGTTCCCACGTCCTGAAGTTGGAGGAACAAACTGGTAACTATTTTCATTTTCTATTTTACCCATTTTTGTTACCTTTCCGTTGCGCGGATTGTACCACGAGGCAATCGCACCATTTTCCATTTCTGACAGATTGATATTCAGTTTTTGCCCCACACTTGCATACACCAGCATAAACGATTTATCGGATGCCATTGCAGAACGAATATGCAAACTGTCACGTGGGTTACTTCCAATAATAGCAGATTGATTGGGAACAAGCAGGTGAAAAGGCCGATGCTCAAAAATTTTTCGCACATACCGCATTGATATGGCGCCCGGGCGGTCGAGTGCGACGCGCCAGTCGGTTAAACAGGGAATGGCCATATCGCCGCCTTTTTCAAACATCTGCCAAATGGCATTATTCCCATACGTGTATCCGCAAACCCCGGCAAGAAAATTCCAGTAAGCAAAAACCCGTATATCATGGTCATCAAAAAAGCCCTGTTTAAAATATTCCTTTTGGGCAATGGTGCGATCCTCGTTCAAAACATTTTCTGGTACAGGCAAAGGATTGCTCCAATCGAGGTATTTCCAAAACTCCACAGGAATATCCTCATACGCCGGCTCAGCTTCAACAAAAGGTTTTCTGGGATTTACTTCAAGCAAAGTTTCACCAAAACGGTACACATCTGCATATTTTCTGGAATGGCCGCTTTGAAACATATTGAAATCGAGCCACTCTTCATTGTGAAGTTTTTCATGCGAAGAATGGGCTCCTCTTGGGTGATAAGTAATCAAATGATTCCCTCCATCTCCTTTTTTCAGTCCGTTGGCCATGGCACGCCAAACCAGCTTTTCCTGCTCATTGGCCACATCGCGGTCGCCACCCAGAATCCAGACTATGGGTTTGTTTTTATAGCGTTTCCCCAGAAATTCGCCATAAACAAATGCATTTTTCTCGTTAAAAATAACAGGACCTCCCCCATGAGCCGGAGTCACTTTATCGCCCCAGGTTGGAAGCATTCCCACCACAAGCCCAAGTTTTTCCGCCTCATTTACAATAAAATCAACATGTTCGAAGTATTTTTCATTTGGCCGGGAAGGATCCATTCCAATTAAGGGGATTTCGCCGTAAGCATTGGGTTTTTTCAATCCGTCTATTTCGGCTAACACTACGGCCTGAATAACTGTAAAACCTTTTTCTGCCCGGTTTTTCAGGTACATCGTTGCATCTTCGCGGTTTAACCTGTGAAAAAGCTCCCAGGCAGTGTCACCAATCCACAAAAAAGGTTTCCCGTAGGTTGTCTCCAGGTAACTATTGTTACTACTCACCTTTAAAACCTGTGCATTTAAGAACACAGGAAGCAGGAAAATTAATAATATACTGATTCGATTTTTCATATTTGTTTACAATTTAAGATTTTTTTTTACAGATTCACGGTAAATCAGACGCGGATGAAGCATAAGTTTTACCGGTTCACTTGGCATACCATCGCCAATTGTTTTCAAGAGGAAATTAAAAGCTAATCTGCCGATTTCCTCACGGGGTTGTTCCACGGTGGTCATGGGGCATGCCAGGAAAGCGGAATAAGGTTGTTCATCGAACGACACAATCGAAATATCTTCCGGCACGGTTAGTCCTGCCTCTTTCAGCGCACGCAGCGTTCCGAGTGAAATCAGGTTACTTAACGCAAAAATGGCAGTGGGCCGGTCGTGGAATCTCAATAGTCTTTTGGTTTGAATATAGCCGTTTTCCTCGCCAAAGTCGGTTCCCAAAATCATAAATTCATTTACCGGAATTCCATGCTTTTGCAATGCATCCCGATATCCTTTTACCCGTTCAGAATTGGCTGATATTCCGTTAATCCCCTGAATACAAGCAATATTACTATGCCCCATTTCAATAAAATGTTCGGTGGCCAGCAAAGCGCCCAGGTAGTTGTCGGTGGTTACAAACGGAAGTTCAGTACCGGGCAAATACCGGTCAATCACCATAACCGGAATTCCCAATTGTTGAATTTCCACAACATGTCTGCTGCTTTTGCCGGTAGGTGCTATTATAATCCCGTCAACTTTTCGTCCGGCCAGCAACTGCAGCAATTCAGCTTCGGTAACCTCGTCGTCCAGACTGTCGCAAAGAATGATGGAATACCCACTGTTGCGGGCCTCCATTTCAATAGTTTTTGCAATGGAACCGAAGTAGGGATTGGCAATGTCAGGAATAATCAGCCCAATGGTCTCAGTTCGTTCCAGTTTGAGGCCGCGGGCAATCCGGTTGGGCGAATAGTGGTATTTCCGTGCAGCATCCAGCACTTTCCGGCTGGTTTCCTGGCTAATGCGGAAATTTTTGGACTTTCCGTTTAAAACACGGGAAACGGTGGTGGTTGAAAGTCCCAGCTTTTCGGCCAGTTCCTTAATATTGTTTACTTTTTTTTCCATTGATTCAGCATACAAATATTTACATTTATTTTTATTTGCACAATCGTTTGTGCATTTTTTTTGAAAATTTAACGAGTAATTATTTTATATTGCACATAAGTTTATTATATTTGTGTATTGAAAATTAGATTCAAATTTTAAAAAGGAGGTTATTATGCCAGGATTTAACAGAACAGGGCCAACAGGTGCCGGACCTATGACGGGAAGGCAGCTTGGCAAATGTACCGGGGATGTGGAAAACTTTCCCGAAAGAGGATACAGGAACTTTGGCCGCGGATTTCGTGGAGGTTTTGGTCGCGGGGGTGGCAGAGGATTAGGTTTCAGATGGGGAAATCCGTTTGGGCGCCATCACGATGATTTTGCTCCCGGTGTTTCGGATGAAACATTGCTTGAAAACGAAGCCCGAACTTTAAAAAACCAGATTTCACATATAGAAAAAGAACTGGAAAGAATAAGGAAGGGGAAAGAAGAAGAATAAGCAGGCATGGTTTTCTGCCTGCTTTTCTTAGTAAACATTGACGCTGTCAGGACTATCTCAATATCGGGATTCTGACAGGGTATTCAGAATTTAAAAATGTCTCAATTTAACAGTTTTCAAAATGAAATCAGGAAAAGGATTGGGTCTGGGTGGCCACAAAGGAAATAATAAAGGAGGTGCATTTGGTCCGGGCGGTTACTGCCTGTGTGTAAAATGCGGGCACAAGGTTCAGCACGAACAGGGGGTAAAATGCACAGAAATTAAATGCCCGAAATGCGGACACACCATGGTGCGTGAAGAACTTGTGAAAAACAAAAAATGATTTTATGGCTGATAAAAATTCAGTTATCGAGGTCGTATCCGGAGTGATGCACCCCGCCATAAACTGTTCGCTCACCGAATTGGGTATTGTGCAAAACATGGAAATATATGATGAAAATACCGTTATTGCCACGTTTGTTTTTCCGTTTCAGAAAATTCCCATAAAAGAAAAACTGGTTGGTTCAGTGGAAAACACAGTAAAAAATATGGGATATGATTTGGAATACATCGTACGTTACATGAACGAAGATGAAAAAAAACGTTTTCTGGAACTGGAAAAATCGAACTGGAACGATTCAAAAAATGTAACAGCCAATTGTCAATCGTAATACATTGAAAAATTGAACCAGGGATATAAATACCTTTTCGGCCCCGTTCCGTCCCGCAGGCTGGGAATGTCGCTGGGAGTGGATTTAGTGCCGAAAAAAGTATGCTCGCTTAACTGCGTTTACTGCGAAGTGGGACCAACCACAAAACTCACCACCCAACGTATAGAATACATTCCTTACGAAAAAATTGTAACCGAACTCAACGATTATTTTGCGACCAGTCCCCCACCCGATTACATTACCTTTTCGGGCTATGGCGAACCTACTCTAAATTCAGCCATTGGAAGAATTATAGAGTTTATCAAACTAAAACAACCGAAAATTCCGGTTGCGGTGCTGACTAACGGGACGCTGCTTTCACTGCCAGAAGTGAGAAATGAACTATGTCATGCCGACCTAGTGCTTCCCTCTCTGGATGCGGCAACACAGAAGGTTTTTGAAAGAATCAATGTACCTGAATCAAGCCTGAATATTGATAATTACATTCAGGGTCTGGCCGATTTCAGAAAAGAATTCATCGGAAAAATCTGGCTCGAAGTATTTATTCTCCCTGGGTACAACGATAATGAATCAGAACTCACGGAGCTAAAAAAGGCGATTCTGAAAATCAATCCCGACCAGATTCAGCTCAACACGCTCGACCGCCCGGGAAATATTGAAAATCTGCAACCGGCAACTCCTGAAAAACTCAACAGCATTGTAGAATTCTGGCAGTTAAACAATGTGGAGATAATAGCAAAAGCGGCCAAACGGAAAAACCTTTTGGCCTACCGCAAAGATGTGGAATCGGCCATTATCGGCACCATTGCCCGCCGTCCCTGCACAGCCGGTGACCTGGCGCAAATTCTGGGAACCCATGTGAACGAAATCAACAAATACCTGGAAACGCTGGAAAGTGAGGGTAAAATAACCCATGCAAGGGGGAAAAGAGGAGTATTTTACCAATTAATATAAATTTGGCTCTGAATTCAGATAATTTCACCATTAAGAGCGACGGTGCTGTTGTAAGGATTATAATAAACCGGATTATCCGCACATGCATCATTTAGTTTTCAATAAGTTACCAACGGAGAACCCTGGATTGCTAAAAACTTTAATTTCTTTAAATTGTTTATCTTTATGGATGAAAAATTTAGCGTCAGAAAATTATGAAAAATAAGTTCAATATCAACCGCAGAAAATTTATTTCAACAGGTGCCGCATTAGGTTTGGGTATTCCCTTCCTGGGAAAAGCCAATGCAACAAACACACCAGTCTCAGACCTGCAACCGGATATTCAACCGGAGTGGCGCAACAGGCAGTCAGGCATGGCCTACCGCCAGCTGGGAAATACCGGATTGATGATCTCTGAAGTTGTCAATGGTGGCGACCCTGTCAGGTTAGATAACCTGCGCACCACCGAAATAGCCATGGAACGCGGATTGAACTATATGGATATGGCGCCTGCTTATGGCCGTGGCGAATGTGAACAAAGTTACGGCAAAATTATCGACAACAGTGCCAAACGCGAAAAGGTGTTCATGACCACCAAAGTAAGCGGATACACTTCGGTAAGAGATAGATTGTACCGGGAAATTTATGACAGTCTGCCGGGTAGCAAACAGGAACATTATCAAAAGAAAGCCGCAGAAATGCGGGCTGCACGAAATGTGGACAAGCCCGGTTATTTTATCACTTACTGGCCCGGACAGCCGCGCTCCTTTGAAGGAACCTATCTGAGCAATGCCATGGCTGCTGATTATGCTCATAAAGTGGAAGGAAGTCCGAAGTTTAAAGAATATATAGTGCAGTCGGTTGAAGACAGCCTGAAGCGTACTGGAACCGACTATTTCGATATTCTGATGTGTCCGCACGGGGCCGGTTCCTATGAAGAAGTACAAATTGAAGAAACGTTTACAACCTTTGAACAGCTCAAAAAAGACGGGAAAGTGCGTTTCCTGGGCGTATCGACCCACAACGACCCGGCCGGCGTTTTAAGAGCCGCCCGTGAAACCGGACTTTACCAGGTGGCCATGGTTGCCTATAACATTATCAATGCAGGGTATATGGAAAGAGAAATTGAACTAGCCAAAGAAACCGGAATGGGCATTATCGCCATGAAAGCCGCCATGGCTGTGGCTACCCAGCACAAAGAGCTGCAACCCATTCCCGAATGGCGCATTCAAAAAGTACAACGAATTGTTCCGGGTGATGATAAACCGCCTGTAAAAGCCTATTTGTGGGCGTTGCAAAATCCAAACATATCCGCCGTAATTTCCAATCTCTGGGATGAGCAACATGTGAACGAAAACCTTTCGGTAGTGGGTAAAAAGGTGGAATTGCAGGCGGGTTGATTTTATAAATTTAACAGCCATTTCCAAAGAGGGATGACTTCATTTCCTGTTTTATATCCAAACCAAAAATGGCACATTTTTATTCTATACAAAAAACAAATTAATAAGAACCGGCATATCTGCGTCGGCAGCTAAACCCGTTCAGGTATAGGACAAATTTCGCACTTTACAATACGGCTCAGGACATTCCAATTTTTTCACCGGCGCTTTTGGCATAAACAAAGATTAAACGCACTTTATAATTCAATCTTATCTCCATACCGTTGGCCCGACATAGCTATCCGGTGAGAAATACGCAACGGCAATAGCCAGTCATTTCAATAGAAATATTTTTTTGTGGAATTTGTCGTACACCCTATCAAACCCTGCTTATTCATTTCTAATTTTCAATTATCAGGTCTTAATCCTACTTTTTCTGGAACATGGTTTCTGGTGAAAGACAAAACACCCAGGCACATAGGGCACAGAAGCCTTACCTCTGGTTTTCTGAAAGCCGGTGACCTACACCGGGTCGGGCGGATTCCGATCCGCTCATTATCC
>Ga0334892_1000951_pt1 | contig 28415 bp, 23 predicted proteins | sample GraSluR3_MG_4_FD_207213 | JGI IMG/M metagenome (GOLD analysis project Ga0334892, IMG submission 207213) | Sludge microbial communities from methane-producing bioreactor in Wageningen University, Netherlands - Granular Sludge_15_04-R3 | ecosystem: Engineered > Bioreactor > Anaerobic >...
ATGCCGGCCATACACCATTCCTACACCAGTGACGGTTTTATAAACGAGCGCCTGATCGAATATTACCGCGTGCGCGCCCACGGAGGCGCTGCCCTGATAACCATTGGCGGCTGTTCGATCGACACAGTTGGTTCCGGACCAATGATGATCGGCCTGCACGACGACAAATTTATTCCCGGGCTGGCCAGGCTGGCTGGGGCGATTAAAAATGAAGGAGCAGCGGCTGCTGCCCAGCTTTATCAGGCTGGCCGATACGCCTTTAGCTTTACCACCGGTCAACAGGCGATAGCGCCTTCCCCGATCGCTTCCAGGTTAACCCGTGAGACACCGCGTGAAATGACCGAGGAGGATATAAAGCAGGTAATAGTAGACTTCGGCAGGGCTGCCCGCAGGGTAAAAGAAGCCGGCTTTGATGCGGTTGAAGTTATTGCCAGCGCAGGTTACCTGATTGGCCAGTTTCTGTCCCCCATTACCAATGAAAGAACAGATAGCTATGGCGGTTCCCGGGTAAAGAGGAAGCGTTTTGGCCTGGAAGTGATCGCTGAAGTCAGGAAACAGATTGGCCCTGACTTCACCCTCCTGGTCAGGCTTTCGGGAAGTGACTTTATGCCGGGCGGCAACAGTAACCACGATATCGCTCTCTTTGCCACCGAACTGGAACAAGCCGGTGTTGACTGTTTTAATGTAACCGGGGGCTGGCATGAATCCAGGGTGCCCCAGATTACCGGTGAACTGCCGCGCGGAGGATTCGCCTACCTGGCCAGGGGTATTAAGGAAGCGGTAAGCGTACCGGTAATGGCCAGCAACAGGATCAACGACCCCCTGGTTGCAGAACAAATTCTGCTGCTTAACCTGTCGGATCTGGTTAACATGGGACGCCCGCTAATTGCCGATCCCGACCTGCCGAAAAAAACGGCAAGCGGCGATTTTGACGCAATCAGACGCTGCATTGCCTGCAACCAGGGTTGTTTTGACAGCATTTTTGCCCTACGTGATGTTCACTGCACTATTAATCCCAGGGCAGGGCGTGAGCTGGAAACAGAGATGCAAACAGCAGAAGAACCTAAAAATGTCCTGATTATCGGCGGTGGGCCGGCCGGCCTTGAAGCGGCCAGGTTGGCGGCGGAACGCGGCCACAGGGTGACACTCCGGGAAAAAGGGCGGCAGCTTGGCGGCAATTTACTCAACGCTTCAGTTCCTCCCGGAAAAGAAGAATTTGCCACCCTGATCAAGTATTATGAATACCAGCTCCCCCGCCTGGGGGTTAGAATATTCCTGAACCATGAAGCCAGGGCAGAAGAGATAATTGCCGAAAAGGCCGATGTGGTTATCATGGCCACGGGAAGCAGGGCGGTTGAAGCGCCTTTTCCGGTTGACGCGCCTGAAAAGGTAGTTACAGCGCTTGATGTTCTTGAAGGTAAAGTTATTCCGGGCGAAAAGTCGGTAGTGATCGGCGGTGGTTCCGTGGGATGCGAAACAGCAGCAACCATTGCCGAAATGGGTTCCATTTCTGCCGAATCGCTGAAATTTTTAATGGAGCATGAAGCGGAAACCCCGGAAAAGTTGAAAGAAATGCTGAATAGAGGTACCAGACAGGTTACTATAGTTGAGCTGGAAAAAGGTATCGGCCGCGATATTGGCTTAACCACCCGCTGGGTAACCATGAAATGCATCAGGCGGTTGGGCGTTACGGTTATGGATGAATGCAGCGTTGTTAAGATTGACAGGGAAGGGGTTCATTTGAACAAGGGCGGACAGGTTGAGGTTATACCAGCGGATACGGTAATCCTGGCAATAGGGGCGCAGGCTAACAATGCCCTTGCCGCAGAACTCGAAGGCAAGGTGAACGAGCTGCACCTGATCGGAGACGCATGTGAACCGCGCAAACTAACCGAGGCAATCCGTGAAGGGTTTGAAACGGGCAGGGTGCTTTAATAAAGGTGCGAGCAGGCAGTCAGACAATAATTTTAAAGGCATTGTAGAAAAAGCTGCCTCCGAAAAATACCAGCACAGCACCGAGTGCAGCGACAATCACACGGTAATGACCGGCCCTGATGAAACGACCGGTTTTACCGATAATCATTGAAATTGCGCCATACCATATGAAATCGGCAAGGATGTGGCCGATAAAAAAGGCGGTAACTCCAGCCACACCGAAGAGCTTATAAGCCTGGACCAGGAAGCCGAGGCCAACAACAGCCCACCAGAGAATAAAGTAGGGGTTGGCCGCACTGATCAAAAAACCTGAGAAAAACCAGCCCCGGTTCCGGCCGGTTGCCGGCCCGGGCTGCATATCGACTTTATTTTTATGGGCGCTGATGATCATATCAGCGCCCATGTATATTAATAGTAATCCCCCGATTATACCGATCAAAACCTGAATGGCGGCCGACTGCAGAATAATGTCGAAACCTAAAAATATCATAAGAATTAACAATAACTCCAGCAGGGCATGGCCGGCAATAACAACAAAACCAGAATAGGGATTGTTGTTCAGAGATTGCCTGATAGTGTAGGTTAGCAGCGGGCCGGGCATCATTGCTCCGGAAAATGCTATAGTCAGTGACGATATGAAGATTAGAAACATACCCGGAATACTCCTCTTTAAAAATTATGCAGTCTCTTACCCCCTGATAAAGTCTTCAGTCATCTGGTGGGCCCGGTAGTCAGCATACTGGCGGGGTGGATGCTTGGAGAAATATGCAGAAGGTCCCTCCAGCACGCCCCCTTCGCCCCGGTCGAGCGCCAGTTTACAACAGCGGATTGCATCGATGGCAATACCGGCAGAATTTGGTGAATCTTCAACACTCAACCTCATCTCCAGGTTGATCGGTATATCGCCAAACACCCTGCCTTCCATGCGCAGAAAACATACCTTGTTATCTTTCTGCCAGGGCACGTAATCGCTCGGCCCAATATGAATATCGCGATCGGCCAGCCTTTTTCGCGCCGCAGACTGAACCGCTTCCGTTTTCGAAATACGCTTGGAAGCAAGGCGATCATGGTTGGTCATATTTAAAAAATCGGTGTTGCCACCAGTATTTAACTGGTAGGAGCGGTCGAGAGTAACCCCGCGCTTGCCAAATAGTTCGGCCAGGGCCCGGTGCAATATGGTCGCTCCCATCTGCGACTTGATATCATCACCAATGATCGGCACGTTCTTTTCTTTAAAACGGGCTTCCCAGGCCGGGTCGCTGGCAATAAATACAGGGATGTTGTTGATAAAGGCAACCCCTGCCTCTAAAGCGCATTCGGCATAAAAGCGGGCTGCTTCCTCGGAGCCGGCAGGAAGGTAGTTAAGCAGCACCTCAGCTCTGGATTGCTTTAAGGCCCCGACTACTGAATCCCTGTCGGGCTGGGGCAAATCAGCGGGAAGAAAAGTATAATCTTCTTCATATTTACCCATATGTTCCGAGTAACCGTCAAGGATACGCCCCATCAAAACTTTAACCCCGCCTGCAGGAAGCTGCGGATAAAAAACCCTGGCACAATTAGGCGGAGCAAAAACGGCTTCATTTACATCCCGGCCTACTTTACGCTTATCTATATCAAAAGCGGCGACAACTTCAATATCGCCGGGATGGTAACCACCGATTTCCCAGTGCATCAGCCCTATTGCATCATCTTCGTTCTTGTTCCTGTAGTAGTGTATTCCTTGGACCAAAGCGCTTGAACAGTTTCCCAAACCGACCAGCGCGATTTTAATTTTTGACATCGATAAATCCCTCTTCCTGCTCTAGTATTTTGTGATTGTCCAGAAAATATTATAACGCAACTTTCATTAATAGGGAAATAAAAGAGGAATGCTCACCGTTGTCATGCACATGATTGAGACTTTTTCATACAAGTGTTAGAATGTTATCAATCTGCAGAGTCAGTGGAAGGTGAACAATTATTAACAGGTCACTCAGTTCAACAATTGACAAAGCCATGGCTGTTTTAAGAATACTGGCCGGAAAACCTTTTCAATACAAGATCAGCGAGCTGGAAAAAGAGCTCAACCTGAGCCGGACCAGTATTACGCGTATCCTGGTTACCCTGGAAAAAAACAGCCTGGTGATCAGAAACCCGGAAACAAAGGAATATATGATCGGTCCCTTTGCCTATCATCTCGGCAGTATCTATCTGCATAATGCCAACTACAAGAACCGTGTAGCAGAAATACTGAATGAGTTGAGCAACAGGCTTAAAGTCTCCTCCGGCCTGGCCCGCAGGGATGGTGATAGAATAATTGCGATCTTCTCAGTTGAAAACTACAAACCCCTCAGTATCAATTACGAACCTGGAACCTTTTTTCCGATGAACCGTGGTTGTTATGGAAAATGCCTGATGGCCTATCATGATCGCAAGCGGGTTCAGCAGCTGCTAAAAGAACAGTCTTTCAAGAAAATATGCGAAAATACTCTGACCAATCACAACGATATCATTGCTGAATATGATCAAATACGCCGTCAGGGTTACGTGATCAGCGATGACGAAGTATTCCCCCTGGCCGTAGGTGTGGGCGTACCAATTTTTAGTAATGGCGGTGAAGTGAGACACTGTGCAGCAGTCTCCTTCCTCAAGGATAAAAACTACCAGGATAAAATTGAAGAATGCAAAAAGGTTCTCTTTGAATACAGCAAAGAACTTAATAATTTAATCCCTTAAAAATAAGTTTTGACAATATTTAAACCGCATTTTTAAAAAATGTGGTTTTTTTCTATTGATTTTATTATGAAAAAATATTAAAATGAGCTATATTCGCATACTGTGCCCGATATACGGACGTTTGGAGGCTAAAGAGTGATTAAACCGAAGGTTCTGCATCAAGGAGAGACAGTAGGCGTCATATCTCCTGCCAGCCCCTCTTTTAAAAAAAGCGACGTTCTAAGGGGAAAAGAAACCCTGGAGCGGTGGGGTTACAGGGTAGAGCTCTCAAAAAACCTCAATATCAGCAAAGGCTTTACTGCCGGCACCGACCGGGAAAGAGCCGAAGATTTTAATGAAATGTTTTCAAGAAAAGATGTAAATGCCGTCTTTGTCACCCAGGGTGGCTACGGCTCGGCGCGCATTCTGCGCTATATTGATTTCGAACTGGTTCGCAACAACCCCAAAATTTTTATTGGCTTCAGCGACATCACTTCCCTGCACATGGCTATCCATAAATATACCGGGTTAGTTACCTTCCACGGACCCGGCATGTCTCGCTATAACCCTGAAGATTTAAGCGATTACACCAAAAACCACCTATTAAAAACTCTCACCTCGACAGAACCGATCGGGGCTATTACCCTGGCCGATGAAAAAAAATGGGTTGACACCATTTATCCGGGCTGCTGTGAAGGCCCGCTGATCGGCGGCAACCTGACCCTGCTCTGTGCCACCCTGGGCACACCCTATGAGATAGAAACCAGGGGCAAAATTCTTTTTATCGAAGAAGTGGAAACAGAGCCATGGATAATCGACCACATGCTGACACATTTAAACAACGCCGGTAAGCTGGAACAGGCTGCCGGCATTATTATCGGTGAATGCGTGGAATGCACTCCAAAAAAACACGAACCCGGGTATTACGTTGATAAAAGCCTTGAAGATGTGCTTTATGACATAATCGAACCGCTGAAAATTCCTGCAATACATGGCCTGCCGATCGGTCACAGCAAAGATCTCGCCACCCTGCCAATCGGTGTTCAGGCGCGACTGGATGCTGCCGGGAAGGATTTTGCTGTAATCGAATCCTGCCTGGAGGATTAATAAAGCATAAATAAAGGAGGGTTATTCAATGAAAGCAGATAGAAGGGTAATTGTTTTGATCGCCCTGCTGACAGCCCTGCTGTTCTTTTTGCCTGTTTTAACCGGCTGCCAGGGAGATAGCACGGCTGACGGCAGACCTGACGCCCTGAGGGTCGGGATTACCGTGGAAATCGACTCGCTTAGTCCGCTGATTTCCTACAGCCAGATCGGTTACGAGGTTTTCTCCATCCTCTATGATTCACTGGTTATTCTCGACGAAAACTATGAACCGGTACCAAGCCTGGCCACTGAATGGCAGCTCAGCGATGATGAAACCGAGTGGACATTCAAGCTGCGAGACGATGTGAAATGGCATGATGGTGAACCTTTCACTGCAGCCGATGTGAAGTTTACTTACGAACTGCTGCTTGAAAACGAACTGGGTATGTATTCAGGTTATCTCGGCGGTATTGCAGAAATAGAGACTCCTGACGACTATACCGTTGTAATTAAAACAGATAAACCAAAAGCAAATATGCTGCTCAACTCGTGCCCCATAATACCCGAACATATCTGGAGCGAAGTTGATCCGGAAGAATTCATGACCTGGGCCAACGAAGAGCCAGTCGGAACCGGCCCCTTCGAGTTTGCTGAATTCCGCTCCGGTGAGTTTTTAAAACTTGTTGCCAACGATGACTACTTCGCCGGCAGACCGGCCGTAGACGAGTTAATTTTTGTAGTCTATGCCAATACTGACACCATGGCCCAGTCGATCAGGCTTGGTGAAATTGACGCAGCAACCAACTTCAGCCCCAGCCAGTTAACAGCCCTGCAGGGCGAAGAGTCGCTGGACACTATTTCAGCAGTTGTCCTCGGTTTCACCGAACTGTCCTTTAACGCCTGGGATGATCCTACTTCACAGGCAAACCCGCTTCTAAAAGATACAACAATAAGACATGCCATCGAATTGTGTATCGACAAGCAGGGCATTATTGATATTGTTTATGCCGGACAGGGCTCAGTGGGCAGTTCCCTGATTCCCCCAGACGGTTTTTATCATTACGAACCGCCTGCAGGAGAATACAGGGGTTATGATATCGACAGGGCCAACCAGATTCTTGAAGATGCCGGATATATTGATCTCAACGGAGACGGTGTTCGCCAGGACAGCGCAGGCAACCCGCTGGAGTTTACCTTGACCCTCAGGGCCGACAATACCGATGAGGTCCAGGCCGGCCAGATGATAGCCGGCGGGGCGGCCCAGGCCGGAATTAAGCTGAATATTGAAACAGTCGATGACGGGTTGTTGATTGATAAAATTTACTCCGGCGACTTTGACATGTTCATCTGGGGCTGGGGAACCGACCTGGACCCAACCACAATTCTTAACGTGATGACAACCGCTCAGATTGGCAACATGAGCGATTCCAACTACTCTAACGAACGTTATGACGAGCTGTTTATTGAACAGCAAACCATTATGGACCCCGATGAAAGGCGTGAAGTGGTCTGGGAAATGCAGCAGATCCTTTACGAAGAAGCGCCGTACATCATTTTGTTCTACGACAACAGCCTGCAGGCTGTTAATACAGACAAGTGGACAGGATGGAAGAGAATCCCCGACGAGGGAGGATACTTCTTTAACCTGACCACCTACAACTACCTGAATGTCCGCCCGGCGGAGTCAGATCAGTAGAAAGCATGCTCTGCGTCAAAATGTTTTAAATGTCGCAGAATAAGGTTATTAGTTAATATGTAAGCGCTTTATACTTGGCGAGACTGCTACTTCCTGTTAGTATTCAGCCGGTTATTTTCCGACACCGGCAAACAATGACCGGCTGAATACCTTTAATTACCGGGGTGATCATTTGAAAAAACTGTATATACTGAAAAAAATACTCCAATCGCTCTTAACGATCTTTTTTGTCCTGATTTTCAATTATTTTTTATTCAGAATCATGCCCGGCGATCCCCTGGCTATGATTATGCGCAATCCCAGGGCTTCAGCGGAGGCTATTGAAAAAACCAAGGAGTTATTCGGCCTGGGCGAGGCCTGGTATATGCAGTTTCTAATCTACCTGCAAAACCTCTTCCAGGGCGATTTTGGTCTCTCTTTTATCTATAAAAAAGATGTTCTTGAAGTAATCTGGGATAAGATCCTGCCCACGGTAATCATGGTCGGTCTGGCCCAGATCGTGGCGATTATTATCGGGGTTCTGCTCGGAGTGATTGCTGCCTGGAAAAGGGGTACAAAAATTGACGTAATCTCACTCAGTTTCTCCCTGATCACCTATTCAATGCCCACCTTCTGGCTGGGGATCATCCTGATCTCCATTTTCAGCATTGGTCTGGGCCTCTTCCCCACTTCCGGCATGCTGACCCCTGGTAAAACATTTTTAAGCACCCTGGATATGATCAGGGATGGAACAGTGCACCTGGTACTGCCGGTTCTTACCCTAAGCCTGGTTTTAATCGGCGAGTACGCCCTGACTATGAGGAACACCCTGCTCGATGTGCTGACCGAAGACTACATGACTACAGTCAGGGCCAAGGGTTTCGACGATAAATACATGCTGAAAAAACATGCCGTACCCAATGCCATGTTGCCCATGATTACAATTATTGCCATTAACCTGGGGCTGACCATAGGCGGGGCCATCCAGGTGGAAACTATATTCTCCTGGCCGGGCCTGGGCAGGCTCATGTACGAAGCGCTGAACGGCAGGGATTACCCCCTGCTGCAGGGGATCTTTCTGCTGATTACCATTAGTGTGATCCTGGCCAACTTGATCGCCGATATTACTTACAGTTACCTGGATCCCCGGGTTAAGAGCTGAGGTGCTGTGATGAATACAATCAAACAGGAAATGCGAAAAAAAAGAGTTGAAGCCTTTTACCAGAGTTTCCGTTCAAACAGGATGGGTATGATCGGCGCTGTAATTCTGATCTTTTTTATAGTCATCTCTATATTCGGCCCGCTCTTCTTCCCCTTCAACCCGCTGGAGTTCGGAGAACCGGGCAATGTTCTGCGACCTCCAGGAGGCAGCCACCTGCTGGGAACAGACAACCTGGGCCGGGACATTTTCAGCAATTTGCTGGCCGGCGGCAGGGTATCGTTGATGGTGGGGCTGCTGGCAACGGTTATCTCCATGTTTCTCGGTACTTCTATCGGGGTGGTCTCGGGCTTTGCCGGCAGTAAAACTGACATGATTTTAATGCGTATAACCGATTTCTTCCTGGTTTTACCCTGGCTGCCGCTGGTTCTGGTTTTGGCAGCCATTCTGGGCACAAGCATCTGGAATATCATCCTGGTTATCGGTCTCACCAGCTGGGCCGGAACGGCCCGCGTGGTTAGATCGCAAACATTATCTTTGAAAGAGCGGCCTTTTATCGAAAGGATACGCTCGATTGGAGCCGACGACAAAACAATAATTATCCGGCACATTTTGCCCAACGTTTTTCCGCTGGTTTTTGCCAATACAATTTTGATCACCGCCGTGGCAATCCTTTCGGAAACAACCCTCAGTTTTCTCGGCCTGGGTGATACCACCCGTTCAAGCTGGGGCATGATGCTTCATTACGCGTTTCAATCGGGCGCAGCCAGTTCCGGGGCTTACTGGTTTTTCCTGCCCCCCGGCATCTGTGTTGTGCTGGTTGTGCTGGCCTTTACCTTCCTCGGGTATGCCTTTGACGAAATGTTGAACCCGAAACTTAAAAGGAGATAGCGATGGAACTGCTGCAGATTAACAACCTTAAAACTTACTTCGAAATTTCTGCCGGCACCGTTAAAGCAGTCGATGATGTCAGCCTGACCCTGAACTACGGGGAATCTCTCGGCCTGGTCGGCGAATCAGGGTGCGGCAAAACCACCACCGCGCTTTCGATTAACAACCTGCTGCCTGATGAAGGCAGAATAGTTTCCGGGGAAATCCTGCTGGAAGGGAAAAACCTGGTTGAAATGAGCGATCGTGAAATTAAGAAAATTCGCTGGAATGATGTTTCGATGATTTTCCAGGGAGCAATGAACGCATTAAACCCGGTTATGAAAATCGGCGACCAGATCGCTGAAACAATCGTATTACACCAGAAAAGCTCATTCAGAGAAGCGCTTAAAAAAGCCGAAGAGCTTTTCGCCCTGGTCGATCTTGAACCAAAACGTATTTCAAACTATCCCCACGAGTTTAGCGGCGGTATGAAGCAGAGAGCGATGATCGCCATGGCCCTGGCCTGTAACCCAAAGCTGGTAATCGGTGATGAGCCGACAACCGCTCTTGATGTTATGGTCCAGGCCCAGATTTTAAACCTGCTCTACAGGCTGAGGCAGGAGTTGAATATGGGGTTAATCCTGATTACCCATGATCTCTCTATCCTGGGAGAAACATGTGATAAAATTGCGGTGATGTATGCCGGAAAAATTGTCGAATCAGGCGATGTAGAAGATATCTTTAACCGCAACAAACATCCTTACACGCATAAACTGCTCTCTTCTTTCCCCAACATTCACCGGGAAAGAATCATGCCTGAGGCAATTGAAGGAATACCCCCGGATCTGATCAACCCGCCACCTGGCTGCAGGTTCCATCCCAGGTGCCCCTATTGTATAGAGATCTGCCGGAGCGAAGAGCCGGCAATGACCATGGAGAGCAAAGGCCATTATTACGCCTGCCACCTGGGGGGTGTGCACAATGGAAAATAAGAATAAAATTATTTCGGTTAAAGATCTTAAAGTTCAATTTCAGATCAAGCAGTCTTTTCTGCACGAGCTCTTTGCAAAGAAGCAGAAAATTGTTAAAGCTGTTGACGGTATCAGCCTCGATATTCACCAGGGAGAAATAGTATCCCTGGTCGGCGAAAGCGGCAGCGGAAAGACCACACTGGGCAAAGCCATACTAAACCTGACCCCGATAACCTCCGGAGAAGTATTGTTCAAAGGTAAAAAGGTAGAACATACCAATAAAAGAGAACTGAAGCGTTTCAGGCAAAAAGCGCAAATGATTTTTCAGGATCCCTACCAGTCGCTCGACCCGAAAAGCATGATTATCGATACTGTGGCGGAACCGCTCGAGGTTAATAATCTGCTTAAAACTGCAGCCGAGAGGAAGGAAAAAACAGTTAAAGCCCTGGAGGGCAGCGGTCTGGCCCCGGCCGAAAACTATCTTTACCGTTACCCGTACGAGCTGAGCGGAGGGCAGCGCCAAAGGGTGGCAATTGCCGGCTCGATTATCCTGGATCCCGACTTCATCGTAGCTGACGAACCGGTCTCCATGCTCGATGTTTCCGTGCGAACCGGCATCCTGAAGCTCTTGCTGGAGCTTAAGAATGCCCGCAACCTGGCCTTTCTCTTCATTACCCACGACCTTTCCCTATCCTGGCTCATATCGGACCGGATCGCCATCATGTACCTGGGTAAGATAGTCGAAATTGGCCCGGCCGACGAGATAATAAAAAACTGCCGCCATCCTTATACCCGGGCCCTGCTCAGTATCATGCCCATTCCAGAGGTGCATCGCAACAGGAACAGGCAGGTTCTTAAAGGTGAAATACCAGACCCGACTGAAATACCCCGGGGCTGCCGTTTTAATACACGCTGCGAATTTGCCCATGACAGATGCTATAACGAAGAACCGCAGTTTACAGCGATCAGTGACAACCACGATGTTGCCTGCCACCTGGCAGCAAAGGAGCAATAATGGAGAAAATAAATATACTTGAAACCTTTTCAGAAGAAGAAGTTTTCGACCTTACTGCAGAACTGGTGCGAATACCAAGCTACACCGGCCTGAAAAACCAGGAACAAGCAGTTGCCGCCCGCATATTCGACTTTTTTCAGAAAGAAGATATTGAAGTTTTTTACCAGTATCCCCTGGACAACCGGCCAAACGTTATTGCCCGGATCAGGGGTAATGCAGAAGGCAAATCGCTGATGCTGAATGGCCATATGGATACAGTCCCTCCATACAACATGACCGGGGATCCCTATTCCGGTTCAATCATGATGGGCAACCTGTACGGACGGGGCAGCTGCGACATGAAGGGCGCTTTAGCCTGCATGATGGGAACTATGGCAGCCATCAAGCGAAGTGAAATCGTCCTGGAAGGAGACCTGGTTTTTGCCGCCGTCATCAACGAGGAACAGAAAAGTGAAGGAACAGAATATATTGTTAAACACGGCCCTTACACCGATGCCGCAATTATAGGGGAACCGACCGGTCTTAATATTGCTGCCGGCCACCGGGGCCTGGAGTGGATTCAGATTGAAGTAATAGGCAAAACCACTCATGGTGGGACTCCGCACGAAGGAGTTAACGCCATTTCCAAGGCTGCCAGGTTAATTAACACTATAGAAAAAGAATTATTGCCAAAGTTCAAAGAACGCAGGCACCCGCTGATCGGTGAACCGCTGCTAAACTTCGGTGTTATAGAGGGCGGTGACCAGCCCAGCTCAGTCGCGGGATACTGCAACATCTACATCGACCGGCGCTGGACCCCGCTCGAAACTTTCGATATGGTAATGGAAGACTTTAAGCAGATTATTGATCAAATCAACCGCGAAGATGAAAATTTCAGGGCCGTGGTAAAAAGATATTTTGATAATGACGATATGATGCTGCACAAACCGTTGGAAACTGACCTGAACGATCCAATAGTTAACTCTCTCCGTAAAGGGGTTCGCTCATCGCTAAGCAGGGAAGCGGAAATCGTTTCCTTTTTAGCCTGGACAGACGCATCGCTTTTAAGCAATTTTGCCGGGATAACCAGCGTTGTCTTCGGACCGGGGCACCTGAAAAAAGCTCACAGTGAAGATGAATACATTGAACTTGATCAGCTGGCGGGGGCTTACCGGGCTTACACCCTGGCTGCACTCGACTACTGTGGGGGCAAATAAATTAATGACAGAAAAAATTATTAAAGCAGTAATCAACACCCGCGATGAAATTATTAAAAATTCGATTGATCTAATCAACATTCCGAGCCTGACCGGCGATACCGAGGCAAATATCAAATGCCTCAAATACCTGGCCTCTATTGCCGGCAGCGAGGGAATTAATTGCTCTTACAGCAAAAAAAAAGATTGCCTGGTGCTGGAAATCGGCAGTGGTAAAGAAACAATTGGTGTGCTGACCCATGTTGACGTAGTCGGTATCGGAGACCTGAACAAATGGAAAACCCCACCCTTTGAAGGATTATTCGACGGAAAGTTTATAACCGGCAGGGGCGCTATGGACGATAAAGTGCCTACGGCAATTATATTTAATATATTACGCTCCTTTAACCGCAGCGCTGTTAATTGCAGGCGGCGTCTGCAGTTAATAGTCGGCACCAGCGAAGAAGGTGAATGGAGCGACATGGAGAGCTTCAGGAGCGAATTTAACATACCCGATTTCTCCTTTACTCCTGACGGGGCCTTCCCCATTCACAACATTGAAAAAGGTTATTGCGATGTGGAGATTTCTATTCCCCTGGAAGCCGATTTCCTGGGAGGAACCATCCTTGAATTGACCAGCGGCGACAGCAGCAACACCATTCCTTCGCGGGGCAGTTTTGTTTATAAAAATCATGCTCAGAATAAAACTGTGGTCATAGTCAGCAGCGGTTCCTCAACTCACAGTTCGCTGCCCGAAAACGGTGAAAATGCCCTCACTAAGCTGGCCTGGTTGATAAAAACTCACGGGCTTAAACATCCCCGCCTTAACACTTTTTCAGACTTTATCCTGGGCATGCACGAAGACTATTACGGGTCCTTCCTCGGTTTTGATAATGAAGAAACCAACTACAACGATGAATATACCGGCAGAACCGCGGCTAACCCTACCGTGCTCAACTACAGCGAGGGAACCCTGGTTTTGAACATCAACATCCGCCACAAGTATGGTGTAACCAGGGATGATATTGATCACCTCTTCCACCGGCTAAGCGATAAATTTGGCTTTAGATACCGCATTGTTGGTTACCAGGAACCACTCTACGTAAGCCGCACCAACCCCTTCTTTGAGATTATGAACAGGGCTTACGAGACAGTTACAGGGCTGGAAGGCGGCTTTACCCTGGCCCGGGGTACTTCCTACGCCAAGGCGCTGCCGAACAGCGTATGCTGGGGCCCGGTCTTTCCCGGTGAAGAAGATTCCTGTCACCGGGAAAATGAAAGAATCAGCCTGAAGAGTGTGATGCAGTGCACTGAAATATACAGCCGTTTTCTGCTGGAAGCTTCAGTTACAACAGTTTAATTAACAATCAGCTTATGTGACAACCGGCCCGGCCAACAGGAAGGAGTCGGGCTTTTTTTTGAGAATAATATAATTAAACTAACAGGGGGAGGATAACTAAGATGGAAAAATCTTTTACCGTGCTGGTTGATAATAACAGTCTTACTCTTTCCAGGCTGGAAACGGACCCATACGGTACCAATACCTACCTGCTCAGGTGTGCAAAATCAGGACAGTGCGTGTTGATCGACGCGCCCGGCAATGCTGAAACCGTTATTGACGAACTGGGCGATAGCCGGGTTCAGTACATCCTGATGACCCATGCCCACATGGATCATACAATGGCCCTGGAAGAACTGATTAAACTGCCGGGAGTTAGCCTGGCCGCTCATCAAGGCGAAATAAAGGCCTTGCCTGTTCAGGCGGACCGCCTGCTCGAAGACGGCGACCTGCTGCATTGCGGGGAACTTGAAATTAAAGTAATCCACACCCCGGGCCATACGCCCGGCGGGCTCTGCTATTTAGTTGACGGTATACTGCTCGGAGGCGATACACTTTTTCCCGGAGGACCCGGTAAAACCGCTTCGCCGGAGAATTTAAGTACACTGCTTGCTTCAATCAAAAATAAAATTTTAACCCTGCCTGCCCAAACCGTTATCTATCCCGGGCACGGCGACCCTACGACAGTGGCAGAACAGCGTCCCAAAGTGGAGGCTTTCCTGGCCCGCGGTTACGACAGCAACCTCCATGGAGATGTAACCTGGTAAGCAGTTACCAGGGAAACTCAACCCGGTGAAAAGCTTCGGCCAGATCAAAATCCTGGTCGCGGGCTGAATCTTCGGCTCGCTGACGCAGCCATTGTTCAACGGATTCAAACTGGTGGCCGCCTACCTGGCTCTGGTGACAGCGCAGGGCAGCCAGCTTGGTATTAAAAGTATCTGTAATATCGGAAAAATAGTTGGGGTCTTCACTGGCCCAGAGTAATATATCCTTTACCTTATGAGGCATCAGCCCCGCTTTAAACAGATCGGGGTAAGCCAGGTGATCACGGGCAAAGGGAAAGGCTGCATCAAGCACCACCTGCCCCGTTATGCGGTGGTCGCGGTGCCAGACATAGCGGCGGTAAGGGTCGGCAGTAACCAGGGTTTCCGGTTGAAAAGTACGAATCCAGCGCACGATATCCTTGCGGAATTCAGCTGTATCCTCAAGGGTCTGGTCTTCATACCCTAGGAAGATTACTTCTTTCACCCCGAGAAGATCTGCCGCCGCCTGCTGTTCTTTTTTTCTTGTTTTAGCCAGCTCTTCAGGTCTGACCGTGTAATCTGAACTGCCTTTGCTTCCATCGGTGCAGATCAAATAGACTACTTTTTTACCTTCTTTTACCCAACGGGCCACCGAACCGGACACGCCAAACTCTGAATCATCCGGATGGGGTGATACAATCATTATATCGGCTTTTCTGTCGATCATATTGATGCTCCTTCATCCTGTTGTTTGTTATGGCAGAATATTAACGTCCACTTAACTGCTGGAATTTCAACGATTGAACCAGTTTTTCCGCTACGCTATGCCAGTTATAAGGGGCAAGGCATGAATCAATAGAGACCGGGACAAGACGATTCTCCCCGAGATAGACTTTTCTGATTGCCGCTGCCCATGCTGCAGGACTGCGGTCGCCTACCAGTTTAACAACCTGTTCACCGGCCTCCCCTTCAGCCAGTTCCGGTATTACTCCAACCGGACCGGAAACCACCGGGGTTCCACAGGCAATTGATTCAAGTGCAACCATGCTGAAACTTTCATAAAAAGAAGGGATTACGGTAACATCCGCCGCACTGTAATAAATAGGCAGCTCTTTATGTTCAATCCGGCCGGTAAAATGCAGCCTGTCGGAGACACCGCGTGAAGCAGCCAGCTCTTTCAAGGCTGCAATTTTTGCTGCATCGGCGGAATCGCCTCCGACAATAATCACCCGGAAGGGGTCTTCCAGGGGCAGCAAAGCAGCAGCTTCAATTAGCAGTTCAAAACCTTTAACAGGCTCAATACGCCCTACGGCAAGCATTACTTTATAACCGCTCACCCCCGCTTTTTCCCTGGCCCGTTTTCGCTCCAAAGGGGTGAAATGCGCACGATTAATACCGGAACCGATTACAGCAACCCTTTCTTTCGGCAGGGAAAAGTATGAACAAACCTTTTCCTGCTCAAGCCGGGAAGCGGTAACTACCATATCACAACCGGCAGCTAATTTATTTTCTTCCTCAAGCCGCAGCATCGGTTCGTGTTCACCGCTGCAGCTTTCATTCTTAGCCCGGCCCAGGGTATGAAACATGACCAGGTGGGGAAGCTTCAAATCCCTGTTCAAAGTTCTGCCTGCCAGGCCGGAAAGCCAGTAATGGCTGAAGATGAGGTCGTAGGAAACCTGGCTGCGCCTGATGAAAGCACCAATTTGTGCTGCCAGCTGACTTGCGTTACTATAAAGTTCTTCTCTTGATGCTCCTGATCTCTTTTTTTTAATGGTAATCAGCCGCACTGCTGAAGAACCAATCTGCTGTGGAGTTTCACCATTAAGCTCCGCCCCTGTAAAGATATCAACGCTGTGGCCCATTTCATCGAGAGCCTGCGACAGGCCGAGCAGGTAAGCGCTCATGCCGCCGGTATCCCTGGTGCCCATCGGCCCCAGCGGTGAGCTGTGCACACTTAAAAAGGCCATTTTCATTGCCTGCTTCCCCCACCCGCGTCCAGCTCTATGGTAACGGTATAATTCGGCACCTCGACTCCGCCCAGGCGGGATTTGTATACTTCCGGACCTTTAAGAAAGTCAAAAACCCGGTAACCTCGCTCCACGCTGTCCCTGATACAGAGAATCTTAGAAAGCAGGCCCACGCTGAGGTGAGCGTATTTTTCGTGATACCCGCTGTTGTAAAGATAAACGCGGCTGTCATAAACAAAATATAGAACGGCAGCGGCAGGTTCCCCGTTTACCTCGAGCAGGCCATAACGTGAAAGGCCGACCCTGGAAGTGTTATGGATTAACGCCTGGAAATACTCTTTCATTTGCTCCGTCATAAAATCGGCCTTATCGGGGTTTTCATTAAAGAGTTCAAGAAAACGCGGTATAAATGTAACCGGGTCGCCTGTTTTACCCCGGCCGGTTTCACCGATCGCCTCATACCTGTAACCATTGCTCTCATTTTCCAGTTTGCGCAGCTTTCGCCTTACCTCGTGCCTCTGCTTTTTATTAAGGAATAGCAGGTATTCCTCCCAGGATCGGGCCAGGGGCACTTCCGACGACATAGTATCAGCGACATAAAAACCTTTAAACCGGTTCCGCTTTTCTGCAGCAAAAAATCCACTAAAAACTGCCGCATCCGGACGCTGCGATTCCAGAATAAGCGTGCCGGTTCCTTCTGCAGAGAGGGCCGGTAACAGTGCATCAAAAAAAGCTTCTTCTTCGCCCGGTTTTATGATGAAATCAAGGTAGTCACAGACATCCGCACTGCCGATCAGGCGGGCAGTTTTGCCGTGGAACATGAGCGGGGCAAGACCGATCAGATCCTCTCCCTTCCAGACCGAGCGCAAGGCTGGTTCATATCTGCTTTCGCCAAAAACGCTCCACCATGATTCAATCCAGGACGGCAATATAAAAATTACCGGCCAGCTGAGCAGCCGGCCTTCGTCACGGTAAAGTCCTGGCAAAGATTCAAGTTTTTCTTCTTTAACCTGCAGAGACACTGCTTTTTCTCCCCGTTCTGTTAATTTTCTTTATTTTAAATAGATCACAATGTGAATCATGCCGCAATCCCATTTGCGATCATAGCGCAGACCAAGCTTATCAATCAGTTTTAAAACAGTCATATTTTCTGGCATCACGTCGGCTGTAAAAGTGTGCAAACCTTCGCTCTTCGCCACTGTTACCAGGTGGGATAACAGTTCAAAACCGATCCCCTTACCCTGAAAATCATCCCTGACTACTATTGATGCTTCAGCCGACAGAGTATCTTCACCGATACAGTACTGGGCTATGCCGGCAATTACTTCCTGATCAAGGTCTTTCTTAACCGCCAGGATAGCCATTTCACGGGTGTAATCGATCACTATAAAATGCTTTTGAAGCTCGGCATGCGACATCTGGCGCCTGAACGTCAAAAAACGGCTGTAAAAACTATTATCTGAAAGGGAATAGTAAAAATCCTTGATTAAGGGTTCGTCGCTGATTTTCACCGGACGCATAAAGAGCCTCACATTGCGTTTGGTGGTACGATGAGCTTCCAGGTGTTCGGGATACTGCCCTTTTTCGCCGGGCAGAAATGCCTGATCTTTATAAATAAGACACCTTTTTTTAGCCTCTTCGATCAGCCAGGGTCGAAACTTGGGGTGAGCAATGGCTATCAGGGACATGGCTCTTTCACGTATATTTTTACCATGCAGGTGCGCAATGCCGTACTCGGTAACCACGTAATGAATATCGCCCCTGGTCAGGGTCACTCCGGCTCCCTCCTTCAGGGCAGGGACGACCCGTGAAGCTTCTTCATCGCGGGTGGTGGACTGCAGGGCAAGAATATTTTTGCCACCCCTGGCTAAAACCGCGCCGCGCATGAAATTCGCCTGCCCTCCGATGCCGCTGTAGAAAGTACTGCCCAGTGATTCAGCTGAAGCCTGCCCGCTTAAATCCAGTTCTAAAGCGCTGTTGATAGCGGTCATCCTTTCCTGGTCGGCAATAACCAGGGGATCGTTTGTGTAATCGATCTCCTTGAAACGGATACAGGGGTTATCATGCAGGTAATCATAGGTTTCATGGCGGCCCATGCAAAATGAGGCAACCGTTATTTCACGGTTCCTGTTTTTACAGCTGTTGTTAACCACGCCTTTCTTAACCAGGTCAACTAAACCATCGCTGAGCATCTCGGAATGTACACCCAGGTTGCGCTTATCTCCAAAACAGGAAAGAATACCGTTTGGAACACTGCCGTAACCGATCTGGATTGTGTCACCATCCTCGACGATCTGCGACACGTATTGGCCAATCTTTTTAACAATTTCTCCATCGAGGGAAGGAGGAATATATTCAAGCAGGGGTTCGTCATGGTGCACAAAGTGGTCTATCTTTGAAGCATGGATAAAGGTATCACCATGCACACGCGGCATCCGGTTGTTGATCTGGGCAATAACCAAGTCAGCATTTTCAGCAGCTGCCCTGGTTATATCAAGGCTGATTCCCAGGCTCACAAAGCCGTGTTCATCAGGCGGAGAAACCTGGATTAAGGCTACATCAACCGGCACCTGGCGGTTACGGAACATTTCGGGCACTTCGGATAAAAAAATTGGTGTATAATCGGCCAGGCCCTCGTTAACAGCAGTACGGCTATTATGACTGATGAAAAAAGAATTCTGCCTGAAAATGTTCTTAAACTTTTCATCATAATAAGGGGTAACCCCGAGCGTCCAGACGTGTAAAATCTCGGTGTCGTAAAAAGCCTTCGGGTTTGATTCAACATATTCAACCAGGGTGCGGACCAGGTATTGAGGTTCCGCACAACCGGTAGATATAAAAATACGGTCACCAGCCCTGATTTTGCAGTAAATATCATTCAATGAGGCAAATTTTTTTGGGTAATTTTCGCGCAGTGCATCTATACCGTTAATATTAATCACCTTCCCTCGCCCCATTTTATCAATTTGGCCCCGTTGTAGCAACAGATGCCCTGTATCCTGCCTGTAGCAGGCTTCAGAAAGAAAAGGTATAATAATAATATATGTGAAGAAAACCGAAGGAGGCAAATAATGAAACTATACCTGGATACGGCCAATATTGAAGAGATAAGGGAAGCCGTCGAATGGGGTGTAATCTGCGGAGTTACAACAAATCCTTCCCTGGCGGCCAGGGAGGACGAAGATTTTGCTCAAATTTTACCGGCTATCTGCGATCTGGTTGATGGACCGGTTAGTGCAGAGGTTCTCTCACTCGATCATGAAGGCATGATCAAAGAAGCCAGAATCCTGGCCAAAGTTCACCAGAACGTGGTTATTAAAATCCCCATAATTCCGGAAGGAATGAAAGCAGTTAAAGTTCTTGCTGCCGAGGGAATCAAAGTTAATGTAACTCTGGTATTCTCAGCCAACCAGGCCCTGCTGGCCGCAAGGGCAGGAGCTGCCTATATAAGCCCCTTCATCGGCAGGCTTGATGATATCGGCCATACCGGCGTGGAGCTGGTCCGCGATATTGTAGATATAATAGACCTGCACGACCTCGAGTGCGAAGTTATAGCCGCCAGCATCCGTCACACCGAGCACGTCCCGGCGGTAGCCCTGGCCGGGGCACATATTGCTACCCTGCCTTTTAAAGTGTTACAGCAGATGTTTAAACATCCTCTTACCGATATAGGAGTTGAAAATTTCCTGAGGGACTGGAACAAGGCCCAGGAGAAGAAAAAAGCATAACCTTGCCCCCGGGGCGAGGTTTGTAAGGAGATAGCATGACTAAAATCCGTTCAATTGGCAGCATCATCTTGTTGGCTGCTGCCTTATTCCTTGTAATTAATGCATTCCTGCTCCTTTCTGAAGCAGGGAATGAAAACTCAGGTGAAACCGAAGTGGTCAGGGGGCAGACTATCACCCCCTATTTTTCCACGGATGAAGGTCAAAAAGCTCCTGTCGAAATATATTATTACCCCGCGGACCCCTCTCCCGGTGATTTTTTGCTGGTTGAAGCCGGCCCTGTTGATGAGAACAAACCTTTTTTTATTGATTTTGATTTTCAGGGCGAGATAACCGGTTTTTACCATGCCGGAGGGCTTTTGTATACCATTATTGCGATCAGCTGCGATGCCGAAATTGACAGCTACAGTCTTGAATTAAAAGAGGGAACCCGGCAGTCGCCGGGCGCTGTGCAGACCCAAAGCAGTCTGACCCTGGCTGAAAAAGAGTTTCCCCTTTCCCGGTTCAGCATGCCGGCTGAAAGGACAGAAGGCTGGACTGCGGAGCGGCTGGCAGAAGATCGTGAAAAAGTGCGGCTGGCCAGGGCAGAGAGCGAGCCTTATCCCCTCTGGGAAGGTTTATTTGTTTCCCCTCTAGAAGGACGTATCACCTCGGAATACGGGGCAATCCGCATTATAAACGACAACCCTCCCCGCCGGCACATGGGCATTGATATCGGGGCTCCCGAGGGAGAACCGGTTGTTGCTCCAAACCACGGTATCGTGCGTCTGGCCGAGTTTTTACTCTCAGGCGGCAACACTGTTATTATTGACCACGGTATGGGACTGTCCAGCACTTACATGCACCTGCATACAATCGAGGTTGAAGTTGACAGCATAGTTGAAAAGGAACAGTTGATCGGTACAGTAGGTATGACCGGTTATGCTACAGGCAACCACCTGCACTGGGAGGTAAATATCGACCAGACTGCTGTGAACCCACAGCAGCTACTGGGAAATGACCTGCGCTGGATTCCGCCTGCTTATACAGCTGCTTTTTTGCATAGCCAGTAAATACAGAACGAGTGATTCGGGATTGGAGGATATTTATGTACGACATTGCCATTATCGGAGCAGGTATTATTGGAACAGCCCTGGCCAGGGAATTGTCAAAATACAGGCTCAACCTAATTTTAATTGAGAAAGACAGCGATGTGGCCAACGGCACCACCAAGGCCAACAGCGCCATTGTTCATGCTGGATTCGACCCCGATCCGGACAGCCTGAAAGGCCGCTTAAACGGGGAAGGAAACCGCCTTTTTAAAGAGCTCTGCCGTGAGCTGGATGTGCCTTTTCACAGGATCGGTTCACTGGTGATTGCATTTTGCGATGAGGAAATGAAAACCCTTGAGGAACTTTATCATCGCGGCCAGGAAAATAAAATTCCCGGTTTAAGAATTGTTGGCAGGCAAGAGCTGCATGAGATGGAACCAAACCTGAGCGATGAAGCATGCGGGGCTCTATATGCGGCAACGGCTGCCATTACCGACCCCTACCTGCTGGCCATAGCCCTGGCCGAAAGCGCCGTCGAAAACGGAACCGATATTAAACTAGACAGTCCTGTTAAAGCAATAAAGAAAGTGGACGGTTGTTTCCACATCAGCTGTAACAGTGAAACAATAGAGAGCCGTTACGTGGTAAATGCAGCAGGCCTCTTTGCAGACCAGATCAACGAAATGCTTAATCCACCTTCGTTTAAAATAAAGCCGACCAGGGGCGAATATTTTCTACTCGATAAGAAGACCGGTCATCATGCCAGGCACGTTTTGTTCCCTTGCCCGACTAAAGCCGGCAAGGGAGTATTAATCTCTCCCACTGCGCACGGCAACCTGATTATAGGGCCAAACGCCGAAACGGTTGATGCACCCGATGCCCTGCAGACAACGGCCGGAGGCCTTGACTTTGTTCGTCGGAATGCGGAAAAAATTAAAAAGAATCTGCCCTTCAATGATGTAATAACCAGCTTCAGCGGGCTGAGGGCTAAAACGGATCGTGGCGATTTTATAATCGAGGAATCTACCGACTCACCCGGCTTTTTTAATGTTGCCGGAATCGAATCCCCTGGGCTGGCAGCAGCCCCTGCCATAGCTGTTTACGTAGCCGGACTGCTGCAGGAAAAGGCAGGATCTTTCGAAACAAAGCAATCTTTTAAAGCACGGCCTAAGAATCACACCCCCTTTATGTCTTTGGATGACGATACCAGGGCAAGAATGATTGCCGAAGATCCCCGTTACGGCAGAATATTATGCCGATGTGAAAACATTACTGAAGGTGAAATAGTAAGGGCAATTCAGGGACCGCTCGGGGCCAGAACGGTAGACGGGATCAAAAAAAGAGTCAGGCCGGGCAGCGGGCGCTGCCAGGGTGGTTTCTGCGGGCCCCGGGTGATGCAGATCCTTGCCCGTGAGCTGGGCAGGGAAATGCCTGAAATAAAAAAAGATAACCCCGGTTCATACATACTGACCGGGACAACCAAGGGTAAAGAGGTGGAACAAAGAGAACCCGGCGCTGTCGGCAAATGCCCTCCTCCCACCTCCAACCTTAAAATTGAAGACAAGGTCAAAGAAAAATACGAACTGGTTATAATCGGAGGCGGTCCAGCTGGTATGGCAGCAGCCGTGGCAGCGCGTGAAGAAGGTATCGAAGATATCCTGGTCATCGAACGGGATCATGAACTGGGCGGTATTTTGCAGCAATGCATCCATAACGGTTTCGGCCTGCACCAGTTCAGGGAAGAACTGACCGGGCCCGAGTACGCCGAACGCTTCATCAATTTACTAAAGGAAAAAGAAATCACCTGCAAGCTGGATACCATGGTTCTATCTGTCGGCCAAGATAAAACTATCACCTATATAAACACTGCCGACGGTATAACCACCATTCAGGCCGGATCCATAGTGCTGGCCATGGGCTGCCGGGAAAGAACCAGGGGAGCGATCAATATCCCCGGAACCAGGCCGGCCGGCATTTTTTCTGCAGGTACAGCCCAGCGTTTCGTTAATATTGAAGGGTACATGGTGGGACGCAAAGTTGTTGTGTTCGGTTCGGGCGATATCGGCCTGATCATGGCCCGGCGCATTGTATTGGAAGGCGGTGAAGTGGTTGCCGTTATCGAACGTAAGCCGTATTCCGAAGGTCTGGTCCGCAACTTTGTCCAGTGCATCCAGGATTTTGACATTCCCATGCTGTTGGAACATACCATTGTCGATATAAAGGGAAAAGACCGGGTGGAAGGAATCACCATAGCAAAAACCGACAGCAGCAAGCGGCCGCTGCCCGGCACGGAACGGGACCTTGAATGTGATACTATTCTTTTTTCGAGAGGTTTAATACCTGAAAACGAACTCTCCAAGAGCGCAGGAGTTAAACTTCACCCTCACACAGGCGGGCCGGTGGTTAATGAAGCGATGGAAACAAGCGTGGAAGGTATTTTTGCCTGCGGCAACGTGGTTCACGTCCACGACCTGGTCGACTGGGTCACTGACGAAAGTTATAAAGCCGGCAAGGGTGCAGCTGCTTATGTCAGGGACAAAAACTCCAGGCAAAAAGATTTTCAATTTAAAACCAGTCCGCTCAGCGGAGTGGGCTATATAGTGCCCCACCTGGTTCGACCCGGGCAGATGGGTGAAACCCTGGAAATGTACATGCGGGTTAAGGGTAACCACGAAAACGCAGCCCTGTTGGTTAAAGCAGACGGACAACTAGTTAAAACAGTAAAGAAAAAAGTACTTACCCCGGGTGAAATGGTCGTGATCAAAATGAAAAAGAGCGAGCTGCCTGAAAACAGTTTTGAAGAACTAAGCATAGAACTGTCCGGGGAGGCGAAATAGCAATGACTGAAAATAACCATAATGAAAAAGAGATTATCTGTATCCTGTGCCCGTTGGGCTGTAAAATGCTCGTCTCAGAAAAAACCGGTGAACCCGAAGAATTTACCCTGCGCGGGCAGCAGTGCAAAAAAGGGCGCGATTATGCCCGCGAGGAGTTCACCAACCCCACCAGGACCCTTACCACAACTATTGCGATTAAAGGTACTGTGTTGCCCAGGCTGCCGGTAAAAACAAGTAAACCGATCCCGAAGAAAATGATCTACGCCGCCGCCGAAGAAATAGCGGGAGTGGAAATAGAAGGGCCTGTAAAAATGGGCGATGTGATCATCAGCGACCTGCTCGGCAGCGGAATTGATGTTGTAGCGTCACGCAGTCTGGAATAGGTTTAAAGCAGTCGCGGCAGTCTAGCGCAAAACCATTTTTTCAGGAAAATCCCGGCGGCGGGAGGTATTCCACATTTTGTCGATATAGGCCGTGGTGTAAATCTGCTCTATATCATGAAAAAGGTTAATGCCCTTGTCGGTTAGCAGGTAGTTGTCACCGGAGCGGTTGATAAACCCCAGCCTGGTGGCCAGATGAAGATCGGGTCCGAACATCTGCTCGATTTCTGTTCCGAATGTATTATAAAATTTTTCTCTGTTGAACTTCAGGTTGTAGGCGCTCCAGAAGAGATGGTACACTGCTCTCTGCCTTGGGCTAAAATCAAGGGTAAGCGAAGTCGGCAGCAACCCGTTCTCCACCCTGTCGATATAAGCCCGCAGAGAATGGCTGTTTATTTTAAAACTAGCGGGCAAAAGTGTGGCAGCAGAAAGACCGAAGCCCAGGTACGCTTCCCTGGTCACCGAAGAATATTGCTGCGTGCCGGGCCGGGCAAAAGTCCATACCGAGGTTCTCTCCAGGTTATTCTCCCTGCAGTAAAGGGTTAGTGCTTGCAGCATTTTCTTTTTCTCTGGAGCAGGCATCGGTTTATAGTTATTGTGGGAATAAGAAAATTCGATAAAGGGATAGGTGGAAACCTGGGTTGCCCCGTGAAGAAAAGCTGTGGCCAGGTCATTAGTCAGGGTCTGGCTGTTCTGACCGGGTATGGCAAATATTAAATCAACATCTATCACATGAAAATGGCCTTCCCTGACAAGGGCCATTTTCTCTAAATAGTTAGAACTGCTCCTGCCCAGCTTTTCCAGGCAGTTGTCGTTAAAAGACTGAAAACCTACTGAGACCATATTTACACCGGCTGCTTCAAGTTTCTGCAGCACCGACGGGCTTATATCATCGGGATGAAGTTCTACTCCAATTCCTCCGGATATCTTAAAATAATAGCCTAAGTGGTCGATGATTTCTGGAAGATGTTCGATCATCGTGACCGGCGTTCCCCCTCCGAAATAAAGACTGGTCGCCTCCCTCCTGCCTGCCCCGTTGCGGCAGACCAGTTCTATTTCCTGCAACAAAGCCGCCCTGTATAACTGTGCCTTTTCCTGGTCATAGAGTTCTTTACAGTAGGGGCAAAATGAGCAGACAGACCTGCAGAAAGGAATATGCACGTAAAGCCCAAGCGCCTGCGGAGAATGGTAATCAAGGGTTGAAGCAAAACGGTTGTGGAATACAAAGGGTTTAAAGGAGCGGGTAAGAAAAATTCTGAGCGCTGAGGTTAACAAGAATACTTGCCTCCCGGCCGGGTGATTTCAAGTTTATCTTACCTTCTTTGTCCGCAAACAGCAATCTAAATTAACGGGGAGAGGCTTCCTCCCCGTCAGCAGCCTGAAAATAATTTCTGAAGAAGAAATGACCGATCAACGCACCGATAACTGCTGCAAAAACCCAGCCAAAGCCGGCCGCGCCACCCGGAAAAAAGTTTCGCAGGGCAAGCATAGTATCTCCCCCACCCAGCAGAACAGCATATCCGCCGAATCCCTCAAGAAGCCCCCATAAAAAAGCGGCCATGGCAGATCCTGCCCGCGCCCCTTTCAAAGAGGGAGCAATAACAATAAAAAGGACTATAACTATAGCCGGGGGGTAAACCATATCGAGGATCGGTGCGGTTAACCTGATGATCTCCTCCAGGCCGACCATGCTGACCAGACCGCTTAAAAACAGGGTTACTGCGGTGCAGGCCACGTATGGAAGTTTACCTCCCGAAGCTTCTTCAAAATATGCAGCAGTTCCCCCGCCAAGCCCTACTGCCGAGGTAAGGGCGGCAAAAAGCAGGGCAACATTAAAGACAACTCCACCGATTGGGCCCCAGAGCTCTAGAATAATCGTAGCATAGAGCCTGGCATAAGTAATATCAAGAAAAAGTTCTCCCGTAGAGGCGCCGACCAGCATCTGGGTGAAATGGCTTGTGCCGAGCAGCAGAAAACCTATGCCAGCCGTAATAACCAGGTAGCGGTTGAGGCTCTTTTCTTTCAAGCCGTGACTGCCGCTCAAACCGGCGATGACCAGGGTGGCAAACATCAGGGCCGCCGGCAGGTCCATTGTCTGGTAGCCATTCAGGAAACCATAGGTAAAGGGGTGTTCTGAATATAAAGGTGGTATCCATTCGGCCAGTGGTGAAACCAGGCTTCTAATTACCACGGCTGCAATGGTGACAAGCAGTACCGGCAGCAGGTAACGGGCAATTTTATCGATAACCTGGCTTCTGCGGTAAAGAAACCAGAATGCAGCAACATAGTAAAGGATCGTGAAAAGCAGCATACCCCAAAAAGGTGAACTTTCGAACCCCAGAATCTGGCAGATAGCATCCCAGGCTGCCGCGCTCATGCGCGGTATGGCAAAGAGCGGGCCCAAAACCAGAACTGTTAAGCCGCCAAAAACCTGGGCAAATGTGCGGTTAACTGAAAGATTTGCGATATTGAACAGGGTTCCTTCTTTCGAAACAGCAAGGTAGGCCAGCCAGGGAAAGATTACTGCTGAAATAAAAATACCCAGGTAAGCCAGTATAACTGCACTGCCGCTCTGCTGCCCCCAGGTAACAGGCCAGAGCATGCACGAACCTCCAAAATGCATGGCAAATACAGAACCGCCGATCGCTGCTGCAGTAAGTGGTTTCAACTGGTTTGACATCTGGTTCTTCGAACCTTTCATATTGTAAATATATTTGAGCAACGTGTTGCAATGCCATTAACTTAACATATTGGCTATTGAATCGCAAGATAGAAACCATGCTGTTCCATTAAGGCTATTCAATTCCGATCCTGAAAATATCTTGCAAAAATGTATCAGGTTGTTTCCCCGAAGCGCTGTACTCAAAAATACCCAGGCCAACCAGGTTAAATTTCTCATTTAATCTTTTAATTAAGCTTAGCAGGGTTTGCGGCTTTAAACCGCCCGTTACCGGAACAGGAACATGGGGAAATTCTTCCGGGTCCAGCACGTCAAGGTCTAAATGAATATAAATATTTCCATCCATTCCGGAACCAGGATTGCTGAGCATGGAGTTTTCAACTGCCGTTATTAAACTTTCACATCCTGCTTCAAGTTCTTTAACCTTCAGCACTTTTAAATCTGTTTTTTCAATATATGCGGTTTCGGCTGGATCAAGATCACGCAGCCCGGCCATAATCACTTGAACAGGCTTCAGAACCGAGGGAAGCAAGCTTATGATAGTTGGGTCACCTTCTCCAAGTAATGTTCTGGCCGGCATGCCGTAGAAATAGCCGCTGGGCGAACTCCGGGGGGTATTCAAATCCCCGTGTGCATCAAACCAGATAACGGTCAGCCCTTCGTTATAAACTGCATTTAAATATGCTATGGGCAGCAGCCCTGCATCACATCCGCCACCGAGAGTAAAAATCTTTTGCGGCCGCTGAAAATCAATCAGCCTGGCGACATCTCTCATCTGCAGTAATATATCATCATAGCCGAAAATATCATTCTTTTTATCTGTGACAGGGCTGGTGCTTACGCTTACTTCTTCCAAGCCCACCTGCCCGGCGAGGTATTTCTTAAGCTCTACTGCCCCGTAATATGGAGACAGGTCCGGACCACTACCCTGCCACTGAGGATAAAACAGATTTAGTTTTTCCATGCTGCTGCTTCCTTTCACTGCATTGCCGCATCAAGTAATTTAACAGTTTCCGGATGTTATAAATATTTAATAGCTGATCTCTTTTAGAGAACTTCTTCCAAAACCCTGACAAAATTACCGTGGCAAATCTTGATCATCTCTTCCCTGCTGAAACCGCATTTCTCCAGCA
>Ga0334892_1000955_pt1 | contig 28383 bp, 24 predicted proteins | sample GraSluR3_MG_4_FD_207213 | JGI IMG/M metagenome (GOLD analysis project Ga0334892, IMG submission 207213) | Sludge microbial communities from methane-producing bioreactor in Wageningen University, Netherlands - Granular Sludge_15_04-R3 | ecosystem: Engineered > Bioreactor > Anaerobic >...
ATATTCCATTTTGCCTTTAGCCAACATTTCAATAATTGAAAAGGCAAAAATGACAGAACGTACCGGATATTTAAAGGAGACAATAATATTCTGTTGTTTCATTATTTAAACCTTTTGTTTCATATAATAAACTATATTATTATAACATAGTTTAAATAATTTGTCTTATCGGATATAGTTTAAAAGCATCTTGATAATCTATAGAATTAAGATAATTTATATCTTCAAAAAGTATAATAAAATAATAAAACCCCCGATAAAAAAATGGGGGTTTTATTATTTTATTAATTTAAAGATCTATTTAACTATTTACAGATACTGTCTATCCAGGCAAAAAGCTCATCTAAGTCATAGTCTCCTCCATGACCTTGACCCCAGGGCATAAAGAAGTCTACTTCAAAACCGCTGTTTTCCAGTTTGGTTGCCAAAATTACCGGAATAGGCATTGCAGTATCTCTATCTACTGCTCCGTGGCGAATACGCCAATTTTGGGTTGTGTCAGCATTTTCATCATCAATGTAGTACATTGGATTCATCATCTTAATCAGTTTGACAGCTGCAAGAGAAGCACAAGCAGTACTGTTTTCATAACTAAATCGGGTAAAATGTTGTGTTCCTACAATTTCAGTGCCAAACTCAATATTTTCCCAGGTAGATGCATCCAGTGAATCAAAGGCAGGGGGTTGTTTCATTCTGGTGGCATGTTGTAAGAATGAATCCAAATCAATATCTACAACTATTTCACCAATTATTGTTAAGAAATCAAATTCAGACAGGTTTACACCATCCTCTAAGGCTTTTTGGGCTGAATCAATGACAAAGGATTTTACATATTCTCTGAAGGTGCCATTACCGTGTTCATCCAATGTTAATGGAGTTCCGTCTGGTTTATGTAAACCAAGGCTATTAAGATAGGGTGGAAATAATGCTTTAAGTTCATTAGAGAGTTCAATCTGTTCTTCGGTTAAGTCACCTTCATTCATCCATACATAATGGTGAACTTTATTAAATAACCATTCATAAGCATTATCAGCATTTTCCAGGTTAGTAATAGGACAATAGCAAGAAGCAGCAAAAATCTCATCAGTAGCTTCTGCAGCCCCCACTTCTTCTAAGAATGGGTCATAATCCGGATGGTTGGCTGTAGCTCCTAATAAAGAAGACATTGCCCCTCCTGCGCTGGTACCATTAGAAATAATTTTACCTGCATCACCAGGTATTGCTTCATCATTAAAACGAATATAGCGAACTGCTGCCTTTAAATCTACAATACCAGCCGGCGCCTTACCATAGGCTCGACCATCTTCGAATTCATTTGTCTTACCGCGTGCACCAGGGGCTACCACAACATAACCTTTAGTTAAAGCTAAAAATTCAGAGTTAGGATTTTCACCATCCCTGTCTGCTCCTGGACTTCCCGGGTCTCCGGGGTTATAACCGCCTACATGGTTCGGGAAAAATATCGGTGCAGTCTCTGCAGTATACCCGTTAACTGTGCCTCCATTAAAATATTCCTCTGGAACATAAACATTCAGAGATTGATAATAGGTATCTAACGGGTTTGCCACATAGATAATGCCTTCAGATGCACGGTAGCTTATGGTGTAGTCACCGATTGTTAGAGTCTCTTCGGCAAAGGTTTCCGGGTCAAATTCTAAACTTTCTACCGTAACACTCTCCTGGGCAAGAACAGGAATAATTAGAAACAGAACAGCAATAGCAATAACCGGAAATTTCAAGGTTGATTTTAATATTTTTTTCTTTTCCATTAATATCTCTCCTCCTCTATCCTAAACAACTTAAAGACAATAAACGTTTTCTAAAAAAGTAACTTCTTTTTTATTATTAAAGTCAAACAATTCGAAGTTTTTTTATTTCAGATCAGTATCATCCCTTTCCGCATATTATAATTTTTAGTAATCTTGTAAGCTAAATAACCAAAGAAAAAGAATCAAGGTTGATAAATCTACTAAAATATGCTTCTAAATTGTAATATTACATAAATTACATAATATTTACTTGGCTGAAATTATGCTGGATATTAATTTTATTCCATCAGAATAAGAGATAGAATTAGATAAAGAAGATAAAATAATTTTAAAAGAACGATGGTAAAAATCTAAATATTATATTGGGTAATATTTTAAAAAAAATAATTAGTAGAAAAATATTTGATTATAGTTAACAATTGAATATGTAAAATAATAATACTATTTTTTGTCATTAAAAACAAGTAAAATTAACTGAACTGTAAGTGTAATCAGGGTGATTATAAATTTTTATATAATGCTGATATATGTATTTATATTTAACAGTTCTTCCCTTAAAAACTTTTTAAAATATAAATATTTGCAAGAATATATCTATTATTATATTTTACCGGAATATTAAAAGTAAATGATTATCATTTAGACATTTAGTAAAATAGCTCTGGCAGGTGCAGCATCATTCCCAAATATTTTTAAAGGTAAACATACCAAAATATATTCCCCGGGCGGAACATTGGTAAAATTCAAACCTTCAATTAATATAATATTTTGTCCTAATAAAATGTGATGTACCGGCCTTTTTGGATCATCTAAGGCTTCAGGAATAATATAGTCAATTCCCACAGCATATACTTCTCTCTGTGCTAAATAAGTAGCTGCTTCTGGTGTAATATAAACATAATCATATGAAAAATCTTCCATTTCCCATAATTTGGAATTTCTTGTTTTAAAAAGAATAATATCACCTTTTTCAATTTTTAAATTTCTTATTTCCTCTATTCCTACTTTAGACGAATTTATTTCAAAAACTTTGGTAAAACCAATAATGCTGGAAAATTTAATTTGTTCAATTGTATTTCCATCCTGAATAAAATGATATGGCGAATCAACATGTGTTCCTGTATGTGAAGTCATAGTAATTTTTGAGACATTTGAATTTTTACCTTTTGCAATTTCAGAAATAAATTCTCTTTTAAATTTTGGTTGCCCGGGAAAAACAGGCATTTTTTCAGATAGACTTACTGAAATATCATAAATTTTTTTATTCTTAAAAAAATCTTTTAGATCCATAAAAATAAACTATCTCCAGATTATATTTATTTTTCCATAAAATATGAATTAATTTTTTTAAAATTACATCAAAATATCTTATTGAAAAAATTTATAACAATATATCTTGAACAAAAGAAGTATTGGCTCCTAAAACTTTAAGAGTATTTTCAAAACCAGGAAATGAAACCCCTGCAGTTTCTACATCATCGACTATAGTGGCACCTTCAGCAACGAGCCCGGCAATACAATTTGCCATAGCTATCCTATGGTCTTTATAGCTATTAAGAAAAGCACCTTTTAATTTACTTTTTTTAATAACTAATTCATCTTTTTCCAATTTTATATCCGCTCCCATCTTGCTCAATTCATGAGTCATTAACAATGGACGGTCAGATTCCTTTACCCTGGAGCTTTCAATATTTATAAGCCGTGTTTCCCCTTCTGCACAACATCCTAAGATAGATAAAATCGGAATTGAATCGGGTATTTCATTACAGTCAATTATAGTTCCTTTTAATTTGGATCCACCTTTTATCTTGATTCCATCTATACCATCATTTAAAATTTCAATATTTGCTCCCATTTCCTGCAATATAGAAATTATTTTTTTGTCACCCTGTACATCATTCATGTCCAATCCCATCAATGTTACTTCTGATTCTGTAATTGCCGCTCCTATTAAAATAAAAGCTGCTGAACTAAAATCCCCAGGTATAGCTCTTTTAAAGGGGGAAACAGATTGATTTCCCTTTATAAAAAACTTACTTCTATCTTCCGATGCATCAATTTGTAACCCAACAGTCTTAGCCCAATCCAAACTAATATTGATATAAGGTATTTCCCTTACATTTTCAACTTCAACTTCACAGTCAATTGGTGATAAAGTGCAACCTAATACTATACCGCTGACATAAGCAGAAACAAGTCCATTTATTACTGTTTTGCCAAATTTTATTGGACCTTTAATTATTACAGGTGCACTACCGTTATTTCGAGTAGATTCTGCAAAAACTCCTAATTTTTTTAACGAATCCAAAACAGGCTGAACAGGACGTCTTCTGATTTGTTCATCACCGGTAAAGATTGAATAACCATCTATTGAAGAAGCAAAGCCGGCACCAAGATATAAAGTGGTTCCTGAATTACCCACATCTAAAATATATTCAGAAGGTTTTAGTTTTTTTCCTACACCATTTACTATCCAGGATTCTGAATTATTTCTGTCAATTTCAGCGCCTAAAGCTTCACATATATTTAAACAGGAAAGGGCATCATTGGACTCAACTGGATTTTTAATAACAGACTTTCCTTCAGCCAATGTCCCGAAATATAAAGCACGTATCATATGTGATTTTGACCCAGGAATTATTATTTCACCAAATAATTGTGATTTTTGAATAACTGCCAACATTAAATAACTCCTCCTATGTTATGTTATTTTGTCGAATTCTTTTTTTGCTATTTACGGTAAAATTAAATTAAACAATTCACTAAAAGTAAAAAATACAGTTAAAGTAATCAATACAGAAATTATTACTATTTTAATAGATACTTTTTTATAAACATAAGACATAATAATAACTAAAAATAATAAAGTTGCTGGAATAAAATGAATCAATGGTAATAAATACATATACGCTAGAAGCATAATTACTATCAGTATTAGATTTCTTTCTTCTTCTCTCTTATTACTGGGTAGCTGTTCTTTATTAACTTCTTCTTGTATAAAACTGATTTTATTTTTTTGCTTAATTCTTTTTTTTAATATAATTACTAGTTGTATAATACTTAAGGCTACGAGCAATATTCCAATAACCATTGGAAATAGAGCAGGACTTAATGCCCTGGGACCCATAACAGGTAAATAAAATGAATGTATAATAGCGAAACTTCCTAAAAACAATATTGCTATTGTACAATATAACTCAAACACTAACATAATTCTCCTCAATTCTTCTAATTGATATTGTTTGTTTTAATACAACTTGGCAAATCAGGCAAAAGCATCTTTAAAGTAGATGCTTTTGCCTAACATTGTTATTTTTATTCTGGTCTTGGTATGTCAAAATCAGCAGGAGAATTCTGAGCTGCACCAGCATCATATAACAGCCAACTGGTTACAGAAGTCCATTTATCTACATAGTTCCAAAAATCTTCATCTTGATATCCCAAATTATTGCCACTGATACTATCTGAAAATTTAAGCCACCTTTCATCTTCCATAGCAGCAGAGGCAGCCACCTTTAATTTATCTACCATCTCTACCGGTGTACCCTTTTTAACGAGGATACTCATCATTGGACCCCAGGGCATATACTCCTGAAAACTAGGAATTGCCTGACCAATAGGTGTTATTTCTTCCATTCCCTTGACTGGATCATTTGTAAATAGTGCTAATAATTTAAAACTCCCTGCACGGTATTGCTCAATAACTGAATTTAAAGGTGCAAATTGTAAATCAGCATGACCGCCTAAAAGTGCAGTAACAACTTTCCCTCCATCGCCAAAAGGCACATTGGTAAATTTAAGTCCTGAATACTTTTCAAAGAGCAATGAAGCTATGTGCCCTGTAGTTCCAGGCCCGGCATAAGCAGCAATTAATTCACCGGGTTTCTCTGTTGCATCCTGAATAAATTCTTCAACAGTATCCCAGGGAGCATCTGCACTTACTGTAAGTGTAGGGATTAAACCAACTATAAGTATAACCGGATCAAAATCATGAAAACCTATATCAGCAGTACCCATAACTTGCATTACTCCAGGGCTTTCAGCTGATACTAATATAGTATATCCATCAGCTTCTTTGTCCAGTACATATTGTGTACCAACCGCTCCTGATGCTCCAGATTTATTTTGTATGGGCATTGGTTGACCTAATTTTTCTTCTAATATTGGAATAAATACTCTTGCTACACTATCAGTTGTCCCACCGGCACCCCACGGAACTACAACTTCAATTGGACGTTCCGGGTAATCTGCACTAGCTGTCCCAATCCCCGTTCCTAACATAAAAAGACCAAATAATACAACTGAAAATGTTAATGATATCAATAATTTTCTATTCTTCATAAAACTTACCTCCTTATTTTTTATCAGTTATTAATTGCTTTTTTACACAAATACTTTTACTATCAACAAACAATGGCATTGATCACCTCCTCTTTCTCTTTTTTTTATAAATCATTGTAGAATTGATCGGATCATTTTATATTAATTTCATAAACTTACATATTTCCTAATAATTTTTTTATTTATTTTTTTTGACTACCGTACCTATTACTTTTTCACTAAAATTTTTAAATACAGTAGTTTGATTTAATATTTGTAGAAGTGCAAACAATAAGATAATGATAGAAATTGGGTGATGCAAAAAAGTTCCAAAAAAGTCCCCTTTTGATATCATTACTGATCTCCTTAATTCCCCATCAGCCAAAGGACCTAATACTAAACCAATAACTAATGGACCAACCGGATAATTAGCAAGTTTTAAAATATAACCAACAACTCCGGCTAATACCATTACCAAGATATCGAAGGTAGAATTATTAATGCCATAAGCTCCTACTACACAAAGAACAATAACTATTGGCATTAGTGTTTCTTTGCTTATCATAAGAATTCTTGGAAAATATTTTGTAGCTGCTAAGCCAATAAATAAAAACATTATATTTGCTACAACAAGAAGTACTACGATATACCAGAACAGCTTTGGGCTTTGCACCATCAATAATGGTCCTGGTCTTAATCCATGTGTCATAAAAGCACCAATCATAATAGCTGTTACAGCATCTCCCGGTATTCCTAAAGTAAGTAAAGGTATTAAAGCTCCACCTATTCCCGCATTATTTGCAACCTCTGGTGCCACTACTCCCTCATAGGCTCCTTCTCCAAATGGTCTGGAAGGGTTTTTTACTGTTCTTTTAGCATTATCATACGCTAGAAGGGCTGCAACCGCACCACCAACCCCCGGTAATGCGCCAATCCAGGTACCTAATAAGGAAGATCTTAAAATTAATGGTAACATTTTAATAAAAGTAGACATCTTGGGAATTACTTTTCCTAACTGTTTGATAATTTCCGCTTTACCACTGGGAGTTTTTAAATTTACCAGAACCTCAGACATGCCAAAAAAACCAATAAGACAGGGGATTAATCCAATACCAGCAGCTAAATTTATATTACCGAAGGTAAATCTACCTATTCCGTATATTTGATCCATTCCTACACAAGAAATTAATAATCCAATTAAGCCAGAAATTAAGGCTTTTAAGAAAGAACCCTGGCTCAGGTTCCCAATAGTAATCAAGCCTAATATTACCAGAGACAGATATTCAAATGGACCAAAAGCCAGAGCAATTCGAGCAATTATTGGTGCAAATGTCGCCAAACATATTATACCGATTATTCCTCCAATAAATGAACCTATTCGCGCTAATCCTAAAGCAAATGATGCCTCTCCTCTTTGTGCTAAGGGGTAACCATCAAAACCTGTGCATATAGCTCCTGGCGCGCCTGGAATATTAAGTAATACTGCAGAAATAGAACCACCAAAAACACCACCACAAAACACGCCAATTATCATAGCAAGGGCATACTCCATAGACCAGCCATAAGTAATCGAAACAAGCAAGGCTGTAGCCATCGATACTGATAATCCGGGCAGAGCACCTATCGTTACACCAGCAGCGCTTCCAATTGCCACCAAAAATAATACTTTAACATCCAAAGCCATTAACATTGATTCTAAAAACATCCGAGCTACCCCCAAACATAAAATTTCCTTGAATTTCTATTTTTATACCTATAATACAATGTAATAAATAAATTATAAACAATTCTCAACATATAGTATTTTTGGATTTCAATTAATCCATTGTCTCATATAATTCTACAGCTTTTTTTAGACTTATTTATTTTTTGAAATAATATCAAATAATCCCTTTATCCCAAGGAAAATACCATTAACACCAAAACCAGTAATAATTCCCTGGCATACCGGAGCTAAAACATCCTTCTCCCTGAAAGCCTCCCTGGCATATGTATTAGAAATATGAACATCGATAGTAGGGATTTTTACTGCTGCTATGGCATCCCGTATTGCATAACTATAATGAACATATGCTCCTGGATTAATCAAGATACCATCTGCCCAATTTTTTGCTTCATGTATTTTATCAATAATCGCTCCCTCATAGTTTGACTGAAAAATGTCAATATCCACTTTATTATCGCTTGCATATTTTAAAATCATCTGATTAAGACTGTCAAAAGGAGTGTCTCCATAATGACTTGGATCACGGGAACCCATCAAATTTATATTCGGTCCAAATATTAACAGTAGTTTGATCATTTTTTTCTTCTCCAATTATATAAAAATATTTATTAATTCTTCCCTCTAAATTTTTCTATTACTATTCCACAAATTTTTATCTTTGAAAAAACCATAATCATCATAAATAAAAATAGAACCAGAGATATCGGACGAGTGAAAATACTACCTATAAAATCCCAGATACTTCCATATGATAATTGAATACCTCTCAGGAGGTTTTGCTCAATAATCGGACTTAATATTACTCCTAAAACAATGGGAGGCAGAGGATAATGATATATCTTTAAAAAGTAACCTGTTATGCCAAATATTATCATCCAATAAATATCTCCAATTTTGTTATTAATGCTATAACTGCCAACCACAGAAAGAACAATAATTATGGGGATTATAATTGCTTTTGGAATTTCTACAATTTTTGTGAATATTTTTACACCGGTCATACCAAAAAAATACAAAAAAATGTTTGATAGAAATAGACATCCCACAATTATCCAGAAAAACTCTGGTTGAACTCTCATCATCAGTGGACCGGGTCGAAGACCATGGATATACAATGCACCAAGCAAAAGAGCTGTTCCGGAATCTCCTGGAATTCCCAAGGTCATCATGGGAATAAAAGCTCCTCCAATCGCTGCGTTATTTGCTGATTCGGGGGCAATAACACCTTCGTAAGCACCCTGTCCAAATGGATAACTGGGATTCTTAACTGTTCTTTTGGCATGATCATAAGCAATCATAGATGCAATGTCCCCCCCTGTTCCTGGTAATGCTCCAATAATTGTGCCAATAGCTGAACATCTCAGAGTTAGAGGCAAATATTTTTTTATTATTTTTAAATTGGGTATAATCTTGTCAATCCTCTGTTTTACAGGCTTTTCTTTATTTTTTAGTTGCAACAAACTTTCTGACAATCCGAAAAGACCAATCATAATTACAACATAATGAATTCCACCAAGCAGTGTTTGACTTCCAAAAGTCAACCTCGCTTGTGCTGTGGAAGGATCAATCCCAATCATCCCAAGAATTATACCTAAAAAAGCTGTAATTAATGATTTTGTTAAAGATCCCATCGATAAGCTTCCAACCAAAAATAAACCCATAATTGCTAATAGAAAATAATCCTGTGGAGTAAATTTGAGGGCTAACATAGAAACTAAAGGTGATGCTATGGCTAGAATAAATATTCCAAAGAACTCTCCAATGACTGACTCAGTAGTAGATAAACCCATTGCTATCCCTGCTTCACCTCTTTTAGCAATAGGATATCCATCAAAAGTGGTTGCAATCGCAGCAGGAGCACCTGGAATATTTAATAAAATTGCTGATCGACTGCCTCCATAAACACCTCCGGTATAAATTCCTATCATAGTTGCTAAAGCAGGCATTACATCCCACCCATAAGTAAAAGAGATTAATAGTGAAAAAGCCATGGTAACCGAAAGTCCTGGCATAGCTCCTATATAGATACCAATAAAAACACCAATTGCTATTAATAAAACCAATTCAATATTGATAAAAGGAACTAAAAATCCCTCAATTCCGGTCATTAATTCTCCTTATTTATACTTATGGTAACAGTACTTTAAATATAGTTGAAAAAATAAAGTTTATCAGTATCAGAACTACTATAGAAATGAACAATTTTAGTAATGGTCTTTTAGGATCAAAAAAATACATACACCCCCATAGGAAAAAAAAGGTAGTTATTCTAAAATGAAGATATTTAAGAAGATAACCATATGTACTCACCGCAAAAATTAAAATTATAACTTCTTTAGAAAAAAGATGAAGTAATGTTTCCCTTACTGTTCCCTGTCTATATCGATTTTTAATCATTTGAATTAAAATTAGAAAAAGCAACAACAATACAATTCCAGTCATTAACTGCGGCATTGTACCCATTCTATGGGTATAACCCTGGAAAATACCTGGTAGTTTTACTGATTCAATGAACAATAATCCAGTTATAAAAAAAAGAATAATAACAATCCAGTATTCTCCTGGAGTATTAGGATAAGACTCTGTCAGATTTATTTTTTGTTTATTTTTTTCAGGTTGAAACATTTCAATACCTATTTACTATATATTGTATAAAAGTGACTGAAAGGATTTGAAATCATTTCAGTTATTATCAATGTTAATTTACTGGTCTTTTAATCCCGAATTTTTCAGGTGACTCTTTTGCATCACCAGCATCATAAATTAACCAGGCAGTCTGAGATTGCCATTTTTTTATCCAATCTCTGGCTTCATCCCCTGATAAGCCCAATGGAATATACCCACTATTCTCGAGAAATTCCTGCATCTTAGGATCCTGGTATCCCCTTTGGAAGGCTTCCTTTAATTTCTCAATGATATTTTCTGGGGTTCCTTTCTTTATATGAGCTCCAAAGAAGGTCCCTGTTATTTCCAGCATTCCTTGAGCTTGAGGTTCTAATTCTCCTAAAGCAGGAACATCAGGCATAGCCGAGATGCTTCTATTAGATACAATTGCCAAACCTTTTAAATCCCCACCTTTAATATGCTGAACAGCTGATCCTGTTGCTACAATTCCAACATCAAGCTGTCCACCCATAACAGCAGGAATAATTTCATTATCACCACCAGCATAGTTAACAATGGCAAAATCAACTCCATTATAAATTTTATTCAACAGTAAATTAGCAACATAAGGTAGACCACCTACACCGGCCAGGCTAAAAGTAACCTTACCTGGTCTTTCTTTAGCATCATTGATTAGATCATCTAACGTGTTATATGGAGAATCTTTGTGTACAATAATAATACTTGCTACATTACAAAATAGGCAAATTTGTTCAAATTCATCATAAGTTAATTCTGATATTCCCAGAACAGGATAAATAGAAGGAACTTCTGAACTAAATAATATAGTATAACCATCCTCTGGACGATCATAAACATATTGATGCGCTATAGATGCTGAACCACCTGGCATATTTGTCATAATAATCGTTTTACCCAAATAGTTGCTTGCTTCAGGTATTGAAAGTCTACTTACAATATCGGTTCCTCCTCCCGCTCCCCAGGAAACGACACCATTAATGTCTCTGGAAGGATATTCCTGGGCAAATCCCATAAAAACTAAGCAGCAATATATAAATATTGATAATAAAACCAAAAGTAATCTTTTTTTCATTTTGATTACTCTCCTTTCAATTTACTGTTTTTTATTCTTCATCACCACTGTAAATTACAAAATATCTACCTATTCCATTATCTCCTTTAATAATAGATAGAAAAATAATTTTTACATTATTGATTAGACTCAGGAGAGAATATTTAATATGCTTTTCATCTGTCCTATAGATAACTGTTTCAAAGAACCTCCTTCTTCCAGAGCACAATATGTCATAGAAGATCCCATTAATAAAGCCAGGGGTCTTGAAAATAGGCCATGTTCTCCTAAAGCAATAGCAGCAAATGGCATATTTATAAGGTTTTTTGCCCAATTAACTATTTTTAAAACATCCAAAACCTCTTCATAATTATTAGTCTTTACTGCAAATTTTGCAATATCCGCTCCCAAAGATTCAATTTCTTTTAGAGATTTTAAAATCATTCCAACAGAAGGCATTTTTTGCATATCTTCAAAGCCTATTAACAGGGCAACATGGTTTTCTTTAGCTGTCTTTATTACTTTATTTCTTAATTTTTCATCTGCAGTTAATTCTATATCAATAATTTTTGCTCCTGCCTCTATTGCCTGTATTTGTCTGGTAATCCTCTTCTCTTCACTCCCTTCGAAAAAACCATTCATTGTCTTTGAGCGGGAAGAAATAATATAAGGAAATTTTGCTTTTTCAATTAAATTAATCACTTCTTTGTTTGTCTTTATTTTATCAACCCTGATTTCAACACAATTCGCCCCTGAATTAATTGCCTTTTCAGCGGTAGATAATATTTTATCTACTTCCTCCTCTATTATTGTTACAGTTAATACTGGTTTCTTCCCAAATTTAAGTCCTGCAATATCTCTCTCCATCATGATTTACTCTCATCCCAGTGATACTTAGAAGTTCTGGTAAGGGATACTTCAAAGCCTTTTCCTTTGATCATACGAATGGTATGTTTAACACCTGCAGGAATAAAAACAGTACCAGGACTGTCTTTTACATATTTCTCGCCATCTAGCTCAACTTCATAGGTCAATCCTTCTTCCGGGAATATGTAGGCCTGGGAAAAATCATGTACATGTGGTTCTACATAATCCGGACCATTCTCAGACTTGACATCAATAAAATGAATAAATACATCTAAATCAGTATCTTTAACCATATCCTCATTTAAAAAAGCCATCAGAGGACCTAATTCATTCATTACTTTACGATTATGACCAATTAATGGTCTTTCTCCCCAATCGAAGGGTTTTACAATATATTTTTCATACTTTCCCATATGTTTCTCCTTTTAAAATTCAAAATGATTTTTTTGATATTTTTAGATAACAATAAAAATTATTCATACCAGCCTGTTCGTAAGATACATACTTCAATACCTTTACCTTCCAACATTTTTAAGTTGTGCTTCAAGCCAGGTGGAATAAATACAGTAGCAGGGCTGTCTACAGTGTATTTCTCATCACCTAAAATCACCTCAAACTTTAATCCTTCTGTAGGAAAGACATATGCCTGGGATACATCATGAGTATGGACTGCAACATAATCCGGTGCCTCTCCGGGCTTAATATCCATGTAGTGGACAAAAACATTTAGATCTGCACCTTCTACCATTTTCTTGTTCAAAAAGGCATGCAATGGACCGATATCAGATACCCCGCCTTTCATCTTATGATGAACAAGATCTCTTTCTCCCCAATCGAAGGGTTTTACAAAATACTTATCATACTTACCCATATAATATTCCTTTCTATTTTTATTTAATTTGCTAAAGCAACAAATAATATTTTATTTATTTTGGTTTTTTTAATTTTGATCAACAAAATAAGTAACTAATCGAAAACGCTTGAATTTACATTTTCAACTAATCTGTATTGTCTTACCTGATCTAGCTGATTCTTTAATAGCCAATATTACTTTCAGGCTTTCTTTGGCATCTTCCGCTGTAGTGGTGGGAACTTCCTGACCACGAATTATCCTGCAGAAATTATACATTTCTTCTAGCATGGGATTAACTCTAAGGATTTCTATTCTGGAATTAGTTATAGGCCACCTCCAGCCTTCCCTTTCTCCTTCAATATAATAATATTTTTCCATACTGGGCATAGCTATAGATCCTTTGGTTCCAAAAATATAGTAACAATCCTTTAGTGTTGGAGAAAAACCTTTGTCTTCGTGGCAAGATGCCTCATAAAAAAACGGTGAGGGTGTACAGTCTGATAAAAGAATATTAGCCATTCCACCATCTTTAAATTTTAGCACAATACTTGCTGTATCTTCGACATCAAAACCTCTGATTCTATTGCTTACTTCAGCATAAACCTGGCTGATTTCACCGACAATAAAGCGCATGTCATCAATATCATGAATCGCATTAATATTTAAGATTCCACCACCTTCTTTTGTTCTCCATATCTCCTGATAATACTCTTTATTCTTAAGAGTATTCCACATAATATTAGCACAGACAAATTCCCCAATCTCTTTTTGCTGGACTGCCTCTCTTAACCTTTGAATATAGGTAGAAAATCGCCTATGGTGTCCTACTAAAACCTTCATTCCGTATTTTTTCTCTGCTTCAATAATTCGGTCTGCATCTTCTACATTACTTGCAACAGGTTTCTCAACTAAAACATTTATCCCTCTTTTGCCACATTCTTCCACAAGAGGGGCATGGAGGTTATTAGGAACTGCCAGTACTACCCCATCTATTTTTTCTTTATCTAACATTTTGTGGAGATTATCATAAAATGAAACTCCATATTTTTCGGCATCCTGTTTGTATTTCTCTTTTAAATCACAAATAGCAACTAATTTTGCATCCTCACATTTAATCGCACTTCTAACATGATTCATTCCATGAAAAAGACCAACTACAGCAATTTTTACTTTTTCCATTATTCCTCCAATTAAATCTATTATTAAATTAGAATAATTCTTATCTTTTATCTTTACATGTTAATTCTGTTTTACCCTCATGTATGAATATATAGTTTAACTATGAGTTTTTTTAGATAAACCAGAAAATATTTTATACCAAAATAATTTTACTATTGGAATTTCACTTATAATTAAAACTATTATAATGACAAATAAGACCAGACTTATTGGCCGGCCAACAATGGCAGCAATAATGTTTCCCTCTGATAGTACCAGGGATCTACGTAAGTTCTGATCAATAATAGGTCCTAGAATTATACCTAAAACCATTGCTCCTACTGAATAATCAAAACGTCTCATAATCCAGCCGATAAGGCCTAATAATACCATTGCCCAGACATGAAAGATATTTCCTTCAATTGCATAAGAGCCAATAACACATAAAACAACAATGATAGGCATAAGAATATTTTTAGGTATCGCCACCACATAACTAAATACTTTACTTAAAGATAATCCGAAAATTAACATGAATACATTAGCAATAATGCTCATAATAATAATTGCCCAGAAAGAATCTGGGTTGTGAACCATCATCAGGGGTCCAGGTCTTAATCCATGAAGAAAAAAAGATGCTAAAACAAGAGCACTTACTGCATCTCCTGGTATCCCTAAAGTTAATGCAGGGATCAAAGCTCCACCTACACAGGCATTGTTAGCAGTTTCCGGGGCAACTACACCCTCATAAGCACCTTCCCCAAAAGGGCGACTAGGATTCTTTACCGTTCTTTTGGCATTATCATATGCTACCAGGGAAGCAATATCACCACCTACCCCCGGAAGGGCACCAATAAAAACACCAATAAACGAGGAACGGATAGTCAAAGAAAAATATCGTTTCATATCACTCCATTTAGGCATTACTCCAACTGCTTTTGGGATAATAGCTTTAAATTGGGCTAATTTGATTTGTGCTAAAACTTCTGATAATCCAAACAAACCAATTAGAGCAGCAACAAAATGAACTCCTCCCATTAGCTGGGTATTTCCATAGGTAAAACGTCCACAAACACCATAGACAGGGTCAACACCAATCATTGCAATAAATATTCCAAAACAAGCACTTAGTAGACCTTTAATTAATGATTTGCTGGCAAGCCGACTAATAGTTGTTAAACCAAAAATCCCTAATAAAAAATACTCAAAAGAGCCGAAACGCAAGGCAAAATGGGAAATCGGAGGAGCTAATATTGCTAAAACACCTGTTCCTATCAACCCCCCTAAAAAAGATTGGGAAGTGGCAATCCCTATGGCTCTTCCTGCTTCCCCTCTTTGTGATAATGGAAATCCGTCAAAAGCGGTTGAAATGGCTGCAGGAGCACCTGGAATGTTTACTAAAATAGCTGATTGGCACCCACCATATACACCTCCAACAAAGACTCCCATAATTAGAGCAAGTGCTTCTAAAAGAGACCAACCATAAGTAAAGGAAACTAAAATTGCTGTAGCCATTGTTACTGTTAAACCAGGTATTGCCCCTACTAAAATACCACTAACAGTACCAATTCCTATCAACATAATGACCTTAAATACAAAAACTTGGCTAATTGCTTGAATCAATAAATCTGACATTTTTATCCTCTTAATCTTCTTTTATTATGGAATTAGCTGCTGAAATACATTAGCGAATAAATACTGAATACCTATAGGAATTAATAATGAAATCATACTAATTAAAAAGAAATTACCAGCTTTTAAGTATGACATTATGGCAAATAAAAATAAGATTGACGCACCTAAAAAACTTATGTTGGGTAAAATAATAATATAGATTATAATAATAACGATAGCCATAATAATTCTCTGATCCCAAAGTGGCTCTCTATTAATGGTAGCATCTTCACCTGATCCCTTATTCTCTTCTTTTATCAAATTGAGAGCTTTCTTTATTTCTTCTGCAATCAAAAAGATACTCAAAACAAACATGCAAACAGCAATAAAAGCAGGCAACAAGCCGGGACTTTCGTAAGATTTACCAAAATCAGGAAGGTGAATGGATTCAATATAGATATAAATGCTAATGATAAAAACAAATAAACCGATAATAGTTTCATTCTTATTTAATTTTTTGATTATAACAGCAAACAATCTCTTTTCCACCTTTCAATGATCAATGATTATATAGTATTTTATAATTCTATTGCTGTCCATATAATAAATATCAAGAAGACAGCAATAGAATTACTTGTTATCTATAAATTACTAACTACGGTTTAGGAATATCAAAATCAGCTGGAGAAGTTTTTGCTAAACCACCTTCATATAACATCCAACCGGTAGTAGATCTCCATTTATTTATAAAATCAATTGCTGCCTCGCCTGTATATCCTAAATTCAATGCCTTTACATTTTCTGTTACTGTTTTAATCCAGCGTGGATCCTTTATTGCCTCAATAAATGCTTTCTCAAGCACCTCGTTCACTTCATCTGGGGTTCCCTTTGGAGTACATGGTGAATTAAAAATACCCCAGGGTAGGAAACTTTTTATTTCTGGTAATACTTCACCAAGAGCAGGAACATCTGGATAAAAATCAGTCCTCTCATTAGTAAAGGTAGTTAGAAGTCTTAAATCACCAGAAGCAATATATTCCGTAACTTCAGTAAATAATTGAAAGGTAACATCAGCTTCTTTTTGGAGGACTGCTGTAACTGCAGGTCCCCCTCCATTATAGCCAACCAATTTCATTTCGATACCTGCTGCTCCAAGCATCATAGCATTAATATGACTGCTTGCACCTAAACCGGAATGGGCTGCAAGAATTTCTCCCGGTCTTTTTTTAGCATCTTCTAAAAATTCCTCTATTGTTTCCCATTGAGAATCAGCATGGACACAAAATGAGGGCAAACCCATAGTTAAAATCATTATTGGATTAAAATCATCAAAACTTAGGTCTGATAATCCCATTACTTGAAAAATGGCTAATTCGTTTGTAGCAAACAAAAGTGTATAACCATCCGGTTTGGCATTAGCAACAAACTCCGAACCAACAGCACTTGAACCACCAGGCATATTATTAACCACAACAGGGACATCTAATATTTCCTGGAGTATTGGTTGAATGCTTCTAACCGTTAAGTCAGTTACACCACCTACAGACCACGGGACAACTATAGTAATAGGCTTTTCTGGATATGATTCTTCGGCAGAAATGTTCTGCCCAACCAACAATAAACATACAACTACTACTCCTAATATGATTAGTATATTTATTTTTCTCATTTTTATTTTAATTCTCCTTTAATATTTACAAATTTATATAACAATGTAAATCACTTTTTAAAAGTGATTAAATAATTCATTCCCCCTTTTTTTTAATCAATTTTATCCAACAATTTACTTTTAACCCTTACTGTATAAGTTGCTTATTTTAATATCTAAAGAATAATAAAGTAAAAGTGGAATCATTTCTTCCCAAATTTAAGTCCTGCAATATCTCTCTCCATCATGATTTACTCTCATCCCAGTGATACTTAGAAGTTCTGGTAAGGGATACTTCAAAGCCTTTTCCTTTGATCATACGAATGGTATGTTTAACACCTGCAGGAATAAAAACAGTACCAGGACTGTCTTTTACATATTTCTCGCCATCTAGCTCAACTTCATAGGTCAATCCTTCTTCCGGGAATATGTAGGCCTGGGAAAAATCATGTACATGTGGTTCTACATAATCCGGACCATTCTCAGACTTGACATCAATAAAATGAATAAATACATCTAAATCAGTATCTTTAACCATATCCTCATTTAAAAAAGCCATCAGAGGACCTAATTCATTCATTACTTTACGATTATGACCAATTAATGGTCTTTCTCCCCAATCGAAGGGTTTTACAATATATTTTTCATACTTTCCCATATGTTTCTCCTTTTAAAATTCAAAATGATTTTTTTGATATTTTTAGATAACAATAAAAATTATTCATACCAGCCTGTTCGTAAGATACATACTTCAATACCTTTACCTTCCAACATTTTTAAGTTGTGCTTCAAGCCAGGTGGAATAAATACAGTAGCAGGGCTGTCTACAGTGTATTTCTCATCACCTAAAATCACCTCAAACTTTAATCCTTCTGTAGGAAAGACATATGCCTGGGATACATCATGAGTATGGACTGCAACATAATCCGGTGCCTCTCCGGGCTTAATATCCATGTAGTGGACAAAAACATTTAGATCTGCACCTTCTACCATTTTCTTGTTCAAAAAGGCATGCAATGGACCGATATCAGATACCCCGCCTTTCATCTTATGATGAACAAGATCTCTTTCTCCCCAATCGAAGGGTTTTACAAAATACTTATCATACTTACCCATATAATATTCCTTTCTATTTTTATTTAATTTGCTAAAGCAACAAATAATATTTTATAAAAAATTAATCTAATAAACGGGCTATCCTTGAACCGCTTGCAACAGCATCCAGGATTTTACCAGGGCAATAACAATCACCAATTAAATATGTATCTTGATTTGTATCCTGAAAGATATTATATAATTTTTGATTTGGTCTTGCCCCACAAGCTAACACAGTAAAATCACAGATAATTTTCTTATTATTGCCATTAATACAATTTTTTAGTTCCAGCTCATTATTATTTATATTTATTCCTACTAATAGAGTATTCTTTAATATTTTTATATTGCTATTATTATATAAACGTTCAATAATATCTTCTCGATACACCGGGTTCACATCTAAAGCAATATTTTCCAACATTTCTACAATTGTAACTTTATTACCTTTTTCTTCTATATATTCTGCTGTTTCACAGCCGACAAGACCACCTCCAATAACAGCTATTTGCTTATTCTGTATCATTTTATTTTGCTTTAATAATTCATGTGCAGAAATAACAAATTCAGAATTCTCTATACCGGGAACATTTGGAAAAATTGGCCTTGATCCACAGGCAAGTATTATAATATCTGGATTATACTTTTTTATAAATTCACTATTATCAATTGTTGAGTTTAATTTTATATCAACATCTAAAATCTGCATTTGATAAGTTAAATAATCAATGTACCATCTTATTTTATCCTTACCAGGTGGTTTTGCAGCCAATAACATCTGCCCTCCAAGCTCATTATTTTGTTCAAATAAGATTACATTATGTCCTTTTAGTCGGGAAACTCTTGCAGCTTCCATACCTGCAGGGCCGCCTCCAATAATAACAATATTTTTTGGTCTCTTTGTTTTTGCTATATTAAGATACTTACTTTCTTTGCCTGCTGCAGGATTCACTGTACAACAAATAGGCAAATCTTTATACCCACGATTATTAATACACCCATCATTGCAGGAAATACATTTACAAATCTCTTTTTTTCTTCCAGTTGCAGCTTTTAACGGCCAAAACGGATCTGCTATCAACCCCCTCCCGATTGCAACAAAATCAGCATCTCCCTGTTTTATAATTTGGTTTGCGAATTCAGGTTCTCTGATAACACCTACTGTAATAATTGGAATGTTAACCACTTTTTTAATTGCTGAAGAATATGGAATTCTCCAACCTTGGGGATAGGTGATTGGTTCAATCTGCTTGGCAGTATTGAATGCAGTAGCTACTGTAATATTTAAAGCATTAATACCTGATTTTTCTAATATTTTAGCAATTTCTATAGTTTCTTCCAGTTTTCTTCCGTTCTTAACATACTCTATAGCACTAATTCGGAAAATTAATGGGTAGTCTTGTCCTACTTTTTTTCGAACTTCTTTAATAACTTCTAAGGGAAACCGAATTCTACCTTCTAAGTTACCACCATATTGATCCTTCCGCTGATTATTATATGTTGACATAAATTGTGCAAGTAAATAGCCATGTCCACCATGAATTTCTACTGAATCAAAACCCGCTTTTTTTGCCCTATAGGCTGCTTGTGCGAATTTTTCTACTAAGAGTTGAATTTCATCTACAGTTAATTCTCTAGGAATATCACCGTCTAATTTGCATGGCATTGGAGAACATGATACAGGCTGCAAACCTTCTGTCTTGCTCTGATCAGTTGAACCTCCACAATGATTTATTTGAATTGCAATTTTGGCTCCATTTTCGTGTATTTCATCAACTAATCTGCTTAAACCAGGAATAAATCTGTCGTGGTCAAGTCTAATTTGCGTTGCTCCATTTCTTCCAAGGGGATAATCAACTGTGGTATTCTCAATAATAATTAAACCTACTCCTCCTCGGGCTCTTTCTTTATAATAATCAACTAAATGCTCTGTTAATCCTCCTGTTTCGCTGGCAAAGTTGGTAGCCATTGCAGGCATAATAATTCTATTTTTTATTAATAGACTTCCTATTTTTGCTGGTGAAAACAATTTATCGTAAATTTTCTCTCCTCCCATAATTGTCACCTTATTATATGTATTAAAATATTTATACTGAATAGCTTTTAAAAAATGACAGTCAACAAGTTGGTTATTTGATTTTCTTTTTTTGCCCTTATTAATATAATTTATAAAATGAACAATAATTAAACCTGTATTTATATTAATGTGTTTAAATTATAAAAATGGTTTCTAATTAGCAATTTTAACTCTTTATAATCTTTATTCTTAATTGCAAGATAAATTGGTGAATGTAAATTAGATCTTCCTTCTAATATTGAAATATCTATATAATTCCAAACATGAGCCCAATATTGAATATTTAAAGATTCCCATGTCTTTAATAAGCATTTACTACCTGAGGACTTAACCAAAATTCTGTGAAATTCAATTGTTGTATTAGTTCTCCCTAAGTAATCTTTGTCTTTTAGACAATTTTCCATTTGTTTTAATAGTTTTTCCAATAAAACTAAGTCAAAATTTTCCCATTGATATTTTTTTACTGCCCACCTGACGGCCAATAATTCTATTTCTCCTCTTACTTTTTGGTAATCTTTCAATTCATCCAAAGTAAAATTTCTAATATAACTTCCTTTATATGGAATACTTATTATAAACCCCATGTTGTTTAACCTATAAATTGCTTCTCTTACACTACCTTGGCTTGTATTTAAATCTTTCGCAATTTTACTTTCAACAACTCTTTCACCAGGTTTAATAGTTTTATTTATGAAACAATTTATAATATACTCCACAATATTTTCTGATAATCTTTTGTGATTAATTTTATTATCTATCAACGATTTATTTTTTCCTTCTTGATATTCATTCTTTACATAATTATTTATTATCGATTATCGATAATAAATAAACAATAAATCAAAACAGTTTATCTGTCAAGTGTTTTTTTATTAAATAGTTTTAAAATAAAAACAGTGGTAAATTAAAAGGAATCTGCAAAATAGCTTTCACATATATACATATTGTTTCTCATTTGAAGAATATTGATCAATAAAATGAAGATAATTAGCAATAAATGAGAGAGGAATGGTAATTTGAAAATAATTTTTCTCATTTTACCTTATATACTAATTTGCTAATATATCAATAGGTGAAGATAAAATTGCATAAAAAGATTGCTCTTTTATCAGTATCTTTTTTAAATGAGTACAATCTAAATACTAAATCATTCTAATAATATTCTTATATTAAACTATCAATTGAAGATATATTTAATCTTTCTTTTTTATATTTAGTTAACCTATCTTGTTTGTATAAATATTCAACAAACTATATAAATATAATAAGCAGGGACAAAAATACATTTTTCCCTGCTTATTATATTTATATTCTGTTATTTACATATTAGCTTTGCAATAAACTACTATATTCTTCCAATCCAACTTCTTTCAGAGCCTTCACAGTAGGAATACCATTACTGTCCCAGTTTCTCAACTTATAATATTCATCCAGAGCTTTATCGTGGGGAAGCGGTACTCTTCCTTCTCTGGGACCAGTCTTTGCCGGAATAGTCATCTTTTTAGGTAAGATATCATCTTTGCGGGTAATACCATCCCGGACATTTATCAGTCTTTCCAGAACAAATCCCCGTTCTCCGGCTTTTTCCAAATCTTCAATACTCCAATCCCAACCGGTAGCAGCATTGAGGATTTCGATTATTTCTGATAATTGTAGTTTTGGTACCCTTATTATAAATTTGCATACACTTAAAGTATTGGCAAGACTGCTCATGTTCTGCTGGCGCATTACATATTCCGGAACTTCGTCCATGGTCTGGGCTGGCCCTTTCATTCCAAGTTCCGGATAAAAGAATCCCTGTACATCAGCCCTTTCATGGCAAGCTCCTCTGGTACCTGTCGCGTAGTTTAAACCTGCAGCTAAATGACACCTGGGATCATGGGCAGGATAATCCATATTTTTAACATGTACAATTGATTCCATGCTATCAGATCCTATTTTTTTTGCTGCACCAATAATTCCTTCTTTAAAATACTGACCAATTCCTTCAAGTTTGGCAATCTTTTCTGTTAACTTAACAAGTACTTTACCATCTCCCCAGTTAACTTCAATGCCATCTGTATCTTCTTTGCTTATTAAATTCTTTTCATAGCATTCTGCTAAAAAACTTATCCAGGCACCGGTAGAAATAGTATCGATACCCATTCGATTACAGATATCATTAGCCTTAGCAATTGCGGGCAGATCGGAGCACAAAAATGCCCCTCCCATCATACCAAGGGTTTCATACTCTGGTCCCGCTCCTTCGACTGCATATTCTTTGGGTTCTTCCAGTTTTATATGACGGTGACAACCATAAGGACAATTTGCACAGAAGGTAGGTTTTGTATGTAAAATTTCATTGTAGTAGGGAGCGGCAATCATATCCGCTTTACCCCATGTTTCTCCTGACCAGTATTTTAGAGGTAAATTGCCAACTTTTTCAAAAGTTATTGGAGCTGCGGTTGTACCTGTGCTTCTTTTTCCAGCAGCCCTTTTAGAGAATTCTCTCATCATTTCAACTGTTTTTGTTTTGACTTTCTCCGGATTATACAGAGGTACATCTTTAGTACCTAAAACAGCAATGGCTTTTAAATTCTTTGAACCCATTACTGCACCAGCTCCTCCACGACCGGCTACACTATGACCATCACAACCTATGCAGGCAATAGGATGGCCCATTTCCCCGGAGGGTCCAATATAAACTATACTATACCGTCTATCATCAAGTGAGGATTTAAGACTATCAAAAGTATCCATCGCATCCATGCCCCAGAGAGAATCGGCTTCTTCAATCCTTACATCTTCATTATTGATTATAACCTTGACAGGAGAATCACTTTTTCCTTCGATTATTAGAGCGTCATATCCTGACCGTTTTAAGGCTGGTGCAAAATTACCCCCGCCTGATGAATCAAGAAATGTTTTTGTCAGTGGTGATTTTGTAACTACACTCCATTTACCACTGCCAGGATTTTTAGCAGACTGCCAGATACCTACTGCGAAGATTATCTTATTTTCTTCTGACAATGGATCAACCTTAGGTGGAGTTTCCTCTAATAAGATTTTTGCTCCAAATGCGGAACCGCCTATAAATTTTTTCCATATACTTTCTGGAATATCTTCTACCTTGTAACTCCTCTTAGTAAGATTTATACGAAGGACTTTACCCCAGTATCCATACATAAATACCACAATCCTTTCTACTTAATATGTTTATTTTATCATAAAATTAGTTTAATTAATTCAGATAACATCATTTATTTTTTTCTAATTCTTTCACTTTACTTTGCAAAAGGAAAGAAGCTACAAATAATATCAGTAATACTAACGCTAAAGGTCTGGTAAAGAAAGATGTAATCATGCTTTGAAAGCTACCAGTTATAATTAATCCCTGTCTGAAATTTGTTTCTACCATTGGTCCCAAAATAATTCCTAAAATAATCGGACTAACCGGATAATTTGATTTTTCTAATATAAAGCCTATTACCCCGAAAATAAGCATGAACAGAATATCAGTTATTTTATTTTGTAAGGCATACGAACCTACAATACAAAGTATTGGGATAAATGCAATTAAATACCATTTAGGGAGATTTAGCATTTTTATCATAGCATTACTACCAAATATTCCTACTATATAGGCAAAAATCATTCCTGTTCCCACAAAAAGAGCAATTAAATAAAAATAATCTTTTTCAATCAGCATAAATGTTGGTCCAGGTAATAATCCATGAATATAAAAGGCTCCTAATATAACCGCTGTAACCGAATCACCAGGTATCCCCAGGGTTAACATCGTGGTTAACGCCCCACCAACTGCGGCTTTATTGGCAACTTCCGGAACAATAACACCTTCATAGGCACCTTCGCCAAATGGTCTGCTGGGTTTTTTTATTATATTCTTCGCAGTACCATATGATACCAAAGCACCTATATCACCACCTGTACCTGGTAGTAATCCGACAAACGCTCCTAAAGGGGCAGCAATAAGCCACTTTAAATCTAATTTTTTTATTAATTTAAAATTTGGCAATAGTTTTAAAATATTGTATCCTTTTATATCTAATTTGAATCCTGTTTCGCTGGTAAGCTGAACAAAAACTTCCTTCATACCGAATAGCCCAATCATTGCAACAACATAATGAATTCCACCGCTTAGAAGTGGAACATTTAAAGTGAATCTCATTAAGCCAGTTACCGGATCCATGCCAATCATGCCGATAAAAATACCAATACCGGCGCTGATAAGTCCTTTTCTAAAATTACCTTTACTTAACAAAGATACCAGTGTTAGCCCCCAAATTGTTAAAATAAAATATTCCTGTGCACCAAATTTTAGTGCATATTTACCTATAATGGGTCCTAGAATTAGAAAAAAGATGAGTCCGAATAATCCTCCGACTAAACTGCTGAATAAAGCAAGACCCAAAGCAGTATCTGCCTCTCCTCTCTTTTTTAGTGGAAATCCGTCAAATGTAGTTGCCACTGCAGCAGCAGTTCCGGGAATATTGATTGCAATTGCTGACAATGCTCCTCCCAAAACTCCTCCACAAAAAGCACCTATAATAAAAGCAAGGGCTTCGATCATCTGCCAACCAAATGTTAATGACACAATTAATGCAGCTGTCATAGTAACAGTTAAGCCCGGCATGGCACCCATAACCAACCCAACAATTGTTCCAACAAAATTATATAATAATAGCATTAGCATGGAATACTCCTTTCCAAAAAAGCAATCATTGTTTAAGGTAAAATAACATCAAAAATTCCATAGAAAATATAATAAATAATTGGAATTGTTATTGCTGTCCAAATTGCTGATTTTACCAATCTTTGTAGAATATTATCTCTATTATTAGCTATAAACATAATCAAAAACATATAGATACTTGTAGCAATAATAAAATGAAAAATAGGCAATATATACATATAAATCAGGCTAATAGCAGTGAAAATAAGAATAGTTAAAATTTCTTTTCCTTGTTTGTTTTCAACAATAGCCTTTTCTCCCATTTTTTCTACTATATTTTCTGCTTTAGTTGGCCTATTTTTTATTTCAGCCCTTAATTCGAGCATAAAATTTATAAGTAAAAGTAAGCCAAGTAAGAAAGGGAATAAGATTGGTGATTCTATAGAAAATATTTTAATATTTTGTTGGCTATATTTATTAATAATATCAAAAAACATCACAACTATAATAAGTAGAGAAAAAGACAACGATAATATCTTATAAACCGTATTTTTTCCCTCATTTTGAACCATAATAATCCATCCTGTTCTTTGGATTTTTTTTCAAATTAAATCTTTTTTATATTTACTACTCATCCTTATAAATTGCTTCTTGTGGGCATGATTCTATACAAGTATAGCATTCTATACATTGGTCATTATCAATAACAGCATATTCTTCTCCCTCAGAAAGCGCTATCGCACCAACAGGACATACTGTTACACAAATACCACAACCTATACATTTTTCTTTATCTACTTTTACCATAATTCTTCATCCTTTCTTTCTTATCTTAAGTACGACTTTTTTAATTTAAAAAAATCACATTAAAGGGGGAATATTATTAAATTAACTTAATGTACTTTTTAATATTATTAATTTCCTAATTTTCGTAAAAGATTTAAATTCTTAATTCCAAACTGTGTTGGAGAATTAGGAGCAACTCCTGAATTATAAAGTAACCATGCTGCTTTTGCAGTCCAATTATCCAGATACTCATAAGCTTCTTCTCCGCTGTAATTGACCCTTGTCAGGAAGAAATTGTCAGTGTATTCAATCCAACGAGGATCTTCAATTACTTTATCCATTGCTTCTTTTAAAACATCAATAGCTTCTTGTGGAGTTCCGGCTTTAAACATTGGGCCAAAATATGGACCATATGGAAGTTCTTCCTGTAATTCAGGATAAAGTTGCCCTATTGGTATTATCTCTTCCAACCCAGGTATTGGTTCATTAGTAAATGAAGCTAATATCTTTAACTGATTGCCCTCATATGCTGAAACCATGGACTGTACCATTTCGATAGTTGCATCAACCTGGGAACCCATAACTGCTGTGATGGCCGGTGCACCACCCTGATATGGAACAAAGGTAAATTCTGCTCCGAGCTCCTGTGTTAACATCAAACCTGAAACATGAGGAACTGAAGCTGGTCCGGCAGTACCAATTCTTAATTCTCCTGGATGTGCCTGGGCATACTCTACAAATTCCTCTGCTGAATTAAAAGGAGAATCAGGAGGAACTGCTAAAACAGGAGTTGCCTCTGCCACAATTTTTACAGGCACAAAGTCTCTGGTTGGAGAGACATCCATTGTTCCCATTGTTTGCCAAACTGACATTATTTCAGAACCAAAATAGAATGTATAACCATCAGCGGGTTGATCTAAAACATGTTTTCCTGCAGTTGCTCCTGCTGCTCCTGGCATATTGGTAATTGCTACTCCTACTCCTAATATTTCTTGTAATATAGGAACTGATCCTCGTGCAATAACATCGGTAGGGCCACCTGGAGAAAATCCCACAACACACTGTATATTGTGTTCCGGGTAAGATTCTGCCAAACTAACACTACTAAAAACGAATAGCACAACCATAATTATTAAAATTAAATTGAAACTGTTAATTCTTTTCATAAATCCACCCCTTTTTTAAGTATATTTTTATTTCCCCCTTTAATGTAAATAAAATTATATTATTTAACTATTTCTCAATATTAACATAAATATATGTATTAAATTTTATTCAGCTAATCTAAGAATATCAAATTCTTCAGGCGAGTTAGGGGCAGCTCCTGTATCATAAAGTAACCAGGCTGCTTTTGCGGTCCAAGCATCTAAAAACTCATAAGCTTCTTCTCCGCTGTAATTGACCCTTGTCAGGAAGAAATTGTCAGTGTATTCAATCCAACGAGGATCTTCAATTACTTTATCCATTGCTTCTTTTAAAGTATCAATAACTTCCTGAGGTGTTCCTTTCTTAACAAAAGGGCCAAAATAAGGACCATAGGGCAAATCTTTTTGCAATTCAGAATAAATTTGTCCAATAGGAGGTATCTCCTCTAAACCAGGTATTGGATCATTTGTAAAGGAAGCCAGTATTTTCAATTGTCCACCTTCATGCGCGGAAACCATGGACTGTACCATTTCGATAGTTGCATCAACCTGGGAGCCCATAACTGCATTAATTGCTGGTGGGCCACCCTGATATGGAACAAAGGTAAATTCACAACCTAACACTTCCTGTAACAATGAACCGGAAATATGTGGAACTGTACCAGGACCAGCAGTGCCAAGTCTTAATTCTCCTTTATGCTCCTGGGCATACTTTACAAATTCCTCTGCTGAATTAAATTGAGAATCTGGAGGAACTGCCAATACTGGAGTTGCCTGTGCTACTATTTTAACTGGAACAAAGTCTCTGGTTGGAGAAACATCCATTGTTCCCATTGTTTGCCAAACTGACATTATTTCAGAACCATAATAAAATGTGTAGCCGTTCGCAGGCTGGTCTAAAACATGTTTTCCTGCTGTTGCTCCAGAGGCACCCGGCATATTGGTAATAGCAACAC